>Ga0187846_10000713_pt1 | contig 18852 bp, 22 predicted proteins | sample TC_taG_FD_161473 | JGI IMG/M metagenome (GOLD analysis project Ga0187846, IMG submission 161473) | Biofilm microbial communities from the roof of an iron ore cave, State of Minas Gerais, Brazil - TC_06 Biofilm (v2) | ecosystem: Environmental > Terrestrial > Deep subsurface > Cave > Wall biofilm...
GGCGGCACGCCGCTGCTGTTGGCGCGCGATCGCGACGTGCTCGCAGTCATCCATCTCAAAGACATCCTTAAGCCGAACATGCGCGGCCGCTTCGACCGGTTGCGTGCGATGGGCATCCGCACGGTCATGATCACGGGCGACAATCCGCTCACCGCCAATACGATCGCGCGCGAGTCGGGCGTTGACGACTTCCTCGCCGAGGCGACCCCCGAGACGAAGATGCAGCTCATCAAGCGCGAGCAAGGCGCCGGGCGGCTCGTCGCCATGACCGGCGACGGCACCAACGACGCGCCTGCTTTGGCGCAAGCCGACGTCGGCGTCGCTATGAACTCCGGCACGCAGGCCGCCAAAGAAGCCGCCAACATGGTCGACCTCGACTCGGATCCGACCAAACTCATCGAGATCGTCGAGATCGGCAAACAGTTGCTCATGACGCGCGGCGCGTTGACGACGTTCTCGATCGCCAATGACGTCGCCAAGTATTTCGCGATCTTGCCGGCGATGTTCGCGAGCGCCTACCCGGCCATGCAGGCGCTCAACATCATGCGCTTGACGACGCCGAACAGCGCCATCCTGTCGGCAGTCATCTTCAACGCGCTCATCATCATCGCGCTGATCCCGCTGGCGCTGCGCGGCGTGGCGTACCGGCCGCGCGGCGCGGACCAAGTGCTGCGCGACAACGTGCTGGTGTACGGGCTCGGCGGCGTGATCTTGCCGTTCCCGTTCATCAAGCTGATCGACATGCTGCTCGCCGCGTTCCATCTCACATAAGGTAGACCGCCATGACGCAAACGCCCCAGCCCAAAATCGAAAGCACGCTGCGCCACATACCGACGGCGCTACTCTACACGATCGTCACCGTCATCGCGCTCGGGCTGGTGTATCCGGCCATCATGACCGGCATCGCCACGCTGCTTTTCCCGCGCCAGGCGAACGGCTCGCTGGTCGTCGTCAACAGCAAGGTAGTCGGTTCGGACATCATCGGTCAGCTCTGGACAAAGCCGCAGTACTTCCACGGCCGGCCCTCGGCCGCCGGCAAGAACGGATACGATCCGACGTCGACCGGCGGCACAAACCTCGCTCCCACCTCGAAGAAACTGATCGACGCGACGCGCGACGCGAACGCAGCGCTCAAGAAAGCCAATCCCGACGCGACCGGACCGATTCCGATGGATTTGGTGACGTCGAGCGCGAGCGGCATCGACCCTGACATCAGTCCAGAAGCTGCGGCGTATCAAGCGCCTCGCGTCGCGAAGGCGCGCGGCATGCGACTCGAAGACGTGCGTTCGCTTATCCGCGCGCGTATCCACCCGCGCGAACTCGGCTTCTTAGGTGAGCCTCACGTCAACGTGCTCGAACTCAACCTCGCGCTCGATGCCCACGAAGACACAAAGTGATCCGCCTAGCATACGCGGTCGCGGCTGCGGCGCTCATCGTCGCCACGATCGCGCGAGCCTCAGCCGATTCGCTCCCGGAACTGGCGGTCGCGACACCGTCACCGTTGCCGTATCCTTGCAACAACATCAACGCGTATGTGACGCGGCCGACGGTAGCGACAAGCGTCTGCCCTGTTCCGCCGCATCAAGCCGTCTTGGAAACGGGTTACACCAACACGGCGACGACTGGTGTCGGAGCGAACTCAACGATGAACGTGCCGCAAGCATTGATCCATGCGGGGATAGGGCCGAGAATCGAATTCGATTTCACGCCGCCCTCGGCTGAGAGCACGAACAACGGCGTGGCGAAGATCTCCGGCTCGTCAGATCTCGGCTTTGGCGTGAAGGGGATTCTCGGCTACACTCCGCGCGTGCAATATGGTATCGGCGCCTCGATGACGGTGCCGACGGGCAGCCCCGCGTATACGAATGGCGCGAACACGTACACGTTCATCGTCAACGGCACTTACGCACTGGCGGGCAACCTGTCGGCGTTCGGCACGGCAGGGTTTAACTCGCTTGTAGGAACCAATGCGAACGGCAACCTCGCACGTTTTTTCTCCTTCGTGCCGGCGCTCGGCGTTTCGTACTCGTTGCCGAAGAACTGGTATGTGTTCGGCGAGGCCGCCAGTTTCGGTCACGTCGCGCCGAACTTGGGAAGCCGATCGCTGCTCGATTACGGCATCCAAAAAGTGACGGGGCACGTGCAATTCGATGCCGAGGCGGGCAATGCGCTCAATGCCGTAAACGGTTCGCGCTTCCATTATGTCGGCGCCGGCGTCAGCGTTTTATTCGGAAAACAGTAACGCCAGGAAAGGCCCGACGGGTCGCGGAACGCGGCGCACCAACCATCGCATGCGGCGAGCATCGACCCCGGATGCGCCTTTAGGCGCACTTAACGTCGAGCGTGCGCCTATCCACATATCCACACGAATAGCGTGAGGCAGTGTGGATAGAAGAGCGCACGCCGGTTCGAACACGCATGCGGTTTGGTTCGTTTGGCAGGACGACGCTCACCCGATAGGAGGGCAGGTTTGAGGCCAACCCGTGTGGCGGCAGCGCTTGCCGCTGGGGCGCTGCTTGCGGCCAGCGGTTGCTCGAAGCCGCCTGAAGGCGCAACGTCAGCGCCGGCGCCGGGCGAGTCCGGCGCGGTGGCGATCGGCGTTTCCATTCAAGATCTTCAAGCGCAATTCTATAAAGCGATGGAGAAAGGCATGCAAGACGAGGCCGGCAAGTACGGCTACTCCATCAGCTTCACCGACGCGAACCGAGATCAAAACCGCCAGACCTCGCAAGTCGAGGATTTCATCAGCAAGCACGTCAGCGCGATCATCCTCACGCCGGTCGATTCGAAGGCCGTCGGTCCGGCGATCGTCGAGGCGAATACCGCGAAAGTGCCGGTGTTCACCGCCGACATCGCTAGTACCGCAACGAGCGGCAAAGTCATCAGCCATATCGCGTCCGACAACGTGCAAGGCGGGCGGGTCGCGGCGGATCTGATGTGCAAGGCGCTCGGCAATACCGGCGCTGTTGCGATCATCGATCAACCTGAGGTCACGTCGGTGCAAGATCGCGTCAAGGGATTCAAGACGGAACTCGCCGCCAAGTGTCCGGACGTGAAGATCGTCGCCGACCAGACCGCGGGCGGCGATCGCGCCCGCGCGCTGACCGTGATGGACAACCTGCTGCAGACGTTTCCCGGTCTCACCGGCGTATTCGGGATCAACGACGATTCGGCGCTCGGTGCGCTTGCAGCGATCCGGACCGCCGGTAAAGTCGGCACGATCAAGATCGTCGGCTACGATGCGACGCCCGAGGCGAAAAAGGCGATCGACGCCGGCGACATGGTCGGCGACCCCGAGCAACATCCCGAGGTCATCGGCAAGTTGACGATCGACGCGATTCACGACCACTTCATGGGCAAGACTCCCGCCGCCAAGATTCCGGTACCGGTGGGCGCCTACACGGGGAAGGCGCCGGCGAAATAAACGCATGCCGATAACGGACGTCGCTGCGGCGGCGCCCCCTTACCTTGCGCTGCGAGGTGTCTCCAAATCGTATCCGGGTGTTCGCGCACTCGCGGACGTCGATTTCGACATCCGCTCGGGCGAAGTGCACGCGCTCGTCGGCGAAAACGGCGCGGGCAAGTCGACGCTGGTCAATGTGATCGCGGGTGCGGTGCGTGCCGACACCGGCTCGATCGAGATCGCCGGCCGCGCCGTCCATATCGCGTCGCCGAAGCAGTCTCAGGCGCTCGGCCTTGCGGTGATCCACCAGGAGTTCGTGCTCGTGCCCGAGCTCAGCGCCGCGGAAAACGTGCTGCTCGGACACGAACCGATGCGCCGGGGAGTTATCGATTGGTTCGCGCTGCGCCAGGAAGCGGCCGGTCTGTTCGCACGGCTGGGCGTGGACGTTCCGACGGAGCAGAAAGTGAAGAGCCTCTCGGTCGCGCAGCAGCAGTTGGTCGAAATCGCCAAAGCGCTGTCCGTCGACGCGCGCGTCATCCTCATGGATGAGCCTTCCGCGGCGCTGACTGGCAGCGACGTCGACCGGCTCTTCGCGATCATCCGTGCGCTGACCGCGCAAGGCGTCGGCATCGCCTACATCTCGCACCGCTTAGAAGAGGTGTTCGCGATCGCCGACCGCATCACGGTGATGCGCGACGGCAAACTCGTCAAGACTGCGCCTGTCGCCGACTTCAGGCGCGATGAAGTCATCCGCCTCATGGTCGGCAGACCGCTCGACGCGCACTATCCGGCGCTACCGCCCGATCCGCCCCACACTGCGCCCTTGCTCGCCGTGCGCAACCTCACCTCGCCGGGCCGCATCGAAGACGTTTCGTTTGAGGTGTATCCGGGCGAGATCTACGGCATCGCCGGCCTCGTTGGCTCAGGCCGGACGTCGCTCTTGCGCGCGATCTGCGGCGCCGATCGGTATTCCTCCGGTTCTCTGATGCTGCGCGGCGAGCCGCTGCATCCTCGAAGTCCTCACGATGCGATCGCTGCCGGCCTTGCGCTCGTCACCGAAGATCGCAAACTGCAAGGCCTTGTGCTCGGCTTGTCGATCCGGGAGAACGTGACGCTCCCGCATCTCGATGATTTTTCGCGCTTCGGCGTGATCGAGCGCGAACGGGAACGCACGGCCGTCGCCGCCCTCGCCGCAGAACTGAGCATCCGTGCACGCTCGATCGAACAGGCGGTGCGCTCGCTGTCGGGCGGCAACCAGCAGAAGGTGCAACTTGCGAAGTGGCTCCTCGAGCGCGCAGCGGTCATCTGCTTCGACGAGCCGACGCGCGGCATCGACGTCGGCGCCAAAGCCGAGATCTACGAATTGATGGTCACGCTGGCGAAAGCCGGCACCGCCATCGTGATGGTGTCGTCCGAGCTGCCTGAAGTGCTGGGCATGGCGATGCGAGTGGGCGTCATGCGCGGCCGCCGGCTGATCAAAGAGTTCTCGCGCGGCGAAGCGTCGGCCGAGGCGATCATCCGGCTCGCCACAGGAACGGTAGCGGCGTAGTCGATGGCGCAACCGCCGCCGCCTGCGCAACCGGATGTTCAAGCCGAGGAGGCCGCGGCGGCCACGGTCGCGAGCAGGCGGCGCCGCGCGTCGGCCCTGCGCGCCGCCGGCCTCATCGCCGGCCTGGTCGTCTTGCTCGGGATCCTCAACGCCGCGACGCACGGCGACTTCCTCGCTCCCGGCAACGTGGTCAACGTGCTGCGGCAGATCTCCGTCAACGCTATCCTCGCCGCCGGACAGACGTTTGTGATCATCACGGCCGGCATCGATCTTTCAGTCGGTTCGCTCATCGCGCTGAGCGGCGTGCTCATGGCAGGGGTGCTCTCGCGCGAGCAGCCCGGCGTCTTCGCCGTCGTGCTCGCGGTGCTGGCCGGCGTGGGCGTCGGCGCGCTCGCCGGCACGATCAACGGGCTTCCGGTCGTGCGCTTCGGCCTGCCGCCCTTCATCACGACGCTCGCGATGATGCTCATGGCGCGGGGTTCGGCGTTTCTGTACACCGGCGGTCAGCCGATTGAGATCGTCAACAAGTACTTCAACGACATCGGCACCGGCTTGATCGGCATCGGACGCATCTTCGGGATTCCTGGCATCCCGATACCGGTCATCGTCATGCTTGTCGTCGTGTTCGCCGGTCATTTCGTGCTGACGCAGACGCGTTTCGGTCGTTACGTCTACGCCATCGGCGGCAACGAGGAGGCGGCGCGGCTGTCGGGCGTCAATGTGGCGGGCGTGAAGTTGGGGGTGTACGTCATCTCGGGCGCGCTGGCCGGCGTTGCAAGCATGCTGCTCGCGGGTCGTCTCAATTCGGGCGTGCCGCAATCAGGACAAGGCTACGAGCTGCAGTCGATCGCGGCGGTGGTCGTCGGCGGCACATCGCTGATGGGCGGGCGCGGTTCGATGACGGGAACGTTCGTGGGCGCGCTGCTGATCGGCATGCTGTACAATCTGATGAACCTGCTCAACGTGCAATCGTACGCGCAAGAGGTCGTGCTCGGCGCTGTCATCCTCGCGGCCGTGCTGCTCGACGAATTGCGCAAGCGTTATTTCGCGCCAAGGTAAAGGAGACAATGGCCGAGCAGATCTGGGAACGCATCGACCCGCTGGTCGCACGCTGGAAGAAATTCACCGTCAGCGACGACGGTGAGCGGCTCGCGCATGTCGAGCACTCGCTGACGCCCGAACTGCAACGCTATCTGAAAGAGTTCGGCGAGGTGCGCGCCGACATCGACGCGTACGTCGTCACGCTCGAAAAGAAATACGGCGTGTTCGAGACCGGTGACCTGGGCGCCGACGCCACGCCGGAGGAAAAAGATGTCACGCGCCACCGCTCGCTCCTCTCGCTGCGCCAGGCGCACGAAGACGCGGTCGCGGAGCTCGAGGACCGCGAAGCCACCGGCGAAGTCTAACTAGATCTGCCAGGTCGACTCGGGGATGTCGACGTTCACCTGAGTGTCCGGATAGGTGACGTGCTTGGCCAGTGCGCCCGAGTCCTCGTACTGGATCAGCTCGATCGGCAAGCCCTTTGCACCGAGCGTCATCACCTCTTTGAGAACGTGATCGTTGGTCGCCGGATCCGCCGCGATGGCGGTAATCGTCCATTTGTCGCCGTCCACCGACACGTCAGTGGATTTCCACTTCATGCTCTTCAAGTGCTCGAGCTGCGAGCCGAAGCTCGCCTGCGCGATGGTCGTGCCGCGAATCGACGTCGCGCGCTTGTCGTGGATGTCGAGATTCAAGTGGACCAGCGACAGAATGCCGCCCTTGTGACCGACGACGCGGTCGCCGCCGTGGTAGACTGCCACGCTGCCTTTGCTGTCGCCGGAGGTGATGTCAAGGCGAATGTCCGTCGGCTTTTGGAACCACAGGATGTACACGCGGTTTTGGACGTTGCCGTTGAGCTCTTCGTGCGCGTTGACGGTCGTCTTATAGGTCTTCAGCGCGTCCCACGCGCTCTGGAATCGCCCAAACCATTGCGCCGTGCTCGTAGCGGATGTGGTCGCCGGCGCCACGCTCGCGTTGGGAAGCGCAGTGGGGCTCATCGCTCCCATGACGGCGATACAGGCGGCAGCCAGTAAACTCAGGCCAAGAACTTTCATCGCGCCTTTCCTTTTTCGGTCGCGGCATCCGCCGCAGAAACGTTGAGCATGCTTTTCGCCTCGACGCTCGAGACCCCGATGAGCACGTCGGTCGTCGTGTGAGTGGTCACGAACTCGATCGCCTTCGCCAGCGGTGCTCCGGCGTAGCCATGTTCCCTGTACGTTCCCATAACGATGAGACTTGCGTTTTCCTCACGCGCCACACGCACGATCGCGGAGCCGGTTTGACGATCGCGGATCATGCGCGTCTCGATGTCGACACCGGCCTTGCGGCCGATCTCCTCGGCGGCGGTGAGCGCATCCAGCGCCTTGCGCTCTGCCTGCGGCAACTCCGCTTCGATCGGGAGCGTGTATGGGACTTCGATGATGTAGATGGCGACCAAGCTTGCGTCCTGCCGCTTGGCCATCCGCGCGGCAAGCGCCATGAGCACGAGCGAGTTGATGTCGGTCGAGAACACGACGAGCACGTTGCCGGCGATCTCGCTGGCTTTTGACGACGCGGTTTGGGCGATCAGCGCCGAACGGCTCAATGCAGGATGCAGCATCCAGTAGAGCGTGGAGCCGACTGCGCCGACGACGGCAAGCGCTGCGACAGCGCCGAGCGGTTGGATCGTCATCGCGACGCAGTCCGCCCGCGGCGCGCGGCCCGCAGGTAGATCCAGCCGCGCCACGCTCCGATCCCCAGCAAGAGCCCGCCGCTCGCGAACGCCAGCATCGTCGTGCCGTCAAGCGGCACGCTGCTGGCCAAACGGGCAAGCGCAATCGCAGCAAGCGCGGCGATCGCGAAAGACGTAACAATTTTAAAGCGCAGCCGTAATGGTGAAAGCATGCCGGCAACCTCGGCGCATTCGAGTCGTCCGGCACGCGCTCCTCGATTGCATCCCTTATGGTTCCTTCAGAGAGGCGACGGCTGCGCGATAGAACTGCTCGGCTTCGTCGAAGCGTGCGTCGCGACTCAACGCCATGCCGCGTTGCATGAACGAGACGGCCTCCGTATACGTGCGATCCGAGACAAGCGAGCCGGAATGAACCGGGAGCGCCTCGGGCGCCGCGCGCCCCGGCTTGGACGAGCGGAGCGCCGGCAAGCGGCTGCGCCAGGCTGCATCGGTCGCCGTTGCGCTGCGCAACGCCTCGACTGCCTCGATGACCTCCTGTGCGTCGCCATAGCGGCGCGCGGGATTCGCGTCGAGCAGCCGCGCGATGATGCTGTCCAGCGCTTCTGGGACCCGCGGGTTGAGCGAGCGGATCGGCAGCGGCGCCTCGTTGACGTGCGCGATCATGGTGGAGACGAGGTCCTCTTTGCTTTCCGCGAACGGCAACTGTCCGGTGAGCAGCTCGTAGAGCAAGACGCCGACTGAATACAAGTCGCTGGAGCGGTCGCCTGACTTGCCCATGAACCGCTCGGGTGGCAGATACGCGATCGTTCCGACGATTTCGCTCGTCTGCGAGAGGCCGATGTCGGAGATGCGGTGCGCTAGGCCGAAATCCGTGACCTTGACGACGTCGTCCTCGGTGATGAGCACGTTGCCGGGCTTGATGTCGCGGTGGATGACGTCCATCCCGTGCGCGTAGCGCAGCGCGCCAAGCACCTGCAACACGAGATCGAGCGCGCTCCCGATCGTATACGCGCTCCGTTCGATCTCGCGAATGGTTATGCCGCGCACGTACTCCATGATCATGTAGGCGACGTTGCCGTCCATCCCGACGTCGTAGACCGCGACGATGTTCGGGTGATTGAGCCGCGCCATCGCCTGCGCCTCGGCGAGGAACCGCTGATGCATGCGTTCCGGCTGGTCGGTGAGCACCTTGACGGCGACCTCGCGCTCGAGCCCATGATCGTAGCAGCGATAGACGTCTCCCATGCCCCCGCCGCCGATGCGCTCGACGATGCGGTAGCGCTCCGCCAGCACGGTCCCGTCGGGTAGGCTCATCCGGTTGCGAAGGCGGCTTTCAAGTGCGTGATTTCGGTGCGCGCGGACGTGCGCAGCACGCTGATGACATCGAAGCGAATGCGCTCGAAGACGCGGCCTGAAAAAGCCAGGTACGTCTGCGCGGCGCGGCGCACTCGCGTTTGCTTGAGCGCAGTCACCGCTTCGATCGGCGCGCCGCGCGCCAGCGTCCGGCGAAGTTTGACCTCGACGAAGACCAGCGTGCTGCCGTCGAGCGCGACGATGTCGATCTCACCGCCGCGGCAGCGGAAATTGCGCTCGAGCACGTGATAGCCGCGCTCGCGCAGGAATGACGCCGCGGCGCGTTCCGCCGCGCTGCCTGCTTCGGTGGTCGACGTCGAAGAGGCGCGCTTCACAGACCGGCGCCCGGCTGCGCGAATCTAAAGCGCGGCGCGATGACCGGCATAAACGAGCGGCGATGCGCCGGGCATGGACCAAGTCTGTCGAGCGCCGCGAAATGCGACGCCGTGCTGTAGCCCTTGTGCTCGGCGAAGCCGTAGCCGGGATAGCGCGCGTCCAGTTCGACCATGTACACGTCGCGTGCGACCTTGGCGATGATGCTCGCGGCGGCGATGACCGCCGACTTGGCGTCGCCGCCGATGATGGCTTCTTGCGGATACGGGCAGCCGGGGACGCGCAGGGCGTCCACGTAGACGCGGCACGGCGGCTGCGTCAAGGCCAGCAACGCGCGCGTCATCGCCAGTTTCGTCGCGGCGAGGATGTTGATGCGGTCGATCTCCTCCGGGTCGACCCAGCCGAGCGACACGCACACGGCTTCGGCGCGGATCTCCTGATCGAGTTCGGCGCGGCGCAGCTCGGTGACGCGCTTGCTGTCGTTGAGGAACTGGAGGCGCAGCGGGTGACTGATGACCACCGCACCCGCGACCACCGGACCTGCCAGCGGGCCGCGTCCTACTTCATCCAGGCCGCAGACGTAGCGCGCACCGCCTTCCCAAGCGGCGTATTCGTACCGATGGAGCCGGCGCAGACGTCGACGTTCTTTCGGTTTCACGTCTCTTTCGGAAGCTCGAAGGTGAATCGCCCGAACGTTCCGCCGCGAAACAGCGCAAGCAGCTTGCGGGCGGCGGCGATGCGGTCGATTTCGCCGCCCTTGCGCAGCATCCCGTGTGACGTCGCGAAATTCGAAAGGTCGCATCGCGCGGCGACGTTGTCGTATCCATGCGCGCGTAACCACGCGCCCAGACGTTCGACGACGTCTTCGGGATCGTACGCCGCTTCGGGCAACCCGCCGCACGCGGCGAGCTGCCACGCCGCATCGCGGCTCATGATTTTCGGCGCGAGCACGCCGGGCGTATCGAGCAGTTGGATGCCGCCGCCGAGCGGCAGCCAGCGCAGATGGCGAGTCACGCCGGCGCGATCCTGCGCGATCGCACGCTTTCGCCTCGACAACGCGTTGATGACGGACGACTTGCCGGTGTTGGGCGCGCCAATCACGGCCACGTGCAAAACGGCGCGCCGCCTGGTCATGCCGGCAAGGCAGCCGCGCACCGGGCGCACCGACGAAGCGCTCGTGCCGGTGGTCGCAAACGCGGGCTGCTCGCGGCGCAATGCGCGGAGCCACCGCGTGGTCGCGGCCGGATCGGCCAAGTCCTCGCGATTGAGCACGACGACTCGCGGCTTCGCGCGCAGCCTTGGTTGTAGGCTCACTGCGGTGGTCCCGGGCAACCGCGCATCGCGAACTTCGACGACGGCGTCGATTCCGGACGCAAACGACGCCAGTTCGCGCAAGCCGGCAGCCATGTGGCCCGGAAACCAGCTGGCCGCCGCCTTGTCACTACGTTGGGGCATGTAGCGGTCGAATTTATTCGACCGGTTACCGGATTTTCCGGGCACGATTCAGCGGCCAGACGACCAAGTTGGCCCGGCCGATCACCGCGCCGCGAGGCACGGCGCCGAATGCGCGCGAGTCGTCTGACTCGCCGCGGTTGTCGCCGAGCACGAAGAAGGCGTCGGCGGGCACGCGCTGCGCGGGCATTTCGGTGCGGTCGCGAGCGACGCCAAGGGCGTCGCGCTGCGCGACGCCGTCAATCGTCACGGAGCCGGCGCTGATCCTGACTACGTCGCCAGGTAAGCCGATGACGCGCTTGACGTACACGCGAGGGCTTCCGCCGACTGCATGCTCGAACGCGATCACATCGCCACGCGCGATAGGATGAAGGCGGATGTCGAGCAGCGCCCGGTCTTGCCAGCCGACCCGAAAGTCGTACGCAATCGTGCTGATCAACACGTGTTCGTTCGCTCGCAGTTGCGGTTCCATCGACATTCCGGTGACCTGTGGGACCCGCACGAACAAGAGCAGCAAGAGCGCGAAAAGGGCGCAGGCCTCAAGCACGACTTTGAGCGCGCGCCACAAGACCCGCGCGGCGCGCAAGGCCGGCGAGAGTTCGGTGGGTGTGATGGAGTGATCGGCGGCGCCGGCTGGCGCGCCTGAGACGGTCCGGGCGAAGTCGTGCCAACGCGGAGCCGGCTGTCGCACGGACTGACGTGTTCCGTTTTTGCGACGCGCCGACCTCTCATTCGCGCCGCAACGTTCGAGCGAATGCGACGAAGGCGCGCGCAAGCATCTCGCCAAGATTCTCAAGATGACGTTTGCGCAACCGCCACGCAGCATTTTTGCTGAGCGCAGCTACGCATTATACTACGCGGGGCAATCGCTGAGCTACGTCGGCTACGGCCTTTCCGCGCTTGCGATTCCGTTGCTCGTCTTCAAACTCACCGGTTCGGCGCTGAATCTCGGCGTCGCATATGCGCTCGAGTTCTTTCCCTTTGCGCTCTTCGGTTTGGTCGGCGGATCGTTGGCGGACCGCCTGGATCGTCGCCGGCTCATGATCGTTTGTGACTTCGTGAGGTTTGCCGTCTTCGCGTTGTTTGCGCTGCTGTTGTGGCGCCATGCGTTGACCTTACCCGTGATCTACTCGGGCATCGTCGTCACGTCGGTCGCAGCTGCGGTATTCTTGGGCGGCCAGTCCACCAGCATCCCGTATCTCGTTGGCACGGAGCGCTCGGCCAAGGCGGTGGCCTCGCTCATCGCGGCGGAGCAGACGTCGAATCTCATCTCGCCGCCAATGGCGGGCTTTCTCTTCTCGCTGCCCGGCGGGCCGCTGATCGCCGTCACGGTCACAGCGTTCACGTATCTCACATCGCAGGTCTCGCTGATGCTCGTGCCCAGCATGGGTCCCGACAAGCCCGGGCCGCTCCCGTCATGGCGCGAACTGAGGAGCGACATCGCCGAGGGGTTCCGCTTCATGGCGGCCGACACGGCGATCACCGCCGTCGCATTCTCAACCCTGCTGCTCAACTTCTTCGGGTTCATGTCGGTCGCGGTGTTCATCCCGTTCCTCAAATTGTCGCTCGGCGCCGGCGATTCGCAAGTGGGCCTCGCCTACGGTGTCGTCGCGCTCGGGTCGATCGTGGGGTCGCTGCTTGGCGGCGCAACCGCCCGGCGCTGGCCGTTCGGTCCGGCCTTGCTGATCGCGTTTGCGATCGACGGACTGATCTTCGTGCCGGTGATCTTCGCAACGCGGTTGTGGTCGGCGGTAATCTTTTGGATGCTGGCCTCGGGCGGCGGCGCCTTCGAAACGACCCAGATCATCAGTTGGCGCATGCGCATCGTGCCGCAAGAAAAAATCGGCCGCGTCTTCGCGGCCGTGCGGTTGGTAGCGCTCATCGGCATCGTGCCCGGCACGCTGCTCGGCGGCTGGATGGGCGACCTGTCCGGCCCGCGCCTGCCGATCATCGTCTCAACGATCGGCTATCTGATCATCGCTCTCGGGGCCGCGCTCGTGCCGCAGTTGCGCCGCGACCGCAGATAATCGAAGGCGCGCTCTTGAGCGCGACCTGGTCAATGACTCAAGACGATGATCTTGTCGGCGTAGCGGACGCCGAGCTCTTGGTGATAGAGCACCTTGACTGGCGTTCCACCCTTGAGTTTCTTCATTTGATACGTCGTCTTGCCGTCTGAGGAAAAAACCTGATCGAAGGACGGCGCGAGAATGAAGCTCAGCTCTTTTCCTGAGTTGTCCTTGACTTTGATGTTGTCAGACGAAACGTGAGTCACGTTGCCGACGTACATGTGCTGCTTGGCTTGGGCCGGCGCGGACGTAACGGCGAGTATGGTGGCGCATGCAAGCGCACCGGCGAGCAGAGCGATGATCTTCATGGCGGCTCCTGTTCAGGGCGAGGCGATTTTCGCGCCACGAATTCGGCTGGTCCGAAGAAAACTACTTCAGCGGGCCGGCGTGCTTGATGGGCCAGAACACGAAAAACGCGTGGCCCACGAATTGGTCGCGGCGCAAGAATCCCCACAGGTGACTGTCGTCGGAGTCATTTCGGTTATCGCCCAGCATGAGATAGTAGCCGTTGGGTATCCGGTCGGACGCTTGCCAGGCTGATTTGGGAGGGATCTGCGCACGCTGCGAATCGAGGGGCATGCCGTCGACCCACAGACCGTAATTCCTGACCTCCAACTCGTACTGCGGGCGAGAGCCTTTGGGGACGTATGGCTCCTCTAACGCGACGCCGTTGCGATACACGACGCCGTCTTTGATGCGCAGCGTATCGCCTGGACCGGCCATCACGCGCTTGATGAAATCGGTGGTGCCGAGTTGTGGTGGCGGGGCGAACACCGCGATCTGTCCGTCCTTCGGATCGGAGAAGCGGTACTGGATCTCATTGGCGAGCAGGACGTCATTGATGTCAAGCGTCGGCATCATCGAGCCGGACGGAATCCAAAACGTGCGCACGACGAATTGCATGATCACGAGCGCGACGATGCCGGCGACGATGAACGCGTCGAGATACTCGCGGATGACGGCGCGTTGATGGTCGTCGGGAACTGTGACAGGCCGCAAGCCGATCACGATGCGCGCCAGCGCGAGCACGGCGATGATGAGGAGCAGCGTACCCGGACTCACTGAGCCGTTTGCTTCTGTTCCCGAATCCGCGTGGCCTTACTGCCGACGCGCTCCTGAAGATAGGTGAGTTTCGCTCGCCGGACGTGGCCGCGGCGCACGATCTCGATCTTGTCGACCTTCGGAGAATGGATGAGGAACGAACGCTCGACGCCGACCCCGTGGGCGATGCGGCGCACGGTGAAATTCGCCGAGTTGCCGCCGTGGCGGCGCTCGATCACCACGCCTTCAAACGTTTGGATGCGTTCTTTGTTGCCTTCGGTGACGCGCGAATGCACCTTGACGGTGTCACCCGGCACGAAGTCAACGCTGCGTTTCTTCGCGTGTTTTTGTTCGACGACGCTGCTGAGATCCATGAATTGACGTTCCTTGACTTGCGGCCGCGAAAAAAGCGCCGACCTTGAAGGTTTGAGGCTCGACGCCGCTGCCGAATCCGGGTGCCTGGAGGCGAACGCAAAACAGTATAACACACGCGCTTCAAGGGCTTCAAGCGCGACCTCGACGTTATGCGCGCGACGACGTTTGCGCCCGTGCCGCGGGACGGCGGACAGGAACTGACGAAATGTCGCGCTCTTATGACGCAACGCGCCCTAGAGCGCTCAGATGCCACGCGGATCGTACCTCTCATCGGCACCGCAGGGGCGATGAAGGTGGCACCTGCCGCGCAGCTCACCTATCGCAACGGCCCCTTGCTGACCGCCGTAGAGGTCACGACAATTTTCTGGGGCGCGTGGTGGAAGGCCGCGCCGCAAAGCGCGCAGGTCGGCCAGCTCAACAAGTTCTTCGACGATATCCTGGTGAGCGCGCTCATCGATCAGCTTAAAGAATACAGCGTGAGCGGAAAGAGCATCGGCCACGGCAAGCACGTTGGCACGCTCACCGTCGACAAAGCGCCGGCGACAAGCGTGGACGACGCCGCGATCGTCGCATTCCTTGAGGGACTCTTAGCCGCCGGTTCGGTGCCGAAGGCGAACGCGAACTCTCTCTACTTTATCTATCTGCCCGCGGGCGTTACCGTCACCATGTCGGGGCAGGCTTCATGCAAAGCCTTCTGCGGCTACCACGATGCGACCGCGAACAACGTCTTCTACTGCGTCGAGCCGCACCCGGATTGTCAAGGCTGCCTCGCCGGACTGAGCGCGTTTGAGGCGCTCACCGTCACGTCGTCGCATGAGTTATGCGAGGCGATCACCGACCCGGTTCCGGGCCAAGGGTGGTACGACGACGCCAATGGGGAGATCGGCGACATCTGCGCGTGGCAGACCAAAACCGTCGGCAGCTACATCGTCCAGCGCGAATGGTCGAATCGGGCAGGCGCCTGCATCTGAGGCTGGCTGATCACGTGCTGAGATCAGGTCTCCGGCTGCGCGTGCGCGCGCGCGACTGCTCGCGTCGCCAGTCGTCGATCTTCGCGTGATCGCCGCTCAACAGCACTTCGGGCACGGCGATGCCGCGGAACACGGCGGGACGCGTGTAGTGCGGCCAATCAAGGGCCCCAGTCGCGAATGAGTCGGCCGATACGCTCTCGTCCGCGATAGCTCCAGGCAGCAAACGCACGCAGGCGTCGACGAACGCGAGCGCTGGAATCTCGCCGCCGGTGAGCACGAAATCGCCCAGCGACACTTCTTGGGCTGGCACCAGATCGAAGAGCCGCTCGTCAATGCCTTCGTAATGACCGCAGATGATGATCAACCGTTCCAGTCTTGACCACTCGCTTGCCAGCGCGTGGGTGAAGCGTGCCCCGGCGGGAGACGGGACGACGACCTTGTTTCCCGGTGGTAGCGCAACGGCATTGCCGCCGGATCCGGCTCCGAGCACATCTTCTAGACATTCCATCAGAGGACCAAGCCGCATCACCATCCCCGGACCGCCGCCGTACGGCGCGTCATCGGCGCGTTCACCGTCGGGCACCCAGCGCCACAAATCGTGGACGTAGATCTCGACGAGGCCCTTGGCCTGCGCACGCCCGATGATGCTGCCGGAAAAGATAGGCTCGAAAAAGGCGCGAAACAGCGTGACGATGTCAATGCGCATGGGGTCGAGCGGCTTTGGCAAGAAGCCGGCGTCGCCCTTCGAGCGTGGTCTCGAAGCGTTGAGCGCGCGCAAGTACGATGAGGCGATCGCGCTCTTCAGCGAAGCGGTCGAATCGGGTGCGCACCGCGCGGAGGCGCTCTCCAAGCGCGGCGTTTGCCGCTTGCGCTTAGGCGACAGGTCTACCGCGCAGGCGGACTTCGAAGCCGCGCTCGCGGCGGATCCGCAATGCGCACCGGCGATGACGAACCTCGGCAATCTCGCGCTTGAGGCCGGCCAGCTCGACGAGGCTCGTGCGCGTTACCGGGCCGCGATCGCGGCGAACCCCGATTACGCCCTCGCGCATCACAACTACGCTGTGCTGCTCAAGCGCGAAGGGCACGTCAAAGAATCCGTGCGCGAGCTGCGCCGCGCGGCCAAACTCGAGTCAGGCTCGCTGTGGGAGTGGCTGTCGGGCAAGCGCCGGCGCCGGTAGGACCATCGCACGCCGAGCGACCAAAGATGGGAACAAGATCGAGATGCGCTGCGTTTCCATGAAGGGCGGCGTCCATTCGTCGCCGCCAACCTGCGTTTCCAACAGGAGTAGGGCATGCACATCACAGGCGTACGGTTTCTGCAACGCGCCATCTTTGCGTCCATAGCGCTCGCGGCGAGCGTTAGCCTCGCTTTTTCGACCGCGGCACCGAGCCGTGGCGGCGGCGTGCCCGGCGTGGCGCCGGCGATGCCACCCGCATCATCACCCTCACCATCAGCGCCGGCCGCTCCGGGAGCCATGCATGCTCCGATCATGCGTACGCTTACGCATCAGTTCGTCAGCGAAGGAACGTATCTCGTCGACAAACCCATGGAACCCGCCCAGGACGTGATCAGCCACTGCGGTACGAATCCGTCGTTGCCGCGTTGGGGTGACCTCGCCCAGGAAAACCTCAAAGACGCCTACCGCGCGGAGAAACAATATTTCCAAGAAAAGAACGCGTTCGCATCCCTCGCAGCCATCGGCTTCACGCTGCCAGTGTGGGATCGGGCATGCTTGAATTACAGCGTCACCGTCGGTCATCACACGGGCGACAAATCCGAACCGGCATTCTTCATCACCGCACGGCACAACCTCGGCGGACCCATGTACTGCACGACCACCATCTCAGGCGCTCACGGAGCCGGCTACACCGGTGTTTCGAATGCCGGCGGGCCGATCCTCAACCCAGACCAGTGCGCCGCGCTGCCGGCGTATGTGGCCAGCTTTACCACCCTTTCGGCCGGATCGCAACGCGCGGGAAACATCGTTCTAAATCCGCCCAAGGGGAGCACGTCGAACGCGATGGCTCCTGCGCTCGTGAAAGCGGCGACGCCGTACGCCCTGGAATTGACCAACGATCTGACGACTTGCACGCAGCATACCGGAAGCCAGCAGACGTGCGTGTTCGATATCGTCAGCGGGCGGGCGATCATGACATGGGATGGGGGGACGAGCTGCGGCAATTGGCCGTCATGCACGACGCATATCGCGGGTTATCGGATCTACCGGGTTCCATTCGCCCCGAGCAAGGCGAATGCGCCGTCGAACATGAGCGTGAGCCAATCATCTTCTTCCGCGTCATCAGCTATCGCCAGACCGGCAAACTCCAATCCCGCCACGCTGTCCGCCAACACCGCCGCCTTACCCGCCAACTCGCGTCAGCTCGTCGCAACCATCACGGACTCAGACCACAAAGGCGGCATCGCCACGGCGAGCGGCGTCTACGCGACATACGTCGCTGCGGGCAAATGTTTCGTTGTCGTGGCCTTCTTGCAAAACAACGATGAGGGTGATGACAGCCCGCAATTTTGCGTGGCCGGACCGGTTACCGTCGGGCCGCAAAAACTGGACCTCACGCCCATTGCCCTCGTAACTGCATATGGCCATCAGAACATGTGCACCGATGCGCCGCCGTTTGCGCATCCCGGCGGCTCCATACTCATGGGGTTTACCGTTACGGCAGCGATCAATGGTTACAGCCCGGGCTATCGCTGCAGGCGGTACGAGGGTTTGATGAAGTTCGACTTGTCTGGCATTTCGCCGCCCCTCGTGCACAAGGCGGTATTGACGTACAGCAAGGTCACCAATTACAAGCTCAACGGCGCCACCGACCCGTCGCCCGGCATCTGCGTGCCTGTGCTCTATGACACCTCGACCGACTGGGCGAGTGGTGCGGTCGACCCGCGCCTAGGCCTGGTGCAACTGGGCAAGCAAATTGACAACAAGTCGAGCGATGACTTCTACCACACCGACCTGACGACAACGGTCAATTCAATGCTGCAAAGCGGCAAGAACAACGGATTCGTCATGGCGAGCATTGATTGGAACGGTCCGGAGTCGTGGTGCTTCACGTCGTTCGGCGACTTTCATCTGATCGTCACCGCGTTCGGCCACCACTAGCGTTTGCTGGGCTCGAGCACCTCGACGACGTCTGCTTTCTTGATGTCTTCGAGGTACTCGAACAACTGTGGCAGCGAGATGCGCTCGAGCGCTGACTTGTGCGGGCCCTTGCCCTCTTCACCTTCGTCGCGCAGGTAATAGCGCACGTCGAACTCCGCAAGTTCCTCGGTATAGAAGGCGATCGCATAGTTCTTGCCCTCGTCGTAGATGCGCAGCGCGTGCGGATTGACGATCTCGATCGAGTGAGCCGGGTTGGCGGCGTCGAACAGCGTGATGACGAGTTCGTTCGCGCCGCTGACGTCCGCCTGGCTCAGCAAGAAGACGTTCTTGACCGAGAACAACTGGCGGCTGCGGCGGTGCCGCGCCGACATCTCGTAGAAGACATAGTGGCGGACGAAGCGGGCGAGTATTTTCTTGAGCGTCGCCAGCGACGCCACCGGATCTTCGCGCTGACTCTTCGTGTAGAAGATCTTCAAG
>Ga0187846_10000714_pt1 | contig 18834 bp, 18 predicted proteins | sample TC_taG_FD_161473 | JGI IMG/M metagenome (GOLD analysis project Ga0187846, IMG submission 161473) | Biofilm microbial communities from the roof of an iron ore cave, State of Minas Gerais, Brazil - TC_06 Biofilm (v2) | ecosystem: Environmental > Terrestrial > Deep subsurface > Cave > Wall biofilm...
ACGCCTGCGCAGCAGCGGCCGGCGGATCGTGGTGGTGGCCAACAAGGCCGAAGGGCTCGATGCGCAGGCGGGCGCGGAGTTTCACGAGCTCGGTCTGGGGGCACCGTGCCTGATTTCTGCGGCGCACGCGCAAGGCCTGGGGGATCTGATGCAAACCGCGCTCGCGAGCCTCGCCGAGGAGGCGGGCTCGCCCGCCGAAGCGCGGTCAGGCGCGAAGGCGGGGACGCGCGTCGCGATCGCGGGCCGCCCCAACGTGGGCAAGTCGACACTGATCAATACGCTGATCGGCGAGCAGCGACTGGTGGCTTCGGAACAGCCCGGCACAACCCGTGATGCGATCGAGGTCGAATTCGAGTTCGCGGGCAGTCCCTTCGTACTGATCGACACCGCGGGCTTGCGGCGCAAGGGGCGTGTGTTCGAAACCGTGGAGAAGTTCTCCGTGGTCAAGACCCTGCAGGCGATCGATCAGTGCAACGTCGTGGTGCTGCTGCTCGACGCTGCGGGCGGGATCGCCGAGCAGGACGCGCACATCGCCGGATACGTGCTCGAACGCGGGCGGGCTCTGGTGATCGGCGTCAACAAGTGGGATGCGGTCGGCGCGGACGAGCGCGAGCAGGTAAAAAGGGAGATGCGCCGCAAGCTGCATTTCCTCGACTGGGCCAGCCTGCACTTCGTATCCGGGTTGCGCGGCACCGGGCTGAAGGGCCTGATGCGATCGGTCACCGCGGCGGAGCGGGCGGCCTTCTGTCGTTTGCCCACGCCGCGCCTGACGCGGGCGCTGTTTGCGGCGGTTCAGCGGCAGGAGCCGCCACGAGCGGGCAATTGGCGCCCCAAGCTGCGTTACGCGCACCAGGGAGGTACCAATCCCCCGGTCATCGTGATCCACGGCAGCTCGCTGAACCGGGTGTCGGACAGCTATCGCCGGTACCTGGAGGGGTGGTTTCGCGACACGTTCGAACTGCACGGCACCCCTCTGCGGATCGAGTTCCGCAATGCGGCCAATCCGTACGCGGCCCGCGCTGGCAAACGATCGGCTTTTCCAGTAGATTGAATTTTGTCGCACCGCACATATCTAAGGGGTATGCGTGCCTTGCGGTGGCATGGCGCCAGCCAGGAGAAAACATGAGCAACAAGGGCCAACTCCTACAAGACCCGTTCCTGAATGCCTTGCGCAAGGAACACGTGCCGGTCTCTATTTACCTGGTCAACGGAATCAAGCTGCAGGGGCAGATCGAGTCGTTCGATCAGTACGTGGTCCTGCTGCGCAACACGGTGACGCAGATGGTGTACAAGCACGCCATCTCGACTGTCGTGCCCGCGCGCCCCGTCAGCCTGAGCGCGGAGCCCGAGTCCTGAGCGGATTCCAGATCGAAGCTGGGCGCGCCGCAACTCCCACTTCGGCGCTCGTCGTGGAGGTGGCGCTGCGCGGGCGCCCGGGCGGTGTGCTCGGCGCGCAGGATCAGGCCGAAGAGCTTCGCCAGCTGTCCGAAAGCGCAGGCTTCACAACTGCAGGGCAGATGTTCGTTCGGCGCGACCGTCCCGATCCGGCGTTGTACCTGGGTCGTGGCAAGGTCGACGAACTTCGCGAGCGCGTGCTGGCATCCGGTTGCGCCGTCCTGGTCGTGGGCGTGCCGCTGTCACCGGTGCAACAGCGCAACCTGGAGCGCGAGCTGGGGGTGGCTGTGCTCGACCGTACCGCGCTGATTCTGGACATTTTCGCGCAGCGCGCACAAAGCCGTGAGGGCAAGCTGCAGGTGGAACTGGCCCGGCTGCAGCATCTTTCCACTCGATTGGTGCGCGGCTGGACCCACCTGGAGCGCCAGCGCGGGGGCATCGGCCTGCGTGCCGGCCCGGGCGAGAAGCAGATCGAGCTGGACCGTCGGATGATCGGCCAGCGCGTCAAGCAACTGCGCGAGCGCCTGCGTACACTGGATGCTCAGCGGCGCACGCAGCGCAAAGCGCGGCGGCGGCGCGAGGCGTTCTGTGTATCCCTGGTCGGCTATACGAACGCGGGCAAGTCGACGTTGTTCAACGCGTTGACACGCTCCAGCGCGCTCTGTGCGGACCAGCTGTTCGCCACTCTCGACACGACCAGCCGGCGCTGTTTTGTGGCGCCCGATGTGCCGGTCGTACTGTCCGATACGGTCGGGTTCATTCGCGACCTGCCGCATGCCCTGATCGATGCGTTCAAGGCAACCCTGGACGAAGCGGCCCAGGCCGATCTTCTGGTGCACGTCGTCGACGCATCGGCCGCATCGCGCGAGACGCAGATGGCGGCCGTGGACGAGGTCCTGCAGGAGATCGGCGCCTCCGAAGTGCCTCGCTGCGTGGTGTTCAACAAGATCGATCTGGTCGAGCGCGGGGCGTCGGTTGAGCGAGCAGCCTGTGGTAGGATCGAAACGGTTTGGCTGAGCGCACGGTCGGGCAACGGGCTCGAATTGCTGCGCGGCGCGATCGCCCAGCGTGCACAAGAGCAAACTGCGGATCCGACTGCAAGCCAGCAGGTCGCGCTGGAGCGTCGGCCCTCCCTGGAACCAGCAGAGCGCCCGCTTTCCTCGGCACCTTGCGATTCAGCCCGGCCGCTGCCCGGTGACGCCGGAATCCCTCCTTTCTCCGACCCGCATCCGACATGTCGCTGAATGACCCGCAGTGGGGTCGCGGCGGAGGATCCGGCGACGGCGGCGACGGTCAGCGCCCGCGCCGGCCCAACGGCCAGGACGGCCCGCCGGACCTCGAGGAACTCTGGCGCGAGCTGAGCCGGCGCGTCGGAAACCTGTTCGGGTCGGCGCCGGGAGGCGGCGGATTCAGAGCTGTCGTAGGCGTTGCCGCGGTCCTGGCCGCGATCCTGATCATCTGGATGAGCACGGGCTTTTATATCGTGCAGGAAGGCCAGGTCGCCGTGGTGTCGACCTTCGGCCGCTTCGACACGATCAACGGAGCGGGTTTTCGTTGGCGCGCGCCCTGGCCGATCCAGTCGCACCAGATCGTCGACGTGTTCTCGCAACGCGAGATCGAAGTGGGCACCAAGGCGCGCGGACCGGACCGCCTGAAGGAAGCCTTGATGCTGACCGACGACGAGAACATCGTCGACATGCAGTTCAAGGTGCAGTACCGCATCAAGTCCGGACCGGACGGTGCGCGCGATTTTGTATTCGGCAGCCGCTTTTTGCCGGAAAGCGATGCGACCACTGTGGTGCGGCAGGTCGGGGAATCGGCGATGCGCGAGGTGGTCGGCCACCGCAAGATGGATTCCGTTCTGTACGAATCGCGCCAACAGATCGCCGACGAGGTGCGCGAGCGAATGCAGGAAATGCTCGACCGTTACGACACCGGAATCCTGGTGACTGCAGTGGCGATCCAGAATGCGCAGCCGCCCGAGCAGGTCCAGGCCGCGTTCATCGACGCCGTCCAGGCCGGACAGGACCGCCAGCGCCAGATCAACGAAGGGCAGGCATATGCCAATGACGTCGTTCCGCGTGCACGGGGCGCGGCCTCACGGCTGATCCAGGAGGCGGAGGGATACCGTACCAAGACGGTGGAGACCGCCCAGGGGGATGCGGCGCGCTTCCGCGAGGTGTTGGCCGAATATGCGAAAGCGCCGGCAGTGACGCGCGAGCGCATGTACCTGGATACGATGCAGCAGATCTTCGCCAACACGACCAAAGTGATGGTCGACTTGAAGACCTCCAGCCAGCTGCTGTACCTGCCGCTGGACAAGCTGCTGCAACAGTCCGCTGCGGACGCGGCGCATTCGTCCGCGCCGGCCGCAGGGGCGCCATCCGCTGGCGCCTCACCCGCCGCCGGTGCCGAGGCGCGGGCGCGCGACGGATCGAGCGACCGCGAGCGGGAGTCGCGCTGATGGAAGCGGAAGGTTCGCGGTGAACCGCATCATCTGGACCGTCATCGGCGTGGTGATCGCGGCGGGTTTGTTCCGCCTGTGCGCCTTTATCGTCGACCAGAAGCACTACGCAATCGTGTTCGAGCTCGGGCAGATCAGTCGAGTGATCGCCAAACCGGGGCTGCATTTCAAGCTGCCGCCGCCGTTCCAGAACGTCGAGTACCTGGACAAGCGGATCCTGACGATCGACCCGCAGAGCGAGGATCGGGTGCAGACTGCGGAGAAGAAGAACCTCCTGATCGATTCGTTCGTCAAATGGCGCATCGTCGACGCCCACAGCTTCTGGGTGAGCTTCCACGGCGGCGAGCACGATGCCGAAGACCGCATCACGACGCTCGTTCGCGACGCCCTGAACCAGGCTGTCAACAAACGCACCGTCAACGACATCACGTCGCGCGAGCGCGACAAGGCGATGGAGGAGATCCGCGTGGCGGTCCAGGCTCGCGTGAAGGACTTCGGCGTGGATATCGTCGATGTGCGCCTGAAGCGGGTCGACTTCATCCCCGAAGCAAGCGAATCCGTGTTCCACCGGATGGAGTCCGAACGCAAGCAGGTGGCCAACAAGCAGCGCTCCGACGGGGCAGCCGATGCCGAGAAGATCCGCGCCGACGCCGATCGGCAGCGCGAGGTGCTGTTGGCCGAGGCGTATCGCGATGCGCAGCGTGTCAAGGGCGAGGGCGACGCACGCGCGTCGGTGATTTACGCCCAGGCATTCGGCGCCAATCCGGAGTTCTACGCCTTCTACCGCAGCCTGGACGCGTACCGCCAGAGCTTCCACAACCGCTCCGACACTCTGATGATCGATCCGTCCTCGGAGTTCTTCAAGTACTTCAAGAGCCAGGGTGGCGCGGCAGCGGGGCGATGATGTTCACTGCCGGCATGCCGCTGGAACAGCTCGGTTCCGCTTTTGCGCTGATGCTGGTGCTGGAGGGACTGACGCCGCTGCTGTCGCCGCGCTTCTGGCGCAACGCGATGCGGCGCGTCACCGACCTGGCCGATGGGCAGATCCGATTCTTCGGACTGGTTTCGATCCTGCTTGGGACGGCGCTGTTCTGGCTGCTGGCGTAGTCGAATGTCCAACTGGCTGCTTCCGGAGAACATCTCCGACGTGCTGCCGCATGAGGCGCGCGCCGTCGAGGATTTGCGGCGATCCCTGCTCGATCTGTACCGCAGTTTCGGCTACGAGTACGTGATTCCGCCGCTGATCGAGCACCTGGAGTCGCTTCTGTCCGGAACCGACCGCGACCTGGATCTGCGCACCTTCAAGCTGGTCGACCAGTCGAGCGGCCGCAGCCTGGGGGTGCGCGCGGACGCCACGCCGCAGACCGCGCGCATCGACGCGCACATTTTGAACCGCAACGGCGTGGTTCGCCTCTGCTACGCGGGCCCGGCGTTGCACGCCCGCCCGCTGCACCCGCTCGCCAGCCGCGAACCGATCCAGGTCGGAGCCGAGCTGTACGGCGACGGCGCGATCGAGGCCGATGGCGAGGTCCTGCAACTGGCGGCGCGCTCGCTCGAGCTGACCGGGGCACGGCGAATTCGGATCGATCTGGGTCATAGCGGCGTGGTGCGGGCCATATTGGGCGGCGAAAAATTGGCCCAGCAGGATCTGGACGAAATCCTGCGCGCACTGAATTCGAAGGATCTGTCGTCGTTGAAAAGCGCCTGTTGTGGCCTCGGGGTCGCGGCGCGCGAGGCGGTCCTCAGGTTGACAGATCTGCATGGAGAGGTATCGGTGCTCGAACGGGCGGGGCGCGAACTGCCGGGTAGTGCCGAGTTGGAGCGGGCGCTGTCGCAACTGCAGCACCTGGCGACGCTGTGCCCATCCGGCACGGCCGGGATCGATCTGGCCGATCTGCACGGATACCGCTACTACACGGGATTAACCTTTGCCGCGTACGTCGGTGGCAGTCCAGGGCCGATTCTGCGCGGCGGGCGCTACGATGACATCGGTCGCGCCTTCGGGCGCGCCCGCCCCGCCACGGGTTTCTCGATCGTCGATCTGCGAGAGGCAGCGCAGCTGGGCCAGCCCGGCCAGCCGCCGCCAGCGATCGTTGCGCCATATGCGCAGGACCGCGAACTGGACGCATTGGTAGCACAACTGCGCACGCAGGGACACATCGTCGTGCGCACCGACGCCGGCCGAATCGCCGAGGGTTGGTTCGAGTTCGATCGCGAGATCCGGCGTGTCGGCACACACTGGCGGGTCGTCGTCCGCGAACCACGGTCGGGCGGCAACTGAATCGCGAAGGGAGCGCTCTGCGGATGGCTGGCAACGTTGTCGTGATCGGAACCCAGTGGGGCGACGAGGGCAAAGGCAAGATCGTCGACTGGTTGACGGATCGGGCTGACGGCGTCGTGCGTTTCCAGGGCGGCCACAACGCCGGGCACACCCTCGTGATCGGTACGCACAAGACGATCCTCCGATTGATCCCGTCCGGCATCCTGCGCCCGTCGGTCGCCTGCTATATCGGCAACGGCGTCGTGCTGTCGCCACCGGCGCTGCTCGCCGAGATCGACGAGCTGCAGCGGGCCGCTGTGGATGTCGACGGCCGGTTGAGCGTGAGCGGCAACTGCGCGCTGATCCTCGACTACCACGTGGCGCTGGACCGTGCGCGCGAGGCGCGTCGCGGCAGCGACCCGATCGGCACGACCGGTCGCGGCATCGGACCGGCGTACGAGGACAAAGTGGGCCGGCGCGCAGTGCGCGCGCAGGACCTGTTCGATGAAAAGCGCTTTGCCGAGCGCGTGCGAGAAGCCCTGGAGTACCACAACTTCGTGCTGACCCGCTATCTGGGAGCCGATGCGATCGATGCGCAGAACGTGATCGATTCGACGCTTGCGCTCGGCGGCCGTATCCGGCCGATGGTGGCCGACGTCTCGTACCGGCTCGATCAGGCGATGAAAAGCGGAAAGAGGCTGCTGTTCGAAGGGGCGCAAGGCGCTCTCCTGGACGTCGACCACGGAACGTATCCGTATGTGACCTCCAGCAACACGGTGGCGGCGGCGGCGGCGGTCGGCGCCGGCATCGGGCCACAACGGCTGAACTATGTGCTCGGAATCACCAAGGCTTACGCCACGCGGGTCGGATCGGGACCGTTCCCGACCGAGCTGACCGAAGACACCGGTGAGCGCCTGCGCCAGCGTGGCCAGGAGTTCGGTTCGGTCACCGGGCGCCCGCGGCGGTGCGGCTGGTTCGATGCGGCCGCGTTGAGGCGTTCGGTGCAGCTGAACGGCGTCACCGGGTTGTGCATCACCAAGCTCGACGTGCTGGACGGCTTGCCCACGGTGCGGCTGTGTACCGGCTACCGCTACGAGGGCAGGAACGTCGACATCCTGCCATTCGGTGCGGATGCAGTCGCTCGCTGCGAGCCCGTCTACCGAGACTTCGCCGGGTGGACGCAGTCGACTGCCGGGGTGCGCGCGTGGTCCGATCTGCCCGCGGCGGCGCGCGATTATCTCAGTGGGCTGTCGGAACTGGCCGACACTCCGATCGATCTGATCTCGACCGGCCCGGAACGCGAGCAGACCATCGTATTGCGTCACCCGTTTTCGGCGGCAGCGTGACCGATCACAACACCCAAGCTGGCGCTGGGGAACTGCGGGTCGAGTGGCCGCAGTATTACCGGCTGGTCGAAGCGCTCGCGCTGAACATTTACGAGTCCGGTTATACGTTCGACTCTCTGCTGTGCCTGGCGCGCGGCGGATTGCGTGTGGGCGATGTAATCTCTCGCATCTTCGAGCGCCCGCTGGGTGTGCTGACGGTCAGCTCATATCGGGAGGAGGGCGGCCGCCAGCGCGGAGCGCTGCGAATCGCCTCGGCGATCTCCTCGATCGATGGCGAGCCGAACGGGCGAGTATTGCTGGTGGACGATTTGGCTGACTCCGGCACCACGCTTGCAGCCGTAGTCGATCATCTGCGACAGCGCTTCGGCGGCATCGGCGAACTGCGAACCGCGGTGATCTGGTTGAAGGGGTCTTCCCGGTATCGGCCCGATTATTTTGTCTCATACCTTCCCGACAGTCCATGGATTCGCCAGCCGTTCGAGGTCTACGACCATCTTCGACCCGAGCAGTTGGCGCAGCGACTGGGGGAAACCGGCGCGAACGGGCGGTAACGCAACTGGTGCCCAGAAGAGGACTCGAACCTCCACACCCTCGCGGGCGCCAGGACCTGAACCTGGTGCGTCTACCAATTCCGCCATCTGGGCAGCGGCGAGGCGCGGATTTTAGATCGAGGTATCTGCTTGTCAAATCAACGCAATCCTTCATTGCCTCCAGCTGCGCAGCCCGCGTCGCGCCCGGGTGAGCACGGTCGCGGACGATCCGTGCCGCCGATTGAGCGCCAGTCGATTGTCGACGCCTTGACCGCGGCCGGCTCGCCGCTCACCGAGGCGCAGGTGGCCGAACGGCTGCGGATCGGGGAGCCCGAGCACGCCGCCCTGGTGGCGGCACTGACAGAGCTCGAGCGCGAGGGGCGCATCGTTCGCAACCGCGCCGGTCTGCTGCTGGTCACCACGCGCGCGGGGCTGCTTTCGGGTCAGGTGCAGGGTCACCGCGAGGGGCACGGCTTGCTGGTGCGCGACGACGGCGGACCCGACGTCGTGCTGGACGACCACGAAATGAGCAAGGTTCTGCACGGTGACCGCGTGCTGGTGCGGCCGACCGGAACGGAGCGACGTGGCCGGCCGTTAGGAGAGATCGTCGAAGTAATCGAGAGGCGCACCACCACACTGGTGGGGCGCTTGCTGAACGAGCGCGGCGTCACGATCGTCGTTCCCGAAGATCAGCGTATCCAGCACGACATTCTGGTGCCGCCGCACGGTGCCGGCGAGGCGCGGCACGGACAGGTCGTCGTTGTCGAGATCATCCAGCAGCCACAGCGCTACGTGCAGCCGATCGGCCGCGTGACCGAGGTCCTCGGCGAGATCGACGATCCCGGAATGGAGATCGAGATCGCGGTACGCAAATTCGCAGTGCCGCACCGGTTTTCAGAGGCGGCTCTGAGCGAAGCCCAGGCGCTGCCGTCCGAGGTGCGAGGGGCCGACCGCAAGGGGCGGATCGACCTGCGCGACGTGCCGTTGGTGACGATCGACGGCGAGGATGCGCGCGACTTCGACGACGCCGTGTATTGCGAGCGAATCGAACGCAAGGGTTGGCGCCTGATCGTCGCGATTGCGGACGTCAGCCACTACGTCGGACCAGGCAGCGCGCTGGACCGCGAAGCGCAAGCGCGTTCCACCTCGGTCTACTTCCCGCGCCGGGTCATTCCGATGCTGCCGGAGCGCCTTTCCAACGGGCTATGTTCGCTCAACGCCGGCGTCGAGCGGCTGGCAATGGTGTGCGACATGGTGATCGGTTCCAAGGGAGCCATTCATGCGTACCAGTTCTATTCGGCCGTGATCCAGTCGCAGGCGCGCCTGACGTACACGGAAGTGTGGGAGGCACTCTCGGTTCCCGATTCACCGGCCCGGCGGCGCCTGCAGCGGCTGCTGCCGCACCTGTGCAATCTGCATGAGCTGTACGAAGTCCTGGTTGCACGCCGGGACCAGCGCGGTGCGCTCGAGTTGGATACGATCGAGACCCAGATTGTTTGCGATGCGAACGGGCGGATCGAGCGGATCGTGCCGCGCGTACGCAATGACGCGCACCGGCTGATCGAAGAATGCATGCTGGCGGCGAACGTGTGCGCGGCCGATTTCCTCCAGCGGGGGCGACAGCCGATCCTGTTCCGCGTGCACGAGGGGCCGACGCCGGCGAAGCTGGAGGCGCTGCGCACGTCGCTGCGGGCGTTCGGGCTGCAGCTCGAAGGCGGCGCTGTACCGCAGCCTCAACACTACGCCAAGCTGCTGCGCGCGGTTCGCGCGCGCGCCGACACCCAGCTGCTGCAGACGACGGTGTTGCGATCGATGCAGCAAGCCGTATACACGCCGCACAACAGCGGACATTTCGGCCTGGCCTATCCAGCGTATGCGCACTTCACCTCTCCGATTCGGCGCTACCCGGACCTGCTCGTGCACCGGGCGATTCGCTCACTGCTGGCGAAGCGGCGCTTCGAACCGACCTTTTACCCACCGGGCGGTGCCGCGGGCGACGGCGCCTCGGCGATGGCGAGCTGGGAACGGCTTGGGGTGGTGTGCTCGGCCAACGAGCGCCGCGCGGACGAAGCCTCGCGTGACGTCGAGGCCTGGCTGAAGAGCTACTACGTGCGCGAGCGCGTCGGCGAGACTTTCTCCGGCTCGATTTCCGCGGTCGTACCGTTCGGCGTATTCGTGATCCTGGATGACTTGTACGTCGAGGGCTTGGTGCACGTGTCCGAGTTGGGGTCCGAATATTTCCACTGCAACGAAGCGCTGCACGAGCTGCGCGGCGAGCGCACGGGGCTGCGCTTCCGCCTGGGAGACCGCCTTACGGTACAGGTTGCGCGCGTTGACCTGGAAGCGCGGCGGATCGATTTTCGCCTGGTACGGCCAGGCACCGCTTCCGGGCGCACTGACGGCCGCGACAACGTACAGCGAGGCCGGGGCGTGGGCGATGGCGCCGACCCGCGCAACGCTGCACACAGTGCGCGCAAGGCGCGCCGGGCGGCGAAGTTCGCGGCCCGGCCAACGGAACCGGGGCCACGAAACGAGCGACGCGGCAAGGTCGGAGTCGGAGGGCGCAAGGGGCGACGTCGAGGTGCGCCCAGATGAGCCGGCGAATCGCGGTGACGGGATTCCACGCGGTAACGGCGAGATTGCGCAATTCCCCCGGCACAATCGAGTTGTTGTATTACGACACCGCTCGCAGGGACGCGCGAATGCGGCAGTTGCTGGAGCGCGCGCGACAGGCCACGGTGCGGCCGATCGCGATCGAAGCGGCACGCCTGCAGGCGCTTGCGGGCGGCACGCGCCATCAGGGGGTGGTGGCGCTGTGCGAGGCGGCGCCGCCGCTGGCGCAGCAGTCCCTTGCACAGGTCCTCGACCGGATCGGAACCGACTCGCTTTTGCTGTTGCTGGATGGCATCACCGATCCGCGCAATCTCGGGGCCTGCCTGCGGACGGCGGAAGCGGCCGGGGTTCAGGCCGTGGTTCTTCCGCGTGATCGCAGCGCGCCTCTTTCGTCTGCAGCGCTCAAAGCGGCCAGTGGAGCAATCGAGTCGCTCCTGGTGGTCGCGGTGGTCAATCTCGCAAGATCGATGGATGAGATCAAGGAGGTCGGCGTGCGCATCGTCGGCGCCGACCATGCGGCACCACGCAGCATCTACGGAATGGACCTGTGCGGGCCGCTGGCCTGGGCGCTGGGTGCCGAAGGGCACGGCCTGCGCCGGCTCACGCGGGAGCGCTGCGACGAGCTGGCGGCCATTCCGCTGGCGGGGCAGGTCGAAAGCCTGAACGTTTCGGTAGCCGCAGGGGTCTGTCTGTTCGAAACCTGCCGCCAGAGGAACGTTGCTGGCAGCCCTGCCGCACGCTCAGACCGGGTGCAGGTAAGGTAGAATGTCAGGTTTGTTCCTTGCCACACCGGACGGAAAAAGCGCGGAAAGAATTTGCGTAGGGCGCTGAGTGGAAGCGCCGGGTGGCTTCATCCAGAAGGGGCACGACGCGATGCGTCACTACGAGATCTGTTTCATCGTTCATCCGGACCAGAGCGAACAGGTGCCGGGAATGATCGAGCGCTACCGTGCGCTCGTGACCGCCCAGGGCGGGAAGATTCACCGAGTCGAAGATTGGGGCCGGCGTCAGCTCGCCTATCCGATCGACAAGCTGGTGAAAGCCCACTACGTGCTGATGAACGTGGAGTGTGGCAAGGCCACGTTGGACGAGCTCGAGCACGGGTTCCGCTACAACGACGCGGTGCTGCGTCATTTGACGGTCGGAATGAGCTCGGCCCAGACGGCACCTTCTCCGATGATGAAGATCGTCGAGAGGGAGGAAGCGCGCAAGGCCGCCACGGAGCAAGCCAGCTGATCGGCGCACGGGGAAGGGCGGGCGCTGCTCGCCGGCTGCGGCCTGGTAACCGTCCCGGTGAAGCGGCGTGAACGAAGTTCGGCTCGACGGCATTCTGGCGGAACGCAGCGCACTGCGCCGCACGCCGGCTGGAGTTGCGGTACTGGAGGCGCGGATCCAGCACCGATGCGAGGTGGTGGAAGCGGGCTTGCCGCGCACGGTGGAGTTCCTGATGGGGGCCGTTGCGCTGGGCGCCGTCGCGGACCTGCTGGAGCGCCAAGCACTTGGGGCACGGCTCGAAGTGGAAGGGTTTCTGGCGCCTCGCTCGCGCCGCTCGAGCAGGCTGGTTTTGCATCTAACCGGAATTCGAAGTAGTCGGGCTTAAGCAAGGAGTCGCAAATGGCGTTCGCACGCAAATCGACCAAAGGCAAACCAACCGGACGCGGCGGCACAGGACGGCGTGGACAACAGCAGAATGCGCTGTTCAAACGGCGCAAGTTCTGTCGCTTTACGGCCGAGAAAGTCGAGATGATCGACTACAAGGACATCGAGACGCTGCGCGACTTCATCCTGGACAACGGCAAGATCATTCCGGCGCGGCTGACCGGGACCAAGGCGCATTACCAACGCCAGCTCGACACGGCGATCAAGCGCGCGCGTTTCCTTGCCTTGCTGCCGTATACGGACAACCACTGAGAAGGCTGAATCACTGGCTCCCTGGCCCCGTGCGGGATCGCTGCTCCGCCCGGCAAATGATCGATCGCAGGAGACGGCAATGCAGGTAATCCTTCTGGAAAAGCTGGGGCATCTGGGCCAGCTCGGCGACGTCGTCAAGGTAAAGGACGGCTTCGCTCGCAACTACCTGATCCCGCAAGGCAAGGCAAAGCGGGCAACCGAGGCGGCACTGAAGGAGTTCGAGGGCCGGCGTGGTGAACTGGAACAGGCGCATGCCGACCGGCTGCAAGCTGCGCAGGGAATCGGCGAACGCCTGACGGGGCTGACCGTGCAGATTCCGGCCCGTGCCGGCGTGGACGGGCGCCTGTTCGGGTCGGTCACCAACTACGACATCGCCGAGGCGGTGAACCAGCAGGGCTTCCAGATCACCAAGGCGCAGGTCCGGATGCCCCAGGGCCCGCTGAAGATCGTGGGCGACCACAAAGTCACGCTCGCGCTGCATTCGGACGTGGTGGTCGAAATCACGGTCTCGGTCCTTAGCGACGCCGCCTGAGTCGCCGACGGCCAATTCGATCAACAGCGCGATCAACAGCGCGATCGACGGCACCATCGACGGCATGAGTTCGACGCCCGCCGATGCCCAGCTGGCGGCGATTCGAACGCCGCCGCATTCGGTCGAGGCCGAGCAGTCGGTGATCGGCGGTCTGCTACTAGACAACACGGCGTGGGACCGGATCGGCGATCGGATCGGAGTCGAGGATTTCTATCGGCACGATCATCGCCTGATCTTCCAGCAGATCGCCCGGCTGATCGATCAGAACAAGCCGGCCGACACGGTGACCGTGTTCGAAGGGCTCCAGCTGGCCGGTCAGGCGGGTGACTGTGGAGGACTGGCGTACCTGAACGCGCTGGCGCAGAACACCCCCTCGGCCGCGAACATCCGCCGCTACGCGGAGATCGTGCACGAGCGCGCGATCCTGCGGCGTCTGGTCACGGTCGGCGAGGAAATCGCGGTCTCCGCGCTCGAGCCGCAGGGAAGGGACGCCAAGCAGATCCTGGACGAAGCCGAAGGCAAGGTGTTCCGGATCGCGGAGCAGGGCGCGCGCGACCGCGCCGGCTTCGTTCGCCTGGAGCCGTTGCTGGCGCGCGTGGTCGAGCGCGTACAGGAACTGTTCGAGCGAGCCGGCGCGAGCGATGTCACCGGCGTGCCGACCGGATACGTCGACCTGGATTCGAAGACCAGCGGGTTGCAGCCAGGCGACCTGATCGTCATCGCCGGCCGCCCGTCGATGGGAAAGACCGCGCTAGCGCTGAACATCGGCGAGCACGTAGCGATCGACCTGGGAATGCCGGTCGCCGTGTTCTCGATGGAAATGGGGGCATCGCAGGTCGCGCTTCGGATGCTCGGCTCGGTCGGTCGCATCGACCAGCAACGGCTTCGCACCGGGCGCCTGACCGACGAGGACTGGCCGCGCCTGACCGAGGCGATCGAACGGATGCACGCGGCGCCGCTGTATATCGACGAGACGGCCGCGCTGAACGCCCTGGAGCTGCGCGCGCGTGCCCGCCGCCTGGCGCGCGAATACAAGCAGCTCGGCCTGGTGATCGTCGACTACCTGCAGCTGATGACTGCCACCGCGACCGGGGAGAACCGCGCCACCGAGATCTCGGAGATCTCACGCTCGCTGAAGGCGCTGGCCAAGGAGCTGAGGGTTCCGGTCGTGGCCCTTTCGCAGCTCAATCGCACCGTCGAATCCCGCACCGACAAGCGCCCGGTAATGTCCGATCTGCGCGAATCGGGTGCGATCGAGCAGGACGCCGATGTGATCCTGTTCATCTACCGCGACGAGGTCTACAACCCGGACACCTCCGACAAGGGCATCGCCGAAATCATCATCGGCAAGCAGCGCAATGGCCCGATCGGCCGCGTGAACCTGCGCTTCGGCGGCGAGTTCACACGCTTCGACAATCTGGCGCGCGACGCCGGCCGTCAGTTCACCTAGTCGAGAGGCCGGCCGTCCAGTCGGTAACTTGCTAGTGGCGCCAACTGGCAAAATCTCTCGAAGCGGCCTGCAGCTCGACGCGCGTCCCTGTTTCGAGTACTACCCGACCGACGCGGAATGTGATGAACGGTCAGGCGCTTTCAGCTGTGACATCGTGATTCCAGTCGCGCCGCTGTGAGAAAAGGCACCCCCGAGCCGATGCTCCGGGGTGCCTGACCAGGACCCCGGTACCGAAGGACTTCCGGCTCGAGTCGGTCGAAACCTACAGCGCCTCGGCCGCGTGATCGGCCAGGCGGGAGCGCTCGCCTCGCAGCAGCGTGACGTGGCCGGCGTGCGGCCAGCCTTTGAAGCGATCGACAACGTAGGTCAGGCCGGAGCTTCCCTCGGTCAGGTACGGCGTGTCGATCTGCGCGATGTTGCCCAGGCACACGACCTTGGTGCCGGGCCCTGCGCGCGTGATCAGCGTCTTCATCTGCTTGGGCGTAAGGTTCTGCGCCTCGTCGATGATCAGGTACTTGCTGACGAACGTGCGGCCGCGCATGAAGTTCATCGCCTTGATCCGGATCCGGCTGCGGATCAGATCCGTCGCCGCCGCTCGACCCCAATCGCCGGCAGCGTCCCCGCCGCGGTTCAGCACCTCGAGGTTGTCCTCGAGCGCGCCCATCCACGGCGCCATCTTCTCTTCTTCGGTGCCCGGCAGGAAGCCGATGTCCTCTCCGAGAGGGACGGTGGCGCGCGTGACAATGATCTCCGAGTAGCGGCGCGACTCCAGCGTTTGCGCCAGGCCCGCCGCCAGCGCCAGCAGCGTCTTGCCCGTGCCGGCCTGTCCGATCAGCGTGACGAAGTCACACTCCACGTCCATTAACAGGTTCAGCGCGAAGCTCTGCTCGCGGTTGCGCGCCGTGATGCCCCACACCGAATTCTTGGCGTGCAGGTAGTCCCGCAACACGCGCAGCACTGCCGTCTTGCCGCGGATCTCCTTGACCTGGGCGTAGAACGGCGGTGTGGCCGAATCCAGGAATACGAACTGGTTGATCAGCAGTTCCGACACCAGCGGCCCGGCGATCCGATAAAAAGTGGATCCGGCCTGCTGCCAGGATTCCATCTGCTTGGAATGCCGCTCCCAGAAGTCCTCCGGCAGCGCCAGCACGCCCGTGTACAGGACGTCGGTGTCCTCCAGGACCTTGTCGTTGGTGTAATCCTCGGCGGTCAGGCCGAGTGCGCGCGCCTTCACTCGCATGTTGATGTCCTTGGACACCAGCACGACGTCGCAATCGGTGCGCGCGCGGCTCAATGCCCGCACCACCCCCAGGATGTGGTTGTCAGCCTTCCCGGCCGGCAGGCTCGCTGGCAGGGCTTCGGTGATCGCCTCGGTCTGCAGGAACAGCCGTCCGGTCGCCTCGGAGTTGCCCAGAGACGACAGCGCAATACCCTGTTCGATCGGATCGCGGCAGGCCGCAACCAGTGCGTCGAGCGACCGGCTGGCCTGGCGCGCGTTGCGAGCGAGCTCGGACATACCCTTCTTGTGGCTGTCGAGCTCCTCCAGCGTCATCATCGGCAGGAAGATGTCGTGCTCTTCGAAGCGGAACAGGCTCGTCGGGTCGTGCATCAGCACATTGGTGTCCAGCACGAACAGCCTCGGGCGGCCGCTGGCAGGCCGCTGCCTTCGGGCGTGCGCGCGCGGACTGGGCGGCACGGGTACCAGGGCCAGGTGTGCCGGCGGTCGCTCGCGAACGGGCGCCTGAGGGGGTGCCGGTGCGGCGCGACGCCCTCGAGCGGGCGGGGTCGATTCGGACGGCAGCAGGACCGTGCCGGGCTTTGCGGGCGGCTTCGGAAGCGGCATTTGAAGTTGCTCGTGGACAGGCAGGATCTGGTTGCGACGGTTCAACCCAGGGAACGCACAGCGGCAAGCGTTTCCTCGACGTGCCCCGGCACGCTCACTCCGCGCCATTCGCGCCGCAGAACACCCTTCTGATCGAGCACGAACGTGCTGCGCTCGATCCCCCGCACGGGCTTGCCGTACATCGTCTTGTTCTTGATTACACCGAACAGCTTGCACAGCTGCTCGTCGACGTCGGCGATCAGCTCGAATGGCAGATCGAGCTTGCGCTTGAACGCGAGGTGCGACTGCATGCTGTCGCGCGACACACCGACGATGCGCGCGCCGCCCTCGGCGAAGCGCGCGTGCGCGGCCGCGAAATCCTGGCTCTCGGCCGTGCACCCAGAGGTGTTGTCTTTCGGGTAGAAGTAGATCAGAAGAGGAGCGCCGCGCGAATCGGACAGCCGGAAATCGCCACCGGTGGAAGGCGCCGCGAAGTCCGGCACCGGCTCGCCTAGTTTGACCGTCACGCCTTCTCCTCTTCCTGCAGCATGGCACCGACCACGCGCCGGCCGTCGCCCGCCAGGATATTGAACGTTCGGCAGGCGGCCCTGGTATCCATCACTTCCAGCCCGACGCCCGCACGGGCCAGAAATGCCGTCAGGAGCGGGTGCACGGCACGGTGGCGCAGCCCGGTACCGAGCAGCACCAGTTCCGGCGACGATTGCAAGACCGGTTCGAAGTCCTCGGGCCGCAGTTGGTCGAATCCGGATACGTCCCAGCGCTGCACCGAAGCAGTCGCCAGAATCAGGTTGCCGGCGTGCCGCACGCCGTTGATCTCGATATAGCCGGGGCCGTAGCCGGTGATCGCATTCCAGTGTCTGTCGCGCTGCTCATGCAGTTTCAATGCATCTCCCGCATTTCGGGTAAATTATGCACAGAAAGAGCGACCAATGGAGCACACCTCTCCGGAGTTTCTCCGCATCAAGCGGCTCCCGCCGTACGTATTCAACATCACCAGCGAGCTGAAGATGGCCGCTCGGCGCCGCGGGGAAGACATCATCGACATGAGCATGGGCAACCCCGACGGCCCGACGCCTCAGCACATCGTCGAAAAGCTGATCGAGGCCGTGCGCCGGACTGACACCCATGGCTACTCGGTCTCGCGCGGCATCCCACGCCTGCGCAAAGCGATCGCGGGCTGGTACCGGGACCGCTTTCAGGTCGAGATCGATCCGGATTCCGAGGCGATCGTCACGATCGGCTCCAAGGAGGGGCTGGCGCACCTGATGCTGGCCACGCTGGAGCGGGGCGACACCGTGCTGGTTCCGAACCCCAGCTACCCGATCCACATCTACGGAGCGATCATCGCCGGGGCCGACGTTCGATCGATCCGGATCACGGCCGAGGTCGATTTCTTCGGTGAGTTGGAGCGAGCGATCCGCGAGTCGCTGCCGAAGCCTCGAATGATCGTGCTCGGCTTTCCGAGCAACCCGACCGCACAGTGCGTCGACCTGGATTTCTTTCGGCGCGTGGTCGAACTTGCGCGGGCGCACGGAATTTACGTCGTGCACGATCTGGCGTACGCCGACATCGTGTTCGATGGCTACCAGGCGCCGTCGATCCTGCAGGTGCCCGGTGCGCGCGATGTCGCGGTCGAGTTCTTCACGCTCAGCAAGAGCTACAACATGGCCGGCTGGCGGATCGGCTTCATGGTCGGCAACCGCGATCTTGTGACGGCCTTGGCTCGGATCAAGAGCTATCACGACTACGGAACGTTCACACCGATCCAGGTCGCGTCAATCGCAGCTCTTGAAGGTCCGCAGGATTGCGTGGCGCAGATCCGCTCGCAATACCAACGGCGGCGCGACGTACTGACCAGGGGTTTGCACGAGGCCGGCTGGCCGGTGGAGGTGCCGCGCGCGTCGATGTACGTGTGGGCGCAGATCCCTCAGGCGTACCAGGAGCAGGGATCGCTTGCGTTCGCCAAGAAGCTGCTTGCGCAGGCCAAGGTTGCCGTGTCTCCCGGAATCGGCTTCGGCGAGTACGGCGATTCCCACGTCCGCTTTGCGCTGATCGAGAACGAACACCGGATCCGCCAAGCCGTGCGTGGCATCCGCGACATGTTCCGGCGCGACGCGCTGGTTTCCAGGGCGGCGTGAGGCGATTGCGGCGGCCGTCGCAGCAGGGCCGCGCTTGTGATTTCGCGAAAAGGGGCGGCGAGCGCTGCAGCGGGCTGGCGGCCGCCGGGTTATGAAGCCGATCAAGGTAGGCCTGCTGGGCCTGGGGACCGTGGGCCGCGGCACGTACGAGTTGCTGCGCCGGAACCAGGAGGAGATCCGGCGCCGCGCCGGCCGCGGTATCGAGGTGGTCGCCGTGGCCGTTCGCGACACGGCGCGCGCGCGCGCGGTGGTCGGCGCCGAGGTCGACGTCACCGACGATGCGCGTGCGCTTGCACGCGGCCCGGGCATCGACATCGTGGTGGAGCTGATCGGCGGGGTCGAGCCTGCGCGC
>Ga0187846_10000715_pt1 | contig 18830 bp, 11 predicted proteins | sample TC_taG_FD_161473 | JGI IMG/M metagenome (GOLD analysis project Ga0187846, IMG submission 161473) | Biofilm microbial communities from the roof of an iron ore cave, State of Minas Gerais, Brazil - TC_06 Biofilm (v2) | ecosystem: Environmental > Terrestrial > Deep subsurface > Cave > Wall biofilm...
AGGGCATTGAGCGCAGTGAGATCCTCGAGCCGCGTCGGCTGGTAGCGGCGCAGAATGTCGCGCATGCCGTGCGACTCGAACTGAAAAATTCCCGTCGTGTCACCGCGCGTGAAGAGGTCATAGGTCGGCTTGTCGTCCAGCGGGAGACTCGTGAGATCGATGTCCACACCGCGGTTCTGTTGGAGCAGCCGCTCGGCGTCTTCCAGCACGGTGAGAGTGGTCAGCCCAAGGAAGTCCATCTTGAGCAGGCCAATGCGCTCGAGCGCGTTCATGTCGTACTGCGTCGTGATTTCATCCTTGTTCGACTTGTAGAGCGGCACAATCTCCATCAAAGGCCGGGGAGAAATCACCACGCCTGCCGCATGAGTGGAGGCGTGCCGCGCCAAGCCCTCCAGCCGCAGAGCGACGTCCACGAGCTCCTTCACGCGCTCGTCGGACTTTCGCGCCTGGTCGAGCTGGGGTGACTGCTTGAGCGCGGCCTCGAGCGAGATGTTCAACGTGTTGGGCACCATCTTGGCGATTTTGTCCGCGTCGCCGTAGGGCATGTCCAGCGCGCGGCCGGCGTCTTTCAAGACCGCTTTCGCGGCCATAGTTCCGAAGGTGATGATCTGCGCGACGCTCTCCGCCCCGTACTTCTGCCGGACGTACTCGATCACTTCGCCGCGCCGCCTCATGCAGAAGTCGATGTCGATGTCCGGCATCGAAACGCGTTCGGGATTGAGGAACCTCTCGAAAAGCAGATCGTATTGCAGGGGGTCGAGGTCCGTGATGCGCAGCGCGTAACTCACCAAACTGCCTGCCGCCGACCCGCGCCCCGGCCCCACCGGAACTCCCTGCGCTCGCGCGTAGTGGATGAAGTCCCAGACGATCAGAAAATAGCCGGCGAATCGCATTTTCTGGATCATGCGAATTTCGTCGGTCAGGCGCGCCTCATATTCGCCCAGGGGATGGCGCAACCGGCCCTCTTTCGCCAGGCGTTCCAGTGGCGGCATCCGTGCCGCAAATCCTTCGCGCGCTACCTTTTCGAAGTAACTGTCCGTGGTGTGGCCTTCGGGCACCTGAAAATCGGGAAAGGGATTACCGACACGCTGGATTCTGACATTGCAGCGTTCGGCGATCGCCAGGGTTCGTTCCAGGGCCTCCGGTAACTCGCGGAAGACTTCCGCCATCTCCACGGCCGTCTTGAAGTAGAACTGGTCGGTCTGAAACCTCATGCGCGAGGCGTCGCTCATGGTCTTGCCGGTCTGAATGCACAGCAGGACCTCCTGGGCGTGAGCGTCGGCGCGCGTCAGGTAATGGCAGTCGTTCGTTGCCACCAGCGGAACGCCGGTTTCCTTCGACAGCGTGACCATATCCCGGTTGACGCGCGTCTCGATGTCCAGGCCCTGGTCCTGAACCTCCAGAAAGAAATTCCCCTTGCCGAAGATGTCGCGCAGGCGGTAGGCGCTCGCGCGGGCGTCGTTGTACTTTTCGTTCGTCAGCGCTTCGGCCACTTCGCCGCGCAGGCAGGCCGAAAGGGCGATGAGGCCGCTGCTGTGTTTGGCGAGCAGCTCGTGGTCCACGCGCGGCTTGTAATAGAAGCCGTCCAGATACCCGGTGGATACCAGCTTGATGAGGTTGCGGTAGCCTTCGTCGTTCTCGCAAAGGAGCAGCAAGTGGTTGGAGCGCTCGGCCTCGGCTCCGCGGTTCTTGTGGCTGTCCGGCGCGACGTACACTTCGCAACCGATGATCGGCTTCACGCCGCGCGTGGTCGCCTGATGGTAGAAATTCGCGGCCGCGAAAAGATTGCCGTGGTCCGTGACCGCCACCGCGGGCATGCCGCGGCGCGCCGCTTCCTCCGTCAGTTCACCGATTTCGCAGGCGCCGTCGAGGAGAGAGTAGTCCGTGTGCAAATGCAGATGTACGAAGTTCGGTGCGCCCATGTAAGGGGTATTCTAATCCAGCTCCGTCCAATCGGGTACCGCCATTCGCAGCGGTTGATGACCTACTTCCCTTTGTCGCTGCCGCCTTCTTGCGCTTATAATTGCGCTCGTCGATGACGCTTGCCGCCCATACCAGACTTGGCCCCTACGAAATTCAATCGCCGGTCGGCGCCGGCGGCATGGGCGAAGTGTATCGCGCGAAGGACACGCGCCTGGACCGCACGGTCGCTATCAAAATCCTGGCCTCGCACCGTTCGACATCGCCGGAACTGAAGCAGCGCATGGAACGCGAGGCCCGCGCCATCTCCTCGCTCAACCACCCCCACATCTGCCGCCTCTACGACGTCGGCTCGCAGGATGGCGCCGACTATCTGGTGATGGAGTTCCTCGAAGGCGAGACCCTAGGCGAACGGCTCAGTAAAGGCGCGATGCCGCTCGGCGAAATCCTCAAGATCGGAACCGCCATTGCCGACGCGCTGGCGGTGGCGCACCGCCAGGGCATTGTGCACCGCGACCTGAAACCCTCGAACATCATGCTGACCCACGGCGGCGCCAAGCTGATGGACTTCGGCCTGGCTAAGCCGCTGGGCGTCGCAGGCGTCGCCGGCTCCGGAACGGCTCCTTTGTTCACCGCTGCGCCAACTTTGAGCAGTCCGAGTCCGCTGATGAGCCCGCTGACCACCGCGGGCTCCATCGTCGGCACCATCCAATACATGTCGCCCGAGCAAATCGAGGGCAAGGAAGCCGACGCGCGCAGCGACATTTTCGCGCTGGGCGCTGTGCTTTACGAGATGGCCGCGGGCAAGCGGCCCTTCGAGGGCAAGAGCCAGCTTTCGCTGGCGTCGTCAATTCTCGAGAAGGACCCCGAGCCCATCAGCTCCCTCAAGCCGCTCCTTCCGACGGCCTTCGAGCATATCGTTGCCACTTGCTTGCAGAAGAATCCCGAAGAGCGTTTTCAAACCGCGCATGACGTCAAATTGGCGCTGCAGTGGATTGCGTTGGATCAGTCCGCGCCGGCGGTGGCGGTGCAGCAGCCTTCTTCCGCATCCGGACGCGAGCGTCTCGGCTGGGCTGCCGCTATTCTCGCGGCCGTTGCCCTGGGCGCGCTGGCCGGAATCTTTTTTCACCGTCCCGCGCAGTCCGCCCGCACCATCAGCACGGTCATCGATCCTCCCGAGAAAACGACGCTCAATCTAGCCGGCGACGCCGCCGGCCCGCCCGTGCTTTCGCCCGACGGCACCGCCATGGCCTTCACGGCGAGCGGTGCGGACGCCAAAACCTCCATCTGGGTTCGTCCTATGAACTCGCCCGAGGCGCGCGCTCTTCCCGAAACCGGCAACGCGATTTTCCCCTTCTGGTCGCCCGACGGCCGTTCGCTTGGTTTCTTTGCCGACGGCAAGCTGAAGACCGTCGATCTCGCCGGGGGATCACCCACGGTGGTTTGCGATGCCCCGTTTGGCCGCGGAGGGGCTTGGGCGCCCGGTGGTGTGATCCTGTTTGCGCCGGATATTGGAGGGCCGCTCTCGCGTGTTAGCGCCAGTGGCGGAACTGCGGTCGCTTTCACCAAGCTCGACGCCGCCCAACATACGTCCCATCGCTGGCCCTTTTTTCTTCCCGACGGCAGGCATTTCATTTATCTGGCCATTAACCACGACGCTGCCAAGTCGGGGAACGATGGGATTTATTACGCTTCGCTCGACGGTCGTGAGCCGGATCGCCTGCTCCTCCGCGCCAAATCCAATGCTGTTTACGCCAGCGGTTTGCTTTTGTTTGCGCGCGGCGACCAGTTAATGGCCCGGCCCTTCGACGCGGCCACGGGAGCGCTGGGCGGCGAACCACAGAACTTAGCCCGCGGCCTAATCAACGATTTCAGCACCTGGCACATGGACGCTTCAGCCTCTGACGACCTGCTGGTTTTTGCCAACGGCAGCTCGGCCGACCTGCAGTTGGCCTGGATGGATCGCCGTGGCAGGCTGACTGGCACGGTCGCCGAGAAGCTCTTCACTTTGCAGGCCTTGAGGCTATCCCCGCAGGGTGACCGTCTCGCGCTCGCCATCGACACCGGAATGGTGGACATCTGGGTGCTCGACATCCTCCGCGGAGTCCGCACGAGGCTCACCTTTGGACCCGTTTCCAACCGTAGCCCGATTTGGTCGCCCGACGGCAAATGGATCGCGTACACGTCCAATCGCGACGGTCGCTTCCAGATTCTCCGCAAACGCTCCGACGGCAGCGGCGGAGAGGAACTCCTGCATACCGACGACGAATCGTCCTATCCAAGTGACTGGACCGCGGACGGTAGGTATCTCATCTATTCACACTGGTCATCCGGGCCTTTGCCAAGTCGGGAGGTCTGGGGCTTGCCCCTTGAGGGAGACCGCAAACCATGGCTCATCGTGCCGAGCAACGGCAACTCCTTAACCGGCCTGGGACGCGTCTCCCCGGATGGGCGCTGGATCGTCTATGTCTCGACTGAATCCGGTTCCATGCAGGTGTATGTGGTGGCGTTTCGCGGCGGACAAGGCAAGTGGCAGGTCTCGGCTAACGGCGGAAACGTTCCCCAGTGGAGCCACGACGGCAAGGAGCTCTTTTACTTGGATACGACCTACAGCCTGTTCGCCGTGCCCGTGAAAGACGCCGGCGGCGCCCTGCAATTCGGAGCGCCCAACCTGCTCATCAGCAATCTGTCGGCCCCGCAGATCTTCTACGACGTGAGCCCCGACGGCAAAAGGATCCTGGTGGACCGCGTTTCGCAGCAGGTCAGCCAGTCCCTTACCGTGGTCACCAACTTCCCCGCCCTGCTGAAGAAGTAGCCCGCCGCGTCGCGCCGGCATCCGGCCGACGCCTTTGGTTTCCGCGCGTGCTCCGCGTTGCTCCTCTGATCGGAGCTGGAGCGCTTTTCTCCGGGAGCGAATGGCGTTACACTTTCGCCACCCGGTTCCCCGCCGCCACGACTCATAGGAGGTGGCCATGCACGCACGCGTGACGCAGTTCACCGTTCCCCCCGAAAAGTTGAATGAGTTCATCGAGTCGATGAGCTCCTCGGTTCCACTGATGCGCCAGCAGAAAGGATTTCAGGCCCTCTTCGTGCTGCGCGTCGAGGGTTCCAACCCTCCGGATGTGCGCGTGATGACCATGTGGGAGTCGCAGCAGGCGCTGCGCGACAGCGAGAATAACTTGTATTTCTACCAGGCGCTCTCGCGCGCGCTGGCCTTTGCGAAAGGGTTTCCGCTCATGCGCGAGGAGGAAGTGGTTCTGCGCGATTTCGTGAAACTCACGGCCGCCGCGGCAGCCGGTTCTTCCTGAGGCAGGCGTCCTTCGTTGACTTGCCTGTGCACGCATCCTAACATCCGTGCCGATGACTGACTCGGCTCCCATAATCGGCCGCACCATTTTCCATTACCGCATCCTCGAAAAGCTCGGTGGCGGCGGGATGGGCGTCGTTTACAAAGCCGAGGACACTCGGCTTCATCGCACCGTAGCTCTCAAGTTCCTGCCCGAAGAACTTGCCCGCGATCACCAGGCGCTGGCTCGCTTCCAGCTCGAAGCGGAAGCTGCGTCCGCGCTGAACCACCCAAACATCTGCACCATTCACGACATCGGGGAGCAAGACGGCCAGCGCTTCCTGGCCATGGAGCTCCTCGAAGGCCAGACGCTGAAACAGCACATTGGGGGCAAGCCTCTTCCACTCGAACAGGTGCTGGAACTCGGGATTGAGATTGCCGACGCGCTCGACGCCGCGCACGCCAAGGGCATCGTTCATCGCGACATCAAGCCCGCCAACATCTTCGTCACGGATCGCGGCCACGCCAAGATTCTGGATTTCGGTCTGGCAAAGCTGGCACCGGCTGGCGGTGCCCTGAATCTTTCGGCAGCCCCCACTGCCAGCGAGCTGGAACAGCTCACTCGACAGGGCATGGCGGTTGGCACCCTCACGTATATGTCGCCCGAGCAGGTGCGGGGCGAAGAGTTGGATGCGCGCACAGATTTGTTTTCGTTCGGCGTGGTGCTCTACGAGATGGCGACAGCGGTTCTGCCCTTCCGAGGCGAGACTACTGGCGTGATTGCGGAAGCGATACTGAATCGCAAGCCGGTTGCGCCGGTGCGGCTGAATCCCGACCTTCCCGCAAAGCTCGAAGAGGTCATCAACAAGGCGCTGGAGAAAGACAAGAAGCTGCGATTCCAGAACGCTGCAGACATCCACACCGACTTGCAGCGGTTGAAGCGGGATTCAGATTCGGGTCGTGCAACCGTCGCAGCAGCCGGGCTAAAGCCTGCCCCCAAATTCTTTCGATGGGGGACAGTCACAGGCGTAGCACTTGTGGTTGCCGGACTAGCCGTGGGCGGTTGGCTGTTTTTCTCCCGCAAGGCACATGCGCTGACTGACAAAGACACTATCGTCCTCGCTGACTTCACGAACAAGACCAGTGATGAGGTCTTCGACGACACCCTCAAGCAGGCGCTGGCCGTGGACTTGGCGCAGTCGCCCTTTCTGAACATCCTTTCAGAGGAGAGGGTTCGCCAGACTTTGCGCGAGATGACACGCTCGCCGAGCGAGCGATTGACGCAGGACCTGGCCCGGGAAGTTTGCCAGCGTGCGGGAAGCAAAGCGTATCTGACGGGCTCGATTGCGGCGCTGGGTATGCAGTATGTGATTGGCCTGGAGGCCGTGAACTGCGCGAGCGGAGACGTACTGGCACGCGAACAGGTAACGGCGACAGAAAAGGAGCGAGTTCTCCCAGCGCTGGGGCAAGCAGCTTCAAAACTTCGCAAGGAAGTGGGGGAATCACTCAGCTCGGTGCAGAAGTTCGACGTACCCTTGGCCCAGGCGACGACGAATTCGCTGGAAGCCCTTAGGGCCATTACTGAAGGCAACAAAATCTATCGCGAAAGGGGAGACGCCGACGCGCTCCCGTTCTTCAAGCGTGCCATTGAACTCGACCCGAACTTCGCGCTCGCGTATGCCTACGTAGGGGCTGATTACATCAATCTGAACCAGCGGGGCCTAGCCGCCGAGTACGTGAAAAAGGGCTTCGAATTGCGTGACCGCGTCACCGAGCGCGAAAGGTTCTACATCACATCTATCTACTATGTGACCATCACGGGCGAGTTGGAGAAATCGAATCAGACTTATCAACTGTGGATACAAGATTATCCACGCGATTCTAATCCCCACTTTGGCCTGGGTGCCGACTGTATGATCTTGGGGCAATATGAGAAGGCCGCCGCCGAAACCCTTGAAGCGCTTCACTTGGAATCGAACTCGGGCGGTCTCTACGGCAATCTGGGACAGATTTACCTGGCCTTGAATCGTTTCGATGAGGCAAGGGCTACGACTGAGGAAGCGTCGCGGCGCAAGCTAGATGATTCTCCACTGCACATGAACCTCTATGGCTTGGCGTTCCTTCAAAACAATGTAGCAGGCATGAAGCAGGAAGCGGATTGGGCTGTCGGAAAACCACCTGCGGAAGCCCCAATGCATTCGCTCGAATCCGATACGGAAGCCTATTCCGGGAAGCTCGGCAAAGCTCGGGAGCTGTCCCATCAAGCTGTCGAGAGCGCACGCCGCAACGATGAAAAAGAGCCTGCTGCGTTATGGCAAGCGAACGCGGCAATCCGCGAAGCGCTGTTCGGCAACGGGGACACGGCTCGTCAGAACGCCGCTGCGGCAGCAAGCCTCGCACCTGGGAGCCGCGACGCGGAGGCGCAGGCGGCGCTGGCATACGCGCTTGCGGACGATACCGCGCACGCCCAGTCGCTCGCGGACGACCTCGGCAAGCGATTCCCGCCAGATACAGTCGTCCAATCCGTCTGGTTGCCTACCATCCGCGCTCAGATAGAACTGACCCGCAAGAATGCAGCCCAGAGCATTGAGCTGCTTCAAGCAACCGCACCCTACGAGCTGGGCATGCTCAGTACGAGTGCTACGAATTCTTGCTTGTATCCGGTGTATGTCCGTGCCCAAGCTTACCTCGCCTCACAACAGGGCAATGTCGCTGCCGCCGAATTTCAAAAAATCGTCGACCATCGCGGACTGTTGTGGAATTGTGCGACCGGTGCGCTTGCGCATCTCGGCCTCGGCCGAGCCTACGCCATGCAGGCTGAATCCGCCCAAGGCGCCGATGCCGACGCTGCTCGCGCCAAAGCCCGCGCGGCCTATCAAGACTTCCTCACCCTCTGGAAAGACGCCGACCCAGATATCCGCATCCTCAAGCAAGCCAAGGCCGAGTACGCCAAGCTGCAATAGAAGCGATCGACAGGAGGCAGCGAAGATCCAGCCAGTGGCTCGACGGCGTCAGCGGCGCCGCTTCTTGGCGCCATGGGCCTTGGCGTGGTGCGCCTTGGCGTGGTGCGCCTTGGCGTGGCGTGCCGCAGCGTGGCGGCTCTTTCCGTGGCGCGCTTTCACCCAGTGGGAAGACCCGCGGTGAGCCGCAGACGCTCCGGCCTTCCTCTTCGCCCCGGCGGCTGATGCGGCATGTTTCTTCTCGCTTGCGGCGGGAGCGGCCGGCGCAGCCTTGCCGCTCGCAGGCGCGCCTTTCTCACCGGCAGCCGCGGGTTCCGCTGGTACGGCCTTTTCGGCGGTCTTTGCTTCGGCCGTCTCCGCGTGTCTCGCCTTCACTTTCTTTTTCTCTTTTTCCGCCTTCTTCTTCGGCTCTTCCTTGATGCCCGCTAGCTTTTTCAGCAGCGCCGTGCGCTCTTCCGGGCTTCGTCCCTTGCCGCGCAGCTGCATCTCGAAGAGCTGCTCGATCACCTTGTCGAACTTGGGCCCGCGCGGCACGCCCAGGGCGTCGAGTTCGGCCACTGGCAGCGCCAGCCGCAGCGGGCGCCACCTTTGGGCGTAGCTGCGAATCTTGTGAAGCGCCCGCGGCTTGGGCAGCTCCACCTCGATGAACGCCAGCAGCTCCGGCGCCAGCCCGGCGATATAGAAATACGCGTCGCGAGGCGCATTGAGCTTCCGGCTCTTCAGCGTCTTTACGATCTTTTCGGCTTCCGGCAGCAAGTGCGCGAGCGCGTCCGTTTCGGCCGCCCGGAATTCCATGCGGCGCAGCGCCGCCGAAGCGTCCCGCGTTTTGAGGCGGCCGAGAATGTAGTACGTGGCCGGCACGTGCGGCCGCGGCCGCAAGCCCGCGGCCATCAGGTTCGCGCGTACGCGCGATAGCTTGTTCAAGCTGTCGTAGTCCGGCTTGCGTCTCTGCAACTGCGGATGAACGGCCGCGAGCAATCTGCGCGCTTCCCACTGTTTCAGTGCCGCCGCGGGATTCTCTTCCCGCGCCAGGGAACGAATCTCGTTTCCGACGTCGGCGCCTTCAATCTGCTCGTGCAGGCCCCGCTCCATCGCCAGTTCGAACCATTCCTGCGTGCGCGGTTCCATGCGGAAGCCCATGCGCGCGCAGTAGCGCAGAATGCGCATCAGACGAACGGGCTGGTTGGTAAAGGCGTGGATGGAAAGCGCGCGCACCTCCTGTTTCTCCAGGTCGGCGAGGCCGTTGGTGGGATCCAGCAGCAGGCCGCGCGACTGCGTGTTGAGCGAGATGGCGATAGCATTGATGGAAAAATCGCGCCGCCGCAGATCCTCCATGATGCTCGAAAAACGGTAGTCGGGCCGCGCGCCGGGCCGGTCATAGTAGTCGTCGCGAGCGGCGGAAATCGAGCCGTCCACGTCGCCGGCAAAGATCATTTCGTGGTGGCGCAGGCGTTCACTTTCCCACGTCAGGCGCGCGCCGCCCTTCTCCAGTTCGCGAACCATGCGCACCGGATTGCCTTCGATCGTAAAATCCAGGTCGCGGATCGGCATCCCGGAGATCAAGTCCCGCACCGCGCCGCCCGACAAATAGACGTTGACGTCCTGGATGCGCGAAAGCTCCTGGACGCGCTCCAGCACGGCGCGCTGCTCGGGGGAGAGCCGGCTCTCCAGCAAGTACATGTAGTCGGGCATGAAGGTCGCGCCTCCTTGCGGCGCCGCGCCGTTCGTCTAGGCGCGGGGATGATGGGTCTTGTACACCTGTTTCAAGCGCTCTTCCACCACGTGCGTATAGATCTGGGTGGTGGCGATATCCGCGTGCCCCAGCATGATTTGGACCGAGCGAAGATCGGCGCCGCGATCCAGAAGATGTGTGGCAAAGCTGTGGCGCAGCATGTGCGGCTTCAGCGGTTTTCGCAACCCCGCCGCGCGGCCATATTCCCTCAGGATTCGCCAGCAGGTGATACGGTCCACTTTTTGCCCGCGCCGGTTCACGAACAGGTGCGGCGAGGTGCGCCGGCCGAGCAACTCGGGCCGCCCGGCTTGCAGATATCCCGCGACGGCGCTCAGCGCCCGGCGGCCCATCGGCACCAGACGCTCCTTGTTCCCTTTGCCGATGCACCTCAGGCAGCCCGCCTCCATCTGCACATCGGAAAGGCCCAGACCGCACAGCTCGGAGACGCGCAGCCCGGTGGAATACAGAACCTCGATCATCGCTTTGTCGCGCAGCCCCACCGCCGTATCCGCCGATGGCTGCGCCAGCAGGCGGTCCACCTCTTCCACGCTCAAGAACTCGGGCAGCCCGTGAAGGAACTTCGGCGATTCGAACGTCGCCGCCGGATCTTCCTGGATGAAACCCTCCGCTAGCGCGAAGCGGAAGAAATGGCGCACGGTAACCAAGTAACGCGCCACCGAGCGGCTGTCGAGGCCCCGCGCATACAACGAGCTGAGAAAGTCGCCCACGTCGCGCCGCCGAACGTCGCTCACCCGCATCTTCCGTTTTTCCGCGAACGCGCCGAATCTCGAGATGTCGCGCCGGTAAGCAAGCAGAGAGTTCTCCGCCAGCCCTTTCTCAACCCGCAGATAGTTCAGAAACGCGCGAATCTCCGATTCCATTCACCCGCCCCAAGGGCCTCATTCATACAGGCGCCGGTTTCCCTGGCCCGCAGAATCACTCCACCGCTGCGCTGGCCGCCGCCGGTTCGGGACGCCGCAAAACAAGGAACAGCTCCGAAAGCTCCTCGCAACGGAGCGCCCATGCAGAACCGAAGTAAACCCCGATGGACACAACCATCACCGCGGCGAGCGCCCCGATGCCGGAGAGAGCGCCGCGCCCTTCTGCGAGCCGCAGAAAACTTAATCCCGCCCCGGCCACCGCCGCCATCCCCGCCGCGCAAGCAGCGATCCTCACGAGCGACTTCACGATCCGGCGTCCGCCGAGCCGGCCAAAGCGGCGCCGAAAAAGAATGAAAAGCAGCGCGAAATTGAAATACGCGGCCAGCGAACTCGCCAGCGCCGGGCTTCCGTTGGAAAGGCGCCGAAAGAAAAAGAACAGGCAGGCCACATTCAACGCGACATTCACCGCCAGCGCCCACGCCCCGACGCGCGCCGGCGTCATCGTGTCCTGCGCCGAATAATACATCGGCGTCACCAGCTTGATGGCCGCAAAAGCAGGAAGCCCCAGTGCGTAGTAAAGCAGCGCCCGCGCGGTGAGGGCCGTGGACTCGGCCACGAACTCCCCGTGCTGGAAAAGCGCTTGCACGATCGGCCGCCGCAGCAGAATCAAGCCCACCGCTGCAGGAACGGCGATGAATAGCACCACGCGCAGTGCAAACGCGAACATCCGCTTCATCTCTTCGTAGTTGCCTGCAGCGAATTGCTGCGACATCGCCGGCAGCAGCGCCGTCGCCATGGCTATGGCGTAGCTTCCCAGCACCAGCTGCACAATCCGATCCGCCAAATACAGCGAAGCGACGCTGCCGGACGGCATCCGCCAGTGCGTCGCAAAAACCATGTCCACCACCCGATTGATCTCGTACACGCCGATGCCCAGAAAGCTTGGTCCCATCAGCGCGCCGAACTTCCGGACGCCGGGATCGCTGAACGACACCTTCGGAAGGAACCTCATTCCTCGCCCCGCCAGCGACGGGATCTGCATCGCCAACTGCACGGCCGCCCCGCACAGGATTCCGATGGCCAGCGCGACTGCCGGGGTACGAAAGCCTTGCGGCAGCCGGCGAAGCACGGGCTGATATACCGTTGCGACCGACATCACAATAACCACCACATTGAAGAACACAGAGGTCCACGCGGGCAGACCGAACACATGAAAGCTGTTTAGGATCGCCGTGGCCACGGCTGCAAGACCCAGCAAAAACACGCAAGGGAAAACAATGCGGTTCAGCGATACCGCCAGCTCCCAGTGCGCGCGGCTCCCGCCGAACATCGTGAACAGGTGCACCACCTGGCGCGAGAAGACCACGCCCAAGACAGCTACCGCGGCCAGCGCCAACGCGACGTCCCAAAACACCTTCTGGGCGAACGCCCACGCTTCGGAGCTCGAGCGGTCGCGAAGTTGCGCTGAAAAAATGGGTATGAACGACGCGCTTAGCGCCCCCTCCGCCACCAATCGGCGAATCATGCTTGGAATGCGAAAGACCAAAAGGAACGAGTCGGCTGCGGCCGACGTCCCCAGCAGCAAGGCCACGCGCTGGTCGCGTAAATACCCGAAAACACGGCTGATAGCGGTGATGACCGCGATTATCGACGCCGATCTTAGGACTTGACCTTTGCTGGTCAATCGTGGGAAGCTCCGACGCTAACCCTAGCGCTGGCAATGACTTGCAAGAATTTCCCCGCGCAAGAGTAACACAACTTCTAACCATTCGCAACAAAACCGGACATTTCTACTTTAGTTTGACACAAAACCGGCCAACCTCCCTCTTCATCGCCACCGCCGACGCAGGCCTGTACGATTCCGGGCAATAACCCTTGACGTAGTCCACCGCAAGTGCGCTACGCTCACAGTATTTCTTGGAGGCATCCGATGAAGCGTTTGCTACTAGCCCTAGCTTTGTGTCCGCTCTTCACTTCGGTCAGCTTCGGGCAGCAAAACTCCAGCGACGCTCCGGCGACAAAGGCAGACATCGAAAGGTATCTCGATGCGATGCACACCCGCGACAGGATGAAGAACATGATGGACGCGATGACCGCGCAGATACATAAGATGAACCACGAAGAAATGAAGAAGAATCCGAATTTGCCGCCCGATGCTGAAGACCGGCTCAATAAGCTGACAGACGACCTGGCGAAGAATCTTCCCATCGACGAGCTCCTGGACGCAATGATCCCAGTGTATGAAAAGCATCTCACTAAGGGAGACGTGGATGCCCTCGTCGCGTTTTATTCGAGCCCCACGGGCCAGAAGATGATCAAGGAACAGGCCGCCATGGTGTCGGAAGGTATGCAGGCCGCCTACGGGGTCGTGCAAAAGATGACGGGCAAAATGATGGACCGCGCTCAAGCCGAGATCGCACAGATGCAGAAAGAGAACGCCGACCCGAAGAAGCAACCTCCTACGACGCAAAACTGAAGACCATTCGCCCGCCTTTGCGCGGCGTGGTCCACGCGCACCCGCGCGAGCGGCACGGCAAACGATAACCCATGGTCACACTCGGCAAACGATGTGATTCACCCCGCTGCATCCTCGCGGTAACATCATGCGCGGTGAAAAGCAAACCTTCGGCCTCCAGCCGCAAGAAAGTGGTCGTCCTGCTGCTCGACCGGACTTCCCTGCCCGGCTACGTCGATCCGGCGGCGCTCGGCCGATCGGAGACGATTGATCTGCTCACACCCGAGGGTGAGCACCGCACACTTGCGTCAAAGGACATGAGGGCCATCTATTTCGTGCGGGAGCTCAGCGAGCCGTTCGAGCCGGAGCGCAAGACTTTTCTGAGCCGGCCTAAGCTGGATGGCCTCTGGGTGAGGCTGCGGTTTCGCGATGACGACGTCATCGAAGGCATCGTGTCGAACGATCTGCTCGGCCTTCTCGACGCGGGCGTCCACCTGACGCCGCCCGATCTTTACGGCAACACGCTGCGGGTTTTCATTCCGCGCACGGCGCTCGCGGAAATGAAAGTCCTCGGCGTCGTCGGAGTGGCGCGCCGCACGCCTCGTCCCGCACGGGATGCTCGCGCCGCTGCGCAGCAACCCAGACTTTTCAGCGAATAGCGCCTCCTCTTGCTTCCAGCCCCAACTTCCGCCCTCGATGTTTCTGTTAAACTCCGCCCGAGGAGAACTGCTATGAAGCTGGGAGAGATCGCGGGGAAGCTCGGGTGCGCGCTCCAGGGCGACGCAAGTCTCGAAATCACCGGAGTCGCCGGCATCGAAGAGGCGCGCGCGGGCGAGCTGACGTTTCTTGCAAATCGCAAATACCGCCCAGCGCTCGCGGGCACCCGGGCGTCGGCGGTGATTCTCTCGAAGGACGAGCCCCCGACGAAAGGCGGGGGCGCCATCCAGCCGGCACGCTTGTCGTCGGAGAATCCCTATTTCGACTTCGCGCGGGCGATCGAGATGTTCCATCCCACGCCGCAATTCGCCGCGGGGATTCATCCGACGGCGGTGATCGCGAAATCGGCGAAGATCGGCGCGGGCGCGCACATCGGGCCCTATTGCTTCGTGGATGAAGACGTCGAGATCGGGCGCAACGCGGTGCTTCACAGTTTTGTGGTCATCTATCGCGGAACAAGGATCGGCGACAATTTTTTCGCGCACGCACACTGCTGCATCCGCGAGGGGTGCCGCATCGGGGATGGCGTCCTGCTACAGAACGGCGTAGTGCTGGGCAGCGACGGCTACGGCTTTGCCAAGAAGGCCGACGGCCGCTGGCACAAAATCCGCCAGGCCGGAATCACCGTGATCGAGGACGACGTCGAGGTGCAGGCCCAGAGCGCCATCGACCGCGCCACGATCGGCGAAACCCGCATCGCACGCGGCGCAAAGATCGACAACTTCGTGCAAGTGGGGCACGCCTGCAAAGTCGGCGAAGATACCATGCTTTGTGGCCAGGTGGGGCTTGCCGGAACAACGCGTGTCGGCAAGCAATGCATTTTGGCCGGACAGGTCGGCGCGGCAGGACACCTGACCATCGGCGACGGCGCGACGCTGACGGCGCAAAGCGGAGTGCCCAACGACGTTCCTGCCGGCGCCGTTTACTCGGGCTACCCAGCGATGGACAACCTGGAGTGGCGCAAGTCGGTTGCCGTCTTCAATCGCCTGCCCGGCCTGCAAAGGGAACTGCGCGAGCTGCGCGCGGAAGTGGCGGAGCTGCGCGGAAGAAGTCAGGAAGGGCGCTGATCGGGAGGAAGGCCGGCGGCAACGAGGGACTCGACGCGCGCGAGAAGTTCGCTGCGCTGATCCATGGTGTAAGGCGAGGCGTCGACGGCGGGGCCGAAGCGCACGAGGACCTCGCCCGGGTGCAGGACCCAGTCGCCCTTGCGCATGAGGTGCTGGGCGCCGGAGATGGAAACGGGGACCACTGGCGCGCCGGTTTGGATGGCCATCACGAACGCGCCCTTCTTGAACGGACGGAGGCGGCCGTCGCGGCTGCGCGTGCCTTCGGCGTACACGGCAAACGAGAGCCCTTCCTTGAGGCGCTCCACGGCGGTCTCGACGCTTGCGGCCGCGGCTTCCGGATCGCCGCGGTCCACCGGGACGAATTGCGCGAAGCGCATGGCCGAGGCGAGAATCGGAACGCGAAACAGTTCCCTTTTGACCAGCAGCGACACGCGGCGCGGTATCGCCGGAACGAAAGCGAGCGGATCGACAGCGGAAATGTGGTTGGCCGCGAAAACGCAAGGGCCGGCGGGGATTTTATCGACGCCCTCGATGCGCACGCGAATTCCCACGATGCGATTGCCCAAGCGCACCGCCTTCATGGCGCAGGCGTACATCAAGTCAGGGCTGCCCGCCAGCGCGCTCCACAGAAGCAGCCAGGGCATTACCAGGAGGAGCGCGAGAGAAAAGTACAAGGCGAGAGCAATCGTGCGCATCATAGGGAAAGCGAGTCAAGAGCCGAGAGTTGCGAGCCGAGCGCGAACAACGACACGACTTCAGTCCGTGGCGCCATGGAGGAGGCCGTCGCGAATGCGGCGCTGTTTATCGCTTGGGTGCGGCGATTCTGCGACGACATAGCGGACGCCTTCGGCAGCGCCCACCGCGTAGGCGATGTCCAGTTCCCGGTCGTCCCGCCGCACGCGCACGCGAATGGTATCCCCGGGCGCATGTTCGCGCAGCCACCGGCGGAAGCCGGCGAGGGACCCGCCGTTCACCGAGACTAGGATATCGCCCAAGCGCAGCCCCGCCGCTTCGGCAGGGCTGCCTGGTGCAATCGAAGCGACGCGCACAACTCCGCCGGCCGCGACGCGGGGCTGGAATCCCAGTTCCGGCGCACGACCCGCATCGGTTTTCAGCTCGAGCCCGGCAAACGCGAGGAATTTGTCGTACGGAATCTCGTCGGTGCCGGAGACGTAGCGGCGGAAGAAATCTTCAAAGCTGCGGCCGGCGACCTCCTCGACGACGGCGCGCACACCTTCGCTGTCGTTGTAGAACTTCCCCGCCTGGGCGTATTCGACGTTCATCCGGCGCAAAACATCGTCGAGCGATTTGTGGTTGTCGGTCGAGTCGCGAATCGCGAGATCGAGCGTCACGCCAAGGAGTTGCCCTTTATTGTAGTAGCTGACGCTGCGCTCGGGAACGCGATACCCGTCGTACTTCTCGAGCCAAGCATCAAGGCTCGATTCCTCCGCGCTCTGCCACTTGCGCGCCGGGCGCGATTGCAATTCGGTGATTTGGCCCGCCAGATCGCCGTAGAACTCGGCCTGGGACCAAAGGCCGGAGCGCTCCAGCGTGTACGAGCCGTAGGCGCTGGTGACGCCTTCGGCAAACCACAACGCGCGCGTGTACTGCTCCTTCGTGTAATCGACCGGTTCCAGCGACTGCGGGCGGATGCGCTTGACGTTCCACAAATGGAAGAACTCGTGCGCCGCGACGGCGGCGGCCCCTTCCATCGAGCCCGACGAAATCGCAGTGCAATTCGCATGCTCCATGCCCCCGCCTCCGGCTTCCGGAAACGGCCCGATGTGGAAGAAAAACGTGTATTGCTGGAACGGCGCGCCGCCCATGACTTTCAGCTCGTAAGCCGTGATGCGGCGAAGCGAATCCTCGAGTTGCGCCTTGTTCCATTCCTTGGCGTCCACGACGACACGAAAGTGCGCGCCGCCGCTATCGAATGCGAATTGCTCAAACTTCCCGGCCTCGACCGGCGCATCCACCAGCGCATCGTAGCTTGGCGCTGTGAACGAGTTCGGCTCTTGGCCGGCGGGCAGTTCGGCCAAAACCTGCCATCCATCCGGCACGCCATCGAACGCTACAACAACATCCTCAGCGCGCCGGTTTGGCAAGTACATGAGGATCTCCGCCAGGTTGAGGAATGCGTGGTGCGAATTGAGTTGCGAATTGAAGGGCCCTGGATCGTCCCACTCTACCGCGTAGCTAACGATCAGATCCCGGGGGCCGAGGCTCATAATCGCTTCCCTCGCCTCACCGAACTCCCACGTTTGCTTGTCCAGCTTGTGAGCCGGAAGCCACCGACCGGCGCCGAGGGTCTGGGTTGCCCATGCGCCTTCGACGTCCTGAACGCGGTGGGCAAAGTCACGAACCTGGTAGAGTGCGTTCCAAGCCGGGATTCTAACGGCTTCGCCCGGAGAAGCCTGTGTCACGGCCATGGTTACGTGCAAAAGGTGATGCTCAGGATGTTCGAGCGAGATCTTGTACTTGATGGTTCCCGAAGCAGTCTGAACGGTGCAAGCGAACGCAAAAAACAGCAACACCAGATCCCGCGCACCACCCGCGAGGACGCGGCTGGGCTCGCGATGACAATCCACGCTAGCGTGTCGCTCCGCAAGACGCTCCCGGCTTCGGGACGACAGACGCCGAACACGCGCTCGAATCATCGAGGGGCACCCAACGGAACCTTGAGCCTTTCGAGCAGCTTGGTGACTAACCCGTCGAAGCTGCCGTTGGACATGACCATGACGAGATCACCTGCCGTCGCATGAGCCGCCAGATACTCGGCGATTTCATCTGCAGAAGCAAGCGCTTCCCCGATACGCCCGCGCTTTCGAATCGCATCGGCAACCGCTTCGGGCGAAAAGCGGTCTTCGTCGGCCAGTAACTGCGCGCGATTCACGGGTCCGATCAGGACCCCATCGGCGGCGGCAAGCGCCTCCGGCAAGACTTCCTGAAAAACTTTGCGGCGCATGGTGTTGGAGCGCGGCTCGATGGCCGCCCAAAGTCTGCGGCCGGGCCACTGCGTGCGCGCAGCCTCGAGAGTCATGCGAATAGCCGTAGGATGGTGGGCGAAGTCCTCCACAACCAGAACGCCCGCCGCTTCGCCCTTGAACTCCATTCGACGGCGAACACCCCGAAATGTCGCGAGGGCGCGCTCGATGGCCTCGCCTTCGACGCCGCGGCCATAAGCGAGAGCGACGGCGGCAAGGGCGTCGAGAACGTTGTGGCGGCCGGAGACGGGCGTGCGGATGCGGGCCACTTCCCTGGCGTGAAAGACTACGCGAAACTCCGTGGCGGAATCGCGCCAGAGGATGTCCCCGGCCTGCCAATCGCACTCCGGCGCGAGACCGTACGTCTCCACGGGACACCAGGCCTTCGCGACGCAGCCCCTTACTTCCGGGCTTTCGCCCCAAATGAGGATGCGGCCGCGGCGCGGCACGAGATTCACGAGCAAGCGGAACTGTTTGGCGATCGCCGCGAGGTCGGGATAAATGTCGGCGTGGTCGAATTCGAGCGAGGTGAGGATCAGCTCGTCGGGATGGTAATGAAGGAATTTGGGGCCGCGGTCGAAGAAGGCGGTTTCGTACTCGTCGCCTTCGATGAGGAACTCCTCGCCGCCGCTCAGCCCGTAGCTGCGGTCGTTGAAATTCGGGAGCACGCCGCCCACCAGAAAATCGGGCCGGCGGCCGGCAACGTGAAAAATCCAGGCGAGCATGGCAGTGGTGGTGGTCTTGCCGTGGGTGCCGGCAACGACGATGGATTTGCGGCCGCTGATGAAAAAGTCCTCGAGCAACTGCGCCATCGAACAGTACGGAATC
>Ga0187846_10000716_pt1 | contig 18804 bp, 11 predicted proteins | sample TC_taG_FD_161473 | JGI IMG/M metagenome (GOLD analysis project Ga0187846, IMG submission 161473) | Biofilm microbial communities from the roof of an iron ore cave, State of Minas Gerais, Brazil - TC_06 Biofilm (v2) | ecosystem: Environmental > Terrestrial > Deep subsurface > Cave > Wall biofilm...
GCTCCCGGCAGCGTGCCGGTAATCACGATTCGGTCGTAGCAGGACAACACGCCAAGCAGTCGGTCGTGATACCGCTCCGTCAGCATCTGCGCCATGGCGGCCTCCGCTCGGTCGAACGTGCTGCAGACACTTTATCCTTTTTGGTTCCGGCTATGCCGGCTTAGGGTGTTTTCTTCAGGCAGCAAGCTTTTCCACTCGCAGAGTTTTCCGGCGTTTTTCGGCAAGCCACAGGTCGTACTGCGTTTGCTGATTGAGCCAACTCTCGGCAGACGTACCGAAGGCAATCGACAGCCGGACTGCCATCTCGGGGCTGATGCCCGCCCTACCGTTGAGAATAGTTGAGAGCGTCTTGCGACTGACCCCAAGGGCCTTCGCTGATTCGGAGACACCTAGCCCAAGTGGTTTCAAGCACAGTTCACGCAACACTTCGCCGGGATGCGGCGGGTTATGCATCTTCATACCCTGACCTCAGTGATAGTCCCCGTAGTTCACATCAACGGCGTCCTTGCCTTCAAACCGAAAGGTGACTCGCCAATTCCCGCTCACCGTGACCGACCACGAACCTTTACGTCTACCTTTCAACTCGTGAAGTCGAAGACCAGGAAGATCCATGTCCCTGGGAGAAGCCGAAGCCTGTAATCGGCCCAATATAAGACGCAACCGTTCGGCTTGCTCGGGCCGAACACCGGACTTCACGCCCGACTCAAAAAGGCGCTGTAGTCCTTTGTGCCTGAAGTTCAGGATCACCAGGCGTAGTGTACCCTATCACGTTACGCGTTACAAGACGCCAAAACGTTCCTGACCCGGGAAGAGGCTCATCGGCTCCGTGCCGTGCTACCGGCGCATTTGGTAGACATGGCGGCGTTTACCCTCGCGCCACCGAGGTTGTCGCCGCCTCGTGTGGTGCGGCCATTGCCACCGAGGAAATCACGAACCTCGCGCGTGTTTAGTTAGCGTCGACGCTGCGATCGACCGCTGAGTCACTTGAGGCGGAACCACATGGTCCGCATCGAATATGGATGGATCACGATCCTCGACTTGCCAGACGTGCGTCGGGTCGCCGAATGGCACCGTATCATCCGGATCGGGTCTGTCCGGTTGAACTCACCAGCGAGGAAGCGGCGAAGTCACGCCGTTCCAAGCACCAGGAAACGGCGAAGCCGGCCACCAGCCCCCAGAACGCCGCACCGATACTGAGAAGCCCCAAGTCGGCGACCGTCACCAGGAAGCTGATCTTTGAACGACGCGATAGATGCAGACTGCAGCACGCGCAGCATGGCCAAGCCGGCTAGCACCATGATGAAAGCTTTCGGGGCGACGAGCATAAGGCGCGTGAAGGCCGGCGCCATCAGACCGAAGGCGACCGCGAGCAACCCGCTGAAGATGCCGGCCGTGTAGTGGCGCGAGCGCTTACCCGACGAGGTGATGATCGCGTTGGTCGGTCCGGTTAGACAGGTGCAGACGCTGCCTACCAGCGCGCCGTGTATCGAGCCGACGCCGCAGGCCACGGTGACCGCGTCGACACCGGCGGCTCATTCCCGGCCGCCTTCAGCACTGCGAAACCCTGGCCGTTCTGCACCACCAGCACGGTGATCGCGAGCGGCACCACGAGTTCGATCATCGCAGCCGGCGACCATGCTGGCACGTGCAACACGGGCCGCACCAGTTCGATGGCGCCCAGAGCGGTGGTATCGGCGCGGAAGGGCCGTCGCCGCCGCGCCGACGAACAGCGCGCCGATGGGCGGCGGCATTCGCCGCCCCAGCGCCGGCAGCGCGGACAGCAGCAAGTAGGTGCCAACCATCGGGCCGGCGATCGCGATGTCGGCGTGCAGCGCGCGCACCAGGTCGAGCCCGAAGCGCAGGAAAACTCCGGCCACCATACCCATCACGATCGGCATCGGCACAGCCTGCATGGCGCGCCGCACCCATCCGCTCGCGCCCAGGGCGAGCATCAGCAGGCCAGTGGCGTGGCATGCGCCGATGACTTCAGCAAAGCTCAGGTGCGTCAGGGCCGGCCCGACGAGCACGGTCCCCGGGATGGTCCAGAAGAAGGCCAACGGTTGCCGGTACAGCCAGCAAAACACAATGCTGATCCAGCCGTTGATAAAGAAGACGCCGAAGATCCACGAGGCGAGCTCGGATTCGGACACCCGCTGCTCGTGCCAACCGCGAGGATGATCGCCACCGGCGCGGTGGCGGCAAATAACCACCCGACGAACCCGTTGGCGGCGTAAGTCGGGCCAAAATCGGCGAGCACTTGCCGCCAGCCAGGCGGCGAGTGGCCGGGTCTTTCGAGATGTGAAAACATGCTGCGCGAGGCCGCTGCGCGGGCCGTTCCAGGCGCTACTCGCCGTCGTGCGCCATAAGCCGATAGACCATCTGCGGCCGCGTGATGCCCACTCCGCCAGCCGTTCGCAGTGGTTATGCAGTCCGCTGAGTTCGGGGAATTCGACTACCCTGCCCCGGTCGGGCAGATGTACGGCCCGCGGACTCGGAGCATCCATCCCCAACGAAAGGTGAGTCCTCCACCGATGGTAGTAACCGAGGTACCGTGCAAGGATCCGCCGGAGATGCCGTTCGTTCAGCACGATCACGTGATCGAGGCAGTCGCGTCGTAAAGTGCCGATGAGTCGCTCCACGAACGGGTTCTGCCAGGGACTTCGGGTGCGCTGAGCACCTCTTCGATCCTCATGCGGTGGACCCGCCGTTGGAACGCGCTGCTGGAGATCGCGTCGCGATCTCGAAGCAGGTACTGGCGTGTTGGCGTGGATTGACAAGGCTGCAGCGGGCTCGGCGCACCCTGACCGGCATCACCGGAATGCGCCACCGACCTCGTGCTAACGAACTCGGGTCAAGGTGTTGCTGAGGTTCGACCCGGGGCGTAGGCACATGTCGAGCCTAACAAAGCTCCATCGATGCGGATAGCCGGCCTGCCAGACCAGCGCTGGCCCGCTACCCGTATTACTGCATCATTGACCGGATGCTACATCACTCACTCACGTTCGTGCTCGCCGCCACGTTCGTGTTCGTCGCGATCCCCGCGGTGGCGTACATCGCGAGCCAAATGCGGGGGCAGTGGCGGCGTGCCTTCCTCAATACAGACATAGTTCACAGCGTTGGCAAGATCCGCCGGATTCGCCGCCACCGGCACGCCGTTCACGACGGTAGTGCTACCGTCAAACCGCACTTGCTGCGGAAACGGACACAGCGGCCGGGTGCGGGTGGTCGGTGCGTTGACGAACGTACCCGTGATGTAATTTCCCACCACCTGGTATGTCGCGGCGTTGAAGTTCCCGCCTGTGGCAGCAACCGGACCCGGTGCGGTGCCATTTTCGACCCAGTCGACCAGGGGCGTCAGGAAATCGAACCCGTCGGTCGTAGCGCCGCCGTTGCAGTGGCCCATATTGGGCACCGTATAGAACCGCGAGAAGTCCTGGGCTGCCTGCAGCCCACCGTGCTGGTCCGCCATCTGCTGGTAGTAAAGCTGACTGCCGAGAACCGGCGGGCCAGGGTCACTGAGGCCGTGATACCAGATGACCTTGTGCCCGTAGTTGACGAACTTCGAGATGTCGAGCGACGTAGAGGCCGAGACATACGGGCTCTGCGCGTTCAAGGTATAGACATTCGACCCCTGTGTCAGCGTCAAGGTGTCGAAGTCGAAGTCGAGCGTGACGCATGTCGGGCAGGGTGGAGTGAAGTACGTAAAGCCGGCCCTGCCCACCCCCAGCCCGAAGTCGCCCGGCAAAGAAGTCGGGCTGCTGCTCCCGATCTTTCTGGTTGGGATGCCCGGTGGCGTCATCCAACCGCCGTCATAGGCGTAGCCTTGCGCAACATTACTGACGGGGTCGGGGGCCAGGGCGCCGGAAGGTGCAAGCACCAGCGCCCCGTTGCTCCGCGGCCCGAGGTTGATGCTCTTAGCGGCCTCAATTTGCGCGGGCGACAGGCAGGTCGCGTTCTTTGCCCCGGCACATTGCAAGGGATAGGTCGTGTTGGCGGGCCCGAGCGCGCCGGCATAGTCGGTATAAGTCGCGGTCGCCGGATCGAACTTCGCCCAGCATGCCGGCAAGTCATCGATGACGCCGTCGGTTACGCCGTCAAGCGCATCGCACGCTTGCAGCAAGGCCGTCTCGAAGAGCCCCTGATCACTAGATGGGAACGCAGGATACAGATGCGGTCCCGGCGGTGCCGGCGGAGCCTGCGGAATCATGGTCGGCCCGGGAGGCGTGAGCGCAGGGTTCGACAGGTAGACGTTCAGGACCGCCTGCACGCCATTCATCTCGCTGAGGGTGGCCGCTTCGTGTTGGTAAGTTGGATCGCCGGCAACGATGCCGTCGAAGAACGAGGGGAATTTCTGCGACATCACCATGCCCTGGCGGCCCCCATTAGAACAGCCGACCCAATACGAGCGGTTTGGCCCGTCGCCGTAGTATTGGTTGATCAGGTACTTCGCGGTCAACGTGGTCACCTCGATCGATTGGTAGGCGTAGGTGAGAATGCCCAGTGGATCGAGGAAGAACTCGTTGTTGTTTCCGCCCGTGCTGGGGTTCACGCTAGCGCATGCGGCCAGGTCGGAATCCAGATGTCCGCCATTTTGGCTGGCGATGGCGTAACCGTTGGAGATCGCGTTAATGCCCGTAGTGCCGCCTATGGTGCCGGTGGCCGCCGGGACTGAGCCTTCGGTCCCGCCGCCGCCCTGGAACATGAAGCGACCGTTCCAATTGGCAGGCAACGGCAGTTGAACTTGGAAGACGTTTTGGTACTGACACTGATCAAACGGACTGATGTGCTTATTGACATAGCCGTTGACGATGCAGCGCTCGGGCAGCGTCGAGGTCGCGGGGGCATCGACGGCCGAAGTGATCACCGTATTCGGCACCGGAAAAGCTGAAGCCGGAAGCGCTGCCAGCGCCGCACAGGAGTCCGCCGGCGTGACGGGCGTGGCGATGGATGTCGTCTTCGTCGCAAAGTCGGCGCATTGACCCTGCGAACGGCCGTCCACCCAGCTTGGCCCATGCGCACGGGTCGGGGCCGGCGAGTTTTGCTCGCAGTGAAGATTTCCACCGACGCGCACGAGGCTGACGTCAGAGGTGGTCTTAGAGCGATTGGATTGAATATGGACGCTGCCCTCGACCTTGCCGAGCCAAGCCAAGCAGGGCCCCGCATTCGACTGGCATTCGAAATTGCCTTCGACCAAGGTGTCCGGCCCTTGAAAGCCGTTCGGCCCGCCGGCGCACGAATGGATACGCAGATCTCCCTCGACGGTGACATTGCCTTGGAGCAGCACGGAACCGCAGTTTTGGGCCCGTATGTCGCCGCGGATCGTCGATGGCTCGGTGTACGCGGTGACGACAAGACTGGCGCCTTTGCGGACGTGCACGTCGCCCGCGACCGTCACGAAGTCAAGTGTACAGGACGCCTTTTCCGGAACGGTGACGTTACCTGTGATATTCGTCACCGTCGACCCGCCGCCTAGCGTGCCGGAGCAAATGACGTCCGCGGCCTGAGCGGTCGGCGTACCGCCAAACGTCGTGGTGGCCGCCATCACAAAAGCGAGCACGAATAGAAATCGCGCCATCTTACGTCCTCCCCCGTGCGGATAGCCGGCCAGCTGGACTAGCGCTGGCCCGCTACCCGTACTACTGCATCACTGACCGGCCGGCGCTGACACCGGCCCCTACGCACTCCGCAGGGTCAGTTCTTAGAAGAACTGCCAAACCTCTTCGGTCGGCTCCTGCTCAACGCCGGGTCTGGTGTAGTCGCACACGCCGAGCGGAAAGATGGCCGCGAGCTCGGCCCACTCCGCCGCGGTGAACGTCACTTTATAGTCGTGGGCATCGAGCCGCTTCAGGTGGCACTTCAGGACGTTGTTCTCCAATGGCTCGCCGGCAACCATCCGCGGTGTCGAGAAGGACGGATAGAGCTGGTTGCAGGTGGTGTTGCCCTGAAACACCTGGGTCTCGGCAATCTTCACGGTACCGTTGTTCGTGAAGCACGCGTCTACGAGATCGCTCGGCTTGGCTCGACGAAGCTTTACCCCGGCCGGAGCGTCGGACTTGTCACCGACGATGGCGCTGAGCCACTCATCCATCTGCGTCAGAGCGTGGCTGAGGACGGGGCTCGCGTCGCTGAAGAGGCCCAGCGTGCCCGGCCTGCCGTCTTCGACCAGCATCACCTGGTTGTCGTAGTTCCCGTTCGCATCCACCAGGCGCTGCCGCATCGAGAAGGAATGGAAGCGGGAGTGGACCTCATTGCCGTTCTCGGGCTGGTCGACGTAGCCCCGGTAGTCGATGATCGGGGTGTGCCTCATGCCGAGGCCGCCATAGGTGATGCGCCCGGACTCGTAGGCGGCCTTGATCGCGGCGATGTCCCCCACCGTGCGGGTGGTCACATAATTGCCGTCATTGTCGTAGCCACCGATGTTTCGGTTAACGTCGAGGAACTGCTGCTTGGTGATGGCGCCGGTGTTGAGGGCGGCGAGACCGTACTGCACGCCGACATTGTCGATCGGCCGGCGGGCAAACCCTGTCGCGGGATCCCGGCCAAAGACGTTCACGAGGTGGTCATAGAGATCGCAGCGCACGCCGATCGGGTTCGTCGCCCGGTCGTATTGCGTGTCGGCGGGAACGATGGCATTGCAGACGCCGCCCTGCGCTTTGGTGCGAACCGCATTGCCGGGTCCGATCGTCGTGAGGGTCGTTACCGTCGGATAGCCGGTGGCGGCCTCGATCTGTGCATCGCTCCACGTCAGTGCCCCGTTGTGCTGGAGGTAGTGGAGGAACAGGTCGGCGTCGGTGATGTTCAGCACCATCGCAGCCGTGACTTCGGGGAAGCTGCACCCGACGACGAGGCCATTGAGCAGACCAGGATACTCGTCGCTGATGGGATGCGCCGCTTCCGATCCACCTGAGCAGCCATAGCCAATCGTGAATGCCACCGGTCCGAAATTCTCGATGAAGCGCTCCTTCACCATCATCAAGGTCTCGGCCGCCAGCAGGTCCTGACAATTATTGCCAAAGACATTGAGCGTCGAGGCCGCGACGCCGTATCCCTGGCGCAACATCAGGTCTTCCAGGATGCCGCCGTTTCCGAGAGACCTTCCCTGGATGTACCACCCGCCGACGCAACCGCCACCGAGCGTGTAGACCAAGCGATGGTTCCACGCCTTCGGCGGCGAGAAGGGCGTTGGGGCGTGCTCGACGATCGGGTCGTGCAGGATCGCCGTCTGGTAGATGCCGCGGTTGATCATTCCCGTCTCGACGCGCACGATATACGGAACGGTCTTGCCTTCGCTGGTTGTGGTCTGAGCGAGGTCCGCGGGATAGGCCGGAGGATTGGGGAGCGCTTTGAAGGTGCCATTCGTTGATCGGTAGACGTAGTCGACCCGGGTTGCGATCGAGCAGTCGGCGTCAAGCGCCGGACCCAATGTTTGCGCGCTCGTCGTCCCCGGCACCGGGAACAGCTGGGTCATGCAGTAGAACGGTTCTTCATGGGGGCCCGAGATGATCGGTCCTGTGATCGGGTAGTTCGTGAGCCTCAGTACTGCCCGATGACGATCGCCGTTACGACCATCTCGATCGCGATCGTCTCTGGCGCGATCTGCGTCGCCCGCCGCATCCACTTCTGCGACGAGGGTGTTCTCGCCGAGTTCCAGTCCCGTGACCAAGCCCATCAGTGACGAGCCGCTGACGCGACGGAAGGCGCTGGTAACGGACTGGCCGTTGAGCCATACCTTCACGCCGTTTGATTGTGCCCCACGCGGAATATCGATCTGCACCAGCACGTCGCCGCCGCTCACGGTATCGGGTCGGGTCGATAGCGTAACAATGTCGACATCGCCCTCCGACCTCGCCGTGGCGGTCATCGACGACCCGACCAATAGGCCGGCACCGAGCATAAGGGCAACGTTGCGAATCACTTCCGAGTAGCGCAAACCTGTGCGTCGCATGGTCTCCTCCGAATGGAAATTCTGTCACGCGTCAGCTGTGCGCCGCGGCATTGCGTCGCCGCTGGCCACCGTTGATCGACCTTTCTGATTAGCGATATTCTTCAGCAGGCGCACGTCGTGAGCCACCGAGGGGCTGAAGATAACAGTTCAAGGCGGTCAACACGGTGCCGAGCAATCTCAAGACCGCCTTGTCGGGTACCTTTCATGCGTCCGAGGTCCAGTATTCGCTTTAACCGCCGCTTCAACCTCGTGATCATCTTGCCGCGCTTGCTACACGCCGTCGGCCTCACTCCCCCACTGCCCCGTGTGTGAGCATCCCATATTCGACGGACGGCCGACGATCGGTGATTTGCTTGTTTCAGTCATCATCCCGATCATCATCCCGACCCGAAGGTTGGGTGTCTTCACGAAATGGAGGCCTGTGTTCGTGGTCATGTCGTGGTGCGATGCAGGTGTAGTTCGCGGCGACACCAAGACCTGATGGAAAATTCGCACCGCTTGTCGGTCCGATATAGCGCGCCTGCTGTGGGTAGGGACACACTGGGCGGCTGCGCGTAGTCGGTGCACCAGCGGGTACCTGCCATAGCCCCGTGAAGTTCGTGCCGCTGGCGACGATTGGTCCCGGTGGTACGCCGTTCTCTACCCACTGGACCAGCGGAGTAAGCATGTCGAACTGATCGGTCGAAGGTCCGCCGCCGCAATGGTTCATGTTCGGAATCGCGTAAAAGCGGGAGAATGACTGGGCTGCCTCCAACCCCCCGTTCTGGTTCGCCATTGCGTTGTAGTAAACCAGAGTGCCCAGAACGGGCGGGCCCGGATCGCTCAACCCGTGATACCAGATGATCTTATGCCCATAGTTGATAAACCTCGATATATCAAGAGAGGTTGACGCGGTGACTTCAGGTGTCGAGGGGTTTAACCGGCCCAGATCCGTCGTGAAGTTGAAGGTCAGCGGATCGAACGTTGGATCTGGCGGCGAAATAAAAGCATAGGTAGCGATAGTAAGCCCCAGCCCATAATCTCCCGGAGGCGAGGTCGGCGAGCCGATCGTCCGCGCGGGTATCCCGGCCGCTGCCATCCAGCCGCCGTCGTATGCATAGCCTTGAGCCGTAGGGTCGGAATGGTCCGGAGCTACCTTGCCGGCCGGTGCCTGGATCGGCTGCCCCGAATTGGTCCGCGGTCCCTGGTTGATGTTCTTCACGGCTTGGATCTGCTCCGGGGACAGGCACGTCGAGTTTTTCACCCCGGGACATTGCAGCGGTAGCGTCGTTCCGCCGGAAACATAGGTGGCAGTGGCCGGATCGAACTTCGCCTGACATGCCGGCAGGTTGTCGATCACCCCATCGGCTACGCCGTCCAGCGCATCGCAAGCCTGCAAGATGGCTGTCGTGAAGAGAGCTTGATCGGAGGTTGGAAATGCGGGATACAAGATAGCCTGGGGCGCCTCTGGAGAGGGTCCGGGAACGTATGTTATCGGCGCCAGTGAGGGCGTAGCGTTATAGAGATTGAAGATCTGCTGCACGCTCCACAGTTCTGTCAAGCCCTGCAGGTCCTCCAATTCGTAGACTGGATCACCCGCGACGATGCCATCGAAGTATTGCGGGAAGTTCTGCGACATCACCATGCCCTGGCGCCCGCCCGTCGAGCAGCCTACCCAATAGGAGTGGTTTGGCCCTTGCCCATAGTAGGCGTCGACCAGATACTTCGCGTTGAGCGTGGTCACCTGGATGGACTGGTAGCTGTTATCGATCACACCCTCCGGATCCAGGAAAAACTCATTATTGTTTTTTGTTCCGCATAGCTTCAGCAAGAGGTTCTCATGCCCCCCGTCTTGGCTCGCCACGGCAAAACCGTGTGCGATCGCCGGGCTCAACGTGCCTGCACTGCCCGTCGCGGCTGGCACCGAACCCTCCGTCCCACCGCCGCCTTGGAGCATTAAGCGACCGTTCCACGCGCTCGCCAGCGGCAGTTGCACTTGGAAGCTGTCTCCCAATCCGCAACCGTCCACGGGACTGATGCGCGAGTTCACGATACCGTTCACGATGCATCGCTCGGGCAGCGTCGAGGTGGCCGGGGTATCCGTGGCCGAGGTGATGACCGTGTTGGGTACCGGAAAGTTCGTAAGAAACATGAGATTCGCGCAAGCCGTACCGGGGCTCGGCGACGTGCCCGGAGCCACGATGGAGGTCCCCACAGCGGCAAAGCCTTGGCTGGAAGAGCACTGACCGTGCAAATGGCCACCGACCCAGTTCGGCCCGTGGTTGTGCGTGGGTGCTACCTTGTTGTGCTCGCATTTGATATCGCCGCCGACGTCAACCAGGCTTATGTCGGAGGCGGCGTTTGAGCTGCTGTCCCGCAGCCGCACGCTGCCGCCCACCTTGCCGAGCCATGCGTCGCAAGGTCCTTGATTGTCCTGGCATTGGAAACTCCCGTTGATCACAACGCCTGGACCTTGGAAGCCGCTCGCCGCGCTGTCCGTGCAATTCCGGATCTCGAAATTCCCGCCCACGGTGACGTTGCCTCGCAGGAACGCAGAGGCGCAGTTATGCGCCTGCACACTGCCGCGGATTGAAGAGGGCTCGAGGTAACCCTCGACGAGAAGCGTGGCACCCTGCTCGACTCGTACGTCGCCGGCCACCGCCGCGTATTGGATCGTGCAGGTCGAATTGCGCGGCACGGTTACATCGTCGTTGACCGTACCGCTCAATGTGCCGCTGCAGCTCGTCGCCCAAACCGCCGAAGCGCCTCCAAAGAACGTGCCGGCAGCCAAAACCAGGGCCGAGGGAAGATGCGCGAATTTTTGCACCGATTCTCCTTTGGCTTCGGTTGGACGATTCGTGAAACTCGTCTTTTATTCGAATTGATAATCGGCCGTGGCGATGGACCGAACTTGCCGCAGCATCGTTCGGATTCGCGCGCGGAAGGCGCATACAGGGATGGTTGCTGCGTGCGAGCGTCGGAGCGCGAAAAGCGTGCTGGCGGCATCTGTGTGTTGCTTCTCCTTTTTTGTTGTCATAGCACACACTGAAAATACGCTAGCACAATTTACGCGATTGTGTTCAACCACCTCCCTGTTCCTGCAGATGCCAAGCACGACATTTTCCTTGCACTGCAGCAATGGGTCGAGCATGGGAGGGCACCGGATCAGGTCATCGCCACCAAGTTCGTCAACGACAATCCGACAAGCGGCATTGCCTTCACTCGTCCGCTGTGCGTGTTTCAGAAAATCGCCACGCTATAGCGGCAAGGGCGACAGCAACGATGCGTGAACTGGCGCTGCGTCGCCGAACCGGTTGATTCGACCATTCAGGAAGCGGACGAAAGCTCTGCCAGACTTCGGTATGAGAGAAGAGGGGCACGAGCGAGACCACGATTAATTGTGATGCCTTAAGACGTTATGTCCGGACTCCGCGTCGAGGCTGTCTGCACCGGGTCATCGCCAGCGCAATTTTCATGGTCGGCGATGGTCCCGGTGCTCCGAAACCGGTATTGTCGAGTGCCTAGCGATCGGTGCTGTAGAAATTAACAGACAGACCACCAAACGGCCGCCCGGCCGGCCGCGCGGCGATCAGCGCTGGGCCGCATTCTTGCGAACCCACGCCCAATCCATTATTGCCTGTGACTTCTTCGTGGCGGTGACGGAGACGTTTCGGCTGCTCTATGTCTTCGTGCTCATCCATCACGGATCTCGCCGGCTGGTGCACTTGAACGTCACGGCACACCCGACCGCCGCCTGGACGCTACAGCAGTTGAAGGAGGCGATCGCTTTCGAGCGCGGCTACCGGTATCTGATCCACGATCGGGACAGCATCTTCGCCAGAAGCTTGGATGCATCGATCAGAGGGCTCGGATTGAGAGTGCTGAAATCCCCGCCGCACAGCCCGATGGCGAACGCGGTTTGCGAGCGGTTGATCGGAACGATCCGGCGTGAGTGCTTGGACTGGCTGATTCCGGTCTCGGAATCGCACCTGCGATCGCTCCTGAGAAGCTGGGCGAGCCATTACAACGGCTCGCGTCCTCACATGGCGCTGGGGCCGGGCGTGCCCGACCCTCCACCGAGAACCTCCGGATTCCATACTCGGCAAACTCGGCATCGGGTAGCCGAAGGCCTCGTCGTGCTGGCGCAATCGGTGCTGGGTGGACTCCATCACGAGTACTCACTCGCGCCTGCGGGCGCGTGATCCAATATTTGCGCACGACAGGGATCGCCTTGCGCCCCTCATGACCGCCTCGAAGGTTCGACCCCCGTTTTGACCGCATCTAACAGAAAGCATCAGGGAAACAGTTGACGACCTCCGGGCGGACGGAGTAAGGAGTTTGGAACGACTCGCGGCTGCCCTCAACGAGCGTGGCATCCTGCCCCCCGCAATCGCAGATGGCACGCGTCCTCGGTCGCCAACTTGCTGGCCCGCTTATAGGACAGATCACTCCTTAGCCGTTCCTTAGCCGCGCACCCGATCGGGGACTTGCGCCTTGGGGGCACGGCACGATTCGCGTGAGGAACCAACTACCGATTCAAGGAGACGACAATGCGTAAGATAGCAGCCGCAGTGAAACAACGGCCCCTCGCGGCCGCGACCCTCCGGCCGCTCAGTCCCACAGGACCGCAGCCCGCGTTTGGCGACCCGGAGGTGGCCGCGCTGGACATCAAGGTGCAGCTACTCGAAACCAAGCTCAAAAAGCTGGCTCCGGCAGACCGGGGACTGCGCGTACAGATTGCGACGCTTGAGAAGCAGACCGCCAACCTCGAAGCACGACGGCATGACGCCGACACACTGTTCAGCGCGACTCAACAAGGCAAGGTCAGGCTGCTTGAGCAGTTGACCGTCAAACAGGACAGAGCGCAGCGACAGTTGGAGCATCTGCGGCTGGCCCTGGACGAGGTGACGCGTCGCCGCGAGGCGCTGGAGCGCGAGATCGCGGAGTACCGCGGGCGCAAGTGGCACCTCCTGCACGTCGCCCGAGTGCGTCGCACAGCAGCCGAACGATTGAAGGTGGCACGCGACATTGACGCGCAGGTCGCCGAGCTACACGCGCTACGGCAGCGCTGGGACCAAATCGGTGCGCAGCTTGAGAAGGAATTCCCGAACGTGGACCCGCGCATGCGCGAACGACTCTTCCTCACGCGAGGTCCGGGTCCGCTCGTCCACCTGATCGAATGGCTGGCCCGCAACCCACCCGAAGCCGGTGCATTCGAGAAGTCGGAGCGGGAGCGGATGCAGTTCTTCCTCAACTTCGAAGGGTAACCACCATGACTACGACCACCAGCAGCCGGCGGGGCTCCCCCCGATGGCATTGGTGAGCACGAAGCGGGGGGTTGTTCTCCTAGCCGTCCCACTCGATGCGGGCGATCACGCGCCGCTGTGCTTTCCGTTTGGGTTGGACGATTCGTGAAACTCGTCTTTTATTCGAATTGATAATCGGCCGTGGCGATGGACCCAACTTGCCGCAGCGTCGCTCGGCTTCGCGCGGAAAGGTTCTGGTGCAAGAACTTTTCTGATCTATGAGCGCTCGGGTCTCAAACACCTGTTCGAAGGCTACCCCCTGTAGGTCGAGGAAGGCTGTTGCACCAGAGTCGCCTACAGTATCTTGCCGAGAATGCCCTTCATCTCGTCAGCGGAAAACGCGGGAAGCGTTTGCGTCCGAACGTTGCCCAACGCACCGAGACTTAAGATCGCTGCTGTAACGGTCGCAGCATCAGGCGCTTCGAGGCTTGCGACCACATCGTACGGCCCGACTGTCCAATACAACTCCTTCACGGTCACACCACCACTTTTCGCGACTTCTCTGAAGGCTGCCGCTCGTTTCGTGGTGTCCTTAACGTTGCGAATGCCCTGATCGGTGAAATTTGCCCAACGGTTGACATTCTGGTAAGCGCAATGCGAGGGGCATCGCGCCGCTGGGATCGGTTGGCGACATCGCCTTCGGTGGGTGGCTGGCTGGCCCTCCTTATCGAGGCTCGCCAGATACGCACGCACCGCGCGCGTTGAATGCTTGGGGTCGTGCCGGTCGATCGCCTCTTCGCCAGGTGCGCCGCCGGTTGCGGGGGCGAGGAGGCCCGCTAAGGGCTCGGCAGCCCAACAGGATCATCGCCAGGGGTCTGGTCGCACGTCGCGCTATCCAGCGCGTCCTGGAGGGCGTGGGCGTTCAAGCGCTGGCAGCACCTCTGTCGGAGCTCGAACTGATCGAGCATCCTGCTCGGGCTCGCAATCATTGTCGCCATCGTCGTCTCGAATCGAGACGGACACCGGCGGTGCGGGTGCAGCCTCGTGAATAAGAGGGCAAGTTACCGCGACGGTGTGCGCTGGATCGCGCTTAAATGACGAGTCACCGGCGGAGAAACGAATCCATGACCACGCTCGACTACCCGATGATCCGCGCGACCGACCACTGCCCACTTTGCACTGGGCGTAAACCAAGGGATACCTTCGTCTGTTGGCCCTGTTTCCGCCTGCATGGTTTCCGCTACGGCCCGTCGGCCGTGATCAAGCATGAGCTTGACGACGCAGAGCGCGCCCTAGCAGCGAAAGAAAGGGTACGGGTCATGATGCGTGGAATCGCGGGCGAGGAAAAATATACCCTCTTCGACTCCCAGGTAAGGGTCGCGGCACGGCCTTCGTTCGACTTGCCGGAGTACGTAACACGATGAGCAACCTGAAGTAGCGGCGCTCCTCGCGCCATCAAGAGGCCGGCTGTCGCGCCGGCCTCTTCATTTCTGGAGCAGGCGACGGGAAGAATCTGCCGCCGGTGTAGGATGTCGCGCCGATGGAAAAAGGACGAATGCTGCCAACAGAGCCGCAGCGCGGAACCGCACGCCCGGGAATGCGCCTCTGAGCCAGTTCCCTCAATCTCTTCAGAAAAGCCAGTGAGGACCGCGATAAGGCGCTGACTCGCTACGAACTACGACAGGATCGCCGCCGAAGCACCACCAGCCCATTTTGAGTTCGATTCGCTCCTCGTATTTGATCTGCTGCTCGGCAACCGCGTAGTCACAGACCTCGAAATTGAAACGCATGCCGCCAAGCCAGCCTGGCAAAGGTTGATCTGGCAACAGCGCTGTACTCATTGGGCCATTATGAACTCCAGCCCACACACGATCTAGGGTAATGTCGTCCGGGACTAACGGAAAAAAACGGGTGGCGAAACCTTATGAACCTCACACTGCTTAAAGGACTGGTTGCATTGGTGCCGGCCTGCATGTTGTTTTCTGGTTCGGTGGTTTTGTTCCTGAGAATAAAGACTGTGTGTTCATTCCTACTGCCGGTGCTGCTCTTACTCCTTGGGGCCTCTGCGGCTAGACCAAATGTGCTGCTGCACATTTGATCTATTGCGCACAGTAGAACGTTATGTGGAGTAGCGAAGGCAAATGCTTTGAGAGCAAGGCGTTAGCTTTGGATTACTGCACATAAAACTCTCATGATCGGGCTCGCGGCGGCCATCGGGGTCGCCTTTCGCGAGGAGCTCGATCATGGACCAATCCACCCATCAAGTTTCAATCGACCTGCCGCTGGAGCGGTTGGTTGCACGTGCCGTGAGCGAACTGGAGAAGCTTCGCTACAGCAGAAGGTCGCTGAGGCGCTACCGCACAATCTGGCGGGAGCTCGCGACGTTTTCTCATGAGATGAACCTGGGAGATGCGTACTCGGAGGATTTAGCGGCACAGTTTTGCAACGCGCATCAGATGCGTGACGGCGAGTGCCTCAAGCCCAGCGAAGGATGGCGACGGCACGTCGTGTTCGGCCTCAAGGTGCTTGGAGACTTTGCGCGTGACGGGTGCATTGAGCGCACCGTTACCGATATGCAAAAGATCCAGGTCCCGGCGCGCATGAAGAAGCCAGTGCGCGACTACGAACAGTACTGCCGGGATCGTCTCTATCTTCGACCGACGACCCTTCGCGAGCGGATGCGAGAGATCGCAATATTCGCGGATTTCCTGGGATCAAAGAACATCCCGAGCTTCGATCAGCTGCAGCCGACGGATATCTCTGCATTCGTTACCTCACTGCATCGTCTAGCAGCTAAGACCGTCTCACGGATCGTCTCGGATGTGCGTGGCTTTCTGCAGTTCCTTCTGCTGCGAGGAATCCTGCAGCGGGATCTGAGCCATGTGTTGCCGACGATCCGCGTCCCGCGCGATGCCACCATTCCATCAGTCTGGGACCCGGCGCTCGTGGTCAGGCTGCTCAATGTCGTTGATCGCAGCTCGCCCAAAGGCAAGCGCGATTACGCGATCCTCTTGCTGGCACGTCGCTTGGGATTGCGCTTGGGAGATATTCGAGCGCTGACGCTCGATGATCTGAAGTGGGAAGCGGCCACCATAGAGATCACGCAATCGAAGACCCTCGCACCGCTCTGTTTGCCTTTAACAGAAGAAGTCGGCGAAGCACTGATTGACTATTTGAAATCGGGCCGTCCTCAAACGGATCGCCGTGAGGTGTTCCTGACATTGACGCCGCCTTTTTTGCCCTTCGCCGAGACTGACAACCTCCATCGCATCGTTAAGCATTGGAAGGACCTTGCCGGCATCCACTTCCGGACCAAACAACGCCACGGTTTGCACTCGCTACGCCATACGCTGGCAACCCAACTGCTGCGTGAGCAGACGCCATTTCACGTCATCTCCGAGATCCTGGGTCACGCGACGACGGCATCGACGTTGATCTACGCCAAGGCCGACGTGGAAGCCCTGCGCACTGCCGCATTGAACACCGAGGAGGTGCGCCATGTCGAGTAGACAGTTCAAGGGGCGATTCCGAAGTCCGGTTGGCTCCCTCATGGAACAGTTCGTCCAGGAGAAACAGGCCTGTGGTTACCGATATGGTGAGGAAGCCCACTTGCTGGCGCGCTTTGATCGTTTCTTATGCGACGAAGCGCTGTCGCAGTGCGAGCTATCCCGCTCGATCAGCCGCAAGTGGCTCGCCAAACAATCCCACGAGAGCATACCCACACACCAGCATCGCACCTGCGCCGTTCGTCAATTCGCTATGTACATGTGCCGGCTCGGCTATCGCGCCGATGTGCCGGATCGATCGCCGACGGTAAAGAGCAGAGCTGGTTTCTCGCCTCGCATCCTGACACCCGTCGAGGTTCAGCAGCTGCTTCATGCGGTCGATCAGCTCACGCCGACGGCGCGCGCGCCGCTGCGCCACCTCATCATGCCCGAAGTCTTTCGACTGCTGTATGGCTGCGGCTTCCGCCTGGGTGAGGTGTTGCATCTGCGCGTAGCCGACGTCGACCTTGACCGCGGCGTCCTGACCGTGCGCGAGGGCAAGTTTGGCAAGGATCGCCTGGTGCCTCCCGCCTTGCCGTTGGTGCAGCGCCTGCAAAGGTATGCCCGCGGCATGGGCCCTTGTTCATCCGATGCGTACTTCTTCCCAGCGCCCTCCGGCGGCCCGTGGAGCCTCTCAGCAGTCTATTGGCTCTACCGGGAACTGCTGCTTCGCTGCGGAATCGCGCACGCCGGTCGAGGCAAGGGACCGCGCGTCCATGATCTTCGCCACGCCTATGCCTGCCATACGCTGCTGCGCTGGTGCCGCGAGGGCGCCGACCTCGACGCCAAGCTCCCGGTGCTGGCGACCTACATGGGCCATCGGTCCCTTGCCGGAACGCAGCGCTATCTGCATCTGACGGCAGAGCTGTTTCCCGAGATCACGGTGCGCGCCAACGCCGCGTTCGGTGATGTCATCCCACGGAGGACCGAGTCATGAAGGCGACTGACTTCTCCGCGCACGTGACCAACTTCCTGACGCATCACCTGGCTGCACAGCGCAATCTGAGCCCCAACACCATCAAGGCCTACCGCGACGTGTTCACCCTCCTGCTTCGGTTCTGTCGCGACGTGCGCGGCATCGCCCTGGAACGATTGTCTCTCGCCCACATCGATGCACCCCTGGTGGAGGCGTTCCTGGATCACCTGCGCAACGACCGGCATGCCTCGATTCGTACCCAGAACCATCGCCTCGCGGCTTTGCACGCGTTCTTCCGCTATGTGCAATCCGAAGTGCCTGAACGATTGCTGCAGAGCCAGCAGATCCTCGCCATCCCTCTGCGGCGACATCCGCGCCAGAGCGTCGGCTACCTCTCCAAGGAACTCCTCGCACAAATCCTGGCACAACCCGATCTACGTACCCCCTCCGGTCGCAGAGACGCCGTCCTGTTGAGCGTGCTCTACGACACCGGTGCTCGGGTACAGGAGCTCATCGACCTCAACGCAGGCGATGTGCGCCTCGATACGCCGCCACAGGTTCGGCTCATGGGCAAGGGGCGCAAGATGCGCGCCGTGCCGTTGATGGACGCGACGGTCGACATCCTGCGCGATCATCGCCGCGAGAACGCTCTGGATCGCCCCGAGCACGCCGATCAGCCGCTCTTCCAGAACCGGCAAGGCGGACGCTTATCGCGCGCCGGCGTGCGCTATCTCCTGCGGAAGTACGTCGAGCCAGTCCGGCGCGATCATACCGGCTTCACGCAACGGGTGAGCCCCCACAGCCTTCGACACACGAAGGGAATGCACCTACTGCAGAGTGGCGTCCCGCTCGAAATCATCCGCGACTTCTTAGGGCATGTGGACGTGAAGACGACCGAGATCTATGCGCGAGCGAACCTCGAGATGAAACGAAAGGCGCTCGAGAAGGCCGCCGACGTTACACCGCTTCCGAAGATTCCATCCTGGAAGCAGAACAAGACGCTGCTCGAGTGGCTGCACTCGCTGTAATGCTGCGGAGGTCACGCATGGCGTTTGCTAACCGAGGGCCGCCACCACCTCGGGCCCGGATTTTATGCTGAGTTCCAGCGACTGGGTTCCTCTGCTATCAAAAAGTTGGAGGTGCCACTGCGCATAACAACTTCCTCCGCACAAT
>Ga0187846_10000717_pt1 | contig 18760 bp, 24 predicted proteins | sample TC_taG_FD_161473 | JGI IMG/M metagenome (GOLD analysis project Ga0187846, IMG submission 161473) | Biofilm microbial communities from the roof of an iron ore cave, State of Minas Gerais, Brazil - TC_06 Biofilm (v2) | ecosystem: Environmental > Terrestrial > Deep subsurface > Cave > Wall biofilm...
TCCACGACGACAAGGTGATCGTCGAAATGATGGTTCGAAAATTTTACGGTACGAGACCAGGATACCAAGCGGAATTTTGGATTTGGCAGGGGACGATGCTATGAGCGCGATGGACATGGCTCACGCGCCGCACCGCTTTGGCGCCGGCCCGGCGCGAGCTGGCGTTGCGGTTAAGGATGGGGCGCAAACCACAAGCCAAATGGCAAGTGGCGCTCCACATTTCACGCAACCACGGCTAGGGGAGGCTGACGTGTAGGAGCGGGCGACGTGTGGACGCGGGCGGCCTGGGCCGCTGTTTTAGGTAGTGTCGTTGTGGCGAAAGGTGCTGAAGGTCATGGTGTTGCCATCCTTCAACCAAACTGCTCTTGCTGCTTTTCTAAATCGACAAGAATTTGGAGTTGCTGAGGAACGCTTGCGCTCGACTCCTCCCGCTGCGCAAGCGCTCTCGATTGTTCCGGCGGGGGAGACGCTTCTTCTCTGTTGCTGTGGGGTTCGTCGCCGCTCACGCAACGTGCTCATTCCATCTACGGCGAACATGCCCCATCGAGATCGGTACCGGACCATCGGCAATCGTATCAACAAAAAAATCTGCCGGCATAGAGCGAACGCGATAGCCGCCATATGGTGATCGTTCAATGCGCGTCATAAGTTCCTTGCCCTGAGGGTCCGCCCGTCTCCGGGCAACCTCATCCATCGCCTCTCCCATCGTTTTATGGAATGTGTCAGGGAACATGGCTACGTCCTCGTGTCTGTTACGCACACATAAGAACCGGGTGACGATTGTCACCCAGCCATGTCATTGCGTCGCGGCCACGTCGCGAAACAGGCTTTTATCATATTCGAGACCGGCCGGGTAAAGAAAGTGTGACTACAACCTATGCGCGCCCTCCGTCGATTACGCGGAACCGTCGCCGCCGATCTGGCGCCGTCTCAGTCGGCTCGCGTGGCGCCACCGCAAGCGCGGCGTCAAGCAGCTCGCCAATCGACCAAATGTGGTTCGTGATCCCGAGCGCCATTGCCGGTGTGTTCTGCTTGTCGCGGGGAAGGATGTTCATGGGGCCAATCCATGGTCTTCGGATCGGCCGCCCTCTTTTGCAGTTGACTGCAAAGTGCTATGCTTATTTGAGCGGTCATAGCCGAGGGGGCCAAATCCCTTGGTGGTGATCCGGACCGGCGGTGTGCAACCAACGTCGGTCCACTTGTTCGATCCTTGGCAGCCCCGCCGGGATTCGGACCCGGACCTCTCCGCCTGTAACAGCGAGCGTCCTACCGTTAGACCAAGGGGCATCAGAACCGATTAGGGGCCGCTTTTCTGCTTCGTGGGCTAGGAAGCGGCCCCGCCTATCTGTCCCTGCCCCGCGCGCCGGTCGGCCAAACAGTGTCAAACAAAAAATGGTAAAGTGCGCATACTTTGTTTGCGTAGCGCCTCCTCCCGTGTTACCGAAGGTCGGGAGATTTCGTTTTAACGAAATGAGGTGCCGCCATGACGAAAGAACAGGTCGAGAACCTTCAAGAAGCTAAAGCTGCCATCAACAAAGGAGCCGATGCCCCTGATGGGCGCGAGCGATCTACCATCCAGTTCCCATACAATGATCTGGATGACGCGGCTGATTTGGCGAAGGTGTTAGACCAACTCGCCGGCTATCTGAAACAATCAATAACTAGCGGCACATTCCGGCTTCGGGTGTCCAATGCCTCCACCTTTGGCTTGACTGAAAACGAGCGCGGCGAAGTTCGTTTGACGGAGCTTGGCCGCCGTATCGCGGACGCGGCTCTACACGCTCCCTGGAGCAGCGGCGCTCGAAAAGTTCATGCGTGACGCTGGTGTGTCGTCCAAACAAACCGGTAAAGCGCGCATTGCCTTTACTCGATCAGCCAAACAGGCCGGATTTTTTGCGCACGGTGAGGATCGGCTTGTGCGTCCGGCCATCCCAGGACCGGGAACAAAACCCGTTGATCCCGTCATTACGGGCTCAGAAAAGGATGTGAATGGTAAAAGCGGCGGGGGCGGAGGTGGGAAAGATACGGACCTCGGTCTTGATGCACTTCTGATCGCTCTCTTAAAGAAGATTCCGACGGACCCCTCTGTCGGTTGGCCCGGTCCTAGCCGAGTGCGTTGGTTCCTTCGGCGGCTGCTTTGATGGTTCGATCTTCTTCTCAGTGGCCATGGTCGATCTCCCTTGTGAGCTAGCAGACGCCATCGCCCGCCTAGCTGAAGGGTAGTCGCACGTGGGACGACAAATGCTTGTGATGGCGGTCACGGAAAAGGCGAATTAGGACACTCCGCCTCGCAAATTAGGACACTGGCCCAGAAGGGGGATTCCCTTCTGGCCGCTCAGTGTGCTATAGAATAGGCGTGCGGTAGGCCGGATTTGCACCAGCACGGGGCGTGACTCCTTGGCAGGAAGGCCCCACGGGAACCCAAATCCCGCGCGTCTACTAATTCCGCCACTACCGCTCGGGTGACGGTCTGGATCGTGTCCAGACCGTCGGGTACGCGAGGCTGGTTTCCCCAGCTCTTTTTGCCGCCCCTCGGCGGCTGCCGGCTGCATCGGCTCACGATCCCAATGCAGTCGGGATTACTTGGACGGTGGAGCTAGGCTTCGGCCTGCTCCGCCGTTCCGCTTTTTCTGGGATACCAGCGCCCCCCTTTATTCCGATAGAGTCCCTTGTCCCGTCCTTTCGCGAGGGCAAATCTGATCCCGGAATAAGACACTTGTTGTTCGACTGGCGTTTTCGCAGCGTCTTGGATGTCTATAGCCGTTGCGCCGTTAGCCCCGCTTTCGCTAAGCACACGCGCCACCAACTCCATAGCAGCACCATGTGGGGCGCGTTTACCCTTACGGCCTCGCCTAGGCGCCTGTCGTCTGATATCATGGCCGTTGGTCTGTACGTCTCCCGGTTTGCCCTGCGCAGCCTGCATGATGCGATTGATGGCATCTGCTTCGCCGCGCGCATATTCTGCGGCAAATAGCTGCCGTAGCTGTTGCAGAACTGCCTCTAGATCAGGATTTGTCATGGCGCGACCTCGAAAAAAAACTGCGACGACTCATACTGCTAGTTCCGATCTAGCACAAGAGACAAAAAAAGAACGTCACACCAGTAGTCACAGATCGTCAATAGGAAAATTATCACTGCATCCGTTAGACTTGGAAACAGCACTTGGGGCAGCGCTGCGGACTGGCCGGGCGCCGGACCAGAAGCCAAAGAAGAGGCGAGCTTGATGTTAACAGAATGGCACGTCGCCCGCCGTTGCATGTAATCGCGACGCCAACTTTCATTGCTATTGAACGAGCAATCACGCTCGGGCCGGATGACGGTGCCCATCCACCCTCCGCATGGCTTCTCCGGCGGCTATGCGGTAGCATCAATCCATGGTGACTGGTTTGTCAAGTGCATAATTCCGTATAGAAATGGCAACACTGCGACAATCCAGATGACGATTGCCGCTAGGCCGCCAAGCCAAGCGGCCGCTCGATAGCATGTCACCGAGGAATTTCCGAGCCAGGCAATCAGCGGGATCATTACTGTGAGCTGCGTCCCGATCAAGCCGCGCATCCTGCATATTCTGCGCCATCATTGGTACGGGATTTCCGTGCACGAGTTGCACCGCATCCTCTATCGAGGACGCGCCAAAGCGCCGTCGATCGACGCCATCAAAGCGCACATGTGGCAGTTGCGCAAAGCTGGAGTCCCCGTTTATGCGGTGCGAGGCGGTAGGCGAGATGGCGTCTGGACTATCTATAGATAGCGCTTGGATAGCCTAAATCGACTATAGATAGTGGTTTACAAAATGACGAAACGGTGAATATGATGAGGGGTTCGCCGGCATTGCGCTGACGAACCCCTCGGGAAACCGTGCCAGTCTTAAGCCGGCGGGATGAACCCGAGCGCCTACATGGAAAGGGGCGCTTTAATGACAGATCAAATAAGCGATAACGCTCCCAAACGCAAGATCAAGCGCTGGCGCAAGAGAAATATGTGGCAATGTCTTCGAATCTGGAGGGAAAAATTTCCCGGCGCTTTTCCTGCTGACCGATCTGCACGACCTCTGAAGATTGGCATCAGCCTTGATTTGCTTCTCAGATATCCGGAAATTCCTTTGCATGAGCGCAGAGCTGCTCTAGGTCGTTACACAAGAACAATAAAATACCTTTCAGTTCTTAGTGCTGGCGCAGATCGCTTCGATCTTGATGGCCAATCCTGCGGAATCGTTACGGAACACCAAAACAGACAAGCTTCGGCGCAGATTAAGCATCTCGCAAAGAAGCACATAAAACCGCCTACCATAAAAATTGAGAAGCCTCCTCCAAAGCGCGACAGCTTAGCTGATCTGCGGCGCGCTGCTCAGTCTCGCAGGGCGTCTATCGGAAAATAAAAAAATGCCCTTCCAGTCGCCGTCAGCGATGGTCCGAACGCATGGTCCGATCCCCTGCGGCACTCTCCGGAATACACAAGCACGTGGAACATTGCCTGATCGATCAATGCCCGGCCATCGTGACCGACTGAGCGTTGCGATCGGGGCCAAGGGCGCCGGTGCCCACTTCGCCGGGAATACTGATGGCACCGCAGCATCGGTGCTGATCCCCTGTGGCCCGCAGGTGGCCGACCGTACCGTCAGTTGGCCAATATACAGAAAGCGCTCTTCCACAAAGCGTTTGGACCCGTTCCCAGCCGGTGGACTTCTCCCGGTTTGCACACGGGCCGGCTGGAGGGTTCGTCCTCCTGAAAAACCTGCCTCGTGCTTCGGCACGGTAGCGCCCGTTGGCCGTGGGTGGATAGTCACGGCGCCCTGGCAAGGATCGCAAAGGCAACGGTACCTACAAACGCGCTAGTCCTGGCGCGTGTTCTATTTCTGGGTTGCGGTCCCTACAAGGGAAGCGATCGCCAGAGGTAGGTAGGTCATAACGGGCAGGGCAGGATCTATGGGAGCAATTACAATGAACCACGAGCTTTGGGACCACCAACAATCCGCTCTGACCAATCTCAAGCTATCGATCGGCCAAGGCGTTAGGCGCATCGTGATGATGGCGCCGACAGGGGCCGGCAAGACGATGGTGGCTGCGTCGATCGTTAAGGGCGCCCAGCGTAGGGGCAACCGGATGGCGTTTGTGGTGCATTCTATCAGCCTCATCGATCAGACTGTCGAGGCGTTCTATGCGGAAGGCATCCGGGATATCGGCGTAATCCAGGCGAATCACAGGATGACGGACTGGAGCAAGCCGGTGCAGGTGTGTTCGGTACAGACGCTCAAAAGCCGAGGCGTCTATCCCGAAGCGAAAGTGGTCGTGTTCGACGAGGTGCATGTTCTGCACGAATTCCATAGACGATGGCTGGCCGACCAAGCGTGGAAGAGCGTGCCGTTCATCGGACTTTCGGCAACGCCATGGACGAAGGGCCTCGGGCAGTATTTCGAGACGCTGCTGATCGCGGCGACCACACAAGAGCTTATCGACAAGGGTCATTTGAGCAAGTTCAAGGTGTTTGCGACGGGTCATCCTGATTTGAGCGGCGTCAAGACGGTGGCGGGCGACTACCACGAAGGGCAGTTGTCAGATGCGATGCAGCAAGGCACGCTCACGGCCGATATCATCAAGACGTGGCAGAAGCATTGGGGCAAGGACAAGACGCTGTTGTTCGGCGTGGACTGCGCGCATGCGCAGACGCTGCAGGCAAGGTTCAACGAGGTTGGCATCCGGTGCGGCTACCAGGACGCGCGGACGTCGGATAGCGAGCGAGCTGAAATTAAAAGGGATTTTCACAGTGGACGATATCAGGTTGTCGCCAATGTCGGCACGCTCACGACGGGCGTGGACTGGGACGTGCGGTGTTTGATTCTCGCCAGGCCCACCAAGAGCGAGATGCTCTACGTCCAGATTCTGGGTCGCGCGTTACGGACGGCTGAAGGCAAGGATCACGCGCTGATCCTCGACCACAGCGACACGACGTCGAGGCTTGGAATGGTGACTGACATTTATCACGATCACCTCGACGACGGAAAGCCGAAGGTCGACACCGAGCGCAAGCCACCGCTGCCGAAGCCTTGCCCGCAGTGCACGCTGCTAAAGCCACCGCGGACGCGCGTGTGCCCGCACTGTGGGTTCGAAAGTCAAGTCGTCAGCGGCATCATTGAGGGTGACGGCGAGCTGGTCGAGTACATGCGCAACGGAAAGAGGGCCAAGCAGGCCGGCGAGAAGCGCCAGTTCTCGATGCAGGAAAAGACGATCTTCTACGCGATGATGCTCGGCTACGCGCGCGAGCACGACTACAAGACGGGATGGGCCGCGAACAAGTACCGTGAGCAGTTCGACATGTGGCCGCGCGGTATGGATGACGTCACGCCGCTCGCGCCGGATGCGTGGACGCGCAGCTGGATCAGGTCGCGGCAGATCGCATGGGCCAAGTCGAAGCGTATGGCTGAGGCGGCGAAATGAAAGATCGCATCCCTCTCATCGATCAACTCGAAGAGCTCGAGCAGGAATGGGAGCGCCGCGGGCGCGAGTATCCCACGCTTGTTGCGCAAGGGCGGATGCGTTGCTACCGCATGGAGGCGAAGATGGCGCGACTCGAGGCTGCGATCCGGACTCTGGAGTGGCTCAACGAGCACGCCGACGCGCTCAGGGAATATGTACTCTATGCGACGCGCATCTGGCCGCCGGCGCAGGGTGGCGAGTGGAACGAGCAAGTACCGGATACGCCAGAGAAGGAGGCGGCGGAATGACAAATGATGGCCAATGCTGTCGCGATAATAGCATGGGTTGGCGGAACGATTTATGCACAAGGCGAACCTAGTCTGAAGAAAGCTTTGATAGGCTGGCTATCGGCCATCATTTGCGCTTTTCTAATTGGGTTCATCCAGTGAAACGCCACAGCATTTCGCGGCTCTGCCGCATGCGAGTCTTTGACGCCGCTGGTGGAAAATGCTGCCTATGCGGTGAGGCGATTACGATCAAGCGTTGGGTATGTGAGCACGTCGTTCCGTTGTGGCTCGGTGGCGCGGACGACGAGTCGAACATGAGCCCGGCTCACGAGGTCTGCGCGGCCGAAAAGACGCGGATCGAGGCTGAAACTCGGTCGAAAGCTTATCGGCAACGCATGAGGCATATTGGCATTCGCAAGCGCCAGACGAGGCCGATGATGGGAACCGTCGCCAGCGGATGGCGCAAGCGTTTCGACGGGACGGTGGAGCGACGGAGATGATCGGTTTTCCTCTGCTGGCGGACGCCTGGCCGACAGCAAAAATAGCTGGAACGAAGGCGGAACATCGCCGCCGGGCGGCTAGACATCCATTAGATTGTGATCTAATATCGTCCCGTCGAAACCGAAGGGATGCAACGGCAGGAGGCCGAAGATGACCCATCAAGTGACAATCAGTTTTTGCGAAACAGACGAAGCCGCCGAATTTCTTGCCAGCGCGGACAGGCGCGAAACTTCTAAAGAAATCATGGAGGCTATTGTCTTCTTCGCGCGCGATCTCCGCGAGGCGGAAGAGCTTTGGAACGGCGATGGCTTCGGCCGCATCTGCAATCCAAGCGATTTGTGGGAAAACGTAACCGGTAACGGGGGGCGCGATCCAACCGATTTTTGCTGGGGTGCCGCTGGCCGTGATTGGTGGAAGCACATCAGCGATGAGAGCTTGCCTGAGGTCTCCCGCACCTCGCATTATTCGTGACCGTTCCCGCCCGCGCGAGGGAGCCTGATGCCCGCGATTATGAATGCGAGTATTGCGGTCCCCCGGCCGTCTACGGCGCCGAGAAATTACTGATGCATCTAGGGGAGCAATAATGATCTGGAAGCTTATCGCCCGCGCCCGCGGCTGGGAGGAGGCCTATGACTTCGACGCGGACTTGTCCCCGAACCTGGTCGTCTGGCACCCGGAGCTTGGCGTCCATTATGACGGCTCGGACGCCTGGCGATCTGCCGCCCTCCATCGCGACGATCCCCTCATCGTCGTCGTCATCGAGCTGGTGAGCGTGCTCGCCTTCATCGCCGCGGTCTTCGTTATCGACGGCATCTTGAGCGGGAGGCTGTGATGGCCGAGCGCGCCCTCGATTTCCCCAACGTCGCTTCCGTCAAGGCCGAGGACGCGGCGCTCGTCGCGTCCATCCTCGCGGTGCTCGAGCAGATCGATGCCATGCGCTCGCCACCCAAGCGATGCAAATCATGTAGGTTTCGAGACGGCAGAGAATCCGATTACCCAGGCGGTATTGCGAACTTCCCGAGGTGCGTAAAGGGGCATAAGCCGATCGCGGTCGATGACGGCTGTGATGATTGGGAGCAGCGCAATTGGGCGCTGCCGCTCTGCGACAACGACTGATGGCTGACATCGTCGTTCGCGCCTGGGTCGAGCCAATAGATGCGCAAGCCTTCGCGGCCTGCGCGTCTTTCCGCGTCATGCACCGTGGCGCGATCTTCGGGGCCAGCGGCCGGACCAGGAATTCTTACCTACACAGTCGGCTAAGGGAGGTCACCGTGTAGGAGCGGGCGCCATGTGGGCGCGAGTGGCTGCCATCGTAGGATGGGCGGAACAGGCGAGCTTTCTAGGTCTTTCCTTCTTTGCAATGATAATTGTTGCGATCTCCACGCAACAGCCACTTCTCGCTATGAATATCGTACATGAAGCAGAATCCCAATCTGAAGGCGTCGCCGAAAATTGTGGCATATCTGACAAAGCCATAGAAAAACAATTCCTTCTGACTAAGGAAATTCGCGTCAGCGCTGACAGCGCCGAGCGTATAGGCATACAAATTGTTGGTGAAATATTGCGGGGCGCGCTCATTTGGAGGAGCTATTACCCCCCAGGGCATCATGTTTCTAGTAGCACGGTCTGCGGACATTTTTGGAGGCTCGCCCTCAGTGATCTCAGCCAAATATGGACTATCGACAATTTCGATAATCCGTGCCGGAGTGCGCCCGTGGTGTTTGAAAACATGTCCATTGTTCCCTTTCTCAATGCCATTGTCGCCGATAACAACAGACAAGAACGGAGCTTCCAATTCTATGAGCGATTTCTGAGCCACATCGGCCGACAGCCTTGCAGCGTTCGCAGCGATTTCGATAACTCTAATTTGGCGTTCACCAGCGAAATACAACCTAATGGTTGCAATCCCCAAACCAATTGTCGCAACAGCGAGAACGCCAGTGAATCCGACCAGCCACGCCGTAAAGTATGCGACGGGATCGCATCGTGCCTTTTCCCAAAACCCATAATTTTCCTGTTCCTTTGTGGAGCATTTGTTGGATGCGGCATCGTCGCGTGGGCCATAATAGAATGGCAAAACGACGAAGACCCAAATCGCAAACGCGATTAGGAAGCCAAGGGCGAAGCGATCTTCTGTGATCTTCACAAGGTAGCTCGCATCAAATTTCTTCTAAGGCCACGCCATCCAATTCGAGCGCTGCAAGGCAGGCCAGGAAAAACGTGGCCGGGAAGGTTCCCCGCTTGAGCTTGTTGGTGATTGACGCCTCCGTTTCCTTCAGACCATGCCTTTTGAGACGATTGGCCAGTTCGTCATAGGTCACTTCGCAATCGCGAAGCTTGTGCTTGAGAAACGCAGCGGCGCGAGCCGCCCATTCTTCCTCAGACTTGATGTTCATGCGCCCTCCACATATCAGATGTGAAAGCTATCATATCTGATAGTTTTTCATTGCCAAGTGCCAGCCTATCACTTATGATAGCTCCCGTAAATGAGGGGGCGACAAGTGGCTCAACACTTTCTTCTTTCCCGCGAAGCCAAGACACTTTCCCTGGCGACGGTTTTCCAGATGAAGGATGCCGAAGCCGAAATGGCTTTCCGCCGCATCCGTTGGCACGAAACGGGTGGCGAGCCGGTCTGCCCACATTGCGGCGGCCTCGACGCTTACGACTGCCGGCGCTTGACGGGCGCCCCGCGCTTCCGTTGCCGTGGCTGCAAGAAGGATTTCACGATCACAGCCGGGACGCTGTTCGCCTCTCACAAGCTCCCCCTCCGCTGCTACCTCGCGGCGATTGCGATCTTCTGCAACGAGGTCAAGGGCAAGAGCATGCTCGCGCTCTCGCGCGATCTCTGCGTTTCCTACAAGTGCGCTTTCGTACTCGCCCACAAACTCCGCGAGGCGATGGCGACCGAGCTGAGAGGTCGCAAGATCGGCGGCGAAGGCAAGGTGGCGGAGGTCGACTCGGGATATTTCGGCGGCTACGTGCGGCCGGCGAACATTCGCGAGAACCGCGTTGACCGTCGCTTTTTCGAGAACCAATCGCGCAAGAGGAAGGCGGTCATCATCATCCGCGAGCGGAACGGCAATTCGCTCCCCGCCGTGTTCCGCACCGAAGGCCAAGCGCTGTCATTCATCAAGTCGCGGATCATGAAGGGCACCGTCGTCAACGCGGACGAAAGCGGCGCCTGGAACGCGCTGCACGGCCATTACGAGATGAAGCGGATCAATCACCAAGAGGCGTACAGCCTCGACGGCGCTTGCACGAATTGGGCAGAGGAATTTTTCAGCCGGATGCGCCGCGCCGAGATTGGGCATCATCACCACGTCGCGGGGCCGTACCTGCTTCGATATGCTCAGGAAGCCTCCGTGGGCGCCCGTTGCTCATCGGTAGGGCGCCACCTCCAGACGCCGTCGCACTTCTCGGTCGTGAACTCGAATCCCTCCCGGGCGTGGGGCCCGATCCCGGCCACGGCGGCGTCCCGGGCCTGCGTTCGAAGCCGATATGTTGTCTCAGCCCGCGGTTTCGTGGTAGTACCCAGCCGGGCGGTGTTGGCGGCGGTGATGTCCAGCATGTTCGTGATTTCCCATCAGGTTTCGCGCTTCAGGCCGGCCAGCACCACGCCGCCAGCACCGCCTCAATTATTAGATCACAGTCTAACGACTGTAAATAAGAAAAAGAGGCGTTCGTTGCGAAAATCGATCGCAGCGGCTCGAAAAGCGTGGCGATCCCGTAAGCGGGCTAAATCGCAAACAATAGCGATTGTCTAGCAATGCCAAGGGGCTCAGCGCCAGGAGAACACCGGGGTGGCCGCGACAAGGGCACGCAAAACCGTCGCACTATCGAGCGAAACAAAATACTAGCCGACGAACGCAGGGCCGCCCGTGCGGACGGATTTGATTCCGTTGAGCAAATGCGGATCATCGCTAAATATTATCTTGGGGTAGCCGCAGCCGAACAACGCAAGACAATGCCGGATCGAAATAGAGTCGAGGATTGTCTTGAAAAAGCTCACGCTAAGCTTCGCGACCTCGCCCCCTACGAGCACCCGAAGCTGTCGTCCCTCAAGGTCGGCGGCGACCCCAACGCGCCGCTGAACCTATCCGGTCTCAGCGACAGCGAGTTGGCGTTCTTCCGCCGGATCATGGTCAAGATCGGCGGCGAGGCCGCTTCAACATCCTGAAATCGTGCTATAAAAGAGGCCCGGGCAGGTCTTGGTGTCCTGCGCCGGGCCAGTCAATGGGAGTGACAATCACGTCACATCAACCTGAAAGGACCAGATCAATGTCACGAAATGCAGATAGCACAAAGAAGCGCGAATTCCATCCCATCGCCGAGATTTTTCCGCTGATGGTGGGCGACGACCTGCAGGCGCTCGCCGACGACATTCGCGAGAATGGACTGCGCGAGGTGATTGTTTGCCATGAGGACGGACGAATCCTTGATGGACGAAATCGGTATCTCGCATGCGAAATCGCAGGCGTTGAACCGCAATTCGGGACACGCGAAGATGATGGATTTCTTGCTGCATGGGTGGTCAGCAAAAATCTACATCGCCGTCATTTGAGTGATGCTCAAAGGGCCATGATTGCCGCTAAAATCGCGACGAGACCCGTCGGACATAACAAGCATTATCAATATGTTAACGAGGGGTGCGGGCCAAATGGCCCACCTAGCGCTGAGACTGCTGCAACCCTACTTAACGTCAGCCCAAAGACTGTCAAGCGTGCCAGGAAGGTCGTGAAGAAGGGTTCAAAACCGCTGATAAATGCAGTCGAAACAGGAAAGATTTCGATCTCTGCGGCGGCACAGATAGCCGACCTCCCGAAGGCCGAACAGCGTGCACTCATGAAGCAAGATCATGAGGCTGTCATCGAAGCTTCAAGGCCCGAGGATCACAAGGTCAATCCGTCTCAGCTTTTGGGATCAAGGGCGATGATCGAGGCGAACTGGCTGGCTGCCACGGATGATGACAAAAAGTGGTTCTCCGCGAAGTATGGCGCCAAGGCGCAGTTGCAGACATTGGCCGAGACCTCGGCGCTGCCGGTCACCAAGCTGTCTCGCGCGGAGATGCTCGGCGTGATTGATCGGTTCCGTCGCCAGGCGACTGATGGCAAGGCTGTGCAATTCTGCGATTGGGCGATCAAGGTCGCATTCGCCATCACGGGCGGCGCTGCGGCCGAGACGGCTGCGAAGCCGAACGGTGGCATTGATCGGTTCGGCCGGTCTCATGCTGCGCTTGGATCGTTGCTGAAGGACAAAGGTCCGTCAGGCAAGAATGGTGCGATCGAGAAGAGATGATGCGTGGCTCGTGGGGTGCGGAAATGAAAACGGGGGCCGGCCTGATCGACATCTGATCGGAGCGGGCCCCCTCAGTAGGGGAGGATCGTCATGAGTGGACGACCCTGATGACACTAGCATTGTCGAACATTGGACACAATGACCTACGGCGGCGCTGATGGCGATGACTCTACGCGATCTCGGCATGCTGGCGCGGATGCCGTGCGTGGACGACCTTGATCGCGAGTTGGATCGACGGCGCCATGCCAAGCATGCGGTCAAGACCGAGGCCGAGTTCAATAAAGAACGCAAAGCGCAAGCAAAGCGCGGCGGACTGCTAAGGTTTGTAAAGTATTTTTGGTCAGCGCTTGAGCCTGAAAGAGATTTGGTCGAGGGCTGGCCGCTCGATGCGATGTGCGAACACTTGGAGGCGATAAGCTTTGGCGAAATTAAACGCCTCCTAATTAACGTGTCGCCCGGTTCGATGAAGTCCTTGCTTACGGATGTCATGTGGCCTGCCTGGGAATGGGGGCCGCTCAACAGGCCGTATCTTCGCTATGTGGCTTTTTCTTACTCGGCGTCGCTTACCGAGCGCGATAACGGTAGGTTTCGGGCCCTGCTGGAGAGCGAGCGGTACCGATCTCTCTGGGGCGAGCGCTTCGCCCTAGAGCGGATCGGGGACCGCAAGATCGCGAACAATCGCACCGGCTTCAAACTTGCAACGTCGATCGGCGGCGTAGGCACCGGCGAGCGCGGCGACCGCGTCATCCTCGATGATCCGCACAACGTAAAAGAAAGCGAATCGGCAACGGTGCGCGCCGAGACGGTGCGCTGGTTCCGCGAATCAATGTCGAACCGCCTCAACGACGAGCAGTCAGCGGTCGTGATCATCATGCAGCGCCTCCACGAGGAGGACGTGTCCGGCTTCATCCTCGCGGCGGAGCTCAACTACTGCCACCTGATGATCCCGATGGAGTTCGAGCCCGAGCGATTCCCGGCCGGCTATCAGGGCAACGAGCTGGGCTGGATCGACCCTCGCGCCTGCGACGATGACGGCGAGCTGCTCCCGGTCGAGAAGATGGACGAGTGCGCCGGTCAGTTGGCATGGCCGGAGCGGTTCCCCCGCTCGCAGGTCGAGGAGTTCAAGCTCGACATGGGGCCCTTCGCTTTTTCTGGACAGTATCAGCAGGCCCCGATGCCGCGCAAGGGCGGGATTTTCGAGCTGGTTTGGTGGCAGACCTGGGAATCGCCGAGCGGCAAGTTTCCGGACATGGATTTCATCTTGGTCTCGCTCGACTCGGCGTTCACGGAGAAGGAGGAGAACGACCCAAGCGGCCTCACGGTGTGGGGGGTGTGGCGGCCGTCCGGACAGCAATGGCTTCCGGAGAATCTGAGCAGCGAAGATGAGCTGCCGCGCCTCATGCTTATGCACGCTTGGCGCAAACATCTGAAGATCCACGGGGAGGAGGTCGCCAAGCGCCAGGATGAAACCATCGCGGCGTGGACGCGCCGGGCACAGCCGCGGTGGGGGCTCGTCGAGTGGGTTGCGCATACCGCAAAACGGTTCAACGCCGACACGCTGCTGATCGAGGCGAAGGCGTCCGGTCTCGACGTCATCCACGAGATGCGGCGGCTATACGCCGACGAGCGTTGGGGCATCGTCGGCATGCCAGCGCCGAAGGACAAAGTTTCGCGCGCGCTCGCAGTCCAGCCGATATGGTCTCAGGAGATCGTCTATGCGCCGCTTCGCGAGTGGGCCGAGATGGTCAAGAACGAGATGGCAATGTTCCCGAAAGGGCGGTATAAGGACCTCACGGACTCGGCGACGCACGCAACGCGATGGCTGCGGGAGAAGGGCCTGCTGAGGCGGAACGAGGAGCTGCTGCGCGAGCGGCGCGCGGTAGCCGAAAAACTCAAGAAACCGAGGGCGCTCTATCCGGCGTGAGGCGTGTAGACGGAAGGAAGTTGCTCATGCACGACAGTGCAATTAACGGCGTGACAGGGCCGGTGGTCGACAACCCTCTCGTAGGGATGCTGCTGAGCCTCGCCGATCAAGCGCGCCGCGGGCAGATTGTCGCGGCGGGCGTGATTGCGATCACCGGTTCCGGCAAGTTCAACTCGATAGCTTCGCCTGGTGCAGAGTGTGAAATCTATACGGGCTGCGGTGCACTGCAGGCGTCGCTGCTGCAGAGCATGATGCGCCAGCCCTCGCGCATTTTGCGCCCGGCCAGTCCGGAGAGCCCAATTCCGAATCGGCCATCGTGACCTTTTCCATTGGGATCGCAATCGCATTCTTCAGCGGAACGCTGAGCGGTGCGCTTGCGATGGCTTTCATATGTGGTTCGCATAATGCGTTACTTCGGCGCGACCGCGACAGACTGAGGGGCATCGTCAATGGCCGGCGCTGACTCCATTGCCCCGGATGCGTTTTGGCACAAGCCTAACGGCTTCGGCTCCGGCGTGGGGGGCCCGATCACGGTCGAAGTCGATGGCGGCGAGGCCTCCGTCCGGCCGAGCGGCGACGGGGTCGTGATCAAGAACCCAGACGGCACCGTCACGGTCGATTGGTCAGTCAAACCTCTCCAGGCTGGTGGCAAGCCGGCGCCATCAAAGTTCGACGACAACCTCGCGGACCAGATCGACGACGGTGAGCTGTCGCAATGGGCTGAGATGCTTTTGGAGGGCATCGACGCGGACGAGCAGTCGCGCAGCGAGTGGATGGCGACCCGCCGACGCGGCTTGGAGTTGCTGGGGCTAAAGATCGAAGATCCCAAAGCGGACGTGAGTGGGAGCTCAGGCGCCCCGGTCGAAGGCATGTCGTCGGTGCGCGACCCCGCTCTCACGGAAGCCGTCGTGCGCGGGCAGGCGAACGCTATCGGTGAGTTTCTGTCGACCGAAGGGCCGGTCAAGATCGAGGACACCGGGGATGATCCGCGCGATGACCTCGCGGATGTGCTAGAGAAGGACGTCAACCACTACCTCACCAAGGTCGCGACCGAGTATTACCCCGACACCAAGCGCATGCTGGCGCGACTGTATTTCGGCGGCTTCGGCGTCAAGAAAGTCTACAACTGCCCGCTCCGTCGCCGCCCGGTGTCCGAGAGCATAGAGGAGCAGAATTTCCTCGTGTCGAACGCCGCGACGGACATTCTCAACGCCGACCGCGTGACCCACATCGTCGAGATGCGGCAGAGTACATTCAGGCGGATGGTGGCGATGGGACACTATCGCAACGTCGCCGCGCCGCAGCCTGTCGGTCAGACCGACAGTGTCACGGGCAAGCTGGAAGAGATCCAGGGGGTCCGGAAGGATCAGACGCGCCCGGAGGACCAGCCCTACACGCTCTATGAGGTGTGCTGCGAACGTCACCTCCCCGACATCGAGCCCGAGACTTTTGCCCTAAAAGGCAAGGATGTGCCACTGCCCTATATCGTGACGATCGAGAAGGACAGCCGTCGCATCCTCGCCGTCAAGCGTGACTGGGATGAGGACGATGAGGACTGCATGCGCAAGCGCATGTACGTCGATTACAACCTGATCACGTGGATTGGCTTCTACGGCATCGGGCTGCTCCACCTCATGGGGAATCTGACGAACGCGCTCACCGCCATGCTGCGGGAAGCGATCGACAGCGGCATGATGGCGAACTTCCCGGGCGGCGTCGCCGCCAAGTCGCCGGCCGCGAAGCAGGACAGCAACCAGATTATCGCCGGGCCCGGGCAGTTCGTCCAACTCGACCTCGGCAGCGCCGACGACATCCGCAAGGTCGTTATGCCATTCCCGTACAAGGACGTGACGCCCGGTTTCGTCCAGGTCATGGAGATGGCTCGGCAGTACGCCCAGAAGCTCGGTGGTACGGCCGACCTGCCGATCGGCGAGGGCAAGCAGGACGCGCCGGTGGGGACGACGCTGGCGTTGATCGAGCAGGCGACGAAGGTCGAGGCCGCCGCCCATAAAGGAATGCATCAATCGCAGGCGGAGGAGTTTCAACTGTTCGTCGAACGGTTCCGTGAGGATCCGGAGGCGCTGTGGCGGTTCCAGCGTCAACGCCGCGGCAAGCAAATGACAACGACATGGGACCGGGCGAAGTTGCTCCAGGCGCTCGATGACTACGACCTCGTGCCCAAAGCCGATCCGAACACGCCGAGCCACTTTCACCGGATCATGAAGGCCGTGGCGCGACTACAGCTTGCGCAGGCAGCGCCACCTGGCGTCTTCAACTTGGTCGAGGTCTACAAGGAGGCGCTGCGCGTGCTCGGCGACGCCAAGCCTGAGAAATACCTCGCGCCGCCGAACCCGAATCCACCGCAGCCGAGCCCGCAGGACATCATCGCTCAAGCCAAGCTCAAGGATGCACAGACCAAGGCGCAACAGGCTGCGGTTGACGCCCAGAACAAGCAGCAGGATGCGGCGAGCAAGGCGCTCGATCGGCAGAGCAAGGAGAAGATCGCCGAGACCGATTTGGCGAGGGAATTAGTGATCCATGCGAATGATGTCGGTCAGGCCCAGCGTGAGCACGCGATGGACACCGCGGCGGCCCAGCATGGGCAGGCGATGGATGTGGCCAGCCACGACCTTGCGTTGCGTCAACATGCGCTTGATGCTACGAAGGCCGCCCACGAGGCGGCAATGGATGTACACGCGGTGAACCAGCCGCAGGAAACTCCGCAATGAATATTGCTGAACTGCGTGAGCGGATCGAAAGTTTCTTTTCTATTGGCGAACCCACAGATATGGCATTTGCCGTCACGGGAGAGCCTTACGTGACCATTTCCGTCATCGGCGATGGGCTAGATGAGGACAAGCTTTGCATGATGGCGTTCGCGGCGTTCGATGTTTATGCGATGGATCGACCCGGCAAGGCTCAGGGTGCCGCACTCTATTGGCGAGTCTATCCAGAATTAGATCGCACGCTCGACGGCGCCCCACGACAGGTCTACATGCGGCTATTGATCTCAAAGAAAGGGGCCAGCGATGGCGCATCCGTATCAAGAGCACAGGGCGCATAAGGTTGAGCACGAGCGAGCGTGCCGACTGACTGGCGGCAAGTTGAAATATGCCCATGGTGGCGGCGTTCCGTCCGGCGAAGAGGACGCGAGCGACGAGGATGACCGCGAGGTCGCTCATGACCGCAGCCACCGCAGGGCGACTGCCAAGGCGCATCTGAAGCGCGGCGGTCACGCAGAAGGCAAGAAGGCCAAACACCGCATGGACCGCAAAAGAGCTCGCGGTGGCCGTGCGGAGCACGGTGATGAGCGAGAAGATGCGGCGCTGGTGAAGCACATGGTCAAGCCCGGAGCTCTTCAGCGGGCTCGTGGCGGCCGTGCCGGCAAGAAGGGCCACACGACCGTCAACATCTCGGTCGGTCATCCTGCCGCGCAAGGTGGACCGATGCCGCCTATTGCCGCGCCCATGCCGCCGCCTAGTGCTGGGCCGCCCATGGGAGCTGTGCCGCCTATGGGCGGGTCTCCGGGTGCACCGATGCTGCCGCGCCCGCCGATGGCTCCTCCTGGCGGAATGCCACCTGTCCCGATGAGGGCCAAAGGCGGCCGCGTCGGTCCTGGTTGGCGGTCGAGCGAACGCAACAAGACCAAGGTCCAGCACACGGACGGCAAGACGGACGGCAAAGATATTGGGCGCAGCAAGCCGATCACCTATGCGCGCGGCGGCGCGATCGCGGATGGTGCCCAGAAGCCGACCAAGGAACTGCCTCCGCCGAGAATAGGCAGCGGCATCGCAGATGGGCCGCAGAAGCCAGTGGTCGACGGCAAGAGCAAACTTACGGCGGGGTCCAAGTCTGGGGTCGGTCGGCTGCAGAAGGTTAGGATGATGGAGCGCGTGCACCCCTGATGGATTCCTTCGATGGCATGTTCGCGCGGAAGCTGGTTGCGAAGATCGCGGCCGAAGCTGAGCGCAGGACGTCACTGCTGCTCGACGGCAAGGCAAGGGACCTTGCCGAGTATCGGGGGCAGGTCGAGTTCCTAAAGGCGCTCGTGTACGTTAGGGAGCTGATGGGCGGGGTTCAGAAAGAGCTGTCGTCGCCCGAGCCGCCGAGAAGAGTCGCATGAGAGACGGAAAAACATATCGCGCGGCTTGTAAAATGGCCGTTATCTGGGCTCAGCGCGGCAATCGCACGAAGACGCGCGCTGGGCGACGGGCCGCTGCGAAGATGCGCATGATGCTGAAGACCATCGGAAAGTGAGGGAGCATGGGCAAGCTTGTCGAGGACGAGCTACAGGAAGTGCTTGCGAAGGCGCCCGCGGGCGACGACGTATTCCTGTCACG
>Ga0187846_10000718_pt1 | contig 18750 bp, 18 predicted proteins | sample TC_taG_FD_161473 | JGI IMG/M metagenome (GOLD analysis project Ga0187846, IMG submission 161473) | Biofilm microbial communities from the roof of an iron ore cave, State of Minas Gerais, Brazil - TC_06 Biofilm (v2) | ecosystem: Environmental > Terrestrial > Deep subsurface > Cave > Wall biofilm...
TCGCATGCTTGTGTAGCGCGTCAAGTGGTGAACATGGGCATACCTCTCACTGAAATCGGCATCCGCAGTATCAGTTCTGAAGAAGTTGAATTTCTGAAAACTTCACCTGATGTCTCCATCGTATGGGCTTATAAACTGGCTAGAGGAAATGCCGTCATTCCCTGGGAGCGTCTGAGCAAGCATACGTATGTCACGATTGACCTGGACGCGCTTGATCCGAGTGAGATGCCAGCAGTGGGGACGCCAGAACCCGGCGGTTTGCACTGGTATCAAATGCTCGATCTCTTCCGCGAGGTTTGCCGCCGCACGACCGTCGTTGGGATGGACGTGGTTGAACTCTGTCCAATGGAGGGACAGACGCGGGCGGATTTCCTGGCTGCAAAGCTCGTGTACAAGATGATCGGCTATCGCTTCTATGAGCACCTGAAACAATTATCGTCAGACCTGGCATGATGTGGTATACTACGTGAAGTGCGCTAATAACTCACTTTTCAGTGGAACAAACTATTAGCGCGTAAAATTTCAGGAGCGAGTGCGGAATAACCGACGGGAAACACACAATGGATATTGCTAAACCGTCTTCCTCGTAAAAGTAACCCCCACTAACGCCAAATTGGAAAGGACACATGACCAGAGATTTTAACAAGCAACGGCGAGAAAGCGAGCGACCGTCCTCTCGCAATTCATCCTCACGCAGGTATGGAGAAGAGCGCTCTCCACGCCCTGCCAGACCTCGACTCAATCGTGAAATAGTAGATCGCGCATGGGAGAATGGAGCAAACCAGAATCATGCTGATTATCGCTCACGCAACGATAGTCAGAGTCAGTCACCACGCGATAGCCGGGGGCATAACCGGCGTTCAGATCAATCCTCCGCTCAAAATAGTCGCAATCAGCGCAAGTCCTATGAAAATCGCAAGGACAGCAATCGACATAGTCAGCGTGCTGCTGACAGTAACCAGGTGTCACGGCCTCGCTCTTACGATTCAGGTATGCGCAATTTCAATGAGCAGCGTTACAATGAACACGAGCACCGGGGCTATCCAGATCGAACTGGTAGGGATGAATCTCGCCCAGGTTACCGCAGCCACGCTCAGCACCGGGGCTATCCAGATCGAACTGGTAGGGATGAATCTCGCCCAGGTTACCGCAGCCACGCTCAGCACCGGGGCTATCCAGATCGAACTGGTAGGGATGAATCTCGCCCAGGTTACCGCAGCCACGCTCAGCACCCCGGTGCAACCTCGCAATCCCGCTCGCGGGATCAATACAGGGGCCCTCAGCCACGCGGTTTTAATCGCGATGCTCGACCGCCTCACAGTCTAGAGCCCGGCAGTCCTTCAGCACGTAGTTTTGACCGTGATAAAAGAGCATCACGCAAGGAGTCACCTCATACAGCCGGCACTGAAGCAAGAGGCAGAAAAACCAAAGCCAGGCAGAGTACACCCAAGGTGCGCTCCACTGGTCCTAAACCATCTCAGCGTGGGTTTAAGTGGCCAGCGCCGGAAAAATAAGCTATTACAGTTTAACATTCATGGAGTGACATCTACCTGATGCTTTACCCAAGCTATCTCAACCTTTATGAGACCGGTGAGTTGGCCGAACGCGCTGCAATAGCCTGGGAGATCTTGCGTAGCTGCACCATATGTCCACAGAATTGCCGCTGCAACCGCATTAGTGGAAAAACGGGCGTGTGCAGGTCAGGCACTGAAGCCATTGTCGCATCGTGGAATGTCCATCGCCGGGAGGAACCACCTATCAGTGGCACGCGGGGAGCAGGATCCATTTTCTTTGGCTATTGCCAGGCACGCTGCACTTACTGTCAGAACTTTTCATTGAGCCAGGGTGGATTGGGACACCGTGTTGGTCCCGAACGCCTGGCGGAAATGATGCTTTACTTGCAGAAGAAGAAATGTCACAACCTGGACTTAGTGACACCAACCCATTTCGTGCCGCAGATTCTAGCCGCGCTGGTCGTTGCCTGTGGCAAGGGATTATGCCTGCCCATTGTGTATAACTGTGCCGGATACGAAAACCTGGAGACACTCAAGCTGTTGGATGGGGTCGTAGATATTTATCTACCGGACGCCAAGTACTCAGACAACAAAAATGCACTACGCACCTCCAAAATGCCGCATTATGTCGAATCCAACCAAGTCACCCTGCGAGAAATGTATCGACAGGTTGGTGCATTGGAACTCGACGTAGAGGGAATCGCACGGCGTGGTTTGCTGATTCGCCATCTTGTGATGCCAGAGGATATTTCAGGGACGCGCGAGGTACTACGCTGGATAGCAGAGGAGTTGGGGCCTGACACGCCCGTGAGTTTGATGGATCAATACTTCCCCGCCTGGAAAGCTGTGAACGACCCTGTATTGAATCGACGACTTAGCTGGAGCGAATATCGAGGAGCTATAGACGCGTTGGAAGAATTCAATTTAATAGCAGGGTATGTCCAAGAAGACCTGATGGAGCTAGATATTACCTCTAGTGTATAAATACACCTATCTCTACATTATATGGATGTAGCGTGCTATAATCTAAAACGACAGAATAAACAAACGGTACTTGAGAGGCGGATTACCCTATGTACAGTCCGCTTCTTGTTTTGGTAAGGTGCTGCATGATGCCCGAAATGGAGAGTCCTCAATGAACGATACGGCCACGTTGAGCCGCCTACTTGCCAGTATTCAACCTGACCTTGACAAGGTAGATGCCATTTTTCAGGAACGAGCAACCTCTGGACTCGACATCCTCAATTCCGCATCGATGTACGTACTTGGGTCGCCCGGCAAGCGTCTCAGAACGGCGCTTACGCTGCTTTCAGGCAAACTGAACACGTATCGCCTGGACAAACTGTTACCGTTGAGCGTAGCGTTCGAGATGGTTCACCTGGCAACACTTATCCATGATGATATCGTAGACAATGCGTTGACCCGTCGTGGCAATCCAACCGTCAATGCTTTATGGGGAAATAGTATCGCTATCCTGCTGGGTGATTACTACTTTGCGAAAACAGCTGGGTTGATTGCCGATATCAACGATAATCGTATTGATCATCTTTTTTCGGATATGGTAGCCAGTGTTTGTGAAGGCACAATCATGGAGATAATGACCGCAGGCCGCATCGATCTTACCGTTGAGAGTTACTACGAAAAGATCAGTCATAAGAGTGCCAGTTTGATTGCTGCCTGTTGCAAAGGAGGCGCGATCGTTGGCCAGGCTTGCGAGGAAGAAATTGATCAGCTTAACGAATATGGCATGAATCTTGGTATAGCCTTTCAAATCATCGACGATATCCTGGATTATACAGAAGACCAGGCAACCATTGGGAAGCCTGCAGGGAATGATTTGCGCCAGGGGATGGTGACATTGCCATTAATTTATGCATTACAGGGGCAGCCGCACAACGGCCACTACCAGGAGGTGCATGATCTGCTGAATGGGACATCGCATAGTGAAGAAGATATACGAGCCGTGGTTAATTGGGTTGTTAGAGGTTCCGGTGTAAAGCGTTCCTTAGCCGATGCTCACACCTATGCCAGCAAAGCGCGAGAAGCATTATCTCACTTTGCTCCAACACACGATCGCCAGATATTGGATGAACTTATCGATTTTGTGGTAACTCGTAAACATTAAAGCGAGGGCCGATAAATCGGCTGTGGCCGCGATAAATCGGGCCCTACGAATGGCCGGGGTATTTCGTTAACTCTCAAGCCAAAGATGATTCTCCTTCACCACACCCGGCCGCTTCCAGTTATCTCTTGAGGTTGCGGCCGATGGGTGCTAATGCTCCTAAAAATCCTTCCAGTGCCTTAGCCAGTTCATAGAGTTGTGTCGCTTCAACTACGGATACTTCATGGTTCGCATGAGCAACCTGATACAGCAGTTGAACAGCAGGATGCTTTGTGGCTGTAGTAGTTTCGCTGACGGCCGAACCAAGCAGGGAAGCACGCATGGCATCTACGCTGGCATTCACCTCTTCGAGATGCGCGATGTCGATGAAGCTAGCCGGTTTTGGCTGGTTTTTCCCCTGTCCCCCAGTTCCTTTGCTGGCTTCCCACTGGCGGCGGGCCTGTTTGCCGGCTGAGCAATAACAGAATTCTGGATGTTCGGAATCCGAGTTTTGCAAACCAGTATCATCACAGATAGGGCAGATAGGCATAGGTGACCTCCTGATGGTCTAACGAACTACAGTTTACTATACCATACAGCCAGGGATTTGTGAAAAGAAGCAGGAAACCAGACCTGAGTAATCCAATTTAGACATTTGAACGTTTCTCTAGAAGTGTAAGAAAAGTACTTGCCGATAGGAGCAATCACACTATGTCACCCTGAGCGAAGGTCTGTCGCGATCAGCAGCGAGATCCTTCGCTTCGCTCAGGATGACAAAGGCTGGACCATTTTGGATCGGATTAGTGTAGAATATAGAAAAGCTGTACACGTTCGTCGAAGGAACAGGAAGGAGGTAGGCATCCTCTATGGTGGCCATAGAGAATGCCCTAAATTTTATGGCAAAGCTCAAGAGTCATGTAAACTCAGATACGCCGTTATCCCTCAGGAATTTAATTACGAGCCGATTTTCTCGCCATCCTGAGCGCTATTTCGAGATCTTCAGCATTCTGCGGAAGTATGAACTGCATCACGTAGCAGCCCAATTTATGAACCATCAGCACGAGGAAGAGGGAGATGGTTTCGCACTAGTTAGTCATGAGGAAGAAGACCACGCTGAGGGCCTCGCCAGCGCACTCGAAGAGCTGGGGCCTTGCTTTATTAAGCTAGGGCAATTGATGAGCACCAGGCCGGATTTGCTGCCAGCCAATTATATTGAAGCCCTCTCTCGCCTCCAGGACACTGTTACACCTGTGCCCAGTGACAAGGTCACAGCGATTATCGAAAGCGAACTGGGCGCACCCATTTCAGAGTTATTCGAGTCGTTCGATTGCGAACCACTTGCCACAGCGTCGATGGCCCAGGTACATCGCGCCGTTCTACGCGACGGCAGCGAGGTAGCCGTCAAGGTACAGCGCCCTGGCGTGCGCCAGAGGATCGAGATCGATATCGAGATTCTGAACGAGATGGCACGTTTCGCCACCAGGTTTACTACTTTTGGGAGACGTTATGGCTTTCTACAGATTGTCCGTGAATTAGAACGCAGCTTAAGCCAGGAGCTCGACTTTCGACAGGAGGCTGAAAATACTCGTCTGATTGGTAAACAAATTGCTGAATTCGAACTCCTGACAACCCCTACAGTTTACAGTGACTACACGACGCGCCGCGTACTTACACTCAGCTTTGTTCATGGCAGGCAGCTTGCTCAAGTCAGCCGCGAGGAGCTAGATGAACTGGATTCACGCTCCATCGCCAGGGAACTGCTTTCAGCGTATCTCAAACAAATGGTGATTGACGGCGTCTTTCACTGCGACCCCCATCCTGGCAACATCTTTCTCGCAGACGATGGCCACCTTGCATTGATGGACTTCGGCATGGTCGGGCGGTTCGATGCTGACCAGAAGGATAAGATCATCCTGCTGCTGCTGGCTTTCTCTGAACGGCTGGGCGAGCGTGTGGCCGACACGTATCTGGAGATGATCGAGATTCCCAAGGACGTCGATCGCCGGGCTTTCACGCAGGATGTATCTGCTCTCGTCAGCCGCTACCACGACATGAGCGGTGGTCGCATGGCTATAGGAACCGCCTTGCTGGACCTGACGAAGCTGGCGCAATCCCACAGCACGCCAGTGCCGACGTCGATGACGCTTCTCGGTAAGGCGATGCTCAATCTTGATGGCACGATTCGCGTACTTTCGCCCGAACTCGACCCTGTACAACTGATCCGCGACTACATGCTGAAAGTCATGGAAAAACGGGTCATTGGACAAATATCGCCCGGTCGAGTGTTCGCATGGGTGATCGATATGAAGCGCCTGTTTGAGAACACACCTCGCCGGACAGACATGATCATCGATAAACTGGCAAATGACCAGCTTACATTGCGATTGGAGGTAGATCACCTGGACGAGGCGGTCAAAAGTATAAACCGGGCTGCAAATCGATTATCGCTCAGTATCATCGTAGCGTCGCTGATAATTGGCGGTAAGCTTGTGGTGGATTCTATGGGTAAGAAAGAGAAGAGGAGATAATGGGGATTGTTACGAAAGCCTTTGCTGCCCGCTCAAATAGTCCTTGAGCATACTTTCACAGTCGAAAGCCATGTGACCAAAGACTTCATCCGGTGAGCGCCAGCATGGCTCGCCTTCGCCGGAACCATGGGGCGTCCCACCTACAATGGAGCCTTTAAAAGCGATAGCAACTGCCCGGAAACGTGGATCGCGTTTGAGTGACGAATAGATACCGACCAGGCCAGTAATATTTATTTCGTAGCCGGTCTCTTCGCGTACTTCGCGCAGCACACATTGCTCTATCGTTTCCCGGTGGCGCACAATGCCACCGGGGATGGTAAAACCCAAACCATCAGAACGGTCTATGAGCAGGAATTTGCCGTCCTGCTCTATGACGACACCCGCACCCAGCAATGGGGAGATTTGTCCCAAGGTAAGAAGAACGATTACCCGGTAAGCCAGGCCCGCCAAAAGCCCTTTAATCTTCTCTTTCAGCCTGATGAAGTTCATGATGGAATTATTGTACTTCATTTCTGCATGATGTAGGTATGCTATTGTATTGCGATATCGTTTGTCAAACAGTGTGCTAACAGAGATTGTGTTTGTGATCTAATTTACCTTTCTCATCGCAGCAGCGATCATGGCCGCTGGACTATCCTCTCCCTGCAAATGTGGCCCCGATCCCGAGGAACACATCGGCCATTGTCAAAGCATGAAGCTATCTCTCCTGGTCTGTAGGAGTCAGCGGTATCTAACAGATTCACCCCCAGTTCAAGGGCGCGATGCAGGACAGCGATGGCTTCTTGCTTATCCGCTGGTGGCCCCCAAATACCTGGGCCTGTCAGGCGCATGGCTCCGAAGCCCAGATGATACACTGTCAAGTCTCCGCCAATGGTAAATGTTCCACTGGCTGTAGCGGGTTGTTGAGTTATTTGCTGCATAAAGTTTTCTCCTTCAATGGATAGAAAGGTGATCCTCTTCGGAGACACCGGCCAGTTGCTCCATGAACTTGATCATGATGGAAAAGTCCTCATCCATCCCCTTTGCCAGGGCAGCGGTATACATCTGTTGGGCCGCCGCCGTAGCCGGCATGGACACCGAGAGCTCATCGGCTTCGCTCAGGATCAGGCGCAAATCCTTGTGCTGGAGCGAGAGAGCAAATTGTGTGGGATACTGCTCACGCTTCACATTTGCCAGCTTGGCCTTCTGACCGGCAGTCAGCACAGCCGTCTGTCCCAACACGTCGAGGAGCAAGCCTTTCTCTAGACCCGCCTTTTCACCGAGAGAAATCGCTTCAGCCAGGGCCTGCATTCCCAGGCCGAGCAAGGTGTTGACGACCAGCTTCATGGTGGTCCCCATGCCACTTGGGCCCATGTAGAAGCTGCTTTGTCCCAGCATATCCAGAATAGGTTTGCACTGCTGATAGGCCTCTTGCTCGCCGCCGACGAAGATCACCAAGCTGCCTTGTTCCACTTGTGGTACGCTTCCCGATACCGCCGCATCGAGCATCGCCACGCCCTTTGCTCTGGCCACCTGGAAGAGACGGCGCGAGGTGCGTGGGGAAACGGTGCTCATGTCGATGATGACAGATCCGGCATGCGTCCCGGCAAGGACGCCGTTCGGGCCAAACATGACCTCTTCCAGCGCGGGGTCATTGGTTACAATGGAAATGACCACATCGCTATGAGCGGCTGCTTCTTCGGGCGTTTCGGCAACGGTAGCACCTGCGATGGCCTGCGCTTTCTCCCTGGTGCGATCATACACGGTAAGATGATAGCCGGCAGCTATCAGCCGAGGGGCCATGTGACTGCCCATATGGCCCATGCCGATAAAGCTAATGGTTGGTTTAGATTGTTCTTGCGTGGTCATCATTCTGCTCTCCTTATATGTCCTTTCTTTCTTATTGGTGGCTGACTTCTAAAATCTCCCGCTCATCAGAACCCCTGCGTCCAGCATGCTTACACCTGCTCGGTGGGACGAATGAGCATTTCGCTGATGCTGACGTGTTCGGGCTGGGTGACAGCAAAGACAATGGCAGCAGCGATATCCTCGCCTCGCAGGGGCGTGATGCTGTGCTCGGCCTCCTGCTGGGCCTTCCTCACCTCAGGGTCTGTAATGTGCTGCCGCAGTTCGGTAGCCACCATACCCGGCTCGATCACAGTCACACGGATATGCTGCTTGGTAACCTCCTGGCGCAGGGACTCGGAGAACGCCCCGAGAGCCCACTTGGAAGCATTGTAACCGCTGTAACCCGCCTTGACCTGCCGACCGGCCACGGAAGAGATGTTCACAATATGGCCCCCGCCTTGCTCCTTCATGATCGGAAGAATTTCATGACAGGCCAGCATGACGGCCAGCACGTTGATCTCGAACATCTGCCGCCATTCCCCGGTATCGGCGCCGTCGATCTGATGCAGCAGCATCACGCCCGCGTTGTTCACCAGGATGTCGATGCGCCCAAAGGTCTCTTTCGCCCGGCGAATCGCCGCACGCAGCTGGGCTTCGTTTGTCACATCGGCAACAATCGGTACCGCCTCGCCGCCCGCATCCTTGATCCGCTTGACGACCTGTTCCAGGCCGTCCGCACGCCGCGCAAGCACTGCTAGGTACGCGCCCTCCTCCGCCAGGGTGACGGCAGTCGCCTCCCCGATCCCGGACGAGGCCCCAGTCACGAACACAACCTTCCCGGCTAATTTCTTTGTCATCGTACCCTCCTTTACTTTGCATCTCTCCTTTTCAGGATCGAGGTATGCATCAGGAACGTTTGCACGGCTGCGCTCTGACTCTGGAACACCTCCTCGATCAGGTAATCGAAGATGTAGCTCTGACTTCCACTCACCTCCTCCAGCAAATCCTCGGGATCAGCATGTTCTTGTAGTGAGAGACTGAGCAATTGCAAACCCACCAGCCAGCCTTCTGTCCGAGTAGCCACTTCCTCGACCAGGTCTGGTGAGAGCGGGATTCTCACCGTCTGCTTGAGAAAGGCCATCACCTCCTCTGGATTACAGCGTAACTCGTCGGTGCGCACCTCTAGAAGGTGCCAGCGTGCTCGCAGCAGCGAGATAGGGAGCGAAGGGTCGGCACGTGTCGCCAGGATAAGCTGGAGTTGAGGAGGAAGGGATAAAAAACTTCGTTGCCAGAAGCTGGTCATGGAACACTGCTGACTCGTCCAAAATCGTCTCCCTCGCATACGTTGCTAGATTGCTATCTTACGATTGGTTCCTTTCATCCTCATCTTTCTCCCCTATTTTAGGATATACTGACCCTTTTAGGCAATTGGGTTATCTTTTTTCACTTACCTGGTTGCGCCTTACACCTCGACATCCGCAAACGCTGCTGCTCCAGAAAGAAGTGTCGTCCCATGCACGAGGACCCGGTCACACTCACACCGACGAGAAGATAGTCACTGCGCCCCCTATATCGTCTGACCGCTGAGTAACCTGACCCATCTGGTGACTGAGCGCCCGGTCCCCAGGGAGATGCTGGCCACTTACTCGATGCTCAGCTGCTACTGTACAGTTTGCGCCTCTTGAGAAGCATTTGCTAGAATCAAACAACATCCAGGTAATGTGGCACGTCCCAGTAGTGCATGTGGACATGCGGTCAAACCATGACTGGGATATCCGAGGCAGATGGCCTCTCTCTTGCATTACTGCTGTCCCTTACCCTGGATGACAACGATGAGTTCCAATGGAAAGCCTGTTTTACTTTGTTATCGACCCAGGAGTAATGGATGTACCGCCTGCTGGCTATAGATCTCGATGGAACCCTGCTCACTCCGCTGCCACACAAACAAATCACTCCACGCACCCGCCAGGCGCTATTCCGGGCTGCAGAAGCCGGCATCACCCTGGTAATTGCCACAGGGCAGAACCTGGCCGTGCTGCAACATGTCTGTGGGGATCTTCCACTGCGGGGGCCGCAAATCATTGAGAACGGGGCCGTCATTGCGGATGTACATGGCACTATTTATCATGAAATGCTCTTCCCTGGTGAATATATTCTACCTGTTCTTGCCACTCTACGCTCGCTCGGCTTCTATCGGGCCTACCATACCCTGCATCGTGTCTACGTTGATAAGGACGCGCCGCGCGCACGAAACTGGTATCGCCCACCTGTTCCTCCCGTAATTGAAGTTGAAGATGTTGCCGGCCTTTACCCATTGCCATGTATCAAGTTGGTAGGGATCGGAGCAGCAGAGACGCTGCGCGCAAAAAGACAGCTACTTGAACGTCTCTTCGAGAGCAAACTATATGTCACCCAGTCCTCATTTGATCTGATAGAGTTCCTGCACCCGGAAGTCTCAAAGGGCAACGCTCTGAAGATGATTGCAGCGGATTCAGGTATTGCTGCCGAAGAGATTGTTGCTATCGGTGATAACCATAATGATATCGGGATGCTACGCCTGGCAGGACTTGGTGTGGCGATGGGCCACGCGCACGAGGAAGTGAAAGCGGTAGCAGATTATGTCACGGCCAGCAACGCCGAGGACGGCGTTGCTGTCGTGATCGAAGAGATGATCTTACCAGCGCTTAGATGATCTTGGAGTTTTTTACCCGCTTTTCGAGCAGCGCTGGCAGCTTTTGGATCTTCTGCCTAAGGGCGTTCAGGCTCCAATCTGACTCAACAATTTTCTAATATGCTTTGTATGATCGCGTTCGTGCCAGAGCGTGCGTCGAAGGACCTTCCGCGCTGACCATTGCTCCTGTTTCCATTCATGGATCCGCTGGTCTCCTATCAGCTCCGGCAACCAGGCACGTGTCTGTGCTCGCACTAGATCGAGCGCGGCCAGGGGATCACCCGGAAGAGGAGCCTGCTCCAGGCCAATATTGTGAAAATACCAGCGTTCAGCCTGTGCGATGTGCATGAGAATTCCAGTAATGGAATCGAACACTTCACCAGGAATTGGATGTGCCAGACGATCAGGCGAACTGTGCTCAAACAGGTTCAGCAGGTCCTGGCGCGAGTAGCTCAAGAGATCCAGAGCCCGCGCTACATCCAATGGCGTTAATGGAGATCGGTCAGCCTCAAAAAAAGCGTTGACGAGGTAATCATCTTCGCTGGTGAATGAATGGAAGACGGAGACAACCTCAGTCTCGATGGTCTCACGCGCCCCTGGCACAGGTTCTTCATGTGCTCTAAGCCAGGCAAAATAAGCACCAATCTCCGCAGGCGCATCTGCAACAGCCTCGTCCTGTGACGAAGCCGAGGCGAAGCAGCCAGGAAGTGCAAATACCCAGGCGATCCAGTGACCTGGCTCCATGTCTTCAACCCCCAGCTGGTAGCGCATGATCCCCCCTTTCTCGCTGCACATTCCGTAAATTGCTCTCGACAACTACTTTATTCCAGGAACCAGATAAGAGTCAACCTCTTCACCAAAGTGTATGAGAGACATCTTGCTTCTCAAAATGAGAACAGACGACGCCGGGAAAAGGGGAGAAGCGAAACGTTTGGTATAAGGCAACGTAGGAATTGATGGGTTACACGGAGTGGCACAAATTTTCAAAAAACAGGCATCTGCGCTGCCGGAATCGCACGTGAGCCCTGCTTTGAGCAGGAGAGTCTCCACGACAGGGAGACAGGTGCGCTTGCGATCCAAGAACCGTTGCAGATGTTCGCGAAGATTTTGCACAAGATGATAGCGGTCCGCCACTCGGAGAACATGAGGCAGCGCTCGTTTCGCTGCATCCGCGTAGGCGCTGGCTCGATCTCGGCTGACGACTTCAAAATCTTGGTGACGCTCCAGCCAGGGCAAGCATGCAGTCCCTCAGACCTCAGCTAAGACCAGATTAGTGCAAGTATGAATTATTTGTTATAATCTCAGACATGGAGCAAGGAAAAATAGCCTTTGAAGGACAATCAAAACATGGCAAAAATATTGTCATCCGTTACATTCAAAAAAGTGATGCTGAAATATTATGCAACTACATCAACACCATTTCGCAGGAGCGAACTTTTATGAGATTTCAAGGGGAGTAGGTAACCCTTGAGGAAGAAACAGCTTATATCAATGGTCAAGTAGAACGGATGAGGAAAAACCAAACAGTTCACCTAATAGTTTTCTGTAATAGCACGCTTGTTGGCGTAGCGGGGCTTGATATGAGGGACAAAGCAGAAAAACATGTAGGAGAATTTGGTATATCAATAGCACAAGCATACCGTGGTGAAGGATTTGGGACACTACTCATGGAAACGGTGCTGAAAGAAGCAGAGGCAAATATCCCTGAGCTACAGATCATTGTCCTTGATGTATTTTCAGACAACGCTGTTGCTCTAGCTATGTACAAAAAATATGGCTTTATAGAATATGGCAGACTTCCAAACGCTTACCTGCATGATACTGTTTACGTTGATGGGATCAAGATGTACAAAAATGCACACAGATAGTAGGCAATCTATGAGCCAACAAAAACAAGTTAGAGATCAATGGACTCAACAGCTAGAAGCCTTGCTTCTGGACATTGCTTCAACTGCTCAAAAAGCAGGGAAACGCTACTATATCGGGGGTGGCTTTGCAGTTGACCTTGCCTTTGGCGGCATCTCATGTCCCCATGAGGATATCGACTTTGCCCCAATGGAAGAAGATGCTGAGTGGTGGAAAGACTGGTTTCGCTCGAAAGGCTATCGGATCTCCAAAGACCCTGATATGAATGACTATCCCTATGCGTTTCTCGTGACCAATGAAAAACTTGAATATTTTGCTGATGTTTACCCAGTTCGGGTGGAAAAAGACGGGACGATATCGGTAACGCATACACCTGGGTATCAGGGTAGACCCTGGTGGAAAGGAAAATCATGGAATAATGTAAAGCAAGTCGGCTACAAAGGGCAAACTATCGTGGTAGAGAACTATCCCTCTGTCTTACAGCAGAAAGTAGAACATTATCGATGGCATGGTGGAATGCCCGAGGGGAAGCACTTGCACGACTTTCGACGAGCAGGAAGAGAACCAAAGATTTAGTATCCTGAGAATACAGGTGGGTTGTGAACGTTTGCTACGTTCTAAAAACAAATGAATATTTTATGGGTTACGAATCTTCTTTATCCTTGCCAACATACCGACGCCTGAGAAAGTCCTCAAGATCCCGTCGATTGATGCGGTAACTCCGCTTCAACTGGACGGCGGGAAGAGCACCTTCACGAATATAGAGTCGTATCGTATCGGGATGGACTCCTAACTCTTGCGCTACCTGGTCAACAGTCATCCACTCTACTTTTTCTGTCATAAATGTCACTCATACCTTCTCTGGAGTTGTGTACTTCTGACATTATATGTACCATCTCACCCTCGGTCAATGCAATAAGGGGAAAATTGGCATAAACTCTTGACTTTCATTATATTTCTTATTAATATAGATATATATGTCCTAATTCAGGAAGGACTACAGATGGATCGCAAATCATGAACACCGTCAAAATATACAGGTTGACCCATCTTTCACCCACACTTTTTCAACGCCTGAAAGCAGCTCAGATGGAAGCGGCGCAGGTGTGGAACCAGTGCTGCCAACTGCACAAAGCAGCCAGGCAAAGTCGCTCCAAGTGGCCGGGACAGACGGGCCTCCGACAGGCAACGAAGGGACGCTTTGCCTTGCACAGTCAATCGGTGCAAGCGATCGTCCAAACTTTCCTCGCCAATGTCGCTGCTACACGCAAGCTGCGAAGGAGCAACCGCAAGATCAAGTACCCCTACAAAACGAAGCGCTTCTATGCAGTAATGTGGCCAGCGCAAGCCGTCAGTCGAGAACGAGGACGGGTAGTGCTCCCGATGGGACGAGGGCGTGCCTCGCTGGTATTACCACTTGACCTACCGCCAGAGAGTGGAGCGTGTACACTCGTCTGGAATAACGGCTTTGAGTTACATGTCTGTTTGGAAATTTCCCAGGCTGCAACTGCCCCTGGTGAGAACCAAGCCACCGTTGACCTGGGAGAAATCCACCTCGTCGCCGTGACAACGAATACGGGTGCGGCGTTGGTAGTGTCGGGACGGGGCATTCGCAGTCTCAAACGGCAGCGCAACATGCAACAAGGACGGCTTGCCAGGAAACAAGCTCGGTGTAAAAAGTACTCCCGTCGCTGGAAGAAGCTGCAACGAGCGAAAAACAAGATAAGCAGCCGCATTAAGCGCCGGGTGCGCGATCTGCGACATAAAGCCACACGACAAGCAATCGAATTTTGTCGAGAGCAGAAAGTTGGAACGCTCTATATCGGTAATCCACATGGCGTGCGGCAGAATAAAGCTGGACGCCATCACCATCAACGCATGTCTCAATGGGAATACGGCAAGGATATCGACTATCTCACCCACAAGAGCACGCAAGCCCGCATCAAGAGCTTCACTGGCACGGAACGAGGGACCTCAAGCCAGTGTCCGGCATGCGACAGGCTGCGCAAGAAACCGAAAGGGCGAGTCTGGCGATGCAAACAGTGCGGCTTTCAAGGTCATCGCGACCTTGTCGGCAGTATCAATATGCATCGTATCGCCTATGGTCACAAGATGATATTCCCTCGTACCGCAACGTATCTACGACCCAGCCGAATGAGGCAAGCAGCAGTCCATGAAGATCCTGCTGTGGGACGTAGTAGTAGGGCAGACACGCCCCCCCCGTTGTCTCAGCGAGTCAATGGGTCAACCACCTCTCCCGGAGAGGGTCCCGCCAGGGACAGGCCACACCAAAGAAATCGCTGAGAAACTCATTCCCGTCTCGGGGAGTGAGAGTGTCATATGATCTTGAGTTCCTTACCGACTCTCTCAAAGGCATCCAGGGCTTTAGAGAGTTCCGCGTTGGTATGAAGAGCCGTGACGATGGTACGCACGCGACACTTATCGGCAGGTACAGTGGGGTACACGATACCCTGCGCGAAGACGCCCTCCTCGAAGAGCCGATTGCTCAATCGCATCGCCAGGGCACCTTCGCCGACTATTACAGGCGTAATTGGCGTCTCGCTATGCCCTGTATTGAAGCCGAGCTGCTGAAGGCCGCGTTTGAAGAAGGATGTATTCTCCCAGAGGCGCTCGACAAGGCTATTGTCTTCCTCCAAGATGTCCAGGGCCGCGATACAGGTTGCTACAACAGAGGGCGGGTGCGAGGTGCTGAAAAGTACGGGACGGGAGCGTTGCAGCAGGAAGTCCCGCATATCCTGGCTACAGGCGACATATCCACCCAGCGCACCTATGCCCTTAGAGAGGGTGCCAATTTGCAACGCTACACGACCATCAAGACCGAAATGGCTGACGCTTCCACGCCCATTTTTGCCCAGCACGCCGCTTGCGTGTGCGTCGTCTACCATCACAAATGCGCCGTATTCTTCCGCGAGATTGACGATTGCCGGCAGAGGAGCTATATCGCCATCCATGCTAAAGACACCGTCCGTGACGACCATCACTTTATTGGCGCCCCTGGACTCCTCCAGCACACGGCGTAAACCTGCCATATCCTTGTGCGGGTAAATTTTGCGCGGTGACTTACATAGGCGAATACCATCAATGATGCTGGCATGATTTAGCTCATCACTAATAATCATGTCGCCTTCCTGCATGATGGCGGAGATGACGCCCAGGTTCGTCGCATAACCCGACTGAATAGTGAGTGACGCTTCAGTATGTTTGAAACGTGCCAGCTTCTCTTCCAGCGCATTATGCATTGTCATCGTGCCCGCGATAGTTCGAACCGAGCCGGTACCAACCCCATATTCTTCGATGGCCTTTATCGCGGCCTCGCGCAGCCGGGGATGAATGGTCAGTCCCAGGTAGTTATTCGAGGAAAGCGTAATAACCTCCCGACCATCAATGATTACTGTTGCCTTTTGTTCCGTCTCCAGCACACGGGGTAGATGAAAAACGCCCTTTACACGCAGTTCGCCTAGTTCGCTCTTCAAATATTGTTGTAGCTTGTCCATATTTATGTCTCCTCATTTTTGGGCGCAATAATGCAGATTAACAATTTCATGCGGACATCATAGCATCCATTGAAGGCCGATAAATCGGCGGTGGGCGCGATAAATCGGCCCCTACAGATGGCCGGCTGAATTTGTCAATGTACATAATTGGGATCCTAGATCAAAACATTAATACTATTTTACCGCAATCGCCAGATTTCATGATCTCCATAGCATCATGAATCTGCTCAAAGGGGAGTGTATGTGTAATTACCTGCTTCAGGTCAAGCTGGCCTGCTTCCAGAATCCTGCGCGTGCGATACCAGGTATCGAAGATAAGCCGGCCAGAGATACCGAGCACTGTGGCACCTTTGAAGATGATATCGTTGGCAAAATCAAGCTCAACCATACTCGAGGGGATGCCAAGGAGTGAGACACGTCCCCCATTTCGTAGCACTTTGAAACCTTGACGAATAGCGAGTGGATGACCAGACATCTCTAATACCACATCGACTCCTAAACCATCAGTGCTATCTAGGATTTGTTGCACAGGATCGACTTCACGAGGATCAATCACGTAATCTGCGCCCATTGTCATCGCAATATCGCGGCGCCTTGGATTGGGGTCAATCGCGAAGATGGTACTGGAGCCGGAGATGCGAGCCAGTCCAACGGACCACAAGCCAATGGGGCCACAACCAAAGACCGCCACAGTCATGTCTGCTATTTCGCCAGCAAATGTTGCATGTACGGCGTTGCCAAAGGGTTCTTGAATAGAGGCTACACTATGCTCGATTTCTTTACCTGTTTTCCAGGCGACACTCTCAGGAATGGCGATGTACTGGGCGAACGCTCCATCTCGATCTACACCTAATATCTGCACATTACGGCAAACGTGCGCCTGTCCAGTGCGACACTGGTAACAGTGGCCGCAAGTAATATGCGTTTCTGCTGCGACAAAATCACCGGGGGCAAGTTCAGTTACTTCCTTTCCCACTTCCACGATTTCACCGGCGAACTCGTGACCAAAGATACGTGGGGGCTTGACGCGGTTCTGCGCCCAAGCATCCCATTCATAGATATGCAAGTCAGTGCCACAAATGGAAGCCGCTTTTACCTCCACCAGCACATCATGTGGGCCAACGTGAGGAATGTCAACCAGGGCAACCGTTGCTCCAGGCGCCGCCTCCGCTTTGAGGGCCGCCTTCATTTTTCCATTCATCATTTACCTACACCTCCACGGTGGTATCAACTACTGCCAGATTTGTGGAACAAACCTGGACACCAGCCGTTCTCGCCGCCCTGATCCAGTCCAGCTTCCCAGCGTTCCTTCCGAAGAGAAGGAAGTAATCGGATCAGGTCATGTCCTGGAGGGCCTTCGGGCTAGAACTTGTCCCTTTTGGACCAACGATAGCCGTACCACTTTACGTGTTCTTACAAACGAACCGGCCTGGCCTGTCAGTCTTGGTCGGGGTGTCCCTCTGACAGGCTTTTCCCCTCCGGCCTGTAGCCAGAGAGGGCGTACTACCCGCTCCGCTTTGGGCGGGGCTTCCAGTGAAACTGCTGGAAAAAGCTATGATGCACATTGGCCGACGCATTGAAGTCGGCATTCGCCTCATAGCGGCACTGGGAGCACCAGAACAGCTTTCCCCATTTCTGCTTGATGCGCTGGCCGCCTCGGTAGGAGAACCTCTCCCCTCTGGCTCCGCATCGAGAGCAATACTGCGACGTCCCGTGTGGGTTGACTTCTACGGCGACAGTGCCTGCTGCGAAGGCCTTTTCTTTCGCGAAAGCATTGATCTTCCCTCGTAGCTGATTGGCTTGCTTGCGGTTTTGTCGGTGAGATGTGCTTCCCCCTTTGTCGCTGATCTTGCGCAGCCGTTCAAAGAGCAGGATACAGCCTGGATACTTCGCACAGACATCAGCAATGGCCCGCGCGGTCTTGTGCGCGGCATCCGTATTCATGCGACGAACGTGCTGCCACAACTGCGCCGAGTTGCGTTCCCCTGCGATGGGAGTACCTGTCTGCCACTGCTTCAGGCTCGCGCGTTTCAGGTGCCGATAGCGGTGCTGATCCAGCCCATGATCGGTGACAAAGACGGTCTCAATGAGTCTGCCATGTTGTCTGACGGTGATCACGGCCAGATTCTTCACATTGAGATCGACCGCCACCGTCACCAAATCGGGGTCTTGCTTGCTCTCGCTGACCCGCTTCGCCTTCACCTCTTTCGTCTGCGCGCAATGCAGTTCGGCGGACGTTTTGCGCAGCACCAGTTTGGGGCTCTGCGGCTCCCAGCCCCTCTCGGTTCGCCGCCGCTCAAAGTAGCGGCTCATTTTGACAGGGTAGTTGTGCCATTCCCACCGCGTGCCCGTATAGACCTTCAGTCGGGCAAAGCTCTTGCGGAGGTCGGGGCTACCAAGCTCCAGAGAGAATGCTCCTTCATACAGAGTGGGGTAATTGCTGGCCCCTGGGACTCCTGGCTTGCCCTTCTTCTTGCCGCCCTTGCGCCAGGCGGCAAGGTTGGAGAGATACGACCTCACCTTGCCGATGGCGTCCTTGATCACCGAGCGGCGGTAGATGAAAGGGAAATCAGGAAAAGCGCGGCTGAAGTTCCAGGAAAGGAGGGGGTCAGGATGCTCGCGGGTGGCGACGGTCTGAAACTCCGCCCAGGTGAGCAACTCGTGAGCGGAAATGGTCCGTTCTCGTGTTTGCTGGTGCTTCTCAGAAAAGTAGGAAACTCGTTCGGTA
>Ga0187846_10000719_pt1 | contig 18736 bp, 20 predicted proteins | sample TC_taG_FD_161473 | JGI IMG/M metagenome (GOLD analysis project Ga0187846, IMG submission 161473) | Biofilm microbial communities from the roof of an iron ore cave, State of Minas Gerais, Brazil - TC_06 Biofilm (v2) | ecosystem: Environmental > Terrestrial > Deep subsurface > Cave > Wall biofilm...
GCTAGGATAGAGAGCGGCTATCTTGTTCTCCGCATTGCTCATCGACGTGAAGCAGACAAAGAGAGGTAGATGAAATCCACACTGGGCTCGCTATCTCTCCCGAGCCAGTGGAATCAGGGGTGCGCTCGCTTCGCCAGCCCTTGTGTTTCAAGGCTCGGCCCGAGGGTGCTAACGACTCGCTAACGGTTTCAGGATGCCGGGGGAGCCGCCCAGCCGGGGCTCCCCCCTGGGACGCCAGCGACCGGCCATGCCCAGGTACGTCGCGGCCACGCCTTCGCCAGCGGTCTCCATGTGCGCGGTATCCGCGAGTTCCAACTTGTAGAAGACCCTAAAGGCCGCTAACACCCTCAATATGGATTTGACAGCATATGACTTGCCGGTCATATTATAGAGGTGATCTGGGCTGTTGAGCTCGGCGACGAGTTCGAGCCGGAGTTCGACGCGCTACACCAGGACGTGCAGGTGGAGATCCTGGCGTTAGCGCGTCTGCTCCAGCGATTCGGACCGCAGTTGGGACGGCCCCGCGTTGACACGCTGAAAGGGTCCCGCTACGCGAATATGAAGGAGGTGCGCTTAAGTGCGGCAAGTGGCGAATGGAGAGTGGCTTTCGCCTTCGATACGAAGCGCAAAGCGATACTGCTCGTAGCGGGAGATAAATCGGGCGTCAGAGAGAAACGCTTCTACCGTGAGCTGATCCGGAAGGCCGACGACCGTTTCGGCGCCCATCTTGCCCGAGATGAAAAGGGAAAGGAGAGGAAGTAACCATGCCTGCGAACGTGAATGCTAAGATCAGGAAGCTGAGCCCCTCTCAGCGCAAGAAGGTCGAGGCCCGCGTGGCCGAGCTGATTGCCGAGGAAATGACCTTGCGTGAGCTTCGGAAGGCCCGCAAACTGACGCAGGTCCGCATCGCCAAGACCCTTGGGATCACCCAGGACAGTGTCTCGCGACTCGAAAAGCGCAGCGATCTCCTGCTGTCCACCCTCCGGAAGACCGTGAGGGCAATGGGCGGCAATCTGTCAATTGTGGCTGAATTCCCCGACCGCCCGCCCGTAATGCTCTCCGGCCTCGCCGAAGACAACCTGCCACCTAAGCTGATAAGCCGGAAACACGCGGATACACATGCTTAAGTGGCCGGCCGCGCGTCCCGGTAGACTTCATGAGTTCGGTACTGCTTCACTCGCGCGCCTCTCGAACGAATCTCTCGATGCGCGCGGCAGCTCTGCGATCTCCTCGCACGCGCGCAGCACTCCACAATGCGTCGGCACGCTTGATCACGAACGGCAAGGTCATATTGTTCATGAGGAAGGCAAGAATTATTTGCCTCTTACATGAACAGAGTGGTGTAGCGGCGTCGCCGTCGTCGGATCGGGAGCAGCGCGGATGAGGGCCTTCGCCTCCTCGAGCCCCGCCTGCGCGATGTAAAAGCTCCGGGACACCGCGTACTCGAGAGAGGCATCGGTCATGTCCGCGTTCATTATGTCGACCACGATGTCGACCACGGAGGTGCTCATCCCGGTGACGAGGACGGCGGCGACCAGGAGCGCGAGCATTGCCTGCCCGCGTTCGCCGGCGGCAACCGAGGAGGTCGTGACGAGGTAAGCTCGCGAGTTAGTCGGGCATGGGGTCCGCACCGGGCGATAGCAGCGCCGCTATGACGCGACGCCCACCCTGTCCCGCTGGGTCGACTGAGATCAAAATCGGGAAGAGGATCGCACGCCCTACTGGTGCGCGATCTCACGCTTCTCGAGAAATTCTCCGTACCACGTGTGGTACCAGACCTGGCCAGTGCGGTCGTTTCACGCTCACCATCCCCACCTGCCGGATACCGCGGAGCACGTCGAGATGGGCGTAGCCGTAGAACGCGTCGCCGTCACCCACCCTGGCACCGGGTAGATACCGGCTCGCCGCCCGCCGGGCGTCTTCAAGCGAGATCTGCGTAGCCGGCGTGGCATTCCCCATCACGGAGCCGGGCGCACCCATCATCCCGGGCGATCCCCTCCCGCCCCATCATGCCTGGTATGCCCATGCCGCCCATTCCTATGCCATTCATCATCTCTCCCATCATCATCTGGCCGTACTTGGTGTTCCACATCATGTTGGGACCCATCTCCGGCACAGCCTGACCGGTGTACCGGTCGACGAGCACTTGAATGGCTCCCCGCCCGGTACTCTGCTCCTTGAACTGCCCGTAGTAGTTTTGCGTGTACGCCTCCACCTCGTCGAGGATGAGACCGTCCAGGTGGTGGGCCGCCGGCCACTGCTGCAGGACCTCGATCGCCTGGTCCATCGACACGGGGCGAGCGGAGGGAGAGAATGGGCCGCCCATCATGCCCATGCCCCCCATCATCCCATGCCGTTCGGGCCGCCAGGAGACATCGTGCCTTGGGCCAGTGCCGCGGTCACCCCTCGTCCTGCTGCCACGCCGACCCCGATCACGATCATCCGGATCCCGGCACAAATCGCTGTGCGTGTCGCTCGCATCTTCGTCCCTCCTCACCCATCGCGCCACCGGAACCTGCGTACAACGGCGACGGCTCTACTATCGGCTATAGTACCATCGGCCTGTATTGTATCCCTCCTCCTTATGTCCGTGCGGCTCGCGAGATCCTGCAGAAGTACAATAAGTTGCGCGCGCAGATACGACCTCAACAACGTTCCATGGAGGCAGACCCTCATCACCGAAGGCGCCGCAGGCGGAGCGCGTTCCCGACAACCGACACCGAACTGAAGCTCATCGCGGCCGCCGCGATCATCGGACTGAGCAAGATGCCAAGCCATGGATACAGGACCCCGGCGGCGATGGGAATCCCGGCGGCGTTGTAGGCGAACGCGAAGAAGAGATTTTGACGGATGTTTCGCATCGTCGCCCGGCTCAGCCGCCGCGCCCGAACGATCCCCCCGAGGTCACCCTTGACCAGCGTCACTCCGGCGCTCTCCATGGCGATGTCGGTGCCCGTTCCCATCGCGATGCCCACCTGAGCCTGGGCCAGCGCGGGAGCATCGTTAATCCCATCCCCGGCCATGGCCACGACATGACCGTCATTCTGCAGACGCCGAATCATGCTGGCCTTCTGGTCCGGCAGCACCTCGGCCATCACCCCGTCGAGGCCGAGCTTCCTCGCGACCGCGTCGGCCGTCGTCCGGCTGTCGCCGGTCAGCATCACGATGCGGAGTCCCTCGCGGTGCAGCTGCTGAATCGCTTCCGGTGCGGTGTCCTTAATGGGATCCGTCACGCCGATGAGCCCGGCCGCCGTTCCGTCCACCGCCACAAACATGACCGTCTGGCCATCGACTCGCAAAGACTCTGCCGCGCCGGCCAGGCCGTCCGCGCGCACGCCCAACTCGTCGAGTAACGTCCTGGTGCCGAGCGCGACGACCCGGCCATCGACCCGCCCCGCCACCCCTTTGCCGGTTCTCGATTCAAACGTGGTCACGTCCGCGAAGGTCACCCCACGCGACTCCGCCCCGGACACGATGGCCGCGGCCAGCGGATGCTCGCTGCCCCGCTCCACGCTGGCCGCGAGGCGCAGGAGATTCGCCTCGTCCCAGCCCTCGACCGGCGCCACGGTGACGAGTGTCGGTTTCCCCTCGGTCAGCGTTCCGGTCTTGTCCATGACCAGCGTATCGACTTTCCGCAACACTTCGATCGCCTCAGCGTTCTTGAACAGGACGCCCATGGTGGCGCCCTTGCCGGTGGCGACCATGATCGACATCGGGGTCGCCAGCCCGAGCGCGCACGGGCAGGCGATGATGAGCACCGCGACCGCGTTCACGATCGCATGGGCGAGCCTGGGCTCCGGGCCGACCAGACTCCACACGATAAACGTGACCGCGGCGATACCCACGACCGCCGGGACAAAGTAGCCGGCGATCACATCGGCCAGCCCTTGAATCGGGGCACGACTCCGCTGGGCCTCCGCCACCATCCGCACGATCTGCGCCAGAAGCGTCTCGGCACCGACCCGCTCGGCGCGCATCACCAGCGTGCCGGTCCCATTTACGGTCGCGCCGATCACCCGGTCCCCCGGCCGCTTCTCCACGGGGATAGGTTCCCCCGACACCATGGATTCGTCCACCGCGCTGGCGCCGTCGACCACGACGCCGTCGACGGGGATTTTCTCCCCGGGGCGCACCCGGAGCTGGTCCTCCGGGCGCACCTGGTCGAGCGGGACATCCTCTTCGGTATCATCGGCGCGGAGACGCCGAGCGGTCTTAGGGGCCAGGCCGAGCAGGGCTCGGATCGCGGCGCCGGTCTGGCTGCGAGCTCTCAACTCGAGCATCTGCCCGAGCAACACCAGCGTCGTGATCACCGCCGCCGCTTCGAAATAGACGGCGACACTACCCGCGGGATCCCGGAAGGACGCGGGGAAGATGCTCGGCGCAAAGGTGGCCACGACGCTATAGACGTAGGCTACCGCCACGCCAAGCCCGATGAGCGTGAACATGTTGAGGCTGCGGTTCCGGATGGACTGCCAGGCCCGCACGAAGAACGGCCAGCCTCCCCAGAGGACCACTGGCGTGGCGAGCACAAGCTCGAGCCATCCCACGTTCCGGAAGGACGCCAGCCGCTCGACCAGGCGACCGGGCAGCAGGTCACTCATGGCGATGATGGCAAGGGGAGCCGTCAGGACCAGGCTCATCCAGAAGCGCCGCGCCATGTCGGCGAGTTCAGGGTCCGGCCCTTCCTCCGCCACACCCCGGGGTTCCAGCGCCATCCCGCACTTCGAGCACGTGCCGGGCCCGGTCTGTCGGATCTCCGGATGCATCGGGCACGTGTATGCGACGGACGTCGCAGCGTCGGGTCCACCTCGCCCTGCGCCGTCGTGTTCATGATCCGGCCGGGTACCAGGACTGTAGCGTGCTGGGTCCTGGCGGAACCTGGCTAGGCAACTCGTACTGCAGAACACGTGCGTCCTGCCGGCATGGGTGATCCGGTGGGGAGTGTCCGGCTTGACGACCATCCCGCACACCGGATCAGTCTGTCCCGTAGCCAGCCTCGCCGTCATGTGTTCCCGATGGCTCTGGCCATGCGACTCATGTCCGGCGTTCATCGCAGTCCACCCTGAGAGGAGTGCGGGTATTGGAAATCATCTGCACCTGCCCTCCAGCCCGAGAAGCGTCGCCAAGCGCTTCCTGTCAAAGCCAGCGACGATCTCTCAGTCGATGATGATCACCGGCGTTGTCGCAACGCCTAGTCGCATCAACTCCTCCGTGGCGGTGGAGTCCTCCGCCACATTCCGTGTTTGAAACGCAATACCATGAGTGGTGAGGAACTCCTCGACCTTGCGACAGAACACTCAGCCGGGCTGATTGAAGACGACGACGGACCTTGCCATGTTGAACACCAGTGCTATCGTTTCGATTCGACCTTGGTTAGTTCGTCAACTTTGATCGCCTGCACGAGGACGTTCCATTCCGCGAAAGCGAGTCGCACGAGGTTCCCGCCCTCGCCAATGCGTACCTCGTGATCGTCGATTTCGACTGTTGGGCAGGCGCTGCATGCCGGGCAAAGCGAGTAGATCTTCGTCATCATCGTTCACCCCGGTTTTTGATATTGTTCTGCTTTCGTGTTGCCAAGAGTTTCAATCACCGAGCAGATAGCCTTCTGTGTGGTCACCGCGCTGCCGTTTTTAAGGTTCCGCTGGCATCTGACCAGCGCTGTTTGGAGATCCGCCTTCAGTGCCCGAAGTTGGGTCACCTGATGGTCGACGCGCCTGATGTGTTCTCGCAAGATTTTCTGTACTGAGTTGCAAGGTACCCCGCCCCTACTCCCTACTATGGCAATCTGCTGAATTTCCTTGAGGGTAAGACCCAGGCTTTTTGCCTTCGTGATAAAGCCGAGTCGCCTCTCCGCCTCTTCATCGTAGATGCGGTAGCCTCCCTCTGAACGTGGGGGCGCAGGCAAGAGGTGCAACGTTTCGTAGTATCGCAACGTGCGAGGGTTCAACCCGAACTCTTTGGCCGCTTCCCTAATGAACTTTCCAGTCATATCCAGTCTCCTTCTTTGCGCATCCTACACCTTCCAGTATAGGAGAGGGTCAAGAGGGTAGACACATCCTTGTTGCGATCACTCGATGCGGTCCTGGGGTGGCCGCAGCCCGGCGTCTCGCTCAAAGGTGATCTCGGCCCTTAGGAATCTCAGTCGTACATTTGCTCCTTGCTCTTTAACCTGACCTAGCTGTGGAATCCATATTCCATCATTGAACATTCATGGGAGCAAGAAAATCCACTCAATCCGTTTCAGTCTCGCCTCCAAATCCGCAATGCGGGCATCCCGTTCGTAGCCCGTTTTGGACGCGACCCAGCGCGGTTATCGATCGCAGGATCGTGGCGTAAAGTTGAGGCCCAGGTCGATCACCGGCCGGACTTGAACCGACAACCGACTGAATCCGATTCTGAACATGGGTGATACTAAAAAAAGGCTATACTGGACCTCTTGTCATTTTGTCATTACAAAGTGTCGGGAGGGGGATTTGGAAGATACCACTAACCCAGCTCCGCCTCGCCTAAAACTACCGGATGGATATGCGCAAGCCGCCCCATCGCCCCTTTGCGCAACAAAGTCCGGCTCTGAGTCGGTACGGGATCGGTACGGGATTCGAAAGAAGCCTCCCCGGGCCCTTGGCCGTGGGCGTACCAGGTTCAGTAGTGCGTGCTCTTCCCAAGAACCACCCGACCGGCGAACACTCGGTAGACCGCGACCTGATAGATCGCGAGCAGGAGCACCCCGGGGATCATCCACAGGAGCGCAGGGAGCAGCGCGTCCGGCGGTGCGGCCGCGTTCGTGAGGTTCAGACTCCGTGATGCGTCGTGGGATGACGGGAGCAGGTCCGGGTAGAGGCCCGCGGCGGTGGACGCCAGCAACCCGCCGACGACCCCGGCGGAGCAGAGGAACGCAGCACGGTCCGCCTGACGGCCGTGATACCATGGCGCCAGCGCCAGGCTCGCAAGAGCGAGGGCTGGAAAGATCAGAAGCGCCGGCACCGCGTGGAAGTTACGCATGAGCGTGGGGCGCGCGGCGAAAGTGGCCGCGGTGAGCGCGACCGCGAGCAGCGCGGTTAGCCCCCAGAGCGCCCGGGCGAGCCAGTGCGCGCGTTCGTAGAGGTGTCCCTCGGCCTTCACGCACAGATAGTGAGCGCCGTGCCACGAGAGGATGACGAGGCTAAAGAGGCCCATGAGAAGGGCGTAGGGGTTCAGCAACCACTCGAAGAGTCCCTGGAAGTACCCCCGCGCGTCAAAGGGCACCCCCGCCACGACGTTGCCAGCGGCCACACCGTAAAGGAGCGCGAGCAAGAAACTGCTCAGCCAGAACACGACATCCCAGGCGCCCCGCCACAGTGGATCCTGGATGTGGTGGCGGAACTCGATCGCCACCCCGCGGCCCATGAGCAACCACAAGGCGATCATGAGCGGCAGGTAGAAGCCGCTAAAGGCGACCGCATACACCCTGGGGAATGCCAGGAACAAAGCAGCGCCCCAGACGATAAGCCAGACTTCGTTCCCGTCCCAGACCGGTCCGATCGCATTGAGCACCACGCGCCGCTCCTCGTCGGTGCGCGCCACCCACAGGGAGAGCGCGCCCACCCCGAGGTCGAAGCCGTCGAGGACCGCATATCCGATCAGGAGCCCGGCGAGGATCGCGAACCAGACGGTGGCCATCTCGCACGGTCCCGTGTCAATGTTCGACCGGTATGGCAGGAGCTGGGGGCGCAGACCCGGCCGGCGCCTCCGCCGGGCCCTCGGCCACTATGCGGAGGACGAGATACAGGAAGATGAGCCCCAAGAGCGCGTATATCCCGGCGAAACCCAGCAGCGTGAAGATCGTCTCCGCCGCCACGACCGTGGGAGAGGCGCCCTGCGGCGTGCGCAGCAGCCCGTAGACCAGCCACGGCTGCCGGCCAACCTCGGCTACGGTCCACCCGGCCTCGTTCGCAATGTACGGGAATGGGAGCTGGGCGAGGAGGATCCAGAGAAACCACCGGGCCCCCGGGAGCGCGCGCCGCCACCAGAGCAGGACTCCAAGCAGGAGGACGGCGATGAACACGGTCCCGAGTCCCACCATGATATGGTAGGCATAGTAGGTGATCTGCACTGGCGGCCGGAGATCGCGCGGGTAGTCGCCGAGCCCCCTCACCGTGGCGTGAAAGTCTCCGTAAGCGAGGTAGCTCAGGAGGTCCGGCACGACCACAGGGTCCAGCAGCCGCTCCTGGGTGGTATCAGGCATCCCAATGATCGCGAGCGGCGCGCCCGGCTGGGTCCGGAACAGGCCCTCCATCGTGGCGAGCTTGACGGGCTGGTAGATGAGAACGTTCCGGCTGTTGAGGTCGCCGGTAGGAAAGAGCTGCATGAGCGCGAAGACGGCGCCGACCAGGACCCCCATGGTGACCGACAGGCGGCCGAACGCCGCGTGCTTCCCGGCCAGGAGGTAATAGGCACCCGTGGCGGCCATGACGATCGCCGCCGTCAGGATCGCCCCGCTGATGACATGCGCGTACTGCCACCACGCAAACGGATTCCCCAGCAGCGCCCAGAAGTTGTCCAGGTGGACGGTGCCGTCGGGGGCGACCGCGTACCCGACGGGGTGCTGCATCCAGGCATTCGTCGCCACGATGAAGAACCCGGAGATGAGCGCGCCCGCAGCCACGAGGATCGATGACAGCCAGTGGAACCTCGGGCTGACACGATCTTCGCCGAAGAGCAAGATCCCCAGAAACGACGACTCCAGGAAGAACGCGAACACCCCCTCGAGCGCGAGCGTCTGGCCGACCACACCGCCGGCGAATGTCGAGAACGTCGCCCAGTTCGTGCCGAACTGGAATTCCATCGGGATCCCGGTCACCACCCCCATCGCGAAGTTCAGCGCAAAGATCCGGGTCCAGAAGCGCGCCGCCGCAGCGTACTGCACGTCGCCGCTGGCGAGGTGCAGCGTCTTGAGAGCCGCGATGAACGGCGCGAGGCCCATCGTGAGGACAGGGAACAAATAATGGTACATGATTGTAAATGTGAACTGCAGTCGATCGGCAACGACAGCATCCGTCATGGCTGCGCCCTACCGTCTGTCGGACCTCGCGCCTCCTGCAATGCGGCGCATGTACATTCCGCGGCGCGAGTGTCGTAACGATTCTCCGGAAGCGTGGGCACAGACCTTCCTCAATTTTGACTGCGTAGGTGGGCGCGATGCCGTCCCTATGGCTTTCGGTACATAATAGCTCGCGGGCGACACCAAGCCGCCAACCGCAGCCACATCTAGCGAGTTCAGTCCAGGACAGCGTATGTCAGTCGCCGCGTGGAACGCACATCGGGCGTGCAAACCCGCTAGAATATTGCGGTGCGTCCCAGAAGACGACCTCACATCAGGGCAACCGATCTCAGATGCAAACAACCGTCCTTCACCAGGGGCGCATGACGGTACGGACTTTACGCGAACAGTGATCCGAGGGCACGAGACTCTCTCCTCGAGGTGAGGGATGGCACTCCCTGAGATCAAGCTCGCCCGGATCCTGGTTCCGACCGACTTCTCTCCCGCCGCAGAGCACGCTTACCGCTGGGCGCATTCGATGGGCCGGGCGTTCAAAGCGGAGGTCATTCTCCTCCACGTGATCGAACCCGAGGTGACCGCGCTCACTCCCTTGAGCATTCCGCCCACACCATCGACCGAAGAAGAAATCCGGGAGCGGGTCCGTTTGGAAGCCACGGACTTGCTTTCACGCCTGAGCACCGAGTTCCCGCACGCGCGCACGCTGGTTCGGGACGGAACTCCGCAGGATCTCATCCTCGAGGTCGCTGCCGAGGTGGATGCTCACCTCATCGTTATGGCGACACACGGCCGGACCGGCCTGGCGCACGTCGCCTTTGGGAGCGTGGCCGAGTACGTGATCCGGCGCAGCACAGTGCCCGTCCTCGCGATTCGGCACGCTCACAGCAAGTCTCCGCGCTGAGACATTGCGTTCGGGCACACTTCATGCCGGAGTAAGCCTTCGGACTTGTCCTGATTATCGGTATCGTGAATTGAGGCTGATTGAGACCGAGGGACTGCAGAACTCTAGTGGCCAAAGCGGCCCGCGCCGCCAACGCTCGATGCGGCGGTTTCAGAGCTAGCTCCGGAGTGCGAGCACTCAGGCGATTCGGACTGGATGAGCCTCGGGCGCTTCGTCATCCGCGGGCCGTCCCGATGATGCCGTGAGCGCCGCGCCGGATCATTCCTTTAGAAAATGCGGGGCCGGGGACCTCTGAGTCGGGCGATCGCCAGACCGCCAGGATCGCCGCCGCGAGCAGGAGGAAACCGCTCCCGAACCACATGATCCCGCCCGCCAGATGCTGATCCTCAAGGGCCGCTCGGATGCCCAGGGCGGCCAGACGCGCATAGTACTCGTACAGTGGGCGACCTGCGCGCGTGATGACACCACCGAGGACCGCGCGAAGGCCCATCCCGGCGATGAGATACCCGACACAGGCTGGGAGCGCCAGGGGGCGCGAGAGCGGCGGCGACTGGATGATCGGCCACCAGAACAGCACGCCCGCGAGAAAAAACGAAAGATGTTCGATGTCATGGAGGACCGCTCCGGTCTCCGCTGCGTCGTACAGGGCCGGCAGGTGCCAAGCGACGAGCAGCCCCCCGGAGATCGTCCACGCGGCGACGGGAGAGGTCGTCAGATCGTACATCCCGTGGATGGCAGTGCGCGGGCGAACGCGTTCTCCGATCCAGCGCCGGGCCCGCGCGGGCAGTCCCCAGACCATCAGGGCAAAGGGCCGGCCGAGCAGGATCAGCGGGGCGCCGGCCATCATTAGCAACTCGTGCTGCAGCATATGGGCCGACAGGAACCGCGCCTGGCGCACGGCGAGAGGCGACGCCAGGGCGCACGCGGTGAAGCCCCGCAGGCGTACGCCGGAAGCTGAGCCCAGGAAGCTGGCAGATCGCGCTCCGTACGCCGGAGCAACACCCAGCCGCGCAGGTCGTCCCGGCCGCGTACATTCCGCCACGGGCAATTCGAGATCTCCGGGAACTGCTGCGGTATCGGGCCTGCCCCCGCGCTAAACAGGTGGCCCGCTACGCTGGGCCTCGATCCGTCGATCGTCCAATCGGGCGAACAGCACCACCAGGGCCGCATCAGCAAGGCGGGCAGCCCGCTCCTCCGGACTCTCTTGGTAGAGGCCGCCCACTCCCTGGCCCGGGTGGGACAGTGGTCCCCTCGGACAATTCTACACCCGCAAGGCGCGCCAGGTCGGACCCCGCAAAGCGATGATCGCGTTGGCCCGGAAACTCCTGATCGTTGCATGGCGCATGCTCCTCACCGGTGAAAGTGTACCGGGCAGCCTAAGCCACGGCGGTGGCACGGAAGCACCGCGAGCTACAAAAGGTGATCCGGATTCAGCTACCCGTAACGCTGCCAGCTCAGCACCCCGCGCATGTCACCCAAAAGCCAGGCGCACGCGCCAGACGAATGGAGGTTACGATGAGCCGACGGCGAACACTCGTTTCGGCTTGACTTCAATTACAGGTGGAAATCCCGGCTTAGATTTCAGCCCCGTTCCGAGGAGGACAAGGATGAACCCGTGGGGTCCGTTTGTTGTGTTTCTCGTGCTTGGGGCCGCGTGGACGGCGGTGTGGGGATGGGCCACGGCGCGGTCGTCCGGGCCGTCGGGATCGTTTGATGCCGTCTACGCCGCCGGGGGAATTCTCCGGCGGCGTCTTTTCTATATTATCGTCGCCGTCCTGGTTGTTGTCTTCCTCGTGTCCATCCGCTATTTCCCATATCGCAGCCTGGCCGAAGCCCGCCTTGGCGTCCCCACCGTACACGTAACCGTGACGGGGAAGATGTGGCAATGGACGTTGAGCCAGGAGGAGATTCCTTCCGGCACGCCCGTGGAATTCGAGGTGACGTCGATCGACGTCAACCATGGATTTGGCATCTACGGACCCTCGGGCCATATCGTCGCGCAGGTGCAGGCGATGCCGGGGTACACGAACCGACTCGTCGTTCGATTCGCGCAACCGGGCCAATATCTCGTCCGCTGCCTAGAATTTTGCGGAATCCCCCACATCGGCATGGCGGCGGCATTTGACGTGAAGTAGACGGGAGGGAGACGATGGCCTCTCAGTTGCTCACCGGGAAGAATGGGCCGTCGCTGCGCGTGGCCCTGGTCCACCTGTACGCGGGATTTGTCCTGTTCCTGCTGATGGGGCTGCTCGGGCTCGCGATGCGGCTCAGTCACGCCCAGATGCTGCCGTTGAGCCCGGCCCTGTACGATGAGTTCTTCACGCTGCACGGAAGCGGAATGATCGCGGCGATCCTGTTGGGGGCCATGGGCGGGATCATCGCGGTGCTGAGCTCACGCACGCAGCTCGACGTCCGCCTGCTATGGATCGGCTTCGTGCTGTATATCCTCGGCGTCGGCTATATTCCGATCGCCGTACTCCTGGGCGGATTCGCGGCGGGGTGGACGATCCTGTACCCGCTGCCGGTCATGTACCAAGCCGGGTGGACCCCCTGGTCCACATTCGCATTCCTGCTCGGGTACCTGTTCGTCGCCCTGGGATTCGGCGTGTGGTGCGCGGCCGTGCTCCTCGCCCTCGCACGCCTCCACGGGGGGGTCACGCGCGCCCTGGCCTGGCCGTTTGTCTTTTCCGGGGGGCGGGTGCACAACCCGCAGCCGCTGCCGTATCTCCAAGACATCGCCGCCGCCGTCATCAGCCTCTACGGTATCTTCACCGTGCTCGTGGGGGCCGTCTACCTGATTCCGCTCTTTGGGCAAAACCTCAGTCTGAGCGGAACCGTGAACTCCTTGTTCATGAAGAACTTCGTGTTCCTCTTCGGCCACAACGTCGTGAACCTAACGATCTACCTGGGGGCGGCCCTCGTCTACGCCACGTTGCCGGTCTACGCCGGCCGGCCGTGGAAGACGTCGTGGCTCAGCGCGTTTGGCGTCAACGTGCTGTTCGTCACGCTCTTCTTCCCCTACTTCCATCACCTGTACCAGGATTTTGCCAACACTGTCCCCCTGCATATTTTGGGCGAGCTTGGATCGTACGGAACGGGGATTCCGGCGCTGCTGGTGACCGTGATGGGGGGTCTGCTGTTAGTCTATCGCGCCGGGCTGCGCTGGGCGGTGCCATCCATCCTGATTCTCATCGGATTTTGGGGCTGGGTGTTCGGCGGCCTCGGTGCCCTGGTGGATGGGACAATCCCGGTCAATCAAGTGTACCACAACACCATGTGGGTCCCGGCGCACTTCCACACTTACTACCTGCTCGGGGCCGTGGCATTCGTTTGGGCGTTTCTGTATCATCTGGCCGCAGACCTGAGCGGCAGGCGCGAGTCGCGGCTGAGCAGGGCCGCGGCGTGGCTGTATGGCATCGGAGGGGCCGGGTTCGTCCTGATGTTCTTCATCGCCGGCGCGGCCGGGATGCCGAGGCGCTACGCGGTGCCGGTGCCGGGCACGGGGGAGGAGATCCTGTCGACAATCGCATCCGTCTTCGTGGCGGTCCTGGGACTGGCGCTGGCCTGGCTCACGTACGACCTCCTCGCCCAACTCAAACCGGCCTGGCAGCGGACCCGGGAGCGCGCCGTGCACTCATGAACGGGATCTCGCGCTCGGCCGTCGGCGCGATCGCGGCGCGCCCACTGCCGGTTCCTTCCGGCCTTGGCGCGGCAGGGGACTACCTCGCCTTGATGAAACCGCGGATCATCGGGTTGCTGCTCATGACCACCTGGACGACGATGCTGATCGTATCTCCCCACCACACCGATCTCGGGATCCTCCTCCTGACCTTGCTGGGCGGCACGCTGGCGGCCGGATCCGCCAACGCCTTGAACATGTACTTCGACCGGGACATCGATGCGATCATGCCCCGCACGTGTCTCCGTCCGGTGCCGGCGGGGCGCCTCTCCCCTACCCGGGCCGCATGGTTTGGAGGCGTCACAGGCGCCCTCTCAGTCGGCGTGCTGGCCGGTGGAGTCAACTGGTTGAGTGCCGCGCTGTCCACGGCCGCCATTCTCTTCTACGTCGGCGTCTACACGCTCTGGCTCAAGCGGAGGACGCCGCAGAACATTGTGATCGGCGGGGCTGCAGGAGCTGCGCCGCCGCTGGTGGCGTGGGCGGCTGCAACGGGCCGCGTGTCTGTGCCGGCACTGGTGCTCTTTGCGATCATCTTCCTGTGGACTCCGCCGCACTTCTGGGCGCTCGCGCTCGGGAAGTCGGACGAGTACAGGGCGGCTGGCATTCCGATGTTGCCCGTCGTGCGGGGCGACCGCGAAACGCGGCGGGAGATCTTTGCGTATTCGCTGGCCCTCGCCGCAGTGACCCTCCTACTCTACGCCCCCCTGCATGTGCTTGGGTCCCCCTATCTCCTCGCGGCCCTCCTGCTCGGCGGTGTGTTCGTCGTTCTGGCCTGGAGGGTGCTGACGAGGCGGGGGCCACATGCAGAGTCCGTACTCTTTGGCTATTCTATCCTCTATCTCGCGTTGCTGTTCGTGAGCATGGTGGTGGATCGGCTCGTCATTTAGCCCGCACACGCCCACCGCCGAGCCGGGAGTAGGAGTTGCCGGAATGCCGCCAGTGTGGCAGGCGGACCTGGGGTCGTGGACATGGCGGGCCGACGTCCTGGGGATCCTGGCGCTCCTGGCGGCCCTCTACATCCGGGGGTGGGTCACCCTGCGATCCAGGCGGCACAGGGCGGCTGCCTCCGGGCCCGAGTTGCTCGCCTACCTGTCCGGCCTGGGGATCACCGGCATCGCCCTGCTCTCGCCGCTTGCCGTGTTCCAGCGGTACCTGCTGTCCGTGCACATGGTCCAGCATGAGCTGCTCATCGTCGTGGGCCCCCCGCTGGTGCTCCTCGGACATCCGCTGGCGATCACCCTGTGGGGCATGCCGAAGGCCTGCCGGCGCGGCATCGGACGGCTGCTGCGCGGTCAGGGGCCTCTCCGGCGGATCTTCGACACCCTGGAACGGCCGCTTGTGGCATGGATGGTGTCCGCCGGAGTCCTGTGGGCGTGGCACATCCCGTCCGTCTACAATGCCGTGGAAACGAACGGCGTCCTCCACGACGCCCAGCACATCGCCTTTTTTCTTTCCGGCCTCGTGTTCTGGTGGCCTGTGATCCAGGCACCTCCGTTTGCGCCGCCCATGACGATTCCCGTCTGCGTCGGTTATCTGGTGGCCGGGATGACGCAACGCGCCGTGCTGGGCGGGATCATAACGCTGTCTCCAAGCGTCTTGTACAGCCACTATACCCTTGTCCCCCGACTGAACGCACTCTCACCCCTGGACGATCAGCATCTCGCCGGGGGGATCATGTGGTTTGCGAGCGGACTCGTTCTTCTGGTCGCCACCCTGATCGTGATCTGGCGGGCTCCAGGTGATCAGCCTGATCATCCTCACCGTCATCAAGAACAGGCCGTACGCTTCGTGCCCTCGGGAGGCCGCCAGGCGCGTGGTGCGCAGCCGGTCAAATCCCGGGGAGGGGTACCCCCTCCTCTGGTTCAGGTAGATCCAACCGTCTCTGAATCCCCATTCTCCCTCACGAATGTGCGCAAGTCGGTGGATCGGTCTGAAGCCGCGGGAATCTGCGGAGGTTGCGTGCCTCGCCGCGATCGCCGCCAAAAGCGTTTGCGCGTAAATCTCCTATAACACCCTCGTACGGCGGTTCATGAGGCGGAGGGCGTGTGGCATGAAGCGATTCTTCAGGGTGGGTGATCACGTGCGGTGGAACTCGGAGGCGGGCCGCGTCTCTGGCACCATTATCAAGCGGGTCACCGAGGATATCATGTTCAAAGGATACACTCACCACGCCTCAAAGGACGATCCACAGTACATCATCCAGAGCGATAAGACGGACCATCAGGCAATCCATAAAGGGACAGCCCTGAGGCTCATCCCGCGGCGTAAGTCCTCGAAGGTGCACGAGCGCCAGCGGAGGGCCCGGGAGACTCGCGGCTCCCGTTCGTCCTAATGAAGGCGCACGACTGCAAGAAAATCTCCCCATCTCTATCATAAACGGGGCGGAACCTGCCGGCGGCACCCTCCGGCTGGCGGTTTTGGTCGGGCCCGACGGTCTTGTAATTGCCGCACCAACAGTTCCGCTGTGGAAGGCCGCGATCTGCGCCTCTCCGCAGGAGGCCGACGCGCACGGTTAGTTATGCTTATGCGGCAAGGAGCCGGCTGCCCCGAAGAGAGAGGGCAGCTGGCTTGTCCGTCCGAACGGCTTTCCGCGGTGCACTAACTACTTTCCGGTGCAAAAATAGTTCCTGGTCTCACGGTCCTTCCTGAGCGCTTTCCTTGAGAATTTGGCGGATCGTCGATTTTGCTGCAAAATTGCTTGACAAAATATCTATACTCAAGACCGGCTACAGAAACACGAAATGAATAAGCGTCGGTCACTTCGAAATGTAGCACTGTCGGGGAGACGTATCTTTGCGGTTGCGCAAATCGGGGGTAACGCGGCGAAGGCGCCGCCGGACGGCGCTCCCCGTCAGGCTTGATCTCCGAGGGTTTACGCTAGGTGTCAATGATGCCGTGGTATGAGGTAAGCGTGTCCCTGCACATCCTCGCCGCCTGCGTCTGGGTCGGCGGGATGATCTTCCTGGCCACGGTCGTGCTGCCGATCCTCCGGCAACCCGGATATCAGGCCGTCGCCGTGCCGCTGATTCAGGCTGCCGGTCTTCGTTTTGGCTGGGTTGGGTGGATGGCTCTCGGGACGCTCGTGCTAACCGGAATCGCGAATCTCCGGTTCAGAGGGTATGGCTGGACTCAGTGGCGCGACGGGACGGTCTGGCAGGGGTGGTTTGGCCACACACTGGCGGCGAAGCTCATCCTCGTGACGGCCATACTGGTCATCAGCGCGGTTCACGACCTCGTGCTAGGACCCCGGTTCACGCGCATCGCCGGGGAGCAGCCTGATCTTTCGGCCGTGCGGCACCTTCGCCGGCAGGCGGCCTGGATCGGCCGCCTCGCCCTCCTGCTCTCGGTCGCCGCGGTCGTGCTCGGGGTCATGCTCGTCCGTGGCGTCTGAGGGAACCCCGGCGGGAATCGGGACGCAGGCGGCCGGTGGGCCGCTCGCATTCACGTTCGGCCACTGGTACACCTGGACGGCGACCGGCATCGCCCTCCCCGCGCTCGGGCTCATCCTCCCAGCCCTCTCGGCCTCCCTCGCCGCCGGCAGATACGAATCTCCCATGGTGTTTGCCGCGACCCATGTGGCCACACTGGGGTGGGTCACGATGACGATCATGGGAGCGGCGATGCAGATGGCGCCTGCACTGCTGGGCGGACGGGTAAAGGGGGAGCAGACGATTCCCGGGCAGTACGCGCTCTTCACCGCAAGCGCGCTGGCGATGGTGCTGGGATTCGCCCGCGGCGCGTTCGCGCCGGTGGCGGCCGGCGGCGTCGGCGTCAACATCGCCTCGTGGTGGTTCCTGGCCCTCGTGATCTCCACAGTCCTCCGGGCCGGTCCGCGCCGATCGGTGGTGAGCCCGCACATCCCGGCGGCGTTCCTCTGCTTCGTCCTCGTCCTCCTGTGGGGGACCATGCTCGCCGCGAACCTCCGCTGGGGTTTTTGGCCGGCACTCCTCCAGGGGCACCGCGGGCTGGCCGTCCACCTCGCCCTGGGGCTTGGCGGCTGGTTCGGGCTCATGGTCGTGGGGACGTTCTACCGTCTCGTCCCGCTCATCCACGGCGCCCGAGTTGCCGATCCCCACCGCGGATGGGCGATCCTCGTCTGTGCCCTCCTCGCGATCGCATCGGTCGTGGCCGGGATCTTCTCCGGGAGCGCGCCGCTGCTTCGGGCGGCGGCCCTGCTGGCGGCCGCATCTCTCGTGCTGTTCAGCGTCGAAGTGCTGCACGTGCTCGGCCATCGCCGCTCGCGCGCGCCCGACCTCAATGTCGCCCATTGGCACGCTGTCGTGGCATCCTCGTGCGTGCTGGCGGCTGCGGGGATGGCCTGGGGCCTGGGATGGCTCCGGGGCGATCTCGGGCGTTTCGCCGAAGGGATCGTCGTGCTCTTTTTACTGGGGTGGGTGGGCCAGGCGATCTTCGGGCAGCTGTATAAGGTGACGCCGTTTCTGATGTGGTACTATCGCGCCACGATACCGGACGTGCTGGCGATCCCCCGGCAACCGGCCCCCTATAATCCGCGCCCTGGCCGGATCGCGCTCGTGCTCAGCAACACTGGCACCGCGGGCCTTGTGGGCGGTATATGGGGAGGGGCCGCCGGCCTGGCGGTCGCGGGCGCTGTCCTGTGGGCGGCCGCGGCTCTGGTCCTGGCCTATGTACTTGCGTACCGGTGGATCCCGCCGGCCATCTCGCGTGCGCTCGTCTTCGAGTGGCGCTGGCGGATCTCGTAGGATCGCCGGACGACATTCGACGAAGCACCTCGTGTCCGTGACAGTGACGGCAAGCAGGGTTTAGGGACCGATCATGACTTGCGTTAGCGCAAAAAGAGCGATAGGGATCCTACGTGGTACAGTGGCGCGGGCGAAAGACCGCAACAAGAGGCGGATCGATGGAGCCTGGGCGCGTTAGCGCCGGCAAAACTAGCGTCGATGGACGGGGGCACCCGTCGCCGCGGCGCACGGGCCGGCCGCCGGGGGATCGCCTGCGGCTGTTACGCTCCCGCCGCTTTTCCGGAACCTCGAAGTCGCTTAACCTGAAAACGGCGTCATGTCGAACACCTGAGGAGCGCGCGACGCGGCAAATCAAGGATTTGAGGGTTCCTTGGTCCCTGTTGCAGAACCTCACCGAA
>Ga0187846_10000720_pt1 | contig 18733 bp, 16 predicted proteins | sample TC_taG_FD_161473 | JGI IMG/M metagenome (GOLD analysis project Ga0187846, IMG submission 161473) | Biofilm microbial communities from the roof of an iron ore cave, State of Minas Gerais, Brazil - TC_06 Biofilm (v2) | ecosystem: Environmental > Terrestrial > Deep subsurface > Cave > Wall biofilm...
GACAGGTGCCCGACCGGGTAGCTCTGGTGGCTGTGCAGCACCAGCTTGGGTTTGGCCGTCGTGCCCGACGTGAAATACAGCAGCAGCGGATCGCTGGCGCGGGTCGGTCCGCTCGGTACGAAGCTGGCCGCGGCCTGCTGCGCCTCTTCCAGCCGGATCCACCCCGGCGCCGGCTCGCCGACGCTGATCCGGGTCAGGTCGGCTGCCCGTCCGGAGAACTTGTGCGTCTCGCTGGAAGCGCAAACGGCATGCCGTATCGCGCCGCGCTCGATCCGGTCCGTCAGGTCCTCGGTCGTCAGTTGTGTGGTGCAGGGAACGATTACCGCTCCGAGCTTGATGCTGGCCAGCATCACGTCCCAGATGGCCGGGTCGTTCGGGAGCATCACCAGCAGCCGGTCGCCGCGCCGCACCCCGGCCTGCGCCAGGAAGTTGGCGACCCGGTTCGAGCGCTCCGACATCTGCGCAAAGGTGAATTTGTGCTGGGCACCGTCCTCTTCCACGATCCACAGGGCCAGTGCCGGGTTGGACCGCGCCTGCGGGTCGAAGAAATCCAGCGCCCAGTTGAATTCGGCGAGCGCCGGCCACGAAAATTCGCGGCAGGCGGTCTGATAGTCCTCGCGATGCCGTTGCAGCAGGTCGCGAGCCTCGATGAACGGGTGCGTCACGACGCCGATCCTCCTCCGTTGTGCGCCGGCTCCGGCACGTACGATAAACCGGTCATCCGGGGCGCCGGTTTCGCGTCGCAGCAGCCCGACCGGGTGCGCCCGAACACAGCCCCGACCCTATTGCCGCGATCCAAGCGGCCCCGATAAGATCGCCTTTCAGCGAGGATCCTTCCGCGAGATGGAGGTAAATCCAGATGGCCAAGTCGCATGACCAGAAGCGGGACAAGAAGAAGCCGGCGCAGAAATCGGCCAAGGAAAAGCGGCAGGAGAAGCGGGAGAAGAAGCGCGGCATGTGAGCGGGTCCTCACGCGGCCGAATAGGCCCCTGGGTCCCCCGGTATTTCCACCAGCCGGCCGATTGAACCCTTGGGCGGCTGGCGGGAATTAACGCCCGATGCTCCTTAAGGGACCCCAATGCGACAAGGGCGAATCAGCGGTGCGGCTCCGGACGCGCGCCGCGGCCAGGACGAATCCGCCGACGAGACGGCGCTATTGCAGCGGATTTCCGCGGGCGACCGGCGGGCGTTCGAAGCCCTTTATCGCGGCTATTACCCGCGCCTGACACGCTTCCTGGAGCGCGTCATACGCCGGCCCCATGCGGTCGAAGAGGTGCTGAACGACGCGATGCTGGTCGTGTGGCGCAAGGCAGCCAGTTTCAATGGCCGCTCGAAGGTTTCCACCTGGATTTTCTCGATCGCCTATCGCAAGGCGTTGAAGGCGATCAAGCGGTTCGATGAGCCGGTCGAGGCGGACGAGGCGCTGTTCGAGTCCACCGAGCCGGGACCGGAGGGGCAACTGATGCAGCGGCAGCTGGCCGAGCTGCTGGTGAGCGAGATCGGGCGCATGTCGTTCGAGCATCGCACCGTGATCGAGCTCACCTACTACCACGGTTGTGCCTACCGCGAAATTGCCGACATCATGGCCTGCCCCGTGGACACCGTGAAAACACGCATGTTCCACGCGCGCAGGCGGCTGCGGCAGGCCCTATCGGATCGCAAGGAGGATCTGCAATGACCGGGCGCATACTGAGTTTTGCCAAATCGCCCCATCAGAGCGCGCAGGAGCTGCTGCCCTGGTTCCTGAACGGCACGCTCGATGCCGACGAGAGCGCGCAGGTCGAGCAGCACCTGCACACCTGCGCCGCCTGCCGTTCCGAGCTGCAATGCCTGCGCGAGTTGCAGTTGGCTTACGTGCAGGACCACTTCACTCCGGCGGCCGAAGCGGCGCTGAACCGGCTGCTTCCGCAGCTGCAGCCCACTGCACCAGCGGCATCGCGACCGGGCTTCGGGCTGCGCGCTTTGGCCGGCGCCGGTGCGCCGGCGGGGCTGTTCCCGGGCTGGATCCGGATCGCGCTGGCAGCCCAGTTCGGGGTGATCTTCGCGCTCGGATGGGCCGTGCTGCAGCCGGACCGGACGGCCTCGCAGTTCCATGTGCTGTCCCAGGCAGGGGCGCCGGCGCACGCGCGCGGTGACGTGGCCATCGTGTTCGATCCGGCCGCGCCGCAGCGGGAAGTGGAGCGGATCCTGCGCCGCGCCGACGCCCGCGTGGTCGACGGCCCGACGGCCTCCAACAGCTTCGTGCTGGCGGTGCCCGACGGGCAACTGCAATCGGCGTTGAACGCATTGCGGTCCGAGCCCCTGGTGACGCTGGCGGCGCCGCTCGAGACAACGGGCAGCCCATGAGTGCAATGCGCGCGGCGGTGGCGCTGCTGATCGCCGGCGCAATCATGTGTTGCGCGCAGGCGCAGCCTGCGAGCAGCCTGCCATCGAGCGGCGACGATGAGCGCCGCATCCTGGTGATGGTGCGGATCGCTCCGCCTCATTTCCGCCCCGAGGCCGGCTACGGCGGCGGTTACGACGCACAGGCGGGGCGGGCGGCGCGGCGCCGGATCGCTTCCGAGCTGGCCTCGAAGTACGGGCTGGTGGTCGAATCCGACTGGCCGATGGCTTCGCTCGGCGTCGACTGCTTTCTGATGCGGGTTCAGGGCGAGCAGCCGCTGGACGCGACGCTGGAGGCACTGGCACGCGACAAGCGCACCGCCTGGGCCCAGCCGCTGAACAACTTCCACACGCTGTCGCACAACGATCCGCTGTTCGCGCTGCAGCCGGCCGCGGCGGCGTGGCACCTGGCCGAGGTGCACACGCTGGCCACCGGCCGTAACGTATCGGTGGCCGAGCTGGACAGCGGGGTCGAGCTGGATCATCCGGATCTGGCCGGACAGATCTCGGTGGCCGAGAACTTCGTCGATCAAGGCCCCTATCCGGCCGAAATGCACGGCACCGCCGTGGCCGGTATCATCGCCGCGCGCGCCGACAACGGGATCGGGATCGCCGGCGTCGCGCCCGGGGCGCATCTGATGGCCCTGCGCGCCTGCTGGCAGGTCGATGCGACCGCGAACTGCAACAGCTTCACGCTGGCCAAGGCGCTGCAGTTTGCGCTCGCGCGTGGAGCCACCGTGATCAACATGAGCGTGACCGGACCGCAGGACAAGCTGCTGAACCTGTTGCTGGATGCAGCGCTGGTGCAGGGAGTGACCGTGGTCGGGGCGGTCGACCCGCAGACCGCCGGTGGCGGCTTTCCGGCATCGCATCCGGGCGTGATCGCAGTGGCCTCGGAGAATTCCGACAACGCCGGAGCGCCGGCCGCGGCCGTGGCCGCGCCGGGCCGGGACGTGCCTACCACGCTGCCGCAGGCCCGCTGGGGCTTTGTCGACGGCTCCTCGTTCGCCGCAGCGCATGTGTCCGGGCTGGTCGCGCTGCTGCAGCAGATATCCCCCTCGCTCGGACCCGAGCAGATGCGCTCGCTGCTGCTGATGGCTTCCAGCAGCGAGCGCGTGGGGCAGTACGGCGGCCGGCGCATCGACGCCTGCGCCGCCATCGCCCGCGCGACCAAAGCATGCTTCTGCGGCTGCGCCGCAGCGGCAACCGACAAGACCGTTTCGCAGCGCTGAGCCGGTCCCGTGCTCCGGTGGGCTCTCGCACTGGCGGCCGGATGCGTCGCGACTGCGTCGATGGCCCAGGTGTCCGGCAGCGCCACGGTGGTGTCCGACTATCGGGTGCGCGGCGTCACGCTGTCGGCCGGCCGCCCGGCCGCGCAGCTCGATGTCGGCTACGACGACGCGAGCGGCCTGTACGCCGGCGCGTTCGCCTCCAGCGTCCAGTTCTATGAGCATTCGGAGCACCAGGCGCAGCTGACCGGCTATACCGGTTTCGCTCAGCGGCTGCGTGACGGCTGGAGCGTGGATGGCGGCGCGGCCTACACCAGCTTCTCGGGCGGCGAGGGCTACAACTATCTGGAGCTGCACACCGGCGTCACGCACAAGGACGTGAGCGCGCGCCTGTACTTCTCCCCCAACTACTTCGGGCAGAACGTGCAGACCTTGTATGCGGAGCTGAACGGCTCCTACCCGCTGGCCGAGCGGTTCCGTCTGATCGGACACGCCGGCGCGCTGCAGCTGATCTCCGGGGCCAGCGATTACAACGGTGGCAGTCACCCGCACGCCGATCTGCTCGGCGGCGTTCAGGCCAGCCTGCACCCGTTCACGTTGCAGTTGAGCCGGATCGCCGGCGACGGCGCCAAGCGCGTCTACCCGGTGGGCTCCCGCCATCCGTCCGGCGTCTGGGCCGCGCGCCTGTCGTTCGCTTTTTAAGGCGCCGGTTCGGGCAAACTGTGGCCGTGGAGGGCACCGACGTCGATCGCGCGTACGCCGAGCTGGCGGCGTGCGTGGACGACTGGAGCCGGATCGAAGCGGCCGCGCGCCTGCTGCTGGCCATCTTCGACGACTTCTACGCCACGCTGTGCGGCTACCCGTACCGGGCGATGCGCGCGTTCGAGACGATCGATCCGCAGGCCGCGATCCGGATCAGCAAGGAGCGGCTCGGGCTGTACAGCCAGTACATCGCCTGGCACGGGGCCCGGATCCATGCCGCCTTTCCGGCGCTGGCCGACAACCCGAACGCATGGGACGACATCGACCGGCTGTTCTGCGCGATGATCGTCGACCGCTACGAGGCCGATGTCGCGTTCAGTTTCGCCCATTCGATCCGGCGCAACATCGGCCGCGAGACGTGGCGCCCGGTGGCCTATTCGTTTCCGCCGCCGAGCAAGCTGCGCGCCCTGTCGATGGCCCAGGTCTATCGCCGCCTGCCGGTGCAGGGACGGATCGACGCCGAGCTGATCGCCGGCGCGCTGCAGGCGCCGCGCTTCTCGGCGCCGTTCATGGATCTGCGGGGAGACTGCGAGCGGATCGTCGAGCGCGTCAATTTCCTGCTGGACAGCGACGCGCCCGATGCGGCGCTGCCGGTTGCGCTGGACGTGATCGAAGCGGGCTTCTTCCGCGACCGCTGCGCCTTCGTGGTCGGCCGCTGGGTGCTGAGCGACGCGAGCTTCGTCGCCTTCGTAGTGGCGCTGCTGAACAGCGACTGCGGCATCTACGTCGATGCGGTGCTGCACCGGGTGGCCGACGTGCACAACCTGTTCAGCTCGACGCTGGCCAACTTCCACGTCACCACGCGCCTGTACTACCAGACCTGCGTGTTCCTGTTCAGCCTGATGCCCAGGCGCCCGCTGGGGCACCATTACTCCACGATCGGTTTCAATCACGTCGGCAAGGTCGCGATCCTGAACGAGGTGATCGAGCAGGTCCGGCAGTCCGGGCACAGGCTCGGGCGCTCTCCGGGCTTCGCGGGCACGGTCGCGCTCGGCTTCACGTTCGAAGCGTGCTCCTATCACCTGAAGGTGATCCGCGACCGCCCGACCACCTCCTACAAGTGGGGCGCGTTCCCCGGCGTGGCCGCGGTGCTGGCCAAGTACCGCGAGGTGCACGAGATCAACCGCGCCGGCAGCATGCTGGACAACGTGATGTACTTCAACCTGACGCTGGACCGGGACCTGTTCGAGCCGGACCTGCTGGCCGACATCTGCCGCGAGGCCGGCGGCAGCGTCCAGGTGGAAGGGCCGAACGTCTTGATCCGCTCGCTGATCGTGCAGCTGAAGATCGTGCCGCTGCCGCTGTACCTGGAAAGCGCCGACGAAAGCGAGATCCGCAACGTGATCGCCAGCCTGGGTAACTGTATCCGCAACAACGCGGCCACCAACATATTCAACAAGGACCTGGACTCGCGCAACTATGGCGTCGGCCGCTACGGCCGGGTGCTGCTGTTCGATTACGACGCGGTCGAGAAACTCAGCGACGTGAAGATCCGGACCAACCTGGAGCGCGAGCCCGGCGAGGAGGACGTGCCGGCCTGGTTCTTCGAGGATGGCCCGGTGTTCCTGCCCGAGGAGATCGAGTACGGATTGCAGCTGAAGAACGAAACGGCGCGCCGGCACTTCAAACGGGTCAACGCCGACCTGATGACGGTCGGCTACTGGCAGCAGATGCAGCAGATGCACCGCCGCGGCGAGGTGCCCGAGTTGAGGATGTATCCGGAAAGCTGCAAGTTGCAGGCCGTCAGCGCTGACCCCGCTGCGGAGTCGCCGACGCGTCCTTGAACCGGCTATTCGAGAATCGTCGTGGCGGTGACAATCTTGTCGTGAATACGCCGGATGACGGCCGCTTCCATACCCGTATGGACAGAGTAAGTCAGGCAGTACACGACGGTTGATGCAGCGTCGGGGGGAGCATGGCCTTTCAGCCCGCTGGTGAACGTGCCCGATATCCAGGTGCTTCCCTGGGAATGGTTGGGCCGGCCGTCATAGTCGCCCTTGCGGCTGACCACTTGTTCCCAATCTGCGCTTTCGTCACTGCCGAATCCGCTTGGAGGTCGAACCCGGCGACTTACGCGCACGGTACTGGTGCCCTTGTGATCCTCACCGACATTGATTTCAGCAACGTCCCACACGATGCGCTTGCCGTCTCTGTAGTAGGAGAAATACAGCGTCAGCCAGCTGTCCGGCTTGATGTTCTGGATGTTTTCATCGAACGAAAAACGGATGCGAGAGGAGGCATACTGGAAGGTGGCATCGTACTGCGCATCGATGCGTATGCGGTCGAACACTTCAGGTATCAGCCGCTTCTCGCCGAGGAAGGACCGCCAGTCACGCAGGGAGCCGGAATAGTTTGTATAAATCAGGTTGGCGAGAAGTCGTCCCTGGTTGATCGTCGCTTGCACAAGGCCGGAGGGAACCATCAGCATCAGCGCCGCACAGCCGTCCGGCTTGGGCAGGGCAAACGAAACGAGCGCGAAGTCGTTGAATTCCAAGTGCCAGACTCGCAGCTGCCACTTCCTGCCGTAGCCGTCCGTCAGCCATTCTTCCTGCTTCGCGGTACCGAGTGACGTGATCCGAATGGCTTGATCCGCCACTGAGCGGTTCAGCCGTACGCCCCGCAGCACCAGGTCCATATAAAGCTTCGAGTCGGAAAAGAGGCTGTCCAGACTGACATCGTCCGGCCTACGCAACTTGACGACGGTCCAGCGGGCGCTCGTTCCGTATTCGATGACTCCGCCTCCGCCCAGCGATCCGGTCGTGATACCGCTCGGCTCGGATACATCCCACGTGCCGTCGTCCTCCTGCGTGATAACCGAGAGCAACCGTTCGGAATAGGTCTTAGCAAGGAGCTTTTCCGAGCCACTGCCCTGCGGGAAGATGGCCGTGCCATTTTCCTGCAGGTACTGCGCCTGAGCTTGCTCGAAAAAGTCGTTCTCCGCCCGGTTCACCTCGGAAGCGAAACCGCTGAAGGGTTGCGGCAGAGGGAACTCGCGCTGAAAGCTCGCAACCGTGGTTGCGGACATGACGGGCAAGCGAAATGACTCACGGAAATCCATGTGGCCGGATTTCGGGTCCGCATGAAGCACGCGCTCGATCGGCAGCGCGAAGTTCAAGTTCTCGTTGGGAGATTTTCCCAGAACGACCGCAATCGCACCTCCATGGCTGTCGAGCAGAGGGCCGCCGCTGTTGCCGGGAGAAGCCGCAGCGGAGAATCGTATCCACTTCCACTCGCCATTTCGCTCTTCCGGCGTCTCCGACGTCAGCAAGCCATCACGTATGACGATGCCCTCCCCCAACGCATTGCCAACCGCATACACCGCGCTGCCGATTGACCACTGCTGTGCTACCTCCAGGAAAGCGTTCGAATCGTCTCCCTGCACGGAAAAGACACCGAAGTCTTCACGCGACGAAAACGCCAGAATGCTTTTCACCTCTCTCACTTTGCCGTCCGTACCGCGCACCAGAGGGTATCCCATCGAACTTTCGGCCGCGGCACGCAATACGTGCGCCGCGGTCACGAAGCGGTTTGGACCTATTGCAAACGCGGTTCCGATCGGAATGTATCGATCATTGCGAATTCCGAACGGCAGCAACTCGAGCGGTAGCGTCTTTTCGTACGTCAAAGAATCGTGCACGGGCTTGGGGACGACGACTTCGACCGTCGCGGCGCGCGTCTTGCTCTCGAGTGCGCCCTCGAGCGCTGCTGCGGCAGCGGTTCTGCCGAATGCGATGCAACCACAGACGAAAAAAGCAGCGCCCCCAGTGGCAAGAGCCGCTCTGAAAGCGCAGGCGTCCTTTACGATCACGTTGTCCGTCAGGTCGGACGGCGGCCGGAACAACCTCACGGGATAACGTCCAGCACCGTCTGAACCACCACCTCGGCCGGGTGATTCGAGCTCACCTGCCCGCGCAGCATCGCGGCCGATGAAAACGGCATCGCGACCCGGCCGCTGGCATCGAGCGCGATCATGCCGCCGTCGCCACCGGCGGCCTTGAGCTCCTGGATCACGCCGGCGGCGGCCGTTTCGAGGCTTTCCTTCGCGTACTTCACGCGCGCGCAGACCTGCGCGGCCGCCGTGTAGCGGATGAAGACTTCACCGACGCCGGTGGCGGACACCGCGCACACGCCGTCCTCCGCATAGGTGCCCGCGCCGATGATCGGCGAATCCCCGACCCTGCCGAAGTGCTTGTTGGTCAGCCCGCCGGTGGACGTGGCGGCGGCCAAGCCGCCGTGCGTGTCCAGCGCAACCGCTCCGACCGTTCCAGCCGGGCTCCAGGACAGACCCGATTGCGCCGCCGGCTTCTTTTCCGCCTCCAGAGCGCGCTGCAACTCCCGGCGGCGCCGCTCCGTGACGAAATAGCTTTCGCGCATCATCGCGATGCCCTGCTCGCGCGCGAACTGCTCGGCGCCCTCCCCGACCAGCAGCACGTGCCTGCTGCGATCCATCACCTGGCGTGCCAGGTCGATCGGGTTGGCCACGTGGCGCAACGCCGCCACGGCGCCGGCCTTGCGGCTGGCTCCGTCCATCAGCGCCGCATCGAGTTCCGCGACCCCTTCATGATTGAGCACCGCGCCGCGGCCGGCGTTCAGCACGCCTGAATTCTCCATCACGCGCACTGCGCTCTGCACCGCGTCCAGGCTGCTGCCGCCGGAGGCCAGAACCTGGCCGCCGGCGTCCAGGGCCCGGTGCAACGCGTCACGGATCGCGGCAACTTCGCTCGCCGGCAGGTCTTTCGGCACGCCGCCGGCGCCGCCGTGAATCGCCAGCACCCATGCAGAGCCGCTCTGCGCGTGGGCGCTGGTGGCCGCCAGGGCGACCCCGCAGGCCAGCAGGAGCAATCCGCAGCGATTCAAGGTCGACTCCTCAGTTACCTGGTTGAGCCGGCTGCTGGGCGGCGAACGGATGCCATCCGGGGTCGGTCACCTCCTGCAACGTACCGGTGACCGGGAGGTCGGTTTGCTTCGGCACGCACAGCATGTTGAGGGAAACGATGCTTGGATACAGATTGTCACTCACGCCAAAGAAATTTTGGGGGTTGAACAGCGGCGGCGCGTGCCACCACAGGCGGTATCCGGCCGCCATGATCCAGTCGATCAGCTCTTTGCTCTTGTCGGCCCGGTCATTTTCGACGTACAGCAGCGGACGACCCGTCTCGATCAGCCGGCGTGCACCCTCCAGGACATCCCTTTCCATTCCCTCGACGTCAATCTTCAGCAGCCGGGCGCCGAAATCGGGCCTGAGCAGCTCATCGAGCGGCACGACATCGACGGCAATGCCCTGCCCCGAGGGCTCCAATGAGACGCCTCCCGAATTGTGAGGCTGGCGAACATGGTAATCGACCGCGGGAGCCTGCAGGGTTCCCTTCTGCCGCCCGCATCCGAGCGCCAAGGGGGTCACGTTCGTCAGGCCATTGAGCGCCAGGTTGGCGCACAGCACCCGAAAAATCGAAGGCTGAGGCTCGATTGCGACCATGCCACCACTCGGCCCCACCGTCTTGGCCAGACCAACCGTGTGGGAGCCGATATTGGCTCCGATCTCGACCACACGGTCGCCGGGATGAAGCAGCGACCTGAGGAACTCGTGTTCAAGCTCCGCATATTCGCCATACACGATCAACGCCCTGCCCAAGTACAGGTCATACTCGTTGGCCAGAAACCAGCCGTGCCGGCCGCTGACCAGCGAGTTGACTCCATCGAGCGGAACCACCTTCGCGCCTCGCGCTCCCGCGATTCGCTCGACGGCGCTCTCGCGCCACGGTTCCGATTCCAGCGTCTTGCGGACGCCATGCTTCCACAGATCGACGATCAGGCGACCCAGCATCTGCGGTCCGATCCGTACACCCTTCAGATCCCCTATAAGGCGTCGCCGCGTAAGGCAGCGCTGGGGACGCACAATATCATCGGGACAATCTGCGCAGCGGCGCAAGCACCGGGTCAGCCCTCGGCGCGCGCTGCCTGCTGCCCGTACAGCGTTCGCACCGTTTCGATTGTGTCGGCCTCGCCGGCGCGCTTGTCGGGCCGATATGCTTTCACGCGCGCGAACCGCAGCGCCAGACCGCCCGGGTATTGAGGGCTCGCCTGCAAATCGTTGAAAGCGATCTCGACCACCAGTTCGGGACGCACGTAAACCGTGTAGGCGTCGCGCTTGAGCTCGCGCGCCAGCAGCTCGCGCGTCTGCCACTGCAGCATCTCGTCGGTCAGCCCCTTGAAAGTCTTGCCGAGCATCACGAAGCCTCCGGCCGGATCGCGGGCCCCCAGGTGCAGGTTCGACAGCCGGCCGTGGCGACGGCCGTGGCCCCACTCGGCCGCCAGCACCACCAGATCGAGCGTATGCGTCTTCTTGATCTTCAGCCAGCCGGCACCGCGACTGCCGGCCTCGTAGGGGGCATCCAGTGCCTTGGCCATCACGCCCTCGTGGTGGCGGGCGAGCGCGTCCGAGAAAAACGCTTCCGCGGCGGCCACTTCGCTGGTCACCAGCCGCGGGACGATCAGGCCGGCCGGCAGCGCTTCGGCCAGGCGCGCGAAGCGCTCGCGCGCCGGCCGATCGATGATCGACCCCTGGTAGCAGCGCAGGCAATCGAAGAAGAACGACGCCAGCGGCAACTCCGCCCGCATCGCCTCCACATCGAGCTTTCGTCCGAAGCGGCGCATCGTGTCCTGGAACGGGCGCGGCGTTCCGTCGGCCGCGAGGGCGATCGTCTCGCCGTCCAGGATCAGCTGCCGCACCGGCAGCGCCCGCGCGACCTCGACGATCTCCGGCACCGCATGCGTGATGTCGTTCAGACTGCGGGTGAAGACCTGCACCTGGTCGCCGTCCTTGTGCACCTGCACACGCGCGCCATCCAGCTTCCACTCGAAGGCGGCGCTGCCGAGGCGGGCGAGCGCATCGGCGACATCGGCAGCGGGCTGCGCCAGCATCGGCTGTACCGGCCGATGCAGCTGGATCGTGGCCCGCGCGAGCCCGGCCGCTCCCTCGGTCAGTGCCATCCGGGCGACCGCGTCGAGGCGGCCGATGAACATCGCGGCGCGCCGCACCTCGCCGGGCGTCACCGAGGCTGCGGCCGCGATCGCCTCGATCATCACGCCCTCGAGTGCCCCCTGGCGCAGCTCCCCCGAGAGCAGGCGGATCATGAAATCCTGTTCCGGCGGCGTCGCGCACGCAAACAACTCCTGCAGCAGCGCGTTGCGCAGCGCCGCCGACCCCTTGCCGGTGGTCAACGCGATGCGCTCCAGCGCCGCGTCCACCTCTGCCAGCGTGAGGGCGGGCTGCGCAGCCGCGGCCCCACGCAGCCGGCTGAGCGCGGCGTAGCCGACGCCGAGCCGGCTCTGCCGGGTCTCCCCCGACAGGAAGGCCACCGCGATTTCGATCTCGTCCAGCGCGGCCCCGCGCAGACAGGCCGCGATCGAATCGCGCTTCTCGAGCCGGCCGGCGGTATCCGCCACCCGCGCGGAAGTGTCCACGATCACGGCGAGCCGGCTCATCGCAGCGCGCCGATGCGGGTTCGCATCGAAATGGACGTGCGGCTTATGGCTCGCACTGAAACGGCGCTTTGGCCGTGCCGGCCACCAGGGCCCGGTACCGTTTCAGATCCTCGTCGAAGCTCTCGGCGGTGCGCTGCATCTCCGAGAACTTGACGGCAATGACATGCTCGACCATCGCCTTTTCGGAATCATTGTCGGCCAGCCTGGTCTTCAACTCGTCCGGCACTTCGCGCTTCGCGTAGAACTCCTCCTCGTCGCTCAGCCGCTTGCGGGCCGCTTTCAACTGCTTCAGCTTGTGGTATTCCTTCTCCATCTGGGAATATCGATTCGCCAGCGCACGGTCGCGAGCCGCCAGCAGATCGTCCTCGCTCGGATAGGTCTCCAGCAAGGAGCGGTCCTTGCGGTGCTGGACCTGGTTCTGCTTCATGCACTCGGCCTGTTTTCTCTCCCGGTCGTTTTTGACCCTCTTCTGCTCCTCCGACATCGGCGGCTCGATGACGCGCTTGAGCGAACCGTCGGGATTCAATTCGCGGATCTCGACGTTCCTGCACTCCGGCGGAGGAAAATCCTCGTAGATGGTCGGGCCGTTGGGTGGCTTGCACGCGAACTTGACGCACCAGCCGGTGCACGGCAGCGCCATCAAGACAACCGTGAGGATCCCCCGGCCGATCTTGTTATTCATTCGCTCAATGATAGTTCGCCGCGCTTCGATAGCCACTTCAGCACCGTCTCGTACAGCCGCTTCGGCTCGATCGGCTTGACGATGACGTCGTTCATCCCCGCCTGCAGGCACTTGCGGCGATCCTCGTCGAACGCGTTGGCCGTCAGCGCCAGGATGGGCGTCTGCTGCCGTCCCGGCAGAGCGCGGATCGCGACGGTCGCCTGCAGTCCGTCGACCTCGGGCATCTGCATGTCGGTCAGGATCAGCGCGAAATCCGTTTCCGCCGCCATCTGGACGGCGCGGGCGCCGTTGTCGGCGACCTCGACCCGCAAGCCGACGCTCTGCAACAGATACTGCGCCACTTCCTGGCTGATCGGGTCGTCTTCAGCCAGCAGTACGCCGGCACCCTTGAAGTTGCGCAGCAGCAGCGCCTCGGCGCTTTCCGGCGCCGGCGGCTCGGGCGCGACCGGCAGCGGCGCTCCCTTGCCCAGGCGAGCGGTCAGCCAGAACCGGCTGCCCTTTCCTGGCTCGCTTTCGGCGCCGACCTCTCCGCCCATCAGGCCCGCGATGCGCTTGGTGATCGCAAGGCCCAGCCCGCTGCCCTGGTGTTTCCGGCTGGCCGAACTGTCGGCCTGCTCGAACGGCTCGAAAATCCTGGCCTGCTGCTCCGTGGTCATGCCGATACCCGTGTCCGCGACTTCGAACCGCAGCAGGCAACCGGCATCGCTTTGCTCCAGCGCCCGGCAACTCAAGGCGATACGGCCCTGCTCGGTGAATTTGACCGCATTGCCCAGATAATTGACGAGCGCCTGTGTCAAGCGCGCCCGGTCGCCATGCAACCACCGCGGCGCGCCAGCCAGGTCGACATCGAAGCCGAGCCCCTTTGCGGCGATGCGGTCGCCGACCAGGGCTCCGACGTCCTGCACAAGGTCATCCAGGGCGAAGTCCCGCGATTCCAGCCGCAGCCGGCCGGCCTCGATCTTGTTCAGGTCCAGGATGTCGTCGACGATGCCGAGCAGGTATCGCCCGGACGTTTCGATCTTGTCCAGGTATTCGCGCTGTTCGGCGGTCACGCTGGTTCGCCGCAGCACGTTCGCCATCCCGAGCACGCCGTTCAGCGGCGTGCGGATCTCGTGGCTCATGTTGGCCAGAAAGGCGCTCTTCGCGATGCTGGCCGCCTCCGCCGCCGTTCTTGCCTCGGCCAGCTCGCGCGTGCGCAGGTACACGATGTCTTCCAGTCCATCGTGGTATTGGGCCAGTTCCCGTTGAGCTTTCTGATACTGAACCAGCATCGCGCGCAACGAATGCGCATAGCCGTGCAGCCGCGCAACGACCCAGCCGATCAACGAGGAGGTCAGCAGGAAGATCGACACCGAGCGGTAGCTCGCCAGGTCCGCGGGAAAGGAGCGGTACGGCGGAATGAAGAAGTACTGCCCCGCCAGTCCCGACAGGATGGTTGTCAGCACGCCGGGGCCGGTTCCGGCGAGAAAGAAGCTCAGCAGGATCAGTGGATAGAACGTCACGAATGCGAGGCCGCCCTGCTGGGGGGAGATCGCCAAACGCACCAGCAGTCCGACCAGGAACAGCCCGAACGCCAGTGCGAAGCGCAGGCTGCGCGGCCAGTTCAGAGGCAGCTCCTTCGGCATTCTCATGCCGTCGGCGCTGTCCCGGGGTTCGAGGAGCATCGGACCGTTCGCGGTTGGGCAGCAATCCGTGGTGCGGAGCCCGTGCTGCTATCGCAGCGGATCGAAGTAGGTGAAGAACTGCTCAATGCCGTTCGATGATCCGGAGTCGAGGTAGAGCGCGGCCAGCTTCAGGCGGCCTGCCGAGTGCAGCTCAGCTCCCTCGATCATCGAACGAAAGCTCTCGCCGCCCAACAATTGATGCGTCACCGTCACATACAGGCGCGACAGCATGCCATCGCGCAGCATCGTTTCCAGCATGCGCGGTCCGGCCAGCAGGAACGCGCTGCGAAAGCCCTTTTCCGCCAGTGCAGCGACCAGCGGCCCGCCCTCGACGTACGGACCCTCGCCCGCGATGACGACCTCGTGGCCTTCCCGCTCGATGCGGCGCCGCCGCGCTGGATCGGTCTGCCTTCCAGCCGCGACGAATACCTGCTGCTGGTGCCGCTTGACCGCTTCGGGAAAAGGGAAGTCCAGACTGGCGCTGGCGATGCAGATGGCAGGTTGCGCCGGCAGGCCCTGCGCCTGTCTCCAGGAGGCCAGATCCTGATGATCCGGAACCGTGCCGACTTGCAGGATATCGTCCAGGCGCTGTTGCGCAAGCGCGCGCAGATATCCGCCGTGCGTGATCAGGCAGTCCGCCTGCGCATGCAATTCGAGCAGCAGGCGCAGGTCGCTGCCGCTCGTCAAGGCTTCCGGCAGGCGGCTGTCCCCGCTGGCGGGGTCGCGCAGCGCGATGCGTCCGTCCAGGCTGGTGACGAAATCCGCATAGACGAAGGGCCGTCCTGGAAGAGCGAGCTCGTGAAGCCGATGGGCGAGGTACAGGCCGTGCAGCGGGACTTCCCGCACCTGCGGATAGAGCTGTCGAACGGTGCGCGTCATGGAGCCATCTTAGCGCCGGGGCCGCGACCTGCAGACGCTCATGCTAATGTGGCCCGGTTGAGCGTTCAATCCAGCACCTGCAGTTATTGAGAAACCCGAACCGTGGGGAGGATGCCATGAAGAAAGTGTGGATGTGGTCCGCGCTCGGTCTGCTGTCGCTCGGCACGGCCGCGTGGGCGCAGGTGCAGCCGGCCGGTGGCGCCACCGAGAAAGCCATCGCGGCGCTCGAACATCAGTGGCTTCAGTCCCAACAGACGAACAACCCGGAACTGCTGGCGCCACTGTTGGCCGAGAAGATCGTGGGTACCGGCGCCGACGGCAAAGTCGCCAACCGGGAGCAGATGCTGGCCGAGGCGAAGGGACGCAAATACAGCAGCGCCGATTACGAGAACGTGCAGGTCACCGTATTCGGCGACGCGGCCATCGCGACCGGCGGGTACCGGGGCAAGGGCATCGACGCTTCGGGCAAGGCGTTTGACGAGCACGAGCGCTGGACCGACACCTGGGTGAAGATGCCGAACGGCAAGTGGCAGTGCGTCGCAACGCAAGCCTCGCCGATCAAGATCTGAGCCGGGCGCTACTTCGGGTACTGGATGACCATTCGATAGCAATCGAGGCTGCGGCTGAGGAATTCATAGGTCGCGCCCCACAGGTAGAGCCGGAAACGACGGTAGTTGAACTCGCCGAAACGCTCGATCACGGCGTCGCGGTGGCTGTCGAAGTTTCTGGCCCATTGCCGGAAGGTCAGGAAGTAGCTGTGCCGGTCATTGAACAGCTCCGTGACCCGCATCGGCGTTGCCGCCAGCTGCTCAAGAAGATCGTGCAGGATCAGGAATGAGTGGTTGCCCGGGTAGATGTACTTCACCATGAACGAGGACAGCTGGTATTTCTTCACGTTGGCGCTGCCGTCCAGGAAGATGCTGCGGCCCGGCTTCAGGAATGACTTGAACTTCTGCAACACGTGGTCGTACTTCGGCAGATGCTCGATGACGCCCATGATCACGATCGCGTCGTACTTGCGATCGGTGTTGTAGCTCAGAAGGTCGGAGTAGATGATCTCCCAGTCGTAGCCGAGCCGCTTCGCCTTGGCGTTCAGGAAATCGACCGACACCTGCGAGATCGTGATGCCGGTGCATTTGACGCCCCGGCTCGCTGCGTACTCGAACCAGCCGCCCCAGCCCGGCCCGATCTCCAGGATGTGATCGCCCGGCTTCAGTTGCAGGCGGTCGAAGCAGTACTCGAATTTGCGCAGCATCGCCACGTGCAGCGGCTCGTCGTCCGATTCGTACACCCCTTGTGTGTAGCACGGCACCTGGGGATCGAGGAAAGACAGGAAGAACTCCGGATCGATGTCGTAGTGCGAGGTGATCGCCTTCTGGTTGGTATGAACCTGACCGAACAGCAGCGGCTGAACGAAGCGCCACGCGCTCGCCAGCGGGTGCAGATCGCCCATCGAGGTGCGCAGTTCGAACAGGCGCAGCATGTCGCCTTCGATGTCGATATCGCCGGCCAGGTAGGCGTCGGCAAAGCGACTCTCGTCCAAACTGGCCATCGCCCGCACGGCGCTGCCGTTCTTCAGCACCAGCCGGAAGGATGCCGCAGCGCGCCCGAACCGGTGCACCGACCGGTCGGGCATGTGGATCTCGAACGGCACCGAGGCCTGTTCGAATGCGCGCGAGAAGCGGGCCTTCAGGAACTTCGCCACCAGGCTCCAGGCTGCCGGAGCGCGCTCCGGTGGTGTTCCAAGAGTGGTCTCTCCCATTGTTCTATCCCCCCTTTGCGTCGTTGCGCTTGTTCCATTCTTCCGACGTTATCTCGTAGGTCGCCAGCTCCTTCTCATACCAGCGTTCGATGCCACGATATCGCATGCCGAGCTTGATCATCACCCCGGCGGAGGCGGCGTTGTCGGGGTGGCAGACAGCGTACAGCACGCCGGCATTGAGTTTCTGGAACGCGAAATCCGCCATCGCGATCGCCGCCTCGGACGCCAAGCCCTGCCGCCACCGGTCGCGTCGCAGTCTCCACCCGATCTCCAGCGGACAGGCCGGGTCCGGCTCGGTCCCCTGCCTGCGAAGGTGCTGGATGCAGCCGGCACCGACAACGCCGCCGCTGGACAGCTCGATGAAGCTCCACCACGAAAATCCGCATTGACGCCAGCGCTTCTTGACGCGCTCGACCGACTCGACCGTTTCCTGCCGCGTTTGCACCCGCCCGGTGATATAGCGCATCACCTCCTCGTCCGCGTCCATCACGTTCAGGCCGTCGATGTGGGCATCATCGAACGGTTCCAGCCGCAGCCGTGCCGTCGTGAGGATCGTCATGTCGGTCGCGAGTCTAGCGCGGGGCAAAAAAAAGCCCGGCGAGCGCCGGGCCTTTGCCGAAGCGGTTTTCTTCAGTCGTGATGCTCGAATTGGAACATATCGAACAGGTCTCCTACGGCCGGCATGTTGGTCGGCACGTACGGATTGTCCTCGTCCATCTTCGGGTTCGGCAGATTGTCGCGGCTGCGAGCGGTGAGCGGCTGCAGGCCCCAGTTGCGCTCGATGAATTTCACCACGGACGCGTGATCGTTGTAACTGTGCACAACCCGGCCGCCGCGCGAATGCGGAGAAACGACGATCAGCGGGATGCGGGGCCCGTCGCCGAAGAAATCCAGCGGCTGCATAAAGCCCGAGTCCCAGTAGCCGCCGCCCTCATCCACCGTCACGATCAGGGCCGTGTCCTTGAACAGCTCGGGCTGGTTCTTCAGGTCCTCGACGATGCGGGCCAGCATCGCCTCGAACAGATCCAGCTTGGAGCTGGCCGGATGGCCGTCGTCGAAACTGTCCGGCTTGACGTACGCCACCGACGGCAGACTGCCCTGCTCCAGCTCGCTGAAGAAGTCCGTCGCGTCCTTGATGTGGGCGGCGCGCTGCACCGGGTCGCCCATGATCGACTTGGCGTACCCGAACGGGTTGCAGATGTCGCAGTAGAAGTAGCCCGGAAAACCGACAAAGGTCTCGATCGCGTCGGCCGTCCCGGTGGCGAACTTGACCGCAGCGTTGTAGGCGCCGCCGTAGTACGCCCAGCTGATCTGCTTGTCGTTGAGCGCATCGCCGATGGTCCGGATCGACGAGGGCGGCACCAGGGAACCCGAGGTAATCCCGGCGTCGTCGATCACTCCGTTGGGCTTGTAGCCCGGCGAAATGTTGTTGATCTGGTAGTACTTGCCGTTCTCGCATTTCGTCGCCGACTGGTCCGGACGCCACGCCAGCGTCGCCAGGTAATCCTGGATGGCCTTGACCCACGGCGCGGTCGGATCGCAGGTGGTCCAGTTGCCGTCCTTCGTGAAGGCGATCGTGGTCGAGCTCTTGGGCGTCGGGTTCGCGATCGAGGCGGGCGGCTGGGTCAGCGTGACGCCGGCCAGGTTCGTATACGGCTGCCACCACATCACATCCGCGGTGCCGATCATCATGTGCTGCACGAACGTGCCGCCCATCACCGGCTGATGGTAGTTGTCGTTGATCGTGTACTCGTCGGCCAGTTGCTTCAGGACGGGCGCGTCCCCTTTTTCCATGTTGTAGATGCCCATCGAGTTGCTGGTCGAGCCGTCGTTGCGCGCGATCCCGACATAGGGATACAGGTCGTTCAGGCAGCCCGATGGGTTTTTG
>Ga0187846_10000721_pt1 | contig 18731 bp, 14 predicted proteins | sample TC_taG_FD_161473 | JGI IMG/M metagenome (GOLD analysis project Ga0187846, IMG submission 161473) | Biofilm microbial communities from the roof of an iron ore cave, State of Minas Gerais, Brazil - TC_06 Biofilm (v2) | ecosystem: Environmental > Terrestrial > Deep subsurface > Cave > Wall biofilm...
AAGACCTCGCAAAGAACGCTCGGCTTTTTCACAGTTCCCACAGGCCCGACGGCGGCGATCCACCTTAAGAAGGACGATTTTCTGTCCGAAGAATGGGGAGCACCTCACTGAAAATGACAGGCTTATGACAGAATTCCGCGTGACGACTGATCGTTTGCTTGAACCACCAAGAGTCAAAACGTGGCAAAACCACGTACAGTTGGTTATCGGCGTATCCGTGTCAGCTACAAGGCTGACTGCGGAGAACATGGCATATTTGAGCCGATTTTGAAACGGTCCGAATAAGGGATAGCCCGTCCTTATGAATTTCGATGACGCTCACAGAGAAGGGCCTGCTTGCCCAGCAGGAAACTTCGGACAGGATCAAAAGGAGTCAAGCTGAGGTTGCGGTCAAGCGCAGGCCGCAATGAGGCATGGGAGCGTGCGGCGCTCACCGCAGATCCTTCCAATAGTCAGACCTCTCTCACTGGACCTTCTTCATCCCCCATTTTGCAAGCTCAGCTTCGGTGGAAGCTTTCGGGTGGAACTGATGCGCTCTCGCGTCGTGGTGCCGCTCAATAAGAAAATTGCACACGCGACATTTGCGCGTAACGTCGGTCTTCCTCCGTCCTGCCGCTGGCAGCCGCCAACTCGCCAACGACCTCCCTTGACGATTGGCGAAATCCCGCTCAGTATAACGTGAGGGCAACGGCATGGAAGGTGCCGCTTTACTTTCGCGGGCTGTGCCGCGTGCCAACCGTAGCCTACTCGGGCCTGTAGCTCAGTTGGGAGAGCACCTGGTTTGCAACCAGGGGGTCAGGGGTTCGAGCCCCCTCAGGTCCACCAACTTTTCCCGTCACGTACTATTCACTCACAGCTCCTATTCGGCCCGCCGGATGTTGCCGCGTTCACCTGGACACTGACGGAGGGCCTGAGACGAAGAAGTCCTTCCAGTTCACGGCCAGCAGCCCGTGACGGTGAGCAATGGACTCATCCCCAGGGGCCGTGATCACCAAAGGGCGGAATCTTGGATGGCGGCGACAGAACTCCAAGAGCCCTTTGAGGCTCTGCGAATCGAACTGGCTCGTCTTCACTTCAAGCGCCCAGTCACCCCAGGTCCCCTCGAAGACCGCGTCGACCTCCAGGGGTTCCTCACGCCAATAAGTCACGCGCTGACCTCGGTTCACCGCGAACGCCAAGCAGGCGTTCTCCACCCAGAAGCCGAATCGTTCCGGCTCAGGGCTTGGGTCCGGTGGCCCGCTTGGATGCATGGCGGAGAGGAGGGCGTTATTCAGCGTCACCAGCTTCGGGGGTGCGGCTCGCCGCCGATGCACTCGGATCGAGAATCTTTCAAGGGGCGCGACCAAATATGCGTCCTCGAGCAGACCTAGGTAGTGAGCCACGGTTTCGATGGCGCCCTTGTATTGAAGCTGCCCCTGCAGCTTCTGTAGCGACACAATTTGGGCAGGGGAACCTGCGGCGATCGCGAAAACCTGTCGGAGCAAACCGGGACGCCGCACCGCCCCAAGCGCCAGCACGTCTCGGCCGATGGCAGGTTCGATGATCGCATCTTTGATATAGGCACGCCAACGCGTCGGGTCCTTCTGCAAGGCAACCGCACCAGGGTAGGAACCGAAGCGGGCAACGTTCAAGGCGGCCTCGTGCACCGGGATCCGAAAGGTGGCTGCTAGCGACGAGGCCGACCAGTGGCTCATCGTCAGCCGCTCGAAACGGCCGGCCAGGCTCTCGCGCGATCCCGTGGCTACACGTAGCGCTGAGGATCCGGTGGCAACGATATGAAGAGGCAGGCGTCGACGACGCAGACGGTCCCAGTGCCCTTTAAGGTGTTTCGCCCAGTCGCCGAGGTGATGAACTTCATCGAGCAGCAGAACCGCCGTTCCGTGCTGAGCCTGTGTTTCGGCCTCAGCCCAACGTCGCTCCCAGAAGCCAGGAAGCGCGGCATCCGGCTCGTCTCCTGCCGCGTAGACAGCGGCATGGCCGAACTGCTCGGCAAGTTCCAGGAGCAGGGTGGTCTTGCCGACCTGTCGGGGCCCCGTCAGCAGCTGGATCCGTCCCGGCGCCGGCTCTTTGAGCCGTTCGAGGAGCCGATCCCGGCACACAGCGTAGTCACCCCAAAGCTCAGACATACTCGAATAATTATTCGACTACTGTCGACAAGTGTCAACCTGTTCTGCCGCCAGCCCGCCATCCACGACATATCCTTTTGAGTTGTCCAGACCCGGCTCGAGATTCTCCTCGTCATTCTGAAAACCTTCTGCCATTGGGCGAACAAGTGACTCCCCAGGAGTGATGAGTGGGAGAAGGCTGCTCGCGACCGCCACCGGCTGGGCGGCGAGTGCTATGGTGTGGAGACCCGGTATCTGCAACCACCCATGTGCTATCGAAATTGGACTAAACACTTTGGTAGCCTCTGCCGATGCTCCCTTTTGAGTGAGCACCACCCTGGCGGAGTTTGCCGAGAGCGAATTTGTATGCCTGGAGTCAGCTTAAGCGACGCGGTGAGGCCGAGTGCCGTAGGGACAGGGTACGAAAGCGGTGTCTACCTGGACGATCTATCCGAGGGCACCGTGTTGGAAGTCGAGACCGGAGGGCACCGATACACGATTGTCAATCGCGCTGCTGGGCACGCACTAATCTCAGGCCACCCGACATTCTGCCCTGAGCCGACTCCGGTAAGAATTGACGGGTCTACTTGGGGTGGGTCCATGCTCAAGCTCGGGTTCATTGGGCTTGGAATGTATCTAACATTTCGACACCCAACCTATCAGACGATTACCACTTCGCGCATCGTGGGGATCCGACCAACGAGCCAATCCTCCAAGAGCTCAGTTCCGACATTTCAGAATTACGGTGACGCATTGTAGCGGCAAGCGCGCCCTCACCCACCCGTCAGCTGACGGGTCCCCCCTCTCCCGGGAGAGAGGGCTGCTTTGCTGGACGGTGTGGCCGCGAACACAATGGATCACGTGTTCAAAGCAACGAGGTGGTGGGAGTATTATGCTGAGGCCACCGCAGTTTCCTGGGTGGTGAAAGTCAATCCCTCGCCTTCGACGTATGAGATTTGCAGAGTCTGCCCTGCGCTTACTTCTCCTGCCAATAAGGCAGTGGCCAGAGGGGAAAGCACCAACTGCTGAAATGTGCGTGCAACCGGTCTTGCGCCATAAGCGGGGTCGTACGATTGCTTAGCGAGATAGCTCAAAGCCTCCGGCGCCACCTCTAGGTGGACATCGCGTTCCTCGCCCAGTTTCTCGCGCAGCTTCACGATTTGGGCGTTCACGATGCGTTCCAGCTCGGCTTCAGTCAGCGAGTTGAAGGTGATGACCTGCGAGATCCGATTATAGAGTTCGGGCCGCAAGGTCGCCTTGACGACTTCTAGGATGATCTCCTTGCGCTTTTCCAGGTCGTCGGTCGTTTCGATGGCTTCGCGTACTCCGAGGTTGGACGTAAACAGGACCACGGCGTTCGAAAAGTCGCAGAAGCGGCCTTTGGCATCGGTCAAGCGCCCTTCATCGAGTACGCCCAGAAGCAAGTCCAGCACCTCGGGGTGGGCCTTCTCAACCTCGTCGAAAAGCACAATCGAATATGGCGACCGCCTCACCTGTTCGGTCAGGAATCCGCCCTCCTCGGAACCCACCAGGCCGGGACGCGAGCCGATCAGCCCGGAAACCGACGATTGATCTTTGTACTCGCCCATATCAATGCGGATGAGGGCGCTGTCGTCATCGAAGAGGGACTCCGCGAGGGCCTTGGCCAGCTCGGTTTTTCCCACTCCCGTGGGACCTACAAAAAGGAACGAATTCGGCTTGCGGCCCACTTGCAGGTCCGCGCGCATGCGCCGTACGGCCTCGGCTACGGCGCGGATGGCTTCATCTTGACCGAAGACGCGCGCGGCCATGCGCTCCTCGAGTTTCAGCAAGCGGTCACGCTCGCTTTCTAACATGCGCTGAATCGGAATGCCGGAGCGCTCCGCCACGACTTCCGCAATGTGCTCGGCACGCACTTCCTCCGGCACCATGCCGCCGCCTTGGGCGAGGGACGCAAGCTGCTGCTCGAGGTCAGCCCGCTGCTGCTCCAGATACTTGAGCGACCCATAGCGTATCTCGGCTGCCTTGGTAACGTCTTTTCCGGACTCGGCCGCAGCCAGCAGCGCTGTCTGCTGCTGAATGGCCTGCAAGGTCTGCTGAAGCCTGTCGGAAGCTTGCTTCTGCGTTTGCCATTGATTGACGAGCTGTTCCACCTTGGGCTTGAGCTCCGCGATTTCTCTGCGCAGTGTTTCGAGGCTCTTCTTCTGCGAGGCCGAGGCGCTCTTTTCCAAAGCTTCGAGCTCAGCTTGCTTGCTCACCAGCAGCCGCTCCTGTTGATCGACGGCTAAGGGCTTCGACTCTTTCTGCATGCGGATGCGTGCTGTAGCCTCGTCAATGACGTCGATCGCCTTGTCGGGAAGAAAACGGTTGCGAATGTAGCGCCGCGATAGCTTGACAGCGGCCTGCAAGGCCTCGTCGGAAAGGCGGACGCCATGGTAGGCCTCGTAGCGCGGGCGAATGCCCCGCAGGATCACGCCCATGGTCGCTTCGTCAGGTTCTTTGACGCTCACCACCTCGAAGCGCCGCGCCAGGGCGCCGTCTTTCTCGATGCGCTCGCGATACTCGTCAAAGGTGGTTGCGCCGACGCAGCGCAGCTCACCACGGGCGAGGGCCGGCTTGAGGATATTGGCGGCGTCCATGCCCCCTTCCGATCCGCCCGCTCCCACCAGGGTGTGGAGCTCATCCAGGAAGAGAATGATTTCCCCTTTGCGGGCCCGGACCTCGTCGACGACGCCCTTAAGGCGCTCCTCAAACTCGCCGCGGTACTTGGCGCCGGCGACCATCGAGGTCAAGTCGAGGGCAACGACCTTGCAGTGTTTCAGCGAGTCCGGGACGTCGCAGGCGGCGATGCGCAATGCCAGCCCTTCCGCTACGGCCGTCTTGCCGGTACCGGCGTCGCCCACGAGTACGGGATTACTCTTTGCCTTGCGTAGCAACGTTTGGATGACGCGCCGGATCTCCTCGTCGCGCCCGATCACCGGCATGAGCTCACCGGCGGCGGCCGCCGCGGTCAGATCGCGTCCAAACCGCTCCAGCACTCTACCGCCCGGGCGTGCCACCGGCTCACCTCGCTTCTCACCCAAGGTGTCTCCCAGCGCAGCTCGTGTCTCCGCCGCCTTTTCGACACTCTTGCTGGTGACGCCGCCGCGATGCAGCTCCTGCTTAAGCTGCTCTTCGCCGAACTCGACTGCCGCTAGCAGGAAATCAATCGGCTCCGCCCGCTCGGTGCCGCGCGCTTGCATTTTCTCGAACGATTTCTCAATCAACTCGCGGAGTGACCGCGAGGCTACGGGCCGCTTGCCGGGCTCGAGCCTTTGGACTCCTTCCAGTTTGTTCAGACGCAGGGCGAAGGTTTCAAGCAGCGCGGTGGTAGCCACGCCTGCCCGCTCGAGCGTTGCGGCGAGCGACGAGTCCGCGTCCAGAAGGACATAAAGCATGTGGAAAGGAGTGATGAGGGAGTGGTGCCGCTGTTCGGCCAACAGGCGCGCTCTTTCCAGCGCTTCTTCCAGCTCATTTGAAATCTTGTCCAGGTCCAGAGCCATAGCTTCCTATTCCAGTCTTCGCCGGCGGGGCGGAGGAGGGGTCTCGGGGCCACGTGGCGCTTCGCCTCGACGCGGCGAGTCGGCGGGCCGATCGCTGGAAGGTGGGACGCCGCGCTTGGGTTCCACCGGGGAAAGACGTTCGGCGAATGGTCGGGGCGGACGAACCGGCTCAGGACTGGCACGTTCCACGGGCCGGGCCCCTTCTTCTGTGCGCCCGGCGTAGAAACGGTGTCTCACAAACAACAGCGCCGTGCGGATGGGGTAATGAGCCTGCAGACTCACGCGAACATCGGTGATGGTAGGGACGTCGGGCGCCTCGAAATCAAACTCGAAGTTGCGCTGCCCGGCCAGCTTTACTTCACTCGGAAGGATAATGGGATCGCGTCGGAAACCCGAGCCCTCGTTTAGCCGGACCTCAGCGATAATCTTGTCACCACGCTCGAAGTTGGCACCGGCCTCGCCGGTAAGGATCAGGCGGTACTTGTCACGGCCTTCCAGCCGCAACTGGCTGAAGGTGACAGTGAGCTCGTCAGCAAAGCCCTGTACGCGCGACGGCTTGGCAGCCAGCTTGTACAGGACTTGACCACCGCGGTCGAAAATGAAGTTCATCGCTTCGAGCGACGGGCTGACGCGGAAGTCTACGTACTTGCCCTCCAGGGCTTGCTCCAGCCGGGCCAAGGCGCCCAGCGATGCAAGCCCCGCTCGCACCTCGATGGCCAGGTCATCGTTCAGTTCCCACTTGCGAGTGGTTTGGAGCGCACGCTTCTGCTGCCCGAGTAACCGGATGAACTCCGTCTCCCCGGTCTCCTTCAGTTGCTCAAAGTATTGCTGTGTCGGCGGACTTAAGTCGAGGTAAACAGCCGCGCTGTGGAAGAACCGGCGCAAATGGCCGAAGAAAGCCTGAGGTGGCTGCACCGGATCAAGGATTTCCCAAGCGCAGTTCTGGAGTGCTACCACCATTCGCCCTACGAAATTCGCAGTCTCGACGTCCAGTTCCGTCTCGATACCACGCTCCTTGAAGATTTTCAGGAACTCCTGCATGGCGCGATACAGCTCCGTGTACCGCTCGGCCAGCCGCGAGACTTCCTCGACGATCTCTCGCCAGCGCGCAGCGAGCTGGCTGCAGGCCAGCATCGACGTGCAAGCGGGGATGTAGTCTGAATCCTGCTCGTAGCCGGCGCCATCTCGTGGACGACGAATCCGAGCGACCACCATAGCGTAAGGAGTCAAGTCTGGAGGAAGCTGGAGACTCAGTCGATAGCTCAGGCGCCGTTCGGTTCTCATCTGAGGGTTAAAGTCGTCCAACGGGCCGTCGGCCGTCTCCTTTGTGTGTGGCTGACAGAGAATGTAGACACCCGCCTCGGCCACACCTTCCAGCTCGGACTTGGAAAAGCTGCGCCGCACCGGGTGCTCTGGATCGATATCAATCATGCAGCCGCCAGGCGTAAGGCCACGGCACTGAGTTACAGCAACGTTAACGGCCTGCTCGTCTTCCTCGACGACCACAATTGGATCGTGGCGTACCGCGCCGCGCTCGTGCTCGGGCAGGCGCGGGCCTCCGCCGATTAACCCGTGAGTATTCGTGACGTATCGGAGCATCCACAGCAGGGAGGAATCCAGATAGCGCTCGAACCTCACGAAATGCTCCGGTGTCAGGAGCATCCCATGCTCCCAATTCACCGCGCTTAAATCAACATCCTCAGGTTTCATTCTGTCTTTGTCCTTGGTCCTTTGTTCGTTGTCCTTTGGCCGTGGTCCGGCGTCCTCTTACTGGCTTGAGTTATGATTTCCGACTGAGGCCCCCCTCACCTGGCTCTCCCGCGACTGCGGGATCGCCACCGTCTCCCCCAAGGGGGCGAGGGGACTCTCAAAAGTTGTGCGGAACAGGACATGAGTCCCCGCCCAGATGCGAGTTGATACCCAAGCGCGCATTCTCGCTCTCAACGCCCAGTCGCGGTGCACGCTGAGGGTCGAGCACGAGCCAGGAAACGCGCCGACCGCGGTCGAGAGGTGCGCACAAGCCCAAGAGTCCCTCGATCTGCCCGCGCTCCTCCGGGCGCTGAAAGCGATCATAGGTTTCGAGCGAGACGGGACCGATGACGACCACGAGCCGCGCCAGATCCTCAACACGATTACCGAGAATGAAGTCAGCGCTCAGGCGGCTAGCCCTCGCGGCGAGCAAGCTCAATTGCTCATCATCGAGATAGCGAAAAGCAGACTCTCGTCGAATCTCCGCCAGTGGCAGATCGAAAAGCATCCGGAACCCCAAGCGGATTCCCTCTTCCCAAGCCGAAAAGACGGATCCAACGCTCGCAGGCCGCGTAGTTCTGCGGCTCGATGTCGAACAGCCGGGCACCCTCACAGATCCAATGAGAGGCTTTCTGGATAGGATCGTCGAAAAGTTCAACAATTTCCTTCGTTCCCGGTTCTGTCTCACCCCCTTCATCCCAGAAGCCCACGGGCAGGGAATGGAAGAAGCCAAGACCGCCCACGGATAACGTTACGATGACGTCGGGAGAGAGCGGCGTGCCCGCAGGAGGGTACTGGCCGGCGATCCAGCGTGATGGCCAGCCCCGCCCAGTCGTGCGGATAGTGATGCGCGAGGCGGATATACCGAGGCTCCACAGAACCTGCAGCGCCGAGTCTACGGTGTGATGAAATCCGCGCTGCGGCGCGGAGAAAGCCGGCATGCACGGCACGCGCTCGGCGGTTACTTCCATGCCAGTTCCACCTTTAGTTCCGTGTCGTAGAGAGCGCGCTCGGCAAGGTGGTGGGTGAGGTCATCGCGAAGCACCCGACCTTCCTCCTCAGGGTCCACGAAGTCATCGCGGCTCAACCATACCTTCACTTGTTCCACCCGCCGGAGCCCCTGGGGGCTCCGATCAAGGCCAGAAGTGACATCCACCGCGAGGATCCGCCGGTCCAAGGCGCGCGTCGCGGTCACGAGATCCGCGCTGGTCACGTTGCGATCCCGCGAAAGTAGAGCCTCGGCGAAACGAGCGTAAGCGTCCTGGAACGTCTCACCATCAGTCCCCCCGGCAGCCGCCGTGGGGTTGTTGACCCGCAGGCCGCTGAAACTTCCTGCTTTCAGGAGCGCGTGCACCTGGTTCGGGCCGAGGCGGTTGCCCGCCGATCCGCCAGTAACCCAAAGTCGGAGGTTGACCTGAGAGTCCAAAGCACCGTCGGGGCCGCGGGCAGGCCGCAGCTCGACGCGCCCGCTACGGATGCCGTATCGACCGACGCTCGGATCAGCGCATGGCTCGAAATCCGGCAGGTAGGCGGAGCCGGAAGCGCCCAGAACCGAGAGTGGGGCCACGAGATAGCGGGGCGTGCCCGCTTCGCGGCTCACCGGAATCGACCTTCCGTGCTGCTCGAAATCGATGGTCTGGTTGTAGCACTCGACGTTCGAGGCGGTGACGGCATGAAGCATAAAAGACCGGACTCCGATGTACAGATCCGAAACCTCCCTTGGCATGGAGATCCGAACCCAGGCGCGGTCTGAATTGAAGAGTTGATTTGCGCTCAGACCGAAGATCTTGGACAAGGCCACATCGAGGCCCTTGGGAATCTTGCACAGAAACCGGCGTGACGGAGGGATGTGAGGAAAGACAAAGACCCGACCGGCATAGAAGCCGTCGGGAAGCGTTGCCACTTCGACTTCTTCCGATGCCGCGGCAGGCTCCTCACCGCGTAGCCATGCGAGCGTCTGAGTACCGGCATTAGCTCGGCGCGGTCGCAGCATACCTTCGACCGCGAATTCACCTTTCGGTCCGGCGAGGCACCAGGTCTCGCGTAGTAGCGCCTTCTGGATACTGAGCGCGTCCTGACTGAGCTCGCAGAAGACTGAATGGCCGGTGAGGTGGCCGGCGGGCAGGTTCTCGATGGCCAGAAAAATGGCGGGGCTGGCCCCCAGATTGACGCGAACGGGTTCGAGTGAGGGCCGCGCTGCCTGGAACTTCTCAGGCATCTCCACGGCCGATAAGAGGCGTAGACAACCTTCTTGGTAGGTAACCGCTAGGGTGATGGCGGATGTCGACACAGTCAGGGAAGCGTCCGTCGTCAAGGTCATCTTCTCGCCACCCTCCGCCTCGCCGACCAACTCCGTTCCCGCGGGAATTGTCTGCTCTCCGCTGTCCAAGCCAAAGCGGACAACGGTCTGGGCGGGTCGCGCTCTTCGCTTCTCGATACCCAAACCGGCAATCAGTTCGTCAAGCAGAGCCAAACGGATTCGTTCGACTTCATTATACTGTTCTTCGAGTTGGCCCGCGAACGTGCGGAAGAGGACGGCAAGGACGGGGTCGGTGGCCTCAGCCGAGACGCCATAGTCCTTGAGGCGCCGACGAAAATCTTCCCGCAACTTCCTGTCAATCTCCGCCGCTGTCGCTTTGCTGAAGGACATTCTGGCTTCTCTAGGTGATAGGCGTCAGGTGCCAGGTGTTAGGTCTCAGGTGCTCGGGTATTAAGAGTAAAGTGTAAAGGATAGGGATGAGGGCTCTCACTTTCACCCTTTACCCTTTAGCCCGGACACTCGGCGCTTGCCACCTAACACCTAGCACCTAACACCTAGCACCCGACACCCGGTTAGCCTCGCAAATCGAAATCCTGACTTTTTCCGCCCTCGACGGGGACAAGGGTCAGCACATAGGAATCCACATCCCGCTGCCCAGATTGTTCGCGGATCGCGGCTTCGACACGATAGCGAGTAATACCCAGGTCCTGGAGCGCAAGGTTCAACTCCGCCACGAAGGTCTGCATTGGCCGAGGCCGCCGCCGAGCGTCCTCCAAAAAGTCCCGCACACCGAAGTGCGGGCTGACTTTCCAACTACCGCTTGGGGTCCTCGCCATCGCCTGGACAAGCGAACGAATTGCCTCAAACTCGTCGCATCGCTTGAGCAAGCCGCCTTGCAACCGAATCGGAGCTGCGATAAAGGACATCCATTTGGTCCTTGGTCCCTGGTCCTTTGTCCGTTGTCAACAGTCCGTTGTCCTTCGTCTTTGGTTCCGAGTCCTTGGCCCTTGGTTCTTGCCCTGGTGGTTAGGAACTGCCCAAGTGTTTGCAACGCACAAAGGACGAATGACAAAGGACCAAGGGCTAATGACAACGAACAAAGGACATGCAACTGAACCTAATTTCCCATCTTAATTTCCTTAAAGTTCTGCTGGTTCAGTGCCGGCTCAATGTCCAAAATCAACACGTGGTTCAGTCGCGGGTGGTCTCCCACTAAGTCGGCCGGAGGGTTACTGGTCTCAAAGCTGCTGATCCAGCCCTTGAAGCTGTAACTACACAGCGCATCCTGATGAGCGTCGTCCTTCCAGAACTCGATTTTGATGTCCTTGATCTTGTCGCGCGTGACGACGTTGGCAAGATCGAAAAGCTTCTTGAGCGAGCCATGCGGAAGGTTCGTATCGTCATGGAAGTCGACGCAGACCCTGATGGACGTCTCCAGGCTTCCCATCTCCGGCATGCCTGCCCTATCCTTTCGGGTGGAGAACCTCACGGTTGTCCAGACGGCATCGACTTTGGTTCCATCGACGGTTAAAGTGCTGCGGTAAGGTGCTGCCATCCCCTACCTCCTAAATTGTGTAGCGCAGACTTTCGCCTCTCAGAAAGTCTGCGGCCTGTATCGACCAAGCATCAGAATCACCAACCCGGTCGAACCTCGCTGCCTTCGGCAAGGGCGAGCTGTTCGTTCTCGGAGCAAATGGACATTGGTACTCACCAGGGCTTGTGCAGTCTTCAGGCCTACGGCCGCCACAGACATTGAAAACGGAGACTCGAAGGTCTGCGCCAACGGCATCAGCTAGCTTGGAAGGCCTCCTAGGCTAGGCAAGTATTGGATCTCACACGATTGGTTCATCTGCCCGTCCTTGAGGAAAGCGCAGGCGGGTACCGGCAGGATTCCGGCGTCGCAGACGAGCCCTTCCATGAAACAGCGCGCTAGCAAGGGCCATGGCTGCGTCCTTGGGAAGATTCAATCCCAGCCGAGTCGCGATGCGATTCATCTCGTGAAGCGTGAAGTTTTCAGGCAACCCCACCTCGATTTCACTTGCCACCGCCGCGCTGTGCAGATCCGCTATGATGCGGTAGGCTTTCTGAAGTTGCTCGCCTTCCGGAATATTCTCTCCCAACCAATCGATCTTTTTCTTGATGTAAATCGCTGCCTGATAACGGTTTTTCAGGAGTGGGGGAGTGCCTAACCCCCACTTCCACATGTTGTTCTTGTATCTATCCGACCAAGTTCCTTTGTGGGCCATTCGTCTGATACCTTTCAGTAGCGAGAATCGCTCAGCACCGCCGACAACGTGCTTCTCTGCTCCGCAGAGCTGTCCGCGATGCGCTGACGGGAAGCTGTCGGGTGGTGCCGGTCGGCGAGCTCCAAAGCAGTCCGGGGTGCGGACTATCCTCTTCGTCAACTGAGCTTCCGGCTCGGCCCGATTTCTAAAATCGGGCCCCCACAAGACGCTTTGCATTCACACGGCGCACGCGCGGACTGCTAATTTAGTTGCTGATCTTCACGTCCCCGTAGTTCTTCGTGTCGAGCACAGGTTGGATACTCATCACCAGCATATTGTTCCCACCCTGATCGTGGGTATGGGTTTGCAGGTGGCTGATCCAACCCTTAAACGCATAAGAGCACACCACGTCTTTCTTGGCGTCGTCTTGCCAGAACTCCACTTTCACGTCCTTAATCTTATCCTTGGTGACCAGGTTGGCGGCCTCAAACAGCTTCTTGAGGTTACCGAAGGGAAGATTGGTGGTATCGTGCAGATCAGCGACCACATCCAGGGTGGAGGTCAAGCTCCCCATCACCGGAGTACCGGATTGATCGCTTTGCGTTGAGACATGAAAACTCGCTGAAGTCGCGTCAAACTTCGTACCGTCAAACGTTACAGTCGTTCTTGTAGGTGCTGCCATCGTTGTTCTCCTTTTAAATTTGATCTGTTGAAATCATTCCCAAGACCTCACAGGAAGTCTTACTCAGGCATGCGCATCTTCGTCGAGCATACCGACTGATTACAGGGAGGCTTCGCCTCAGACGGACGAGCCATGACCCCTCGCCCGTCCGTCAGCCGACGGACACCCTCTCCCCAAGGGACAGGGCGGCGTGCGGCCTCGATTTGCTCGGCCCTGGGGCGGGCACCGCTCGCCCCTAGCCGTTGAACCCTATCCTTTCGGATAGAGGACACCGCGGAAGTGCACACTGTCTGGAGCGTGGTGCCATCACTCGTACCTCGCTCTCATTACGAGTCGCTGCCCTAAAATGTTCTCGTAAGTTATTGGAATCTCGCAAAACCGTAACTGCACTAACGCCGTTGAATCCGGCACGCTTTCTCGAACCCCAGGGACTGTCATTTAATCCATGCCGAGCCATCGCCGAAGAAAGAGCAAGATCTTCTCCAAACTCCGCCTCAGAGCTCTGCCTTTCTTCTTAACCTCCGGAGCGATCGCGGCGGGTAGGGAAGCGGGCGAAAGGTCTGCTGCGGTACATGGAGGAACACCCCCTCGGGAAGGGATTCGAAGGGTCAACGCAGCAGGCAAGGCTGACCAACTACCGGGGGGACGTGGTACGGAAACCGGCCAGACCGGCGCGTCAGGCGAGGCGGCATTCGCCGGCTGATACCCCCCATCCGGATCGGCTATTTTTTTTCCTCACCAGCCTTCTTAAACTCCGGTACATCAAGCTTCAGCACGAAGGTTTCCGCGGGCCCCGCGGGCATGACGTTCAGCGTAATGTCGCAAATGCCCTGCATGCGCTTGTTAGCATCCTTGTCGACGAAAAGATCGTAACCGAGGATCGTGCCTTGCTCGACTTGCTCATCCAGCAGACGCTTGAGCGGCTTTTCAATCGACTCCTCCATGAACTCGCGCGTCAAGACCTGCCCGGCGACCTGCAACAGGTAATGACGGCAGCAACGTTCCAGGAATGCAAGGATGCGATTAGAGGTAAAAAACTTCAGGACGCCGTAAGGGTCCTCTGCCAGGGTGCGGCATCCGAAGAAGCACAGATGGTTGTCCGCGTCACGGATAATCGGAACCAACTGGCGCTCCATGCTCAGATGCTCCATCTCGCCAATCAGCGGCTCGATGCGGCACTTCTCGCTCCCGATGATCTGGCCAAACCGTGAACCAATAGGTCCCTGCGCCAGCCCCTGTGCGTCATCGGTTCGGGCCAGGGCTCCGGCAAACACAACCGAAGGCGGGCCGTAAAGATCATCTCCACCGTCCACCTCTTTCTCAAACCAGTGCCTGGGGCGAAGCTGCAAGTAGCCCATGGTGACGACATCCCTTGCCGCCCGGTCCTCGGGACGCTTCATGAACTCGTACTTGCCGCCAGGCAAAAAGTGCCTGTCGACAATCTTGAATGACTTCTCGTCGTCGATATCGGTCACCAAGAGCATGCCCCAGGCGTTGGCGATATCCTCCAGCTTCTCGCGCACTGGCTGAGGCAGGTAACCTGGTGCGACCAGATTGCAGATGTCGTCACGAAAGTTGAAATTGTCGTTGCGTCGCCGGCAGAAATCGTCTACGGCGGCGACATTCATGCTGAACACGTCCTTCATAGCTTTGGCGTCCGCATTCCACACGTATACCTCTACCGGCTTGCGGATCTTGCCGTCCGGCACCTTGCTGTTTTCAAAGAACAGCATGAGCTCTCGGTAGCTCCGCTCGATCGGCCGAATCTGCTGGAAGATCTGCGCCAACAGGCTGTCGCGAACAGCTTCGGCCTTGTCAATCTGCCCTTGAATCTTCTTGACCGTCGCCTCGTAAGGGTCCTGATCGTTCAGGAGCGTCTCCGAGTTCATCAACTGACTCAGGAATTCTTTGGCCGACTGCGGAGTGAAGATCGATGTGAGGGTGCGAGTCTGATCGGTGAAGCCAGGGTGAAGATCAGCAAAGATGTCCTGGAGAAGCTCGCGCGCAGGGCTTTCACCGAGTATCTCCGCCGTGCTTTTGATTTGGGTTGCAACCTCGTCAGCCATCAGCTTTTGCCTCCCTGGCCTGCGACTTTCTCAAGTTCGGACCTGAGTCGGCCGAAGGCCTCGATAATTTCCTTTCTCTGTTCGGGGTTGTTCCAGGCGCGTCGGACTGACGGCAACTTCCATCGGTCCTTCAAACGGTACAGAAGGTCGATGTTCGACTTCAGATCGGCCACGTCGTTGCGCAGGTATGTCACATCCCCTTCCTCGCTTCGAATCTCTTGCCTTTTTTGCAGCGCTTCCGGATCGAAGTCCTTGATGCTGCGGAATCGGAATTCCGCTCGAAACTCCGTTTCTTCTTCGCCCGCCGCCCCTTTGAAAGAGAGCTTCGGCTGGAACTTCTCAAACGCGTCCTGTGCGGACTCCACCTTCACGGGCTCTTCATTTTCCGAGCCGACCTCCTTCCCGACTCGATCCAGAGTCATGGGCGTGATTATGGCGGCCGTTGACGTCGGCACCTTCCGAACCGAGGGGGTGACTCCTTTTCGAATGACCTTCACCAGTGGCATGACTTTTCAGTTCCTCCTCTCAGTCGACGGTTACAGCTAGCCCTCAGGTGGCTTTCTTCGTTCCAGTCGGGTCCGAGTTCCAGTCAGATTAACCGGCAGCACCCGCGTGGCGTCAACGGGAGCGCGGGGAACCGGACTTCCATCCCGAGCGCTTTCAAAGCCAGGAGGTGCACGTCGGGAAGCAGCGACGGGCGCCGGTTGCGAGGCAGAGGTGGCGCTTGCCCAGCGTGCCCGCGCAGCAGCGGGAATGCCTCCCCAATACTGGTCGGCCCAGATCAGGCGCGGAATCAAAAACCAGAGGATCAGCAGCAAGCCTCCGAGGCCGACAAAGACCAGCACCGGCCGCAGCGCAGAAGGCCATCCGTTTGGTGCCGCAGCTCTTGAAGCCTCCATCAGTGCCGCAATCTCTGCGTTGTTGCATCTGCCTTCAAACAACGGTACACCCATTTCGGGGCTCGACCACTGCGTTTCGTCGCTTTCCCAATTCTCCCCGGTGGGGAGAAGGAGCGAGACCCGCAGATGAAGAGTCCTTGCAGTTAAGGACGCACGGCCTGCCCAAGGGAGCGTGAATGCGGCGGCAATGTCGCTCGCAACGGGCTTCGCAGGAGGATGCGAGAATTCACGCTTCAGTGTTTCCGCGTCGGTCACCATTCGGAAGTGGTTGGACATAGCCCTAAGCGCCGCTTGGTCGACCTCCCGAGCGTCCCCAAAACCAACAGCAGTCACCGTAATTCTCTTGTAAGCGTTAACCTTATCGATCACAGCCTGCAAGCCTTGGTCACCGGAAAGCAAACCCGGGTCATCTCCGCGCTCAGGGTACACTTCGTTCTCGCCATCGGTCAGTACGAAAAGCTGTGTCTCGGCCTTCGCACCGGACTCGAGCTGGTGCTGCAGGAGATCCAGGCCCTCATCCATTGCGGTGTAAAGCGCAGTATTATTTCGCGGCTGGGGTTTCGGCAGGGACTCTAGCTGTCGCTGCGTGTCGCTCAGTGTAGTTAGAAATCTAGCCGATTGGATAGTTTCCACAACCTTGTGGCTCTCAAACGCCGCGATGGCTACGCGGTCGATGCCCGGTTCGAATCCCTGGAGGAACTGAGACACGGCCGCCTTAGCGGCATCGAACCTGGTTTCCCCGGTTGGCAGGCGCTTGATCATGCTCCCGCTGATGTCGATTAGAATGAGCACGATTCTGTTACGGGATAGCCCCCGCTGGGTGTTAGTTGCGGAGGCATAGAACGGCTTGAAGTCCTGATTGTCAACGTGGATAGTCAAGCTTTCTGCCAAACGCCCCTCTGGCGGCAGGGAAAGAGTTAAGGGAGTCCCGTCCGCTCCCACGGCCTTCAGACCAAAGCGAAAGCACGGGGCAGTTGAGACGGGGTCGCAGGAAAGCATAGGGACGCGGTCGGTAAACACCAACCTTCCGGCTTGACCGGCCCCAGCGGACTGCGCCAGCAAGCAGAGGGCGACCGACCAGTAGATTTCCTTTGTCATTTGTCTTGAGTCAGTGGTCCGAGCACCTAACACCTGGCACCTATCACCTATCCTCAGCGCTCCGGGACGCGAACCTAAGGGCCGTGCGACCCAGTAGAATGTCGTCAGCATCCCGCAGCTCAATGCTTCTCACGATTGTCCGACCTCGGACCCGCAGCACGTAGCGTGCCAATCCCGCCTGATCGGCTGCCTCGGGATGTCGTGCGATGTAGAAACGCCCATGACGCCCGAACACAACAGCGTGTTGGGGTGCCATGGCTGCATCCGGAATGAAGATCTCATCCTGGCGCGCGCCCAGGCCGCGCCGGGTGTCCTCGCCTTGATTGCCTAGGACGTACGAATGACCCTGCTTGACCTCCCATTCTCTTTTCGAACGCCCAAGCTTGCTTTGTGCGCGGGCGTCGCCACTGCTCACGAAAAGCAGGGCGCCATAGCGCATCACAACAGGAGCCAGAGCAATCCCGAAACATACCGCGGCCCCCATCAACATGAATGCAAATGCCTGAACGAGGTCAGGAACGCGGCTCCCGAGACCGGCGAACAGCAGCCCACCTAATGTACCGCCCAGTAGACCGCCTGTGAGTGCATAAGGCACACGGAGACGGTTGGTGCCTACCCACGGCAAGCCCAGTGCCAAACCAATCAGAGATCCAGTGACAAGCCAAGCGACCACTCGCGCAGCAAAGGGGGTCGCAGCAGCCAAATTGTCTGCGATAGGAATCTGCAAGAGTCCAGCCCCAAACCCGGCGGCCGCTGTAACCAAACCAACTACTACTACCCAGGTAACACTACTGCGCTCGCTCTGCAGCCGATCGCCAAAGGCAACCACCAGAATGCCGACCAGGAGTCCGAAAATTGTCGATGCCACCAAGTCAGAAACCCAAGTCAGGGCTGTGGGAGGCCACATCGCCGCTATAGCGGCAGACAGAGCCCAGGAGAGAAGTCCAGCGGTGCCCCCCAGCAGACACATCAAGTAAATACTCCGGTGGAGACCCATGCTAACGCTCTGATGAAGCCGAAGAAAGTATGAAAACCGAATTACCTGATTTCCGTCTCCCCGCGGATTCAGGGAATCTAGCGAATTTGATCTTACTTGTCAAGTATCATCCTTGAACTTATACTGGCCCCTGCCCTACCCATGAGTGTCGATCCGAAGCCATCAGCAGTTGACTACACCCGTCTCGAAGGAACCATCTTCGGCCGGGCGCGAACGCGACAGTTCCGCGTGCTGGTCGTGGGGGCCGGCGCGCTCGGAAACGAGGTTGTCAAGACCCTTGGCTTGCTCGGGGTGGGGTCAATAACGGTGGTTGACCCGGACGCTGTTGAGCCCGGCAATCTAACCCGCTCGGTACTGCTGCGCCACTCTGGGGCGGTTGGCCGGAACAAGGCTATCGCGATGGCTGAGGCGGCTCAGGAACTCTTTCCAGACACTCAGGTGTTCGGCGTGGCTTGCGAAATCGCCGAGATAGGTTTCGAAGACGTGCGGAAGGCCGACCTGATTTTCAGTTGCGTGGACAGCGAACTGGCTCGGCTCGAGATCGCCTACATGTCGACCAAACTTGGCGTTCCGGTGTCGGACGGAGGTCTGGCGAACCCGAATTACTCGCGGGGGAGGGTAAGTTATTTTCCCGGCCGGGCGGGCGCTTGCTTTGGCTGCCTTCTCACGTCCGAAAGACGGCGCGAGTTGCTTACCTTGTGGGAGTCGCATGTCAGGTCGTGCTGGGAGGCGGCCTCGGAACATGCCTATCCCAGCACGCCGGTGATGGCGGCGGTGGTGGGCTCTCTGCAGGTTGAAGTTGGCCTGCGTCAGGTCCTGGCTGCCGAGCCTCTCGGCTCCCTGGCCGCCACGACTTTTGAGGTGGAGCTGCATCCGACCCCAAGGCTGGAAACCTTTCGCCTCGCGCCGAGTCCGGTCTGCCCTTTTCACACTCACCCGGGAGTGCTGTTGGGGTCGACGGAGACCGGGACCGGGACCACCATCCGGACATTACTGGATGCGGCCAGGGTTCACGGCCTCTCAGACGCCATGCTGGTGCTTGATTGGCCTGTCTGCGCGCGGGCCCAGTGCCTGGAATGCGGTCATTTCTGGTCGCCCATGCGTCGACTCGCGGCGTTTAGAAAGTCCG
>Ga0187846_10000722_pt1 | contig 18730 bp, 15 predicted proteins | sample TC_taG_FD_161473 | JGI IMG/M metagenome (GOLD analysis project Ga0187846, IMG submission 161473) | Biofilm microbial communities from the roof of an iron ore cave, State of Minas Gerais, Brazil - TC_06 Biofilm (v2) | ecosystem: Environmental > Terrestrial > Deep subsurface > Cave > Wall biofilm...
AAACACTTGCGCTCATACTTCGGACGAGTGATTTCGGTCCACATGTTGTGCCTCGCTGATTACTCGACACAACCATCGAACCACAACTTACCGAAATCACTCAACTCTTTTTCGGTCAGACACTTAGAGAAAGAGGGCGCGAGAGTTAGTCCGGAATATCGGACATCGCCGCTGAGCCGAGTCCGGGAAACCAGACTCGGCGTAGGGCCGAATCTGGCATTCCGGAAGGGGCGACACTCCTAGATCGGGTCGCCCGATTCCTCACGATTGCTGGGCGTGCTTGCTACATAATTCTGAAGATCTAAACGTCGTGACATGGCGCCGGCGGCGGCCGAACCGCGCGCCGCCATGTATCGGCGGCAAGGGCCGGCTGATCGCCGAATATGCCGTCGCGACCGGGGGCGGAGCGCCTCTTTGCCGAATAACAGCTCGGCTGGCAGCGCCTAGGACGTCTTCCGCATTCCACCCCTCGGCCTAGACCTCGGCGCAATCCCGCAGCCAGGCCGAATCCAGGCCTCGGCGAGCTGCGGCACCCCCGGCTGGCTCGGCGGGGGATGCCGCGAGCGGCCGGTTTCTCGCTTTCCGGCTAGGTGTGCGTTCTCCGGGTCCCGCTGCTACCCCGATGGGTTTGCCTGCCCCGAGTCGGGTGGCTGCGCTCCCATTTGGTCCAATGGCGAGTGCGGCGTTCCCGGCGAGACCCATCCGGGGCGTGGGCGCGTTTGCTGTGCGATGCCATTGACCCGGTGACTTGCTGCCACCCCTGCTGCGGATCGAATTTCTGAGCATAACCGCCGGTTAACACCTCAAAAGCGGCTAGCGCATGGCCCTTCAGATCGATCGCCCCTTGGGCGTGCTGGTGCCCGAACCAGTTCGGTGTAATGAAGTCTGTCACGAGGACGCCGCCGATTGTGTAGCCGTACTGGTCGTCCTCGACGGGATCACACACTTCGCCGGCCCAGAAGACGCCTTGACTGTCTTGATAGGCACTGTTCAGCCACGGATCCACCGCCATCTCGCAAATCTCGTGGGTGGCGCCGACACTGACGCTCGCATTGTCGGCGAGAATAGTCTTCACAAAGACCTTGGAGATCGGCAGACCCTCATCCGTGAGGTCGTGATAGGCAAGCGCGTTCGCTTGGTCGCTGTCATCGAGGAACACGACCCACCACGTGCCGGAAGCCGGCGTCTGGCCTTTGGGCACAAAAGTGAAGGTCGCGGCGTCGACCCCCCAAACTGGCAGCAGGTCCTTGTTCCACTGCTCATCGAACGCTGGTAGCATATTTTGAACGTCGGCGTCGGAGATGGCGGTCGACTCGTTGATCACGGCGATCTGCGGCATCTTTACCTCCTTTGAGTTGCTTGAACTGTTAATTGATCAATTTAGAGTTTCTCTGAGGGCTTGTGCTGGTATTGGCCAGGATGTCACCCAGGATTTCGGCTTGGTTACAAGTAGCCCGAAAATTCACCGACGATATGTGAACTCGCTCACACATGGAGGAATTTTGCCGGGCCGCACTCTGTGAAGGATCAGCTATAAGTTTTATCGCGACAGCGGATAGCGGTCGTCGTCGATTGCTTTTTTTAGAAGGCTGAGGAGCACTGCCGCTTCGTCGTTGGTTAGATCGAGCCGCATGCCGGGAAGCAAGGCCAGAAAAGCCGCAATCCCGTTGCAGCTTCGACCGGTCTCTTCGATGATGTGGAAGCCACTCTCGAGGTAGCTGGAGCGCGCCTATGACCGACACTCAGCCGCGTCTCTTGATCAAGAACGGGACACTGATCGACGGTTCGGGCCGCGATCCGGTCCCGAATACGCTTGTTATCATCCACAAAAATCGGATCGCCCATGTCGGGCCCACCAACAGCTCGATCCGGCCCGCATGCCCGGACGACACGATCATCAACGCTGCAGGCAAGTTCGTCCTCCCCGGATTGATCGATGCGCATTGCCATATCTCGTTGCACCAGGGCGCGCTGCCGGGCGTCAGATACACCTCGAGCGCCGAGTTCTGCACTCTCTGGGCAGCGCACGCGATCGGCCGAGTGCTGCGCGCCGGGGTTACCAGCATCGCCGTTCCCGGCGGCAAATGGTTCACCGATGTGACGGTGCGCGAGGCGGTCGAGGCCGGGCTTTTGGAGGGGCCGCGGATGGTGGTCGCCGGCCGCGCGCTCTCCAATTACGGCGGTATCTTCGACCCCGACGCCTATCCCGCCTACGAGGGGACTCCCAATGATGCGGCTGGCGTGCTGTGCAACACGCGTGACGAGTTCGTCCGGGAGACCCGCAGGCAATGCAAACGCGGGGTCGACCTAATCAAGATCGCCGACTCCACCTGGGGCGATGTGCAGACCGTTGCCGAGGACGAGATCGCCGCTGTCGTCGACGAGGCCCACCGGCACAATGTCAAGGTTACGATCCACTCGCGCGGCTCGACCTCGACGCGTGCCGCCGCCAAGGCCGGCGTCGATCTGATCTACCACGGCGATCTCGCGACCGAGGACGACCTCGATATTATCGCCAGGGCCGGGATGCCGATCGCACCAGTCCTGACGTCGCCCTGGATCGGGGTCGAGCATGGCGCCGCGGCGAGGAGCTTTACCGACCGAGTGCGCGATCGTCTGAAGGTGCAGCTCGACGCGAGTTTTCAAGTGATCCGCAACGCACGCGTCCGTGGCATCTCGGTATTGAGCGGCAGTGATACCGGCAACACCTCCGCCTTCGCGCACGGCCGGTGGCACGGCAAGGAAGCGGAACTGTTTGTCACGGAGGTCGGTATGACACCGATGGAGGCTATCCTCGCCAATACGAGCGGTAACGCGGCCATGGTCAACCTGGCCGGGGAGATCGGGGTGATCGCGCCGGGCAAGCTAGCTGACATCGTGATCTGGGACAGTGACCCGAGCGCCGACATCACCGTCTTGCAGCGGCCAGACGAGATCTCTGTCATCATCAAAGACGGCAGGGTGATCGATCGCGACACAGTCGGTGGCTTCCGCCCGCTCAGCGAAGAGCCTGGCCGTTCCGGGATATTATTTCGTGCTTAGGTCTGCTTACCATGCCGCCGGACGCCGATCAGGATGAAACCAAAACTCGCGATGCTCCTCCTCATTTTAGCTGGTTTGTGCGCGAGGACTGCGGAGGCAGCAGGCGCACCCTTAGAGAGAAACGCTGCATTCCTTTATGCGGTCGATGAGTCCGCGAACGTTCGAGGATCCATCTCCGTCTACGACCTCGCCACAGGGCACCGGCTGATCAAAACCATTCACACCGTCCGGGGTGTCGGCGATGTCAGAGGGGTGGCCGCGAGTGCCGTTACTGGGAAGCTTTACGTCAGTTACATCGATGTTTCGGGCACCGGAATGGTCTATTGCCTAAACATTTACGACGACACGATTCTCTGGAACAAACCGATCAGTCCCGGCGTCGATCGGCTGGCGATCAATCCGGACGGACGATTGCTTTATGTCCCGACCTGGGAGGGCGGCTTGGCCGACTACATCAACGTCGTAGATACCGATACTGGTGAAATCGTTCGAAAAGTACATTTCTCCAATCGATCGCACGACACGCTGTACCCGCTATCCGGGCCGATTTTCCAGGAGACCAAAGCCGAGGACGGGAGCGGCAATTATCTCTATCTGATCGACCCTAAGAGCTATGCCGTCTCGAGCGTCGGTCCTTATTCGGGAATCCTCGGCCCTTATGCCGTCGATAGTTCGAGCAACTACGTCGTAAATAACGTGATGCACCTCTGGGGAATGCAGGTCGCCAATCTCAAGACGGGCCAGATCATTACCGCGCGCCTCCCCGATCACCCGCCCGGCGATCCCGGACTGCTGCATGGCATTGGCTGGAGCCCCAATCAGACGGAAGTGTGGGAGAGCAGCAGCTGGAATGATCCGCGGGTCTACATTTGGGCAATGGATAATCCGATGGCGCCGGTTCTCAAACAAACATTGACATTGAAAAGCGGTCGGGGGTCGCATTGGCTGACCTTTGACATAAAAGGGGATTACGCCTATGTCGCGCCCAACAAAAACAGCAGTGACGGAACCGAGATCTTCGATGCCCGCAGCCACACTTCCGTCGGCCTAATAGACGCCACGGAAGACATGATCGAGATCGACTTCGCGGACGGGAAGATCAGCCGGGTGGGTGATCAGTACGGGATCGGGCGCCAATAGCGACTTGCCCGTGATCCGTGTGGCAAAATGGCGTGAACGATAACGATAGGAGGAGACCGTGAAGGCGCTCGTAAAGTTTATTGCGGTCGGCGCGGCTGCCGGCGCTCTGCTCGTGCCGGCTGGCGCTGCTCGAGCCCAGTTTCTGATCATCGGCAACGATGAAAAGGTTTGGTTCGACGAGACCGGTAAGACAGTAAATCAGCCGCCGGGCAGGGACACAGTGGTGATCATCGACATCCATGACCCGATCAAGCCGCGGATCGTCGCCAATCTGCCGCTGATGAACACGATCATCGGGCCGCCGGTCAATCTCGCGATCACGCCCGACCAGCACTTGGCTCTGGTCGCCAATTCGCTCGATTGGGTCAAAGACGGCGAGGGCTGGAAGGGTGTCCCGGACAACAAGATCTATGTGATCGACCTGACTGCTTCGCCGCCCGCCCAAATCGCCACGGTCGAGGCCGGCAAGCAGCCCTCGGGCATGGCAATCAACCGGGCTGGGACGCTGGCACTGCTCGCCAACCTCGCGGACGAATCGGTCGGCGTGCTGGCGATCGATGGGAAGAATGTAAAACTCGTCGATACCGTGTCGGTCGCGAGCCCGCCTCCCGCCGCGGGCGCGCCACCGACGCCCCCGGCGCGGCCGTCCGCCGTCGCGATCACCCCCGACGGCAAACGCGCCCTCGTCGTCAAATCAGGGGCCAACCGGGTGGCATTACTCGACATCGACGGCCAGAAAGTCAGCTACGCCAAAGTCGACGGCAAGAACTACGACATGACGACCGGACTGACCCCGCTCAATGTCCAGGTAACGCCTGACGGTAAGCTCGCGATCGTCAACAACATCGGCGGTGGCCAGGACGGCCAGGTCGACACTGTCGGGGTGATCGATCTCGAAGCGACCCCGCCGCGAGTTGTCGACCAGGTGGTGGTCGGCGACGGCCCGGAAGGGCTCGCGATGAGCCCGGCCGGCGGTTACGCTGCCTCGTTGATCCTGAACGGCACCGGCGGCACACCCAGGACCGCCTTCTACCGGCACGAAAAATCCTATGTAGCCCTCCTCAAGATCGACGGAAAAACAGTACGCAAGGTGGGGCAGGCCGATGTAGGCGGCCTCGCCGAAGGCATCGCGTTCAGCCCGGACGGGCGCTATCTCTACGTTGGGAACTTCGTCGACAGCGACATCGACATCCTGCGCCTCGAGGGCGACACCTTAACAAAAGTCGCAAGCTTCCCACTGCCCGGACATCCGGCTTCGATGCGGGGCAGCACGCCCTGAGGAGAGCTTTGAATCAACACCGCTGCTCGCCCTTCATCGGCGGCGCTTCGGCCGACGGCGCGGTAGCCAGGCGACGCCTATCTGTAGTAGGCCGCCGCCTGGCTGACCAAAGCCCATCGGTGCCGGACGCAGCGACGCCGACTTCTCTATTGCTTGTGGCTATCCCTCGTAGCCGTAGTCGTGACTGTAGTAGGGATAGCTATAGCTGGGATAGCTATAGCTGGGATAGCTATAGCCGGGATAGCTATAGCTGGGATAGCTATACACCGGGTATCCGTAAGAAGGCGGGCCATAGTAGTACGGAACGCCGTGGGAATACGGGTGGGAGTACCACGATCCGACGCCAAGGCCGGCGCAACCGAAGCCGAGATCAACGCCGACACACTGTGCTTTCGCCGGGCTCAATGGAAGTGCCAATGCGAACAGACTCAAGGTAGAGAGAAGCAGAGTTCCCACCAAATTAAACCGGCGGTTTATTCGTATCTTCGACATGATCACCTCCTAATTTCTAGTCGGCAATTAGCATCTTGCTTGATAACAGTCCGATTATCTTTGGAGTTCCGCGAGAATATCTTTCCATCGGCTGCCGGTTTGTGATCGGACGTCAAAAACCGTGCATCACTTTGGCCGAATCAGCTGAACGGATCGGCGACACGCGGCCAATAGGGCCGAGCGAACTTGCGATAGGGCATGGTGGCGAAATCGGCTGGCATCGCGGTGGGTGCCGAGACGTAGAGGATCTCGGCGGCGATCGGTGCGAACCTGGCGTAAAAATGGTTTGTCGACTTGACGACAACGATGCGTTTTCGTGACGGATCGATGCCGAGCCGAGTAAAGCCGTCGGGCGAGAACACTTGGCAGCGCTCGGTGACGAGCGCTACATCGATGCCCGGCGGGGCTCGCACGGCGACCGCGTTGCCGAGCGATGAGCGTCCGCCGCCGAGCCCGGTCTGATAGAGATCGTCAACGATCGCGGTAACGGTGATCTCGAGATCGATCGGATCGCCCGAGACCCTGCCGGCCTTGCCGCCGATGCGCAGCTCCAGCCGCGCCCCGACCCCGGCCGACCGGCAAATTTCTACTGCCAGTGGATCCCAGAGATAGCCGAGGGCCGCATCGCCGACACCACGCTCGACAAGGCGGCGAAGGATCGCAGTATTGTCGGAGGGCGCGCCGCCGCCGGGGTTGTCGGTCATGTCGGCCATCACGACCGGGCCGGATGGCGCGGTGAGGGCCCGGTCGATCGCCGCATCGACGGTGAGGGCGGGGATCGGCGTCTGCTCGCGCATTTCCCAGATCGCGCGGCCGAGCTCCGCAGCCAGGCTTTCCGCCTTCGCCAGATCGCCGTCGGTCACCACCCAGATCTTGGCCCCGACGTCGGGCACGTCGCCCCACGGAAAGCCGTGCCCGAACGACACTGACAGCACACCATCGCGGCCTTCAAGCTGCTGCATCCGTGTGACGAAGCCCTTTATCGGCTCGACTGGAGTCCGCCACATGTTGATCATGCGGCAGTCGAAGACCCCGGTCACCGGGTGCACCTCGCCGCGCGACGCCGCGGTGCAAATCCGATAGAGCTCGACGGCGCGGGGCACCATGTCGGTATGCGGATATTCCTTGTAGGCGATCAGGCAGGTGGCGTTCGTGAACATCGTCTGGGTCGCATGGCAATGCAAGTCAAGCTCCGCGCCGACCGCCACCCGAGGTCCGACGAGCGCGCGAACTCGAGCGAGAATATCGCCTTCGCAATCGTCATAACCGTCGGCGACCATCGCCCCATGCAGGTTCAACAGCACGACATCGACCGGCAATGCGTTTCGCAGATCGACGAGGATTTCGTCTCGGATCCGTTCGTAAACGGCCCGGACGGTGATCCCGGCAGGGTGCGCCGCCGCGAAGAGGCTCTCGACCACCGTATGCCCGTCGGCTTCGGCAAGGCGTCGCCATTCGATCAGCGGCGCGTTGAACGAGAAGTCGGGAGCCCGGCTCGCCTCCCGGCCGAGCGCCAAGCTCGCAGCAAACGCGGCCTCCCCGGTTGGAAAAGGAACAAAGGTGTTAGTCTCGGTACCGATGCCGGCGATGAACAGCTTCATTGGTCTCTCCGATCACTATCAAGTAACCTATTTCATGCCTGCATAAGTGCTCGGTTCAAATCTACCAAGCGTTTGGTTCCGCTTGACGCGAGAAGGGCAGATGGTCAGTCTGCGGCCTTTGAACATGCCGTCGCTGTGGGAGAAACGAGCGATGAAGCTGATGTGGTTTCACCTGATGCCCTACACCGAGCTGCCCGACGACTTCCGCGACAAGCACCCCTCTGTGTGGGTCGACATCCATTCCTCGCTGTTCGATCCGCGGCGCGCCCATCACATTTACAACGATTTCATGGACGAGCTCGAATTCGCCGCTGAGTGCGGGTTTGACGCGGTCTGCGTCAACGAGCACCACTCGAATGGCTACGGGCTGATGCCGTCGCCCAATCTGATCGCTTCGGCATTGGCGCGTCGCACGACCGACACCGCGCTCTGCGTGATGGGCAACTCCTTGGCGCTCTACAACCCGCCAACGAGGGTCGCGGAAGAGTTCGCGATGATCGACGTGATCTCGGGCGGGCGGCTGATCGCCGGCTTCCCGGTCGGCACGCCGATGGACACGTGTTTCGCGTACGGCCAGAACCCCAGCATGTTGCGCGATCGCTATTACGAGGCGCACGATCTGGTCTTGCGGGCATGGACCGAGACCGACACCTTTGCGTTCAATGGCCGGTTCAACCAGCAGCGTTATGTCAACATCTGGCCGCGGCCGGTGCAGAAACCGCACCCGCCGATCTGGATCCCGGGCGGCGGCTCGATCGAGACCTGGCGCTGGTGCGCTGAGATGGATCACGTCTATGCCTATCTGTCGTATTTTGGCTATCAGGCCGGGCAGGCCACGATGGACGGGTTCTGGGCCGAGATGGACCGGCTCGGCAAGGACCGGAACCCGTACCGCGCCGGCTTTCTGCAGTTCGTCGGCGTTGCCGAGAGCCGCGAGGAGGCCTATCGGCTCTACAGTGAACCGGCCGAGTATTTCTACGGCCGCTGCCTGCATGTCGACCCGCGTTTCGCCAATGCGCCGGGATACACGAGCGAGGCCACCCAGCGCGCCGGGGTCGTCGGCCAGGTCGCCCAAGTCGCAAGAATGCGCCGGTTCGACACGCTGGCGCGCGAGATGGATGCGATCGTCGAGAAGGGCTATGTGATCATCGGTTCGCCGGACGAGGTCGCCGCGCGACTCAAAGAAGTCGCGACCAATCTCAACGTCGGCCATATGATGCTGCTGATGCAGTTCGGCAACATGGACAAGGATCTCGCGAAGTACAATACACAGCTGTTCGCCGAGAGGGTCATGCCGCAGCTGACTGATACGTTCGCCGAATGGGAGGACCGGTGGTGGCCGCAGCCGATGAAACGCGATGCGCGGGCGCCACTGATTCCCTTCCAGCTGGCGGCAATGGCTGCACAGTAGGTTGCACCAGTGGCGAGCGAATTGGAGACGTCCTCCGTCGAACTCAACGGCTTTTCCAGCCGCGTGTGGAAGAAGGGCGAGGGACCAAAGCTCGGCTTTCTCGCCGGTTTTGGCGGGTTGCCGCGCTGGATCCCGTTTCTCGATGCATTGGCGCGCGAGCGCACGGTCATTGTGCCCTCACTTCCCGGCTTTCCCGGCGGCGAGCGCGGGCACACGGTATTGGACAGCCATCTCGACTGGGTTCTCACCGTCCGCCAATTGCTGCAGAAGGCGGGGCTCGACGGTGCCGATCTGGCCGGCAGCTCGGTCGGCGGCTCGTTTGCCGCCGAAATCGCAGCGATCTGGCCGGGTTCGGTCGGCCGCTTGGCGCTGATTGCCCCTTGGGGTCTGTTCGACGAAAAAGAGCCGATGACCGACCCCTGGGCGCAGCGGGCGCCTGACGTCCCGGCACTGCTCTGCGCTGACCCTGAGCGCTGGAACGAGCTCAAGGCCGAGCCCGAGGGCGCCAATTCGCCCGAATGGCCGATCGAGCAGACGCGCGCCAATGAAGCCGCAGCGCGCGCCTTTTGGCCGCTAGGCAATACCAGGCTCGAAAAACGACTGCCACTGATCATCGCCTCGACGCTGCTGATCTGGGGTGCTGAAGACCGCATTATGCCACGCAGCTATGCCGACCGCTTCGCCGCCGCGATCGCCGGAAAAACGCGGATCGCGACGATCCCCGGTGCCGGGCATCTGGCCGAGCTCGACCAGCCGAATGAGGTGGCCGCGACGATCCTGCGCTGGATGAAGGAGGACTCGTGACGACATGATCAAACGGTTTCACGCGCTTTACGTCGGCCAGGTCGAGCTCGACAATATCGGCCGCGACGGCACACCAGCGAACGACCGCCGCTACCCGAACGAGCGCTTGAACGAAGCGTTCTGGGCCGCGCGCGATGTCGCCGGGCTAATGGACGAGCTCGGCTATTACTGCTTTTGGACCGCCGAGCACCATTTCCAGCGAGAAGGCTACGAGTGTCTGCCCAATCTGATCCAGCTCGGGCTGTGGCTCGCCACTCAGACCCGCCGGCTTAAATTCGGCTGCGCTTTCAACATCCTGCCGATGTGGCACCCGATCCGTCTCGCCGAAGACTATGCGATGGCCGACATCGTGACCGACGGCCGAGTCATTATGGGGGTCGGGCGCGGCTATCACACCCGCGAGATGGAAACCCTCGGCGCGCCATTGCTCGATGCCGAGGCCAACCGGGCGATCTTCGAGGAAGGGCTCGACCTTTTGCTGAAATGCTTCAACGAGGAGGCGTTTTATCACAAGGGCAAGTATTTCGAGTGTCCGCCGCCGGTGCCTTATCGCGGCTACCAGCTCGAAGAAATCACGGTGGTGCCGCGGCCCAAGCATCTGCCGGTCGAAATCTGGATGCCCATCGCCAGCGGCAAGACCATCGACCTGATGGCGCAGAAGGGCCTCAAGGCGATGGTCACGTTGAACGGCGAGAAGATCCTCGACGATGTGGTGCGCGCCTATCGGGACGCCTGCGCCAGGCACGGGCGTCCAAAGCAGCTCGGCCAGGACATGATCTGGGGTGCCGGCATCTATCTCGCCGACACCCAGCAGGAGGCGATCCGCCGGCTCGAGCCCTCCCACGACGAGCGCTACAAGTGGTTCGCGCCGTTCGGCTTTGTCCGCTACGCCGACGAAGAGGGCCGGACCTGGGGGACCCCCGGAGCGCCGGCGCGGGTGCCCTCGCTCGTCGATGGCGTCCAGCAGAAGGCATGGTTCTGCGGGCCGCCGTCGCATGTCATCGATGGCATCAAGTCGATCGAGGCGAAATATCCGGGGCTCGAGGACTTTATGATCCATTGGGCCGAGGGACTGCCGCCCGACGAGTTCAAAGAGCAGTTGCACTGGTTCGCCCGCGACGTGATGCCGGCATTCAACCGGGCTTAGACAGTAACGTCATTCCCGCGAAAGCGGGAATCCAGAGCCCTAAAGCACAAGCGGCTGCCCTGGACCCCCGCTTTCGCGAGGGTGACGGAAGAGGAGACCGGACGATGAAATTCGGACTGTTCTACGAGCACCAGCTGCCGCAGCCGTGGGGCGAGGACTCGGAGCTGCGCCTTTATCAACAGGCTCTCGACCAGATCGAGCTCGCCGACCGTCTGGGGATCGATTACATCTGGGAGGTCGAGCACCATTTCCTCGAGGAGTATTCACACTCCTCCGCACCCGAGGTGTTTCTCGCCGCCTGCTCGCAGCGTACCAAGCGGATCCGCCTTGGCCACGGCATCACCCTGATGCCGCCCAACTACAATCATCCGGCGCGAGTCGGTGAACGCGTCGCGACACTCGATCTGGTTTCGAACGGCCGCGTCGAGTGGGGCACCGGCGAGTCGGCGACGGCGGTCGAGATGGGCGGCTTTGGTGTCGACCCCGAAGACAAGCGGGCGATGTGGGAAGAGGCGACGCGAGAGGCTGCCAACATGCTGGCGATGCGCCCCTATCCCGGGTTTGAGGGGCGGTGGTTCGACATGCCATGCCGAAACCTCGTGCCGAAAGCCGTGCAACGGCCGCACCCGCCGATGTGGGTGGCGTGCTCGCGGCGCGAGACGATCCACCTCGCGGCGCGCAACGGGCTCGGTGCGCTGACTTTCTCGTTTCTCGACCCCGACCAGGCCGCGAAATGGGTCGAGGAGTACTACGGCATCATCAAGTCGGAGGAATGCGTGCCGATCGGCCATCGCGTGAATCCGAACATCGCGATCGTCACCGGGATGTCCTGTCATCATGAAGAGGCCGAAGCAATTCGCCGCGGGCTCGACGGGTTCCGCTTCTTTGGCTACTCGCTCGGTTACTATGCGCTGTTTGGCGAGCACCGGCCCGGCCGCGCCGATCTCTGGGAGCGCTTTCTGCAGGTCAAGGACCAATTGCCCGACAATGCCGGGCGCGGTGGCATCGGCACCCCGGACCAACTGCGCGCGCATCTGGCGTGCTACGAGAAGGCCGGCATCGACCAGGTTATGTTTATCCAGCAGAGCGGCACCAATCGCCACGAGCATATCTGCGAGTCGCTCGAGGTCTTTGCCGCGCATGTCATGCCCGAGTTCAAGGCGCGTGATGAAGCGCGCGAACGCGAGAAGCGGCGCGAGCTGGCGCGCTACATCGAGGCCGCATTGGCCCGCAAACCGAAGGTGGCGCCTCTCGACGACGCTCTGATTCCGCGCGTCGAGGCCTTCGGCCGCAAGACGCCCTCACCGCTGCTCAATTCCGACCGCGGCGGCGCCATCCCGATCCCGACCCGAGATCCGCTTGAACTACGAGAGAGTCTCCGGGAATAACCATGAGCCGGAGTTAAGGTGTCGGTTTTCTTTACACCAGTTTGACAGTGCTGCCGCCAACGATAAGCGAACCTTCGGCTTGCTCGCGTGCTATGGTAGCTGACAGCGCCAAGAAAATCCCCAAAGATGCCGGTTTTCACCACCTTCGCGGCGCACCGCCGTTAACACTCGTAGTGTCGGTTTTTTTTACACAATTTTTTGCCGGTATTAGTTGTACACAAGTGTCCTCAATATCTCTAAAATAGAAAAAAATTAACCAAATTCGGGGTAACCTCTTGGTCTGACTATTTTCTTGAAAATAAGCCAGTGCAAAGGCTTCGCCGACGATTGGCACCGCGCAATCGTTGTCGGGCGTCGGTTTTCTTTACACTCGTCATCGATCCCTCCACCCCGATCTTGCATAACATGTCAAAAAATCGACATATTCCCGGTTGGCACGATAATTGCTCCGACTAGATTAAGCTTAACCGGGGGGCCGATGGAGGTGATGACATGAAGGCCCGAGGATTTGTAATCGCCGCGACGCTGATTTCGGGGCTTTCCGCAGCGGCAGGCTTCCAGTCGCCTGCTTGGGCGGTGGTGACAGCGCCGTGCTTATCGCCCGCGGTCACCACCAACATGGGCCCGATCAACGGCGGCAACCCGGTTACCAGCTCGACTTATTGCGTAACTGGATATGGCTGGACGGACACCTGGTTCCCCACGATGCAGCCTACTGCTTATAATCAGCATCTGGATGTTTTCTCGGGAGACGACGCGCCCAGTCTCAGCTATACCCTCAACGGGGTAAAGGTCGGTACAGGCAATATCTTCAATTTCTTGTCACCCTTTTTGGATGGCGGCCATCTAGTCTCTCAGAACATCGGCGGCGGAGCCACTTTGCTTACAGATGTTCCCGTCGGAAAGCTGACCAACCCAGCGTCATCGCTGATCCAAGTCGCTGAGGTGCAGATTGGGATCAAGACAACGGTAAATCCGGATAACAGCGTGACCCAGGTGTTCACCTTTACCAACACCAGCCCTTCCGCGACGGTGACGGGACTGACATTTGACGATTACTTCAACTTCCACCCCGATGGTAGCCTCCCCGCACCCGCACCCGATCAGTTCTGCGGCTCAACCTCCTTTAACCCAGTCAGCGGGACGGTGACGACGGTTGGAAAGGTCGGCGGCGGCTGCAGCCCGGTCGTGGCTGAGGGCACGATGCAGGGCTCATTGCTGCCCACCACCTGGGATCTCGGCGATGTGGGCTCGGTGACTTGCACGACCCCGGGTGACCCGACTACCTGCACGGCAGGGCCAGCGGGCACTGTCCTTGCCGACATCGCGGCTGGTACCTACAACATGGCCACTGGCCCTACCCCCTTTGGTGACACCGGGGCGGATCTCGTTTGGGATCTCGGGAATCTTTCACCCGACCAGTCAGAGAGTTTTACGATCACAAAGAATTTCGGTCCTACCGCGCCACCGCTTGTTCCGGAGCCCGGATCGCTGGCGCTTCTCGGCAGTGCGCTGTTCGGGTTGGGAGCTCTTCGACGCCGTCGTCGGTGACGAGAGGATCGCCGGCGTTGGCCGGTGAGCCCGCGAGATAACAAGCTGGCAGGACGGCCCGTTCTGGGCCGCCCCGCCGCGCGCGAGGCGACGCAGCCTATCCAGGCTTCACGGGCACTGGTCCGACATGCGGTCCGCAACCTGGTGCGGAGAGCGCATCCGCGGATGTAGGTGGCCTGATCGCGGCACGAGACTATCCACGATCAAATGCGAAGCCGAAAAACGGCAGGAGCTCGCGCCCCTTTATCGAGGCCGTAAAGCGCCCGCGTCGCTGCTCAACTCGGACCGTGGCGGCGCCATCCCGATCCCGACTCAAGACCCACTAACGCTGCGCAATTGACGGGGACCGTGCACGCAGCGCAGGCGCTGTGCCTGTAACTAAAAAGTAGTTTGGGCTGATGGCCTGACCTACGTCTATCATTAATGTAAGAATTGTATCAAAACTACCGGATTAGCAGCCCCTGCTGATAACCATTAAGTAACAACTGAAGATCTAAACTCAGCACCAGCCCTTCGGTGGCGCGATGACTTGTAAGTCAACACCGATAATTCAATTGGCTGGTGAGAAAACCGATGTATGCGAATGCCGTTCATGTACTATGCACCGCCGCGGTCGCGGCTGTCCTTGCCACTGCGCCTGTTGCCGCTGATACCGTATTGCCCACCAGCGCTCCGCACGTGCCGCTAAAACCTCATCGAAATCCCGACGGTAGCGCCAAACGCGGTCCACGTGGTGAGATCGTCACGGGGTATTGGTCAGGCTATGCCGTTACCTCAGCAGCGCCCTATACATCGGCTTCAGGGACGTTCCAAGTACCTGAGATAAAGAATGATGGAGCTAGTGGCCAAATCGAATGGATCGCTCAATGGGTGGGTATCGGCGGTTATTTCGATGCGACTCTGGTACAGCTTGGTATTTTTGGTATGGTATCCCCTTCCGGATCAACTTATTATTATCCTTGGTACGAATTAATCCCGGCGGGTAGCGTCCCTGTCCCTCATCCAGTCATGGCGGGCGACATCATTACCGCCTCGCTGCAGTGCGTCACCGAGTGCTCGCCAAACCAGGTGCAAACGTGGCAGCTTACAATGGCCGACGAGACCGCCGGCTGGAGTTGGATGCAAACCGTCCAATACCAGTCCAGCATGGTATCGGCGGAGTGGATCCTTGAGGCGCCTTGGTTGAATGGCGAACTGCCACTCGCCGACTTTGCGCAGGCTGCTTTCGCCAACATCGAGGCGAACGGGCTGAACCCAAACGTGAGCATTGCCGCGAACGGCATCCAAATGTCCGATCCGTGGGGAGAAACCTCGAACCCGTCATATCCGCTAGAGGGAGACGACTTCAGCACGTGTTGGGGGCGCGCTCCGAACTACACGGCATGCGTTGCCGATACTTTCACATCGCCCCCACCGACAACAACCGCCTCCCTTTCTGCTTCTCCAAAAAAGATCACTGTTGGCCAGTCCTCGACCCTGACTTGGGGTTCGACCGATGCTTCCTCCTGCACCGGCCGCGGGTTCGCGGCATCCGGGACATCCGGTAAGGCCGTCGTCCACCCCACCGTCACGACCGCCTATGCCGTCATTTGTCGTGGGACCGACGGCTCCGCTAAAGCGACAGCGACCGTAACGATAAGGCCGGCCCCGACCTGTGGGAAGAATCCGTGCTGACCGGCGACAGTCCCCGAAGCCGGCGAGAACCGCGCCGGGCAGTAACCAAGCTTGCAGGCTCTGGCGTTATCGGCGGGCCAACCGTCATCGGCCTGACCAAGACCGCGGCGCTTGAATATGCCGAGGCCAACATGCGGGTGAATGAGGTGTGCCCCGGCTATATTCGTCCGCCCATGATCGAGCGGGCGCCAAATCGCCTCGAGCGCCAGGAGGACGGTCTGCTCGGAGACATACTCCTCGCGGTTTCCAGGAGCCGCTCGCCGCGTCCACCAACGCCGTGTCTGCCGCCCTGAACGCGTCGGGCTCGGGGAGGCGAGCGCCGCACTCGCTGTTGATCATAACCATGAGGCGCTGCGCCAAGCTCCTGGAGTCAGTGGCGAGGTCGCCGTTGACGCGGCCTACGACAGCGCGGTGCGAGAAATCACCGCTAACCTTGCTCCAAAGCTAAAGTGGCCGCGCAACCCCAGGCCGATCGCTCGCCCGCGCCGATGTCGTCGCGCATGCCGAGCGCTCCATCGTGCCGCCGCCCGCAATCTCGTGCCAAAGGCCGTGCAGCGGCCGCATCCACCGATGTGGGTAATGCGTCGAGGCCTTTAGCCGCAAAGCACCGTCGCCGCTCCACAATTCCGACTGCGGGGGTGCGATCCCGATCCCGACGCAAGACCCGCTCGCTGCCCGCGAGCCCGCTCGAACCTGAGCTACCCCGGCAAATTCAGCAGGGGCCGGTATCGCAGCCCGCTACGCCTGGGGCGCCGGTAACAGCAGAGACGGCCACCGCGCCACCGATAACGGCGAAGGCGAGGGCCAGCGCGACTATCAGCTTTTTCATCAACGTGCCTCCGGTTTCCCTCCCGCGATCAGCGGTGAGCCTGGATGGGGGGCGCATCCGGCAATGCGCCACGAAGGAGATCCCTCGGGCATCCTGAAACAAGTTCCCGTTGTGTACATGCTCTCCGGTTGAGCGCGGCGGAGTTGACCGTCCGGGGATGGCGGTGCTTACCTTCGTCCGAACTGCGACACTCGATCGGGGTTGGCAAGATGAAGGTTTACAACGCGGCGCGCGGGCGGCTTGAAAAAGGCGAGATGTCGCTCGGCGTCGGCATTCGCACGGCGCGCACCGTCGACATCGCCAAGATGATGAAGACCGCGGGCTACGACTGGCTCTTCATCGACCTCGAACACGGCCCGATGTCGATCGAGTTCGCGACCACCCTCGCTGTGGCGGCACTCGACACCGGCATTTCACCAATCGTCCGCGTGCCGTTCATGCAGCATTCGATGGCGACGCGCGTGCTTGACAATGGCGCGCTCGGTATCGTGATGCCGCATGTCGACACGGCCGAGCAGGCGCGCGAGATCGTCGACCATCTGAAATATCCGCCGATCGGCCATCGCTCGCTCGCCGGCGCGCAGGCGATCTTCGACTTCAAACGGATCCCGATCGCCGAGATGATCGAGGCCGCCAATGCCGCATTGCTTGTCATTGCGCTGATCGAGACGCCGACCGGGGTCACCAATGCCGAGGCGATCGCCGCGGTCCCGGGCATCGACGCATTGCTGATCGGCACTAACGACCTCGCCGCCGAGATGGGGATACCCGGCGAGTACGGCCACGCAAGGATTGCCGGCGCCTACGAGACTGTGATCGCCGCCTGCCGCAAGCACAATAAATGGCCCGGCATGGGCGGTGTCGATGCCGAGGAGTTGATGCAGAAATATATCGGCATGGGCATGAGGCTGGTGCTTACCGGCAGCGACGGCGGCTTTCTGATGGCCGCGGCGGGGCGGCGTGCGGCGCTCGCCCGCGAATGGGGTACCAAACATTAGCCGAACAGGAGGGGCCCATGATCATCGATTGCCACGGCCACTACACCACCTCTCCCCGCCAGCACGAGGGCTGGCGGGGCGAGCAGATCGAGGCACACAAGGCGGGCAAGCCGCCGCCGCCGCGGCCGAGGATCACCGACGACGAGATCCGTGAGTCGATCGCCAATGGCCAGCTCAAGGTGCAGCGCGAACGGGGGACCGATCTGACGATTTTTTCGCCGCGCGCCGCCGGCATGGGCCACCACTTGGGCGACGCAACGACCAGCGAAGCCTGGGCAAGCGCCTGCAACGAGCTGATCCACCGTGTCTGCTCACTGTTCCCGCAGAATTTCATTGGTGTGGCGATGCTGCCGCAGAGTGCGCGTGTCTCGCCAAAGAACTGCATCCCCGAGATCGACCGCTGTGTCAATGAATACGGGTTTGTCGGCATCAATCTGAACCCCGATCCGTCGGGCGGCCATTGGCAGGACCCGCCGCTCGGCGACCGCTACTGGTATCCGGTCTACGCGAAGATGGTCGAGTACGACATTCCGGCGATGATCCATGTCAGCGCCTCTTGCAACCCGACCCACCATACGACCGGCGCGCACTACCTCAATGGCGATACTGCCGGCTTCAACCAGCTGATGACATCATCGGTGTTCAAAGATTTCCCGAGTATCAGGTTCATCATTCCGCATGGCGGTGGCGCGGTGCCCTATCACTGGGGCCGCTATCGCGGACTGGCGCAAGACGCCAAGCTCGGGCTGCTGTCCGACGTTGTGCTGAAGAACATATTCTTCGACACCTGCGTCTATCACCTGCCCGGCCAGGAATTGCTGGCAAAGGTCATCCCGGTCGACAACATCCTCTTCGCCTCGGAAATGATCGGCGCGGTGCGCGGCATCGATCCAGAGACCGGTCACCACTACGACGATACCAAGCGCTACATTGACCAGCTGCCATTGTCGGCGGCGGACAAGGCGAAGATTTTCGAAGGCAATGCGCGCCGCGTCTATGGCCGTTTGTCTGCGACTATCGAGAAGCAGTCGGCGAGGTGACCATGCCGCAGGATAACGGCCCCGAGCCCAAGAGCCGCTGGGATATCCTGACCAAGACCGGCGCTGGCACCCCAATGGGTGAGCTGCTGCGCCGCTATTGGTGGCCGATCGCCGGCGCCAGCGAGCTCGAACACCCCGGCACATTGCCGGTGCGGCTGATGGGCGAGGACCTCGTCCTCTACAAGGACCTCGGCGGCAAATACGGTCTGCTCGACCGCCATTGCCGGCACCGCCGCGCCGACTTGAGCTACGGCTATGTCGAGAAATGCGGGTTGCGCTGCAATTATCACGGCTGGCTCTACGACGCCGACGGCAGCTGCCTGGCGCAGCCCTA
>Ga0187846_10000723_pt1 | contig 18726 bp, 12 predicted proteins | sample TC_taG_FD_161473 | JGI IMG/M metagenome (GOLD analysis project Ga0187846, IMG submission 161473) | Biofilm microbial communities from the roof of an iron ore cave, State of Minas Gerais, Brazil - TC_06 Biofilm (v2) | ecosystem: Environmental > Terrestrial > Deep subsurface > Cave > Wall biofilm...
CATTCAGTGAAATCAGCTTCATGGATCGCTGACGAAGCAAAGCCAATCGTCGGTTCTCCCTTAGATGAGCCAGCGGCATGAAAGACGCAAGGCAGAGCGTCCAGGCGCGAAATCCGGAGTGGGAAGCGCAGAAGCTTTTATCGAGCATTTTCAAGCGGGTTATTTGCCCTGCCGCGCTACGGTTCTATACAATCGAACGTTTGCTGCCTCAAGCCGTAAGCCACAAGCAGCTTCCTCCCGATCCATAGCGACGATTATGAAAATCCACGAGTATCAGGGAAAAGGCATCCTTAAGAAATATGGCGTAAGTGTGCCTCGCGGTGCGATGGCGACCACGCGGGAAGAGGCCGAAGCCGCCGCCAAGAAACTCTTGAGCGAAGGCTCGACCGGAGTGGTGGTGAAGGCGCAAATCCACGCCGGCGGACGTGGCAAAGGCGGAGGCGTAAAGATCGCGAAGTCGGTCGACGAGGCTGGGGAACTCGCGGCCCGAATGCTGGGCATGAAGCTGGTCACGCACCAAACAGGCCCGGAAGGGCGCATCGTGCGGCGGCTGCTGATCGAAGAAACGCTTCCGATAGAAAAGGAACTCTATCTCGGTATTCTGGTCGACCGCGCGGCCGCCAAACCTGTATTCATGGCTTCGGCTGCGGGTGGAATGGAGATCGAGCAGGTGGCCGCGGAGAATCCGGATGCGATCCTGAAGGAATACATTGACCCGGGCATGGGGCTGGAGGCGTTTCAAGCGCGCAAGATCGCGTTCAAGCTGGGGCTGAAAGCGCAGCAACTCAATCCTGCGGTTCAGTTTCTCACCAGCCTGTATCAGGCATTCCTCGAAACCGACGCCTCGCTGATCGAGATCAATCCGTTCATCACCACGACCGATGGCCGCCTGTTCGCGCTGGATGCGAAGCTCAACTTCGACGATAACGCGCTGTTCCGCCACCCCGACATCCGCGAGCTGCGCGATATCACCGAAGAGGACCCGCTGGAAGTCGAGGCTTCGAAGTACAGCCTCAACTACATCAAACTGGACGGGAATGTGGGCTGCATGGTCAACGGGGCCGGCCTTGCGATGGCGACCATGGACATCATCAAGTACGCGGGCGGCATGCCGGCGAACTTTCTAGACGTCGGCGGCGGCGCTAACGCCGAGCAGGTCGCGCACGCGTTCGAGATTCTGCTCAGCGACAAGAACGTGAAGGCCGTGCTCATCAACATTTTTGGCGGCATTTTGCGGGTGGATACGCTGGCCACGGGAGTCGTGGAGGCCGCAAAGAAGACCAACATTCAGCTTCCTGTCGTGCTGCGCCTGGAAGGAACGAATGTGGACGAAGGCAAGAAGATTCTAATGAATTCGGGATTCAATTTTGTCGTGACCGACACGATGAAGGAAGCGGCGGAGACGGTGGTGGCAGCGGCCCACGGGACGCACGCAACAGAATGGCGATGAGCAGCGAGCACTGTGCAATCGTTGGCCGGTTGCTCACAGCTCATAGCTCGCCGCTCGTCGCTGATTCATAGAAGGACAGATATGGCAATCTTGGTAAACAAGAGCACACGCGTCATCGTGCAAGGCCTCACCGGCCGGGAAGGCACGTTCCACGCCAAGGCCAGTGCGGCTTACGGCACGCAGATCGTGGGCGGAGTCACTCCCGGCAAGGGCGGCACGACGCACGAGGGCTGGCCGATCTTCAACACCGTCCGCGAAGCCGTGGACAAAACCGGCGCCGACGCCACCGTCATTTTTGTCCCTCCTCCGTTCGCCGCGGACGCAATCATGGAAGCCGCCGACGCCGAGGTCGATCTCATCGTGTGCATCACCGAGGGCATTCCCACACTCGATATGGTCAGGGCGTGGGAGTTTCTGCAGAACCGCCGCTCGCGCCTGATCGGCCCGAATTGCCCGGGCATTATTTCTCCGGGGAAATGCAAGATCGGCATCATGCCGGCGTCGATTCACAAAGAGGGCTCGATCGGAATCGTGTCGCGCTCAGGCACGCTGACTTATGAAGCGGTACACCAGCTCACACAGCGCGGTACCGGGCAATCGACAGCCATCGGGATCGGCGGCGATCCCATTATCGGCACCAGCTTCGTAGATGCGCTCGACCTGTTCAATCGCGATCCTGAGACCGAAGCCGTGGTCATGATTGGTGAAATCGGGGGCAACGCGGAAGAGACCGCCGCGGAGTTCGTGCGCACGCACATGAAGAAGCCCGTGGTCGGCTTCATTGCCGGACAGACGGCTCCCCCGGGACGCCGCATGGGCCACGCCGGCGCCATCATCTCCGGCGGGAAAGGAACGGCAGCGGAAAAGATCAAAGCGCTCGAAGCGGCGGGCATTCGCGTGGCGAGATCGCCGGCGGCGATTGGGGAAACGCTGGTCGGCGCGCTGGGGGTGAAGGTTTAGCGCGATTCATGTTCAGATGAGCAGGTCCCTCGCTGCGCCCGGTATGACAAACATTCACTGAATTGCAAACTGACAACTGAGGACTGAAACTGACTTCATGAAGACTCTGCAACGAACTCTTACCATCATTAAACCCGACGCCGTGCGGCGGAACGCAATCGGCGACATCATTGAACAATTTGAGAAGGGCGGCTTCCGTATCCTGGCGATGAAGATGCTGGAAATCTCCAAGCATCAAGCCGAGCAGTTCTACGCCGTGCATGCCAGCCGCCCGTTCTTCAACACGCTGACGAATTTCATGTCGAGCGGGCCGATCGTCGTACTGGCGCTCGAAAAAGAGAACGCCATCGCCGATCTGCGCAAGCTGATGGGCGCGACCAACCCCGCGAATGCCGAAGAAGGTACGATCCGCAAGAAGTGGGCGACCAACATCGAGCACAACGCGATTCACGGCTCGGACGCGGAAGATACAGCGCGCTTTGAGTTGAGCTTTTTCTTTGCGGGATATGAGTTAGCAAAATAGTTCTCAGTTCTCAGTGAGAGCTTACGGGGCTGCGACTGGGAGGAGACTTTGCTGAAGACTGAGGACTGACAAGTTAGAGCTTATTTATGCCTCTGGTTCAAATCACGATGCTGCAGGGCCGCACGGCCGATCAGAAGCGCAAGATTGCGAAACGCATTACCGACGCACTGGTGGAAGAGGCCGGCGCGCGGCGCGAGGCGATCATCGTGGCTTTTCACGAAGTATCGAAGGAAAGCTACGCGAGCGGCGGCGAGTTGATGAGCGACAAAGGGAAGTGATCTTCTCTTCCCCCCTGGGAGAACGCGGGCCTACGCGGGCGAGGCGCGCGCACCACATGCTCTCTACCCAAGCGGCTCGAACAGATGCCCTTCCACCCGGTCGGCGATCTTGGGCAGATCCTTGCGGGCAAATTGCAGGAAATGGGGGGCGGTGCGGTGAGCTTCCAGCGCAGCGTCATCCTTGTACTGCTCGTAGATGAAGAATCGCCGGGGGTCGGTCTTGTGGCGATGAACCAGATACATCGCACAGCCGGGCTCTTTGCGTGATTCCTCGGTGAGTTTGCCAAACAAAGTGGCTACTTCCGCCTCGCGTCCTACCTTCGCCATCCAGGTCACCGCCAACACCACCATCGTTCGCTCCTCGCGCCGGCCAGGCCAGCTTGGGGGAAGATTCTAGGCTTTCTGCTCTGCTGTCTTCAACTCGCGGGTAAACTCATCGACAAAGATCGTGTGGTCGCGGTCGGGCCCCGTGGAAATCATTCCAATCCTGGCCCCGGTTTCCTGCTCCAGAAACATCATGTAGTCGCGCGCCTGCCGCGGCAGTTGATGATACCTGGTAATGCCCTGCGTGGACGTTTGCCAGCCCGGCATCTTGCGATAAACGCACTTGATCTTTTCGTAGCCGCTGGCCTGCGCGGGCGCTTCGATCGTCTTCTTTCCATCGATCTCATAGCCGACGCAAACCGGAATCTCGGCCAATTCGTCCAGCACGTCGAGCTTGGTGACTACCAGCCACGAGATTCCGTTAATCATGCCGGCGTAGCGGAGGAGCGGCAGATCGAGCCAACCGGTGCGCCGCGGACGTCCCGTGACCGCGCCGTACTCGTTGCCGAGCTTGCGCAGGTTCTCACCCGCCTCTCCTCGTTCTTCGGTCGGGAATGGCCCTTCCCCAACTCGCGTGCAATAGGCCTTGGAAATTCCGATGACCGCGTCGATGTGATTTGGCGCCACGCCCGTGCCGATGACCGCACCTCCGGAAGTCGCGCTTGACGAAGTCACGAAAGGATAGGTGCCGTGATCGATGTCGAGCATGGTCCCCTGCGCGCCCTCAAACAGGACAGACTCCCCGGAGGCCAGGGCCTGGTTCAGGAGCACAGCCGTGTCGCAGACGAAGGGCGCGACCTTCTCCGCGGCCTGAGCGTATTCGGAGTACATTTTGTCGGCGTCGAGCGGCTCGGAATTGAACAGCGCGTGGGCAATCATGTTCTTTTCGCGTACCGCGTTTTCGATGTGCTTCTTGAGCAGTTGCAGGTCGAGCAGATCAGCCACGCGCAGGCCGCGGCGGCCCATTTTGTCCTCGTAAGCCGGGCCGATGCCGCGGGAAGTGGTACCGATCTTCACCCGTCCGGGAGCGTTCTCCGCCGCGAGCTCAATCATGCGGTGGTAGGGCAGGATTACGTGGGCGCGGTTTGACACGAAGAGATTTCCTTCGACTTTCACGCCCGCGTCGCGCAGGGCGCCGACTTCCTTGAGAAACGCAAAGGGGTCGAGAACCACGCCGTTGCCGATCACGCTGCGGCATCCCGAGCGCAGTACGCCGCAGGGCACCAGCTGCAGGATGAACTTCCGGCCGTTGATGATGACCGTGTGGCCGGCGTTGTGGCCGCCGGCATAGCGGGCTACTACGGAGAAGCTCTCCGACAGCACGTCGACGATTTTTCCCTTGCCCTCGTCGCCCCATTGGGCGCCAACGATCACCGCGGTCTTGCCTCGTTTCAATGCCAGCTCCGTGCCGAAGAATTCGCCGGTGCATGCCGGCGCCGCACCCGGGTTCGCACACTCCTTGCCCGCGCGGGAAATCAGACAGACAAATCAGTGGGATTGAGCGGAGAAGATGTGTACGAGTTATTTTAGCCTGCGAGGGCAGGGGAAGCAACGCGGGAGCGGTGGGGGGCGGTCAGCGGGCAGTGGTCAGTTACCGCATATTAGCAATTGGCGGTTACGATGATTCTGAGACTTTCGCAAAGGAGGGCTCCGTGAAGAAGGTTTTCCACTTCGACGCTCCCCGCGAAAAATATCACTGCGACGCCGCCATCGTGTGGTGCTTCGACAACCGCTTCGAACTCGGATTCCGGAAGTTTCTCAAGCGGAACGGTGTGGTCAACTCTGATCCCATCAAGATTGCCGGCGGCGCCAAGTGCCTGGCCTCGCCTGAGCACGAGACCGACCGCGAATTCGTGCTCGAGCAGATTCGTAAATCGATGCGCCTGCATGGCACAAGACGCGTGATTCTCATGCTGCACTCCGACTGCGGAGCCTACGGAGGACTGGCAGGCGCCTTCCGGGGCGACGCTCGGGCCGAAGCCGCACATCATGAGCACGAACTGCAGCGGGCAACCGACACTCTGTTGCGCGCGATCCCAGGGATCGAAGTCTCGGGTTATTTCGTGGACTTTGAGGGGATCTGGGACGCGGAGGTGAGGACTGAAGCGGCGTCGTTGCCGACGGCAGTGTAGAAGCTGCATTTCCCAGCCAGGGGGCGGAAATGGGCGCCGGGAGCCCGCAGGCGAAATCGCGAGCAATCGCGAAGGACCCGGCGGATGGTAGGCGCGGCAGGAATCGAACCTGCAACCCTCGGATTAGAAATCCGATGCTCTATCCACTTTGAGCTACGCGCCCCCTGTTCACTAAGCAGTTGTGTTTCAACAGCTTGCACCACATTCCGCAGTGGAAGGTGATTGCGAATGCTATTGGCAGTGTCAGTTGTGGTCGGCCCCTCCGGGGCGGCCACTTCTCGACCAGCAGTTAGCCCAGTATTACACAGCCGTTGCACTGCCGTGAGCTGGTTACCGGGTAACTGGATTGCCCACGAACCCGATTCTGAGCATCGGCTACCGGAAGCGGCGGATGAACAGCGTGTGGCGCTCGGATCGGTAGTAGCCTACAGCGTAGATCGTGGCCTTGCCCGTGGTGGAATAGATCACCTGCCGAATGCGCAGGACGGACGCGCCGCGAGGGACACCCAGTAATTCGGCAATATTGGCCTCGGCCGCCGTGGCGTCGATCTCTTCATCGGCATACGCCAGCTCAACTCCGAATTCGTGCTCGAGCGTTCCAAAAAGCGAGGTCCTCCCCAGAGGAGCATTGACCAGCGGACCGAAGTCGTCCGCCGGGAGATAGCAGGTCTCCAGGGCGAACGGATCCTCAGCCGTCAAACGAAGGCGTTCGATCTTGACCAGGGCGCTGGTTGCCGGTAGCCCGAGCCGCGCGGCAACCTCGGCCTCGTGTTCGATGATCCGATTGGTCAGCACTCGCGAGCGCGGGGCAAGTCCACGGCTCGACATGTGCTCGGTATAGCTCATCAGCTTGTTGAAGTGGATTTTGGGGGCCGCCACAAAGGTGCCCGCTCCCCGCCGTCGCTCGACAATGCCTTCGCGCTCCAGGCCGGCCAAGGCGTGCCGGGCCGTCATCAGGCTGACTTTGTGCATCCTGGCCAGCTCCCGCTCTGAGGCGACCGAATCCCCCGGCTTGAGGTCGGCAGACTCAATCCGCTTGCGAATCGCGTTCTGAATTCGCTTGTAGACCGGCGTACCGTTGCGGTGATTTGCTGACATGATCGATTTTCTAGGCTGCATTGCCCCGAGCCTACCGGAAACTGCGGGAATCCGGGAACCCCATATCCCCTCTCCAAATGCCACTGCTGTGTGCTATATAGCGTAAAATTGTGCGTTTGTAAAGCGCCGTTAGTGGGTTTTGGCGACCGTACTCGCCATTGCTATAGAGCACGTGGACCGTTTTGGGACGGGTTCCCCACGCGCTTGGGTTGCTCCTACCCTCGAAAAATCGCTGAACTCGTGCGTTATCTGACGATATTTTCAGCACTTCCATGCTTTTCGGATGGATCCGGTCTTGTCCGCCCTGGGCTCCTGTCGAATGTGATATAGAGCGTTTCGGCATCTTCCCCGAGAAATTTTACAATCGACTGCATTTTTTTCTTGACCGCAAGGATTCTCGTGCTATATAGCATAATCCCATTGTACTAGGACCCTGTTGGTTAACCCGGTTCAGGAAGCGCTCTCAGGAGGCTGTGCGATGAAAAAGCTGACATGCGGAGTACTGGTTCTGCTGGCACTGGTGGGGCTCGCGGGAGTGATGACTCCCGCTCGTAGCCAGGACGTGACCGCGGGAATCGTGGGCACTGTAACCGACCCGAGCGGGGCACCCGTAAATGGGGCAGCTGTCATCGTTCAAGACAAGGAGCGGGGCACAGCTTGGACGGCGACGACCTCCGATGCCGGGGTCTATAACATCACACGCCTGCCGGTGGGCACCTACGACGTGAAGGTTTCGGCGCCGGGATTTCAAACGGCAGTGCACCCGCCCTTCGTACTGACTCTAAACCAAACGGCGCGCGTCGACGTCACGCTGAAGGTCGGAAAGGTGTCAGAAACGATTGAAGTGACAAGTGCCGCTCCGATACTTCAAACTCAGAGCGTTGATGTCAGCACGTTGATCGACGCCAACACGAATGTCAGCCTACCCCTCGCCTCGCGCAACTACTTGCAGCTGACGTTGCTGTCGCCAGGCACCACAAATGTTGATCCCGATGGGATGAGACAGCCGCAGAGCATGTTGGATTCCGGTCGGCCGTACATCAACGGGAATCGCGAACAAGCGAACGAGTACCTTCTCGACGGACAACTGAATAGCGAAGACAAGAACAACGAGACTGGGTACACGCCGGGTATCGATGCCATCCAGGAGTTCAACCTGATTACGCAGAACGCTTCCGCCGAGTTCGGCAACTACGAGGGGGGCATAGTTAGCGCCACGATCAAATCAGGGACCAACAGTTTCCACGGGGACCTCTATGAGTTCTGGCGGAACGACAAGCTCGATGCCAATATCGCGAGCGCAGGTTGGACGCAGGGCCTGCCTCTCGAGCAAGGAGCGCTGGGGCATTCAGCGGACGGCACCGCCGGCAAATCGGAACTGCGATACAACCAGTCTGGTGTAACGTTTGGAGGTCCGATCATCCGCAACAAACTGTTCTTTTTTGCGGACTACCAGGGGCAGCGTTTTCTGAGTTCGGCTCCCACGGGAGCGCAGCTTCTGACCGCAAGCGCCAGGAGCGGCGACTTCGGGCAGTTGTGCACCAGTTTTGGCGGGGCCTTTGATGCCTCGGGCGTCTGTAGCGGTGGAACGGGAATCAACATTACGGACCCCAACAACGGCAACGCCCTCATTCCCTTCAACAAGATGTCGAACGCGAGCGCGGCCACGAGTGTCGTGAGCCCATTCGCTCAGAATCTGTTCAACTCGAAGTACTATCCGTTGCCTCAGATCGACAGTCTGAATGGAAACAACGACTTCTTTCAAAGCGGTCATCAGCTGAACAACGATCAAGGCGATATCAAGATTGATTACGTGGCTTCGAGTCGGGACCGGATTTTCGCGCGGTGGTCGCAGATGGACCTGAGGTTGATACCAACGACGGGACTGCCGTTTGCCGCCGTCGGCGATGGCGGACTGATCCGCGGAGGATCGGATGAACCCGTGAGAAACGCGGTCTTGGACTGGACTCACAGCGTGGGTGTCAGGTTACTGAATGATTTCCGTATCGGCTTCAACGCCGTCAAGTTCACGCTCAATCAAACCCCTACGACTTCTATCGGGAACATCAGTGAACAACTCGGCATTGCGGGTGCCAACGCTCAGTCGCCTGGGCTGCTTTTCATCAACGTGCCCGGCAGTGGGATTAGCGCGAATGCTGGAATCGGGCAACAAAACTTGGTCCAGATATTCCATGACACCCAAGGGCAGGTCGAAGACAATGTGATCTTTACTAGGGGTCGACAACAGATCAAAGCGGGTTTCCAGTACGTTCGTGAACGTCAAAACTACATCTATCCGGGCAACAATGGGGTATTGGGCTTGCTAAACATAAGCGAGTTAACCGGCTCGGGGTTAGCGGATCTCTGGATGGGAAACGTGGGAGGTGGTTCGTTCCGGGATACTGGTGGTGCCGACACACTGGATCAGCTGCGGGGGAATGTGTTTGGGGCTTACGTGCAGGATGACTGGCGCGTAACGAATACATTGACGCTGAATTTGGGCCTGCGCTTTGAGGACCACACGCCGCTTTCCGAAGTGCACAATCGCGTGGTCAACTTCGGTCTCTATACAGGGACCATCTACACACCGAGCGGGATTTCGGGCACTTCCAAGTTTGGCAATCCGGCGCTCTACAACAACTATCTCGGAATCGGTGATTTCATGCCTCGGGTTGGGGTGGCCTGGTCGCCGGCTATGTGGCAAGGCAAGACCGTGTTCCGCGCCGGATTTGGCATTTCGCAATATGTTGAAGGCGGCGGCGGAAACGAGGAACTCACGCAGAACTTACCCTACGGGATCGTACAATCCACGTTCCCGGCGGGAATCGCGACCATCGACACACAGCAGTTTCCGGCCGCCCCCAACTGCACGTCCTTCACCATAGTTCCCTGCTACGGTGGGCAGAGAATCCGAGTTTTCGACCAGAACTTCAAACCTGCGATGAACTATCAGTGGAACTTTACTATTCAGGAGCAGCTTAGCAACACTTTGACGGCGCAACTCGGCTATGTCGGGCAGCGCGGCGCTCACTTGCTGAACTTTGAAGACATCGCACAACGCGTGGGACTAAACGCGGCCGGCACGATTGCGCAACCTGGTCAATTGATCGTTAGCCAAATGGCCGGGCCATTCCTGGGCGGTGGTTCAGTGCCCTGCTCGACCACCCCAGGAGCAACCTGCGGTACGCCTGGTTCCCTTTATGCCGCGGATCAGGCTCCCGTCAACGCCTCGGGCCAGTTCGTCTGCTGCGGTTCTTTGGCAGGAACCAATATGTCCAACGCGGACCAGAAATACGATGCGATGCAGGCTGTACTCCAGAAGCGCATGGGCAATGGCCTGCAAGCCCAAGTCGCCTATACGTGGTCGAAATGCCTGAGTAATTCTCCCGGCTACTACGGTACTGGGTGGGGCAGCACGAACGCTCAAAGCTCCGGCGGGCAACCGGGTTGGGAGAACATCTATAACCCGCGCAAGGAGTGGGGCCCTTGCTACTTTGATCAAACCCACATTCTCTCCAGCTACGTCACTTACCAACTCCCCTTTGGCCGCGGCAAACAGTTCGGGCGCGACATCAGCCCAGCCCTTAACGCCGTCATCGGTAACTGGGAAATCGGCGCTATTGTGAGCTTCCACACCGGCAATGCTTTGACCCTGAACGAGTTCGGTGGTTGGGGTATAGGTGGCGACACTTCCCACACCGGCGGAATAGAACCCTTCACTCTCTCGGGCCGGCCCGATTGCAACGGACCAATCCGGGTGGTAAACACAAGAGTTCCCGCGGACCCGGCCACGGGCACACCGGGCTACATTCAATGGTTCGACACGTCGAACATTACCGATCCCGCTGCCTACACGTTCGGAACCTGCGGAGTAGGAAACGTGCGTGGGCCGCACTACTCGGACGTGGACTTGAGTTTACACAAAGACTTCCTGGTCACAGAAAGCAAACGGCTGGAATTCCGGCTCGAAGGCTTGAACGCCTTCAACCATCCGGTTTGGACCTTTAGCGGTGGCCCGGCAAACGGCTCGTTCAACACCGGCAACGCAAACTTCGGGAAAATTACCGGTTCACAAGGTGCTAGACAATTGCAGCTTGCTCTGAAGTTCTACTTCTAACCCCGGAGCTGCCTCTCGCAGAGGGAGAGCAGTTTCTTGAGATGGCAGGCGCTCGACCGTGCGCCTGCCGTTTCTTTTGCTCCCAGCGCGTCCGTCGCGAACAACCGACTGGGCAAGGACGCCTGCGTTAGCGAAACTTGTCTGTCATGATTTCGGCCTATAATCGGCAAATGTTTCACCGTCTGGTGCGACCTGTCGGCTCTTCCTTCCTTCTGTGCCTCTCGCTGTTGCCGGCAACAACATCGATTGCCCAGGCGGCTAAGAAAGCTCCTGCGTCTGTGGTGAGCGAGGCCGAGCGCGCAGCCGCCCTTGCTGAGGGTGGCCATTGCGCCGAGGCGATGCCGCTGCTGAAGCGCACGGTTCGGCAAGTCGCAGATCGTGATCTCAAGAAGCGGGTCGGCCTCGACGGCCTGCATTGCGCGATGACCCACAACACGCCGTACGATTCGCTCGACTTTCTGGCTGTACTCAGCCGCGATTTTCCGCGTGATCCCGAGGTGCTGTATGCTGCAACGCACGCATTCTCCGATCTTTCTCTCCGATCGTCGCAGGACCTGGCCCGCGAGGCCCCGTTCTCCTTTCAGGTCCACGAGTTGAATGCCGAAGCGTTGGAACTCCAGGGCAAATGGGAAGAAGCCGCAGCGGAGTATCGCAAGATCCTCGAGATCAATCCGCTGTTGCCCGGAGCTCACGCCAGGCTGGGGCGCGCACTGCTGTCGAAGCCGCATCCTTCACCAGATGACGTGCAACAGGCAAAGAAGAGCTTTGAAGAGGAACTGGAGATCGATCCCCGGAATGCGGCGGCAGAGTATGTCCTGGGCCAGCTGGCGGCCGATGCGAACGATTCTTCCACAGCCATTCGCCACTTTGAGCGCGCGACGAAACTGGATTCAGGTTTCGCCGAAGCATACTTGGGATTGGGCGCATCGTTGAATTCGGCAAAACGATTTGCGGATGCAATTCCCGCGCTTGAAGCCTACGAAAACATGGCGCCCGACAGCCCCACGGGTCACTATCAGCTTGCCGTCGCCTATACGGGCGCGGGACGCAAAGACGATGCGAACCGCGAGGCGGCCCTGCAGCGGCAGACTTCGGAAGCGCTGGAAGCAGTTAAACGTAAAGCGGCGACCGCGATGGAAAAACAGTCACCCGATTCTCCGCCGGCGGAGCCCAAATAACGATGTTCAGTCCGCCCCGTTGCCATGGACTAAGAAGGAGAGATTTTCTTCGGAGGCTCGCAGGAGGCTTGGGTTTTGTTTCGCTCCCGCGCGCATTCTCCCATCTGGCGATCGCCGCAGAAACGCCTTCCTATCCCTTCTCTGAGGTTCTCCCTTCGGCCAGCGGCATCCATTGGGCGCACACCGCAGGAAGTTCTGCAGAAAAATACCTCCCTGAATCCACCGGCGCGGGCTGCGCCTTCTTCGACTACGACAACGACGGGTGGATGGACGTCTATCTCGTCAATAGCGGCAAGTGTGACTTCTACGCACCCTCGCAGCCGCTGCGCAACGCGCTCTATCGGAACAACCGCGACGGCACGTTCACCGATGTCACCGAAAAAGCCGGAGTCCCCGGCGGCGGCTACGGCATGGGCGTTGCCGTGGGCGACTACAACGCCGACGGCTTCCCCGACATCTACGTCACGCAATACGGCCGCAGCATCCTCTATCGCAACAACGGCGACGGCACCTTTGCCGACGTCACCAACCAGGCCGGCGTGGCTGCTCCGGGATGGGCGTCGAGCGCGGTCTGGTTCGACTACGACAACGATGGGCGTCTGGATTTGTTCGTCTGCCGCTTCGTGGACTTCGACAAGCTGAAACACCACCATTGCAGCGCGCCGAACATTCCTGCCCTGAAGGGGCTGAACGAGTATTGCTATCCGCGCGTGTATTCCCCGATGCCCAGCTGGCTCTTTCACAACAACGGCGACGGCACGTTCACCGACGTCAGCCAGAAGATGGGGATTGCGGAGAATCCGGGCAAGTCGTGGGGAGTGGTTGCCACTGACATCAACAACGACGGCTGGATGGACCTGTTCGTGGCGAATGACACGGAAGCGAATTTCTTGTTTGCCAATCGTGGCGGGCGCAAGTTCGAGGAAATCGGCTTCACCGCCGGCGTCGCCTTCGGCGAGGGCGGCAAAGCGCGTTCGGGCATGGGTGTCGATTCCGCCGACGTCAATCAGGACGGCTGGATGGATCTGTTCGTCACAAACCTGAATCACGAATTCTACGGCTTCTATCAGAACAAGCGAGACGAAACCTTCGACGACATCGCAGCCCCCACCGGCATTGCGACTGCAACCCGGCTTATGAGCGGCTGGGGAGTGAAGTTCTTCGATTATGACAACGATGGCGATCTCGACTTGATGATCGCCAACGGGCATCCTGACGATCTGATCGAGAGAATCTATGACAACGTGGGCTACCAGGAGCCTCTTCTCTTGTTTCACAACGAATCGGGTAAGCTGAGAAACATCAGCCAGCAGAGTGGACCCCTGTTCGCCCGACCGCTGTCAGCAAGAGGTCTGGCCATCGGAGACTTCAACAACGACGGGGCAGTCGATATCCTGGTCTCCAATAACAACGGGCCTCCTTTGCTGTTGCGAAATGATGTTGGCGCAGAGAACCACTGGCTCGGCGTGAGGCTGGTGGGGGAAAAGTCCAATATCGATGCGGTTGGAGCCCGAATCACGTATCAGGCCGGAGACCTAAAGCGGAGCCGCGTGAAAGTCGGCGGCGGAAGCTATCTCTCATCGCACGACCCGCGGCTCGTCCTGGGCATCGGCAAGCGCACTAAGATTGACTGGATAGAAATCCAATGGCCCCAACCTAGCGGCTTAGTTGAGAGACTCTCGGACTTGCCACTCAATCGCTACATCACAATCCGCGAGGGCCAAACGAAGTGAATGTCGCAACAGTCAGACTCTGTGCTCATTGATGAGCCAACCCCTGAAGGAACGGCAGTCGAACGGAGATAGAGTCTTAGTTTGATCTGCAAGGCGAATGAATTGAGCCAGTCCATTTCGTCAGCCTGCGCCTTCATGTTAAGTCTTGAGAAAATTCCAGAAGACGGACCACTGGACCCGCTCTTTCGAGTTGTGTCGGAAGTGTGGTCCTGTCAGTAACACGACCAAGGGACTTTTCCTGCCGCTGCGACCTGGTCGATAACTCTCCGCCGTCTTCTCCAGGAACTAGAGAAGCGCGGCTGAGAGAAAACTGCACGACTGCGTTATCACAATCTCTGCTCGCTGATCGAGAAAATTGAGCGACGGTACTGATAGCCTTAGGAGTTCTGCGGTTCGATCAACTATCGAGCCTCTCCTCGCTCTTGACTTTACATGCAAAAGCTCAGTAATGTTAGGCGCGAGTTTTTTCTGTTCAGGTGAAGTGGCTTGGGGGCGCGTCGGCCTCGCCGAAGCATCCATGCCACGCCTTCTTTTCAGGCCCCGCCTCCGCCATTAATTCCTGCGCGAACCGTAGTACGGGCTTCGAAGGGGGCCAACTATGAGGTCTTGCACTCTGAAGCGGTACTTCTTCCTGTTTTCGGCCTGTTTCCTTCTATCCGTTTCTGGCGCCTGGGCGCAGACCGGCACAACATCCGTGCATGGCACCGTCTTCGACAAATCCCACGCGGTGGTAGCCGGAGCAAGAGTCACAGTGACAAACGCGGCGCAAGCTGTTCAACGCGATACCGTGACACCCGCAACAGGCGAGTTCGAGTTTCTCGCGCTGCCTCCCGGCAACTACTCCCTCACCGTGGAAAAAGAGGGATTCGGCAACTATGAAGAGAACGACCTGCACTTGCTGGTCAACGTTCCTACCACCGTGAACGTGACCCTGCAGATCGGTTCCGTAGCCACTCGAGTCGAAGTGAGCGCGCAGGGCACCGTCATCAACACCACGGATGCATCCATGGGCATCGCTTTCGGCGAGAACCAGGTGAAGGAACTGCCGCTGGAGGGCCGCAACGTGCCCGACCTGCTTACGCTGCAGCCCGGAGTTGCCTATACCGGCAATCGAGCCGATACAAACGCCAGCGACACGCGCAGCGGCGCGGTGAATGGCGCGCGGAGCGACCAAGGCAATGTCACGCTGGATGGAATTCGCGTGAACGACGAAGGTGGCGCAGCCTTTACTTCCGTCTTGCCCGTGACTCTCGATTCCGTGCAGGAGTTTCGCGTCACCACCTCCAATGCCAATGCCGACGAGGGAGGGACAAGCGGCGCCCAAGTGGCCCTGGTGACCAAAAGCGGCACCAATGCCTATCACGGCTCGGTTTACGAATATCATCGCAACACCTATACAAGCGCCAACGACTACTTCAATAAGTTCTCCCAGCTGTCTCCCGGCAGTTGCTCGCTCCCCGATCCGAATAGCTGCAATCAACCTCCCAAGCTGATCCGCAATATTTTTGGAGCTTCCCTTGGCGGGCCCGTAAAAAAGGATCGCTTGTTCCTTTTCATGAACTACGAAGGGACGCGGCGTGCGGAGGGAACGGTGAGTTCCGGCGAGCAGGTTCCCAGCGCGTCCATGCGCGACGGCGTCCTGCAATATCTCTGCGCTGATCCATCAGCCTGTCCTGGCGGCGCAAGTTTCGCCGTCCAGGGCAAAAGCGGCCAGACCTACGTTCCCGCACCCGGATTTTTCGCCCTCGGTTTTACGCAATTGCAACAGATCGACCCACTGTACGCGACCAATCCGGCGCAAGCCGGGCCCGACCCGGCGGCGATGGCATATTTCCAGACCTTGCCGAATCCTAATCTCTATGTGGACTCTCAGCACCCCAACTACCAGGACTTCGTTTTCGCTGCGCCGACCCATCAGACGCAGAGTGTCTACATCGCTCGCGCCGACTACAACATTACGCAAGATGGCAAACAGCGCCTGTCGGTGATGGGAGCGCTGAGAAATGATTCGAACGATACCTGCGCCGCCTGCCAGCCCTATTTCCCCGGCGAACTCCCACAAGGGCAGACCGTCTACTTCAACAAAGGCATCATCGCAGACTACTCGGCAGTCATCCGTCCGTCTCTGCTGAGCAGCTTCCATTACGGGTTCGTCCGGGAGAGTTTCGGAACGCTTGGGAACTCGGACCAGCCGTGGATCATTTTCAATTTCAGCCAAAGCGTGACCCGAACCCGCAATTACCAGCGCCCGACGCATAATTTCTCGGAAGACTTGTCCTGGATTCACGGGAAGCACACTCTCCAGTTTGGCGGATATCTTTCGTTCATGCGCGAGCCCCGGTTCGACTTTAGCTCATCGTTCGACACCGCAGGCACGAATTCGTCCTTCACCACAACTTCAGGGTTTGCCGGGAAAAATACGCCTTTGGATCCGGCGTATGGCTGCACTCATGGCGGAGTCCCTTGCTTCCCGGCCGTGGACCCGAGTTTCGCCGTGAGTTACGACTATCCGATCACGGATCTGCTGGGGATCGTCACGCAGGCCACGACAGTTTTTGACTACAGCAGACAGCTTCAATTGCTTCCGCCCAACGCGCCCCTGTCCCGGCGGTATGCGCAGAACAGCTACGAGCCGTACATCCAGGACATCTGGAAGGTGAGGCCTAATCTCACGCTGACCCTGGGCCTGCGCTACTCGCTGTTCTCTCCGGTGTGGGAAACCAACGGCTTGCAGGTTTGCCCGAGCCCCAGTCTGGGGGAGTGGTTCTCTGCGCGGGCAAGGGCAGGCGCCAGCGGGATCCCTTCAAGTCAGGACACTCCACTGCAAGTCGACTGGTGCGGTCCCGCCAACGGGAAAAGAGGCTTCTGGAACTGGGATCACAAGAACTTCGGTCCACACATCGCATTCGCCTGGGCGCCCAATAGAACTGAGGGTTTCCTGGGCAAGCTCCTGGGTAGCGGTAATAAGTCGTCCATCCGCGGCGGCTTCGGAATTGTCTACGACCGGTTCGGCCAGGGCATCGTGGATGAGTTCAACGGGAATTCGTTCGGCCTCACGACGTCTCTCACGAACACAATACTGCCGCTCAGCAGTTTGCCTCGCTTGACCGGCGTCAATGTGATTCCGCCTAGCCTTCTCCAGCCCTCGCCCGGGGCTCCGAACTTCCCGGAGACGATTCCGACCATGCAGTCACTTCAGGCGAGCAACTTCGGCAGCAGCCTGGACACGTCGCTGAAGACTCCCTATTCCTACACCCTCGATTTCTCTGTGGAGCGCGACCTCGGCGGGGGATTCTCACTGGATCTCGCTTACGTGGGCAGACTCTCTCATCGCCTGCTGAGTTCGCAGGATGTGGCTCAGCCGCTGGACCTCAGGGACAAGAAATCCGGTTTGGATTACTTCTCCGCCATCCAGCCGCTGGCCAAGCTGTACGAATTTCAGGGTGTAAACGACACCACCTTCAGTGATTCGATGGTCAGCTCGGCAGTCGTGCAGTACTGGACCGACATGCTGCAAGCGCCCATTAACGGCGGCGCTTATGCGCTGGGCGTTCAGAACCCTGGCTGCGGAGGCCCTCCCTCGACGACTGATCCCGTCCTGGCCATCTTCGATCTCTTCTGTGGAAATGCGGGGGTTGAGACTACTGCGCTTCAGATTCTCGACGTACCTTTTGGAGCCACAAACGGAACCGGTGGAATACCGGACGCTACCGGCGACCCCAGCTGCGGCCAGTCTGGACACCCGCTTTGCCAGTACTACCCCTCAGGAGGGCCGAACTCGTTTTACAACCCGCAGTATGTGTCTCTGATGGCGGTGCGTTCCATCGGGTTCTCGAACTACAACGCACTGCAAGCCACCCTTAGGCACCAGATGAGGCATGGCGTTCAGTTCGACCTCAATTACACATACTCGAAATCGATTGACCTGTGCTCCGACGCCGAGCGCCTGGGAAATTACGGCTCACTAAACTTCAACGGCGGCTGCCAAATGTTCAATGCCTGGTCGCCGTATCTTTTCCGCGCCGTTTCCGATTTCGACACCACGCATCAGGTGAACGCGAACTGGGTCCTTGACCTGCCCTTCGGACAAGGCCGCACCATCGCCCCTCATGTGAATCGGGCTGTCGATGCCGTCATTGGAGGCTGGGAGCTTTCGGGCCTGTTCCGCTGGACGAGCGGTTTCCCCTACACCATCTACAACAACGCAGCCGACTACCCAACTGATTGGTATTGGGAAGGCGCCGCCATGCCGATTGTCTCGCACGTGACGAGCGGGGCTTACCACATGTCGGACGGTACCGTGAACCTCTTTCCCGATCCATCTACAGCCGAGAAAAATTTCTTCCGGGCAGCTCTGCCCGGAGAAGTTGGCGTGCGCAATTTCGTGCGTGGCGATGGCTACTTTGGAGTCGACCTCGGTTTGTCCAAGCGCTGGAACATGCCTTGGAGCGACAAGCACAGTCTCGCCCTGCGCTGGGAAGCTTTCAACGTGACCAACTCGACCCGTTTCGACTTCAACGACCTCAGCGCCGGCAGCGCAGCCGAAAGCAACAACTCCATCGCGGTTTTTCCAAACTTTGGCCGGTACACGCACCTCATGACCAACCCGCGGGTGATGCAGTTCGCTTTGCGTTACGAGTTCTGATTTTCAAGGTCTTCGGAAACGTGCTGCAACACGCTGATCGGGCCGCGGGCCTGGAGTTTCAGCGGTGCTGTTGGTTCCCAGGTTCCTACGGATGAATCGTCTAAATCGCCTTTTCTGGCTCATCGCCCTTGCGGGCGGCCTCGCATTCCCCGTGCCGAACCAGGCTCAGTCAAAGCCCGCCGCTGATCTCATCATCACCAACGCCAGAATCTGGACCGTGGACAAGTCCATGCCCGCGGCCGAGGCAGTTGCGATCCTGGGCGACCGCATTGTCGCCGTCGGCGCACG
>Ga0187846_10000724_pt1 | contig 18717 bp, 18 predicted proteins | sample TC_taG_FD_161473 | JGI IMG/M metagenome (GOLD analysis project Ga0187846, IMG submission 161473) | Biofilm microbial communities from the roof of an iron ore cave, State of Minas Gerais, Brazil - TC_06 Biofilm (v2) | ecosystem: Environmental > Terrestrial > Deep subsurface > Cave > Wall biofilm...
CGCGCGGGCGCCAAGTTCGGGTCCGGCGCGTCGCCGCCGCGGGCCGCGGCGCGGCGCGGCGAATGGACCGGGCGGAAGGCGAATCGCGGCGTGCCCCGCCCGAGCCGATGCGGCTTTCTTCACACTCGCCGGCGCCCAGCCCGCAGGGGATGTGGGGCGGGGCCGAGACGGCGCGTTGCTTCTCGTCGCTGGAAGCGTAGAAACCCGCAGCCGGACCTTGATTCCGGTGGACTTTTTGCGGGCTGCCTCGGATGATCGGCACGCCGCCGGCCGGCCGTCGAGGGCGGCCTCCCGACTTCAACTATGACGACGACCCTGGCTCCCGAGGAAGTGCGACAAGCACGCGTTGCCCTGCAGCCGGCGCTGGTCGAGCGGCTCGACGGGCTGACGCGCATCGCACGCCGGCTGTTCCGCGTCCCGATCGTGCTCGTGTCGCTGGTGCACGACGGACAGCTGCGGCTGCGCGCCTGCCAAGGTCTGCCGGCGAGCCTGCTTGGCTCCGAGGTGCCGTTCGACGCGGCGACCGTTGCGAACGAAGGTCCGCTGGTCGTGTCCGACACGCGCGCCGATCCGCAGTTCGCGCAGTACGCGTGGGTCACGAGCCGACCGCAGGTGCGCTACTACGCCGGGGCGCTGGTGCTCAGCCCGGATGGCGCGGTGGCGGGTGTGCTCAGCGTGTGCGATCGGGCGCCCGATGCGCTCGCCGAAACCGACCTGATCCTGCTGCGCGACCTCGCGAAGCTCGTCGAGTCCGAGCTGCGGGTGCTCGCGCTGGGACGCGCCCAGACCGCGCTGGTCGAGGAGAGCGAGCGACTGCGTCGCCGCGCGCTGATCGACACCAGCACCCAGCTCTGGAACCGCCACGCGATGTTCGAGCTGCTTGACCGGGAGTTTCACCGCGCGCGCCGCGAACGCGAGATGGTGGCGGTGATCCTGGCCGAAATCGACGGCTTCGCGACGATCGCGACGCAGTTCGGCCCCGGCGCCGGCGCGAGCGTGCTGCAGGAAGTCACCAACCGCATCCGCGCCGTCGTGCGCCGGTCAGACACCGTCGCGCGTTTCGGTCCGGATGAGTTTCTGGTGTTCCTCGGGCGCTGCGATCTCGACAACGCCGCGATACTCGCCGAGCGGATGCGCCAACGCATTCGCAGGACGCCCGTCGCCTGCGGTCCGGCGCAGATCCCGGTCAGCATGACCTTCGGCATCGCGGCGGGCGATGAGAAGGTCGACTGGACGCCGGACAGCCTGGTCCGTCGCGCCGACGAGGCGCTTGCGGAGGCGGTCAAGGCCGGGCGCGACTGCGTCGCCGCGCGCAAGCTCGAGGACTGACCGCCCGCGCGCGAGGCGCGCGCGCGCCGCGGCTGGCAGCCGCCCCACCGGCGTGCGGTAAGATCGCCGCGTGCCGCGTCCTTCACCTTTCGTACCCGCAGTGCGCCGCATCGGCCCGCGACCGGCATGAGCGAGCGGTTCGCGCAGGGCGTCGCGCTCACTTTGGTCGCGGTGCTCGTCTGGGGCGCGCAGTTTCCGATCGCGAAAAGCGCGTTTGCGGCGGTCGATCCATACCATGTATCGGCGCTCCGCTACGGGCTCGCGACGCTCGCGCTGGTGCCGCTCGTCGCGTGGCACGAGGGGCCAACTGTCCTGCGCTACTACGGCCGGCTGTGGCCCGCGAGCCTGCTCGGCGTGATCGGCATGACGGCATCGCCGCTGCTGGTGTTCACCGGGCTCGCGCTCACGCGCGCCGAGCATGCCGCGATCATCGTCTCGCTGCAGCCCTCAATGACCGCGGTCGTGAACTGGCGCGTTCGCGGCCGGCGTCCCGCGAACTTCACGCTCGGCTGCATGCTCGTCGCGTTCGCGGGCGTGGTGCTGGTCGTGACCAAGGGCGATCCGGCGCTCGGCATGAGCCGACGGGAGGTTGCAGGCGACGCGCTGGTGTTGCTCGGCGCGATGTGCTGGGTGGTCTATACGCTCGGCACCGAGAGCTTCCGCGGCTGGTCGGCGCTCAAGTTCACCATTCTCACGCTGATCCCCGGGTCGGTCGGGCTCGCGCTCGCCGCGGCCCTCGCTGTGCCATTCGGCCTCGCCCACGTTCCGACCTGGCCTGAGGTCGCGTCGGTCGGCGCCGAGCTCGCGTTTCTGGCCGTCGGTGGTGTGCTGCTCGCGATGATCTGCTGGAACGCCGGCACCCGGCGGATCGGCGCGCTGAACTCGATGCTGCTGCTGAATCTCGTCCCGATCGTCACCTTCTCGATGCGCTTCTTGCAGGGTCAGCGCTTCTTGCCGGTCGAGTTGGCGGGCGCGGCGCTGGTGGTCGGCGCGCTCGCCGCCAACAATCTGCGGCTGCGTCGGCGGTACGCGCACGGCGCCCCGGGTTGACCGTCTCGGGGCCCACGCGCGCCGCGGGTGGCGGGGCTAGAGCCCGAGCTCCCGCCGCAAGAACTCGTGGAAGTGGATCATGCCGTCCTCGTGCGGTGAGTGGTACGGCCCGGCGTCCTCGGCGCCGAGCGCGTGCAGCGCCTTGCGCCCCTTGTGCAGGTGCACGCAGGCGGCGGCGTCTTCGGCCGCCGACTCGCGATACGCCGCCTGATGGGCGTCAACGAGTTCGCGCTCGAACAGCGCGACCTCCTCCGGATAGTAGAACTCGAGCACATTGATCGTGCGCTCGGGGGCGAGCGGCAGCACGGTGCTGATTACGAGCGCGCCGGGGTACCACTCGAGCATGACGTTCGGGTAGTAGATCGACCAGAGCGTGCCGTACTTCGGCATCGCGCCGTTGCTCCATCTGAGGTAGGCATCGCGGTAATGTTGATAGTTGCGCGAGGTCTGGTAGCGAAAGCCGTCCTTGATGCCGAGGATCTGCCACGACCAGCGCTCGCCGAAGCCCCACTGATAGTTGCCCGCGTCGACGAACTTCTTGAGGCCGGGATGGAACGGCTCGACGTGGTACAGCTCGAGGAAGAACTCGAGGAAGGTCTTCCAGTTGAACAAGCACTCTTCGACCTGGAGATGGTCGAAGACATAGCCGGAGAAGTCGTAGTCCGCGGCGAGATCGAAGCGGGCGAGATCCGCCGCCACATCGCGCGGACCCGCGAACAGCAGTCCGTGCCAGGACTGAAGCGGCGTCGACGGGAGCGGCAGCTCCGGCGTCGGAGAGAACTCCGGCGCGCCCATGAGCTTGCCGTCGAGGTCGTAGGTCCAGCGGTGCACCGGGCAGACGATATGCGGTGCGTTGCCGCGCCCTTCGAGCAGCAGCGACTGGCGGTGGCGGCAGGTATTCGACAGCAGCTTGATGCCCGACGGGCTGCGCACGAGCACCTTGCCGTGGCTCGCCCACTCGAGCGTCTGGTAGTCGCCGACGTTCGGCACCATCAACTGGTGGCCGACGTACTGCGGGCCGGCGTCGAACAGCCACGCTTTCTCGCGCGCCAGGATCTCGGGATCGAAGTACCAGACGACCGGCAACTGGGAGGTGCTGGATCGCAAGTGGGCCGGGCGGGGAGACTGGGCCATGCTGCCGCTCCTACAAGGCTCGCGGCCTCGAGTATGCCGCGTTCCCGGACCGGCGTGCACCGCGAAATCGGCGGCGGCGCGCCGAAAAGCGCGCCGGACCCCGGCCGATTTCACGGCCGAATCGCCAATGCGCCGCGGCCCTAACCGGTGCGTCACCGCTCGCGCGCAGCGGCGTGCTACTGCTGTTGCTGCTGCGACTGCTGCGCACGTTTTTTGAGCAAGCGCTCGCGGACCTTGTCCACCGCGACGACGAAGCGCTCGTGGGTGCCGCGCAAGACGTCGTCGTCGCCGTCCTTCACGATTGCCTCGAACGTGATGCGCCGGCCGTCCACGCTTGCCACCCTGACATCGATCGTCACCTGGGCGCCGAGGAGCGCGGGGCCGACGTGCTCGACATTGACGCGCGTGCCCACCGAATCCTCGCCCGGATCGAGATGTCCTAGCAGGAAGTCGCGGCAGGTGTACTCGACGTCGCTGATGATGCGCGGCGTCGCGTAGACGCGGCAATCATCGCCCATAAAGCCGATGACGCGCGGCTCGTCGACGGTGACGCGTCGCGCGGCGGTGAGGCCGGGGGTAAGGGTGGCTTTCATGCCGGGCGCTTTGCTCGAGCGGGACTCGATCCCAACGGCGGCGAAGGCTACCACTAATTGATCTGTGCGCGCAGGGCCAATGCGCGCACCGCGCGCAGCGGGCGCGGAGCAGTGACGCCGCGAACGATGCGGGGACCGGTATCGGGGTGCCGGGCAAACGTCCCTACGCGGTCTGGCCGCGTGTGCACTTCCTTTACGTCGGATGCCAACCAAGCCACATTCCTTACCCCTGTTACAACTTTGGCCGAGATTCGCGTCCGACACCGTTATGCAATGGCGCCGTGGACCGTTCCACGCCAACCGCACAGGAGGCCAATCGTGAAGTCAGGGAGACTGATTGCAGCGGCCGTCATCGCCGGAGCGTTCGCCGCGCCGGCGCTCGCACAGACCACCGAATCGATCACGCGACGGAACGTGAATCAGCAAGAGCGCTTCGAGCAGGGCCTGAAGTCCGGGCAACTCACTACGCGCGAGGCGTCCAAGCTCGAGGGCGAAGAGGCGCGAGTCGACAAAATGGAGTCGCAGGCGCTCGACAACGGCAAGCTCAGCCCGAAGGAGCGCGCGCGGATCAACCAGGCACAGGACAAGGTAAGCGGCGACATCTACCGCGACAAGCACAATGCCCAGGTCGGCAACCCGAATTCGGCTAAACGCCTGCCGGCACCCTCCGGCTCGACGGACCGGGCGCCCGACGCAGTCCGGATTCAGACCTGGCCCCACCCACTCGTCCTCGTCAGCGGCCGGCCGTGAGGCGGCCCCACCGCCGCAGCGACCAATGCCGCCACTCGTTCGTGCGCGCGCTCCGGCGCGCGATTCGGGCAGCGCCGCGCCGTGCCGCTCCGGGTGGTGGATCGGCATCACCGTTGGCGCTCATCGCCTGAGTCCGCGCCAAGAGCCAGCGGCTCGCTTACGCTCCAGCGTGAGGGCCGCGGCCGCGCGACGGCTCGGCACGAGCCGGCGGAGTATCCCGCACAATCCCGTCGATGCTGGAACGCGAGAAGAGGGATACTCGCCTCAATTCATTGCCCGGACCGATCCGCATGGACGCCGCATCCAGATTGACGCCAGGACTGAAAGGTGTTGCCGATCTCGTCGTGAGCGACGAGCACACGGCGCCCCACGTCGGGAGCGGCAAGGTACCGGTGCTCGCAACGCCAGTGCTGGTCAATTTGCTCGAGGCGGCGGCGCTCGATGCGGTGGAGTGGCTGCTCCCCGCCGGGCATCAATCGCTCGGCACCGAGCTCAGCGTGCGGCACTTCGCGGCGACCCCGATCGGGATGCGCGTTCGCGCCGAGGCCGAGCTCGTGGCGATCCAAGGCCGCGTGCTGCGCTTCAGCGTCTGGGCGGTCGACGACGTGGAGCGGATCGGCGAAGGCGCCCACGAGCGGGTCGTGGTGAACGTCGCCCGCTTCGACCAGCGGATGGAGGACAAAGCCCGCCGGGTCACGCGCCCGCGCGAGTGAGCTCGGCATCGGCCTCGCGCGCCGCCGGCTCGCCGACGATCCGCCGCGCCGTTTCGGTGTCGAGGCGCAACAGCTCGGCGATGTTGCTGAAGTCGTCGGGCAGGGCGGCATCCTGCCAACCCTGCTCGGTGTGCCGCGCGAGGTTTACGGCGTAGAGCACGTTGCGCTACGCGCGGGCGGCTCGCGAGCCGGTCGTCCATCATCTCGATCAGCAGCGCCGGCAGCCGCCAATCGCGCACCAGCGCGAGCTTAACCTCGTTCGGTTCGACCTCGTACACCGCTTTTTGGGCGACGCGGCTGCGCAGCGTCGGATCGGCATGCTGCGGGTGCTGAACGCGCCGCGCCAGTGTGGCGCGAGCACCACGTCAACATCTCCGCCAGGTCGTGCTAGCGGCGCGGCGACGGCGATCCGCTCGACATCGAGATCGTGCCGCCGAATTGCCCAGTCGCGCGCCCAGCGGGCGGCGTGCTGCACACGGCGCACGAGGCGCAGCAGTCCGAGCAGCGCCTGCGGTTGGCTCGCCAGCATGCTCTCGACCGGCGGCAGCGCGGAGAACCGCTCGAGGAAGGGCGACACGCCCGGCATTACCGCCGACTCCTCGATGGTCCAGATCTGCGCCGTTGTCGCGCTTACCGCGCAGCCGCGCCAGATGGGTCAGTACGTTCAACGCCGCGAGCGGGTCGCGCAAGACCGTGGCGGCGATCTCCCCCGCGTTGGTACGGTCTTCCCGGTGCCGCAGCGCAACGAGGTCGACCGCGGTCTCCCGTAGCGCCGGGATGGGCGCGCGCGCGAAGAACAGCGTCCACGCGGTGAGGTTGACGAGCGGGCGTTCGAGCATCGATTCGGTTCCGGGCCACGGGCCCCTGCATAGGGGTTACCGGCCGTGCGCGGCGAAACCTGAGCGCGCCGGCCGCGTCCCCGCCGGCGGCGGGCACCTGGGGCTAGAGCAGTCCGAGGGCCGCGAGCTCGCCGCGCAGCGTGTCCACGGACACGAAGCGCAGCGCGTACAGCCCGTGGGCGCGCGCGGCGGCGACGTTCGCCGCGAGGTCGTCGATGAACACCGTCCGCGCGGGCACGAGCCGGCAGCGCTCGATTGCGAGCGCGAAAATGCGCGGGTCGGGCTTGACGAGACCGACCTCGCCCGAGACCACGATGTCGTCGAACCAGCCGAGGAAGGGAAAGCGCTGGCGGGCGACCGGCCAGGTCTCGGGCGAGAAGTTAGTAAGCGCATACAGTCGCCTACCGCGGCGCTGCAGCTCGGCAAGAATGGCGACCGCGCCCGGGATTTCGCCGCGTACCATCTCCGGCCAGCCGTCCTTCCAGCGCGCGATCAGCGCGGCGTGCGCCGGGACGCGCTGCTGCTGCGCGGCGATCGCCTCGTCCATCGGCCTCCCGCCGTCCATCTCAAGGATCCATGCCGGGGTGATGGCTTCCGACAGGAATCGCTCGAGCCCGGCCTCGTCACCGACGAAGAACCGCTCGTAGTAGTAGCGCGGGCTCCAGTCAAGGAGCACCCGGCCGAGGTCGAAGAGGACGGTGTCCACGCGGCTCATCGCGGCGGCCAGAACGGCGCCCTCGGCCGAATATTTACCGACGTACACGCCGCGCGAATAGCGACCGCCTTAGGCACCTCGGCCCGATCGGGGGAATCGGCTTGGCGGGATCGCAGGGCGCCAGGGCGTCCGGAGCGCCGACGCGCACGAGCGCCGCGAGGATCGCCCTCATCGTCCCGCGCATCGTCCGCAGCTTCGCTTCCCAACGATTCCCTAGCGCATTCTACGTGCGCCGCGCGTTGCGCACGCGACGCGCGGGCGGCGGCGCGCTCGCGGCGGCCATTCGTCGCCGCCCGGACAAGGTCCGCTAGCCGTTGTTTGGTAAGCTTGCCGCGCCGGGAGACCGCGCCGTCGGCGCGCGGGCAAACATAGTGGGGGAGTCATGTCCAAAGAGCGTGGGTCCGCTTGGTGCGCGGTCGCGGCGGCCGCGGCGGTGCTGGTCGCGAGTTGCAGCGAGATGCCCGGCGAGCGCGCGCCGAGCGCCGCGGCCGGCGCCGGGACGCCGAAGTTCGCCGTGGATCCGTATTGGCCGAAGCCGTTGCCTGGCAACTGGCTGCTCGGTCAGGTCGCGGGCATCGCGGTCGACAAGGACGATCACATCTGGATCGTGCATCGGCCGACGACGCTGGTCGACGACGAGAAGGGCGCGCTGCAGAACCCGCCGACCACCAAGTGCTGCACGCCGGCGCCGCCAGTGCTCGAATTCGACGTCCGGGGCAACCTGCTCCGGAGCTGGGGCGGGCCGGGGGCGGGCTATGACTGGCCCGAAGGCGAGCACGGCATCTATGTCGACGCCGACGGCAGCGTATGGATCGCCGGCAACGGCAACGCCGATCACCAAATCCTCAAGTTCACGGCCGACGGCAAGTTCCTGCAGCAGATCGGGAAGCGGGGTGACACCGGCGGCTCGAACAGCCCGACGCAGCTCGGCCGACCGGCGCACATGCAGATCGACACCGCGAGCGGCGAGCTGTATATCGCCGACGGCTACCGCAATCGCCGGGTGCTGGTGCTCGACGCGCGCACCGGCGCCTACAAGCGCCACTGGGGCGCGTACGGCAACCGGCCGAGCGACGACAAGCTGCCCGCCTACGCTCCGGGGCAGCCGCTCTCAGCGCAGTTCGGCAACCCGGTGCACTGCGTGCGGCTGTCGCACGATGGCCTGGTCTACGTTTGCGACCGTGCGAACGACCGCATCCAGGTGTTCGAGAAGAGCGGCAAGTACGTGAAGGAGTTTCGCGTCGAGCCGCAGACGCTCCAGAACGGCGCGGTGTGGGATCTCGTGTTGTCCGAAGACGCCGCGCAGCGCTACATCTTCGTCGCCGATGGCGCGAACAATCAGATCATCGTGCTCGCGCGCGAAACCGGCGCCGTGCTTTCGACCTTCGGCCGCGCGGGCCGGATGGCCGGCGAGTTCAAGTGGGTGCACAACATGGCCATCGACTCGAGCGGCAACCTCTATACCGCCGAGGTCGGCACCGGGCGCCGCACGCAGAAGTTCAAGCGCGTGGAATGACCGCCGGGGCGCTAGGCGAGCGCCTTAGTCACGATCTCGGCCACGTCCTTCGACAGTCCGGCGGCGTCGCGGATGCGCGCGAGCGCGGCGTGTGCCTGCGTCTGGCGGCCGGCGTCGAACTTCCGCCAGCGATCGAACGCGCGCGCGATCCGCGCGGCGATCTGCGGGTTGAGCGGATCGAGCTCGATGATCTGGTCCGCGGCGAACGCGTAGCCCGCGCCGTCCGCGGCGTGAAACCGGACGTGGTTCGCGCAGAAGCCGCGCACGAGCGCGTAGACCTTGTTCGGGTTCCTGATGTCGAACGCCTCGTGGCGCTTCAGACGCCGTACGCGCTCGAGCGTGTCGGGCCGGCGCGAGCCCGCCTGTACCGCGAGCCATTTGTCGACCACTAGCGGCTCGTGCTTCCAGCGCGCGTAGAACCGCGCGAGCGCCGGCGCGCGCTCGCGCGCGGCCGAGTTTGCGAGCATCCACAGCGCCGCCATGCCGTCGGTCATGTTGTTGGCGGCATCGAACTGCGCCACGGCGAGCGCGTGCACGTCCTCGGTCTCGAGCTCCATCAGATAGCCGAGGCACAGGTTGCGGAGCGCACGCCTCCCAGCCGACGCCGGGTCCGGGCTGTAGGCCGTGTCCGAGGCGAGCGCGTGGTAGCACTCGAGCAGCGCCTCGCGCAGGTAGCGCGCGAGCTCGCAGCGCAGCTGCGTGCGCGCGGCATGGATCGCGTCGGGATCGACGACGTCCATCTGCTCCGCGAGATAGGTCTCCGACGGCAGCGTGAGCGCCTCGGCTGCGAACGCCGGGTCCTCCGGCCCGTCGCGCAGCACGCGCGCGAACGCTTCGACGAACCGCTGCGGCACCCGGGGCGATCCGCCCGCGCGCAGCGTCTCGATCGCCCGCAGCAGAATGCCCGATGCGAGCCGCTGCCCGGCCTCCCAGCGGTTGAACGGATCCGAATCGTGCGCCAAGAGGTGCCCGAGCTCGGCGTCGGTGTAGTCGAAGCGAAGGACGGCCGGCGCCGAGAACCCGCGGAGCAACGACGGCACCGGCGGGGCGGCGACCGCGACGAATGCGAAGCGCTCTTCGGGCTGCCTGACCGAGAGCACGCGCTCCGTCCCCACGGGCTGCGCCTCGCCTTCGAGCCGCAGCGGGAGATCCTGGCCGTCGGGACCGATCAACCCGACGGCGAGCGGAATATTGAGCGGCTGCTTCTCCGGCTCTCCCGGCGTCGGCGCAACCGTCTGCCTGACGGTGAGCACATAGCGCTTCGCCGCCGGCTCGAACGCTCCTTCCACCGCGAGCGTCGGCGTGCCGGCCTGGTCGTACCAGCGCTTGAACTGCGCGAGGTCGATGTCGCTCGCATCCTGCATCGCCTGCACGAAGTCGTCGCAGGTGACGGCCTGGCCGTCGTGGCGGCGGAAATACAGATCCATACCGCGCCGGAAGGCGTCCTTGCCGATCAGCGTGTGGATCATGCGCACCACCTCGGCGCCCTTCTCATACACGGTAGCCGTGTAGAAGTTCGAGATTTCCATGTACGACTGCGGCCGCACCGGGTGTGCCATCGGCCCGGCATCCTCCGGAAACTGCGCGGCGCGCAAGCCGCGCACCTCCTGAATGCGTGTCACGGCGCGCGAGTACAGGTCGGCGCCGAATTCCTGCTCGCGGAAAACCGTGAGCCCTTCCTTGAGCGAGAGCTGGAACCAGTCGCGGCAGGTGACGCGGTTGCCGGTCCAGTTGTGGAAGTACTCGTGCGCGACGACCCGATCGATGTTGAAGAAGTCGGTGTCGGTCGCGATGTCGGGCCGCGCGAGCACGTACTTCGTGTTGAAGATGTTGAGGCCCTTGTTCTCCATCGCGCCCATGTTGAAATCGCCGACCGCAACGATCATGTAGCAGTCGAGATCCACCTCGAGGCCGAATACCTCCTCGTCCCAGCGCATCGCTTTCTTCAGCGCTTGCATCGCAAACCCGCACTGGTCGAGCTTGCCGGGCTCGACCCACACCTGCAGCGTGACCTGGCGGCCGGAGCGGGTGACGAAGCGGTCTTCGAGTTTGTCGAGTTTGGCCGCGACCAGCGCAAACAGGTACGAGGGCTTGGGAAACGGGTCTTCCCACCGCAGCCAGTGGCGGTTACCGGGGGCGTCGCCGCGCGCCACCGGATTGCCATTCGACAGCAGCACCGGAAACTGCGCCCGATCGGCATGGATCGTCGTCGTGTAGCGCGTCATCACGTCCGGCCGGTCGATGAAATACGTGATCCGCCGGAAGCCCTCGGCCTCGCACTGCGTGAAGAAGCCGTCTTTCGACGCGTACAACCCCATCAGCTTCGTGTTCTTGCACGGTGCAATGCGCACGACGGTCTCGAGCGCGAACGCGTCCGGCACGCCCGCGATCGTGAGGCGCTCGGCGTCCAATGCGTACTCGCTCGGGGCGAGCGTGCGACCGTCGATCGCGACCGACTCGAGCGCGAGCTCGTCACCGTCGAGCTCGAGCGGCGCGCGCGCGTCCTTGGCGGCCGGATTCCGCTTGACGACGAGCTGCGCGCGCACGTGCGCGACGTCCTCGCGCAGGTCGAAATCGAGTTCGATCGCCGGGACCAGGAAGGCGGGCGGCTGATAGTCCTTGAGGTGAATCGTCGTGGGGATCGGATCGCGCATGGGAACGCCCAAGGCGGGGCAGCTTCTAGTCTACCGAAGCGCTTGCAGCGCGGCGAGCGCGACAGCAACCAGGCGTTGGCGCACAATCCTGGCGCCCGAGAAGCGAGAATCGCGCAGATCATGCCCTCGCCCGTAACGCACGTCATCCGCTCCCGCCCCCGCGACCTAGGCGGGTTCGCGGTGCGGCGGGTCCTGCCGACGCCGTCCACGCAAATGGTCGGGCCGTTCATCTTCGTCGACCACATGGGTCCGGCAAGCTTTGCCCCCGGCACCGGGATCGACGTGCGGCCGCATCCCCACATCGGGCTCGCGACGGTGACCTATCTCTTCGAGGGGGAGATACTGCATCGGGACAGCCTGGGCACCGTGCAGCCCATCCGGCCGGGCGAGGTCAACTGGATGGTCGCGGGGTGTGGGATCGCCCACTCGGAGCGCACCCCCGCGGCGTTGCGACCCGCCGGGTCGCGCGCACACGGCTTGCAGACCTGGGTCGCCCTGCCGCGCTCGCGCGAAGAAATCGCGCCGTCGTTCGCGCACCATCCCGGCGCCACATTGCCGCGCGTTGCGCTCCCGGGTGCGACGGTTCGAGTCGTTGCCGGACACGCGTTCGGCGAGCGCTCTCCGGTCGAGGTATTCACCGACACGCTCTACGCCGCCGCCGAGCTTGCTGCGGGCGCGAGTCTCACGCTGCAGCCCGAGCATGAGGAGCGCGGCGTCTATGTGGCCGAAGGACGGGTGCAGATCGGCGACACCGTGATCGACGAAGGGCAGCTCGCGGTGCTCACGACCGACGCGGCGGCCGAAATCGACGCCGGCGTCGCCGCAAGGCTGATGCTCCTCGGCGGGGCGAAGATGGACGGGCCGCGCTTCATCTGGTGGAACTTCGTGTCGAGTTCGAAGGCGCGGATCGAGCGCGCGAAGGATGATTGGCGCGAGGCGAGATTTCCGCCGATTCCCGGCGAGACCGACCGCATCCCGCTGCCGGAGCGCTAACCGCGGCCCGCTTGAGCCGCCGCTGGCGTCCCGCTCATTGGTGTCCCCCGGGGAACGCGAGCGCTCGGGTCGCCGGCGCCGATCGGCCGGCATCCGTCGGGCGCAACCGCTGCGCGCCGCCGGTGCGACGCCAAGCGAGGAACCACTCTCTCGACCGCGCCGTGCTAACGTTTGGTCTTCAAGCGGAGGGGGTCATGATCTTGGGGATGCCGACCGCTACGTTTACGCTCGTTCACGTCGTGCTGAGCTTGGTGGGGATTGTCGCCGGGGTCGTCGTCCTGTTCGGCATGTTCGGCTCGAAAAAATCGAGCGGCTGGACCGCGCTATTTCTGGCCACCACGGTCTTGACGAGCGTGACCGGGTTCTTCTTTCCGCGCGAGCACCTTTTGCCGTCTCATGTGGTCGGCATCCTATCGGTGCTCGTGCTCGCGGCCGCGATCCTCGCACTGTATGCGTATCACCTCGCGGGATCCTGGCGCTGGATCTACGTCGCCGGCGCGGTCGTGGCGCTCTATTTCAATGTCTTCGTCGCCGTCGCGCAAGCGTTCCTGAAATGGCCGCCTTTAGCGGCGCTCGCGCCAACGCAATCCGAGCCGCCATTCATCATCACGCAGGTCGTGGTGATGGTGATCTTCCTCGGGCTTGGCATCGTCGCGCTAAGATCGTTTCATCCCCGGACCAGTTACTGAGCGCTCTCGCCGCAAGAATCCAGCGGCAGGCCTCGGACATGATGGACGCCCTCAACCGGGAGCCCGCCTTCCGCAAGCAGATGGAGGGGGGCGGGTTCGAGGTCGTGGATGTCACGCTCGACAAGAGGCCGGCGTTCCTCGCCGAGCGCGCCAAGGACGCGCTAGCGGACGCGAAGGCCGCGGGGCTGATCAACTAGGCGCGCGCGCAGCGTTCGATCCGATCAGGCGCGGCGCCGGTCGGCGCGGATCATGTCGGCGCCCTTCTCCGCGATCATCAAGGTCGGCGAGTTCGTGTTGCCGGAGGTGATCGTCGGCATGATCGAGGCGTCGACGATGCGCAGGCGCTCGAGGCCGAGCACGCTCAGACGCGCATCGACCACCGCCAGCGGATCGGACGCGAGGCCCATCCTGCACGTGCCGACCGGGTGGAAGATGGTCGTGCCGATGTCGCCGGCTGCCCGGGCGAGTTCATCGTCGGTCTGGGCCGCCGTGCCCGGCTTGAGCTCCTGCGGCGCGTAGGGCGCGAGCGCGGGCTGGGCGGCGATCCGGCGCGTGAGCCGCAGCGCGTCGGCCGCGACCTTGCGGTCGAGCGCGGTCGCGAGGTAGTTCGGCGCGATCGCCGGATGCGCGCGCGGGTCCGCGCTCTTGATCCGCACCGAGCCGCGGCTCGCCGGGCGCAGGTTGCACACCGAAGCGGTGAACGCCGGAAACGGATGCAGCGGCTCGCCGAACTTGTCGAGCGAGAGCGGCTGGACGTGATACTCGAGGTTCGCGCTCGGGTGCGACGGATCCGATCTGGCGAACCCGCCGAGCTGACTCGGGGCCATCGTCAGCGGCCCGGTGCGGAACAGCACGTACTCGAGCCCCATGAGCGCCTTGCTCCACCGGCTCGCCGCGCGCTGGTTCATGGTGAGGACGTTGCTCACCTTGAACACCATGCGTAGCTGCAGGTGGTCCTGCAGGTTTTCGCCCACGCCCGGCAGATCATGGACGAGCGCGATGCCGTGCTGCCGCAGCAAGCCGCCGGGCCCAACCCCCGAGAGCTGCAGAATCTGGGGTGAGCCGATCGCGCCGGCGGCGAGGATCGTTTCGATGCGTGCGGCCGCGAACAGCGCGTCGCCGCCGCGCGCAAATTCGATGCCCACCGCCCGCCGGCCCTCGAAGCGGACGCGCTGCACGAGCGCATCGGTCAGCACCGTCAGATTCGGCCGGTTGCGCGCCGGCCGCAGGAACGCCTTGGACGCGTTCCAGCGCACGCCGCGCCGCTGGTTCACCTCGAAGAACGCGCAGCCCTCGTTGTCGCCGCGGTTGAAGTCCTCGATCTTCGGCATGCCGGCTTGCGCCATCGCTTCGCGGAACGCGGCGAGAATCTCCCATGACAGGCGCTGCCGCTCCACGCGCCACTCGCCCGCCGCGCCGTGATGCTCGTCGGCGCCGCGGTAATGATCCTCGGAGCGTTTGAAGATCGGCAGCACGCTGTCCCACGACCAGGACGGGTCGGCGGTGATCCGGGCCCACTGGTCGTAGTCGCGGCGCTGGCCGCGCAGGTAGAGCATCGCGTTGATCGACGAACAACCGCCGAGGACCTTCCCGCGCGCATACAGGATCGAGCGGCCGTTCAGGCCGGGATCGGGCTCGGTGCGATAGCACCAATCGGTGCGCGGATTGCCGATGCAGTAGAGGTAGCCGACCGGAATGTGGATCCAGACCCAGTCGTCCTTGCCGCCCGCTTCGACCAGCAGCACGCGCACTTGCGGCTCGGCGGAGAGCCGGTTCGCAAGCACGCAGCCGGCGGTCCCCGCGCCGACGATGACGTAGTCCCAGGTGCCAAGCGTTGGTGCCATCTTTTCCGCGCGCGCCGCTGCAGATCATACGATATGGCGGCGCAGTCAGACCTCGTCACCATCCACGCACCGCTGAGCCTGGGGAAGTCCATATAGCAGGTTAGAATTCGCCGCTCACCTGCGACCCGCAGAGGACTCGAAACGGAGCGCGTGCGTGTCCGACTTCTTCTTCCTGCCTGCGTGGCCGCCGCCGGTCGAGGATCTGCCGTGGCTAGCGTTCCTGCTGATCGTCGCCGTGCTGGCGGGCGAGGCCGTGCAGCGCTGGCTGCACCTCCCGCGGCTGCTCGGCTGGATCGCGGCCGGCGTCGCCTTCGGTCCGGAGGGTGCAGGGCTGTTGGACGAGGACACGCTGGGTGACATCCGCGGACTGCTCGACATCGGAATCGGCATCGTGCTGTTCGAGCTGGGCCAGCGCATCGATTTCGGTTGGTTGCGGCGCAATCCATGGTTGCTGGGGGCGAGCGCGCTGGAAAGCGCGCTCTCGTTCGCCGCGATGTGGGCCGTGCTGCTGGTCCTCGGCATGCCGCCCGTCCTCGCCGCCGTGCCGGCGGCAATCGGGATGGCAACCTCGCCGGCGGTCGTGCTCACGCTGGCGCGCGAGCTGCGCGCGCAGGGACAGGTCACCGAACGCGCGCTGCTCCTGACCGCCCTCAACTGCCTCTACGCGCTCGCCGCGGTGAGCATGCTGGTCGCGTGGCTCCATGCCGAGTACCGGGTCGGCTGGACCGAGGTCGTGGCCCACCCGTTGTATCTGCTTGCCGGTTCGCTCGTGCTTGGGGCGGCGTTCGCGGGCGTCACGCTCGGCGTGCTCACCGGACTCGGCGAGCGGACCGACGCGCAGTTCATCTGCATCGTGGTACTCGCGTTGGTGGCGATTGCGCTCGCGCCCGTGCTTCACCTCCCGGTCGCGCTTACGCTGTTCGTCTACGGCGCGCTTACCCGGGTGTTCGATCGCGCGCGCCACTTCGCTTTCCTCGAGTTCGGGCGGCTCGGCCAGATGGTGGTGATTCTGCTGTTCGCGCTGTCGGCCGCGAACCTCGAGTTCGGACTGGTCCCGGCCGGCGCGCTCGCCGGACTCGCGCTCGTCATCGCGCGCTTCGCCGGCAAGACGCTCGGTCTCGCCGCGTTCGCTCGCCGCTCGGCCCTGCCGGCGCGCAAAGCGGTGCTGCTTGGCTGCGCGCTGATGCCGATGTCGGCGGTGGTGCTCGTGCTCGCGCAGGACACCGCCGAGCTCGCGCCCGAGCTCGGGCCCGCGCTCGCCGCGGTGATCCTGTCGGCGCTCGCGATGCTCGAAATCGTCGGCCCGCTCGCTGCGCAGTTCGCCTTCAAGCAGGCGGGCGAGACGGCGGCGCCGCGCCACGGGCCGGGGCCAGCGTGAACGCGCTCGAGTTCAAGAAATCGGCCACTCTGACGCTCGGCGTCGAGCTCGAGTTGCAGCTGGTCAACACGCGCGATTGCGACCTGACGCGCAGCGCGCCCGACTTGCTGGAGCTCATCGGCGGCGCGCTGCGTCCGGGCGCCGTCAAGCCCGAGATCGCCGACAGCATGATCGAGCTGAGCACCTCGATTCACTCGCGCCACGAGGCGCTGCTCGCCGAGTTGCGGGCGCTGCGCGATGCGGTGCTCGCCGCCGGCGATCGCCTGAACGTCGCCGTCGCGGGCGGCGGCGCGCACCCGTTCCAGCGCTGGGGCGAGCAGCGCCTCTCGGACCGGGCGCACTTCCGGCGACTGTCGGAGATCTACGGCGATCTCGCGCGGCGGGTCGCCGTATTCGGCCAGCACATCCACGTCGGGTGTCCCGATGGCGACGATGCGCTCTACCTCCTGCACGCGCTGTCGCGCTACGTGCCGCATTTCATCGCGCTCGCTGCGTCCTCGCCCTACTACCAGGGCGTCGACAGCGCGTTCGACTCGGCGCGGCTCAATTCGGTCTCGGTGTTGCCGCTGAGCGGGCGCGCGCCGTTCATCCTGCGCTGGGACTCGTTCAACGCCTACTTCGCTCGCATGCGCGACCTCGGGGTGGTCGAGAGCATGCAGGACTTCTACTGGGATGTCCGGCCGAAGCCCGAGTACGGCACGATCGAGATCCGCGTCTGCGACACGCCGCTCACCGTCGAGCGGGCCGCCGCGCTCGCCGCCTACGCGCAGGCCCTGTGCCGTTACCTGCTGATCGAGCGGTCGCGGCTGCCGACCGAAGACGTGTACCTCGCCTACGGCTACGGCCGCTTCCAAGCCTGCCGGTTCGGACTCGACGGCGAACTGATCGACGCCGCGACCGGCGCGAAGCGAACCATCGCCGAAGATGTCCTCGCCACGGTGGCGGTGCTGGAAGTCCACGCGCGCGAGCTCGAAGGGGAGGATGCACTAGGCGCGATCGCCGCGATCGCGCGCGGGGAAGGCAACGACGCGCGCTGGATGCGGGAGCGCTACCGGCGGAACCGGTCGTTACCGGACCTCGTGTTTCGCCAAGTCGAGCGATGGCGGGGCACGGCCTGAAGGAGGGGGCTGCGCTCAGCCCGCCGCGCGCACCGCCGCGCGAACGACCCCTGCGGATCGGGCTGTCGGCGCGGTTGATGCACAGCCCGCCGCGGGAGTTGGGATTCAGCGGCAAGACGCTGCAGTACCTCGAGCAATCGATCGCGCACTGGATCATGTCGAAAGGCGCGCTCGTCTTCATGGTGCCGACGATCGAGACCGGGGGCGGCGTGGCGCGCGACGCCGTGAGCATGGTGAGCTATGTACGCGAACTCGACGGCCTGGTGCTGCAGGGCGGGGCCGACGTGAGCCCGCAGAGCTACGGCGAGCCCGCGCTGCAGCCGGCGTGGTCCGGCGATCGCGTGCGCGACCTGTACGAGATCGATCTGTTCTGGGAATTCGTGATTCAGCAAAAACCGGTGCTCGGCATCTGCCGCGGCGCCCAGCTCATCAACGTCGCGCTCGGCGGCAGTCTGTACCAGGACATCGAGACGCAGATTCCGCGGGCGATCCGGCACGTAGACACCGCGGCCCACGACGCGCATTCGCACGAAATCGCGATCGAGCCGGACTCGGGACTCGCCGCGCTCTACCCCGACCTGCGCCAGGCAGTGGTGACCTCGATCCATCACCAGGCGGTCAAGTCGCTCGGCCGGGGTCTCGTGGTCGAAGCGCGCGCGGCGCCCGATGGGGTGGTGGAGGCGGTGCGTTGGACCGGATCGAGCTACGTGCTCGGCCTGCAATGGCACCCCGAGTTCCACGGCGCGCGCGGCGGCGGCCTGCTCGACGGCGCGCCGATCCTGCTCGAGTTCTTCGGCAAGGCGCGGGAGCGGCGGCAGGCCTGAGGCGGGAGGGCCGGGCCGCCAGAGGACACCGCCGGGGCGACACCGAACGACGCGCTCCCGCCCGCTTCGCCGTGGCGCTCGGCGCGACCCGCTCGCTTGGCGCCGATTTTGTTGCTGATCAGGGATGGGAGGCATCTATGAAATCGTGGTGGATTCGCCCGGAACCGGGCAAGACCGAACTGGAGCTGCGCGAGCTGCCCGTGCCGCAACCCAAGGCGGGGGAGTTACTGGTCCGCGTGCGCGCGGCCTCGCTCAATCGCGGCGAGCTGATCGCCGCGATCGGGCTGCACGCGAAGGGCGGCGATGCGAAGCCCGGCGGCGGCGAGGCCGCGGGCGAGATTGCGGCGCTCGGACCGGGCGTGGCCGGCTGGTCGGTTGGCGAGCGCGTGATGGCGCGCGCGCGCGGCAGCTTCGCCGAATACGCGCTGCTCGACATCCGCGAGGCGATGCGCGTGCCTGACCGCCTGAGCTGGGAGCAGGCGGCATCGGTGCCGCTCGTGTTCTGCGTCGTCCACGACATGCTCTACGCCTACGGTCGGTTGGCGGCCGGCGAATGGCTGCTCGTCACCGGCATCTCC
>Ga0187846_10000725_pt1 | contig 18716 bp, 24 predicted proteins | sample TC_taG_FD_161473 | JGI IMG/M metagenome (GOLD analysis project Ga0187846, IMG submission 161473) | Biofilm microbial communities from the roof of an iron ore cave, State of Minas Gerais, Brazil - TC_06 Biofilm (v2) | ecosystem: Environmental > Terrestrial > Deep subsurface > Cave > Wall biofilm...
ATCGAGAAGGTGATCACGGAGTTCATGTTTCTGCGCTCCATCGCAGGCGCGGTCACCTCCGGCGAATCGTTCGATGACATCGCGGCCCGCGTGGGGCGCCACCCGAAAGAGAAAAGAACCTCCCCTGATGTGACCGCGGCTCCATCTACATCAGAAAAGCAGCGAAGCTGATGCCTGCGACCCTCGCCGTCCACAAGACCGACCCGCGCAAGGATCTTCTCAAGCGGGTCGGTGATATCTCGGACCACGAGCTGTTTGCCAACGCGATTCTGATCGCGATCTACCTGCGGCCGGACACGATCCAAGTCGCCGGCGGCAAAAGCCTCATCATCCCAAACAAGACCCAGGACGAGGACCAGTACCAGGGAAAGGTCGGCCTCGTCGTTGCGAAGGGCCCCAGCGCCTTCGTGCCGGGCGAGGACACGGACTTCGCTGGCATGAACGTGAGCGTGGGCGATTGGGTCGTGTTCCGCGCGAGCGACGGCTGGCCTATTACCTTGGTGCGCGGTCCGGCGACGGGCGACCGGGTGCTCTGCCGCGTCTTGACCGAGAAGGACGTGCGGGCGCGCATTCCGAGTCCTGACTACGTGTGGTAAAGCGCCTCCCACTCCTCACGATGAAGGAAGCGGATGGAGATCATTCAGGCAGCTAAGGCTACATATTTACGCTGTGTAGGAATGGTCTCAGCAAACTGTTCGACCATCACAGGGGCACCAAGTCGGTGCGACAATATACGCTCCAAGGCAGGCTTCATATCAGCGAACAGGGCTTGAGGATCACTGTGAGAGAGGACGAAGCCCGGCACGTCCTCACTGTAAGCCCGGAGCCCGCCATCCTCGCGGCGTTCAAAGGTGACGGTGAATTTCACAGGCGGTGGTGTCATGGGTCGATTTTCCAAGCGTCTTACAGACATTAGATTGTAGTTGGCCCCCAAATATGGACTTGACTCCACATGGCGCCAGAGGTAGTGGTGCCCGGACAATGAGGAAAATCGAGGTTTCCCATGTCTGGCGCGCCGAAGACTGAGAGGATTAAAAGCCGCCCTAATTCCAACGTCGTTACTCCCGACATGATCGAAGCTGGGTACCAGTACCTTGCTTGGCACTATGACCCTAACGGGTCCGATGCGGAGAGCCGCGAGGCGGTGAAGGGTATCTATTTGGCAATGATGGCGGCACAGCACGTAGATATTGCTCGTTGAGTGCGATCAGTTGGGCTGCGGTTTCGGCTAGCGCCTCTGCCATTGAGAGAAGCTTTCGAGGGGCCAGCAATACCGGCTGCACACTCCATCTGCCATGTCTATGCCGGTGATGTTCGAAGCAGATGCGTCGTGAACGGCAGCGCGGATCGCCTATAACGCGGCCGTGCAGAAACTTTGATCGTACATTCTGCGCCTTGTTCGCTGTCGCAATGACAGCTTCATAAAGCTTGACGGTATCCTCCGAGCCGCAATATGCCGAGAGAACCTTGTGCCAGTGCTTCATTCGTTCATTAAAGCGAAAGGGGATTTCTTGGTTGCCATGGACCTTGAACGTCATGGCTGTTATCGTGAAATCGATTTCCGTCTCCAAGTAGGCCCAGCGGGCAGCAAAGGCGCCCAATGCGGCGAGCTGCTTGTCATCGAGGTGCAAATCAATGAGCCGTGCCACAGCTAACCCGGATGATCAGTACAGCGAACAAGAGGCGCAGCAACGCTTCGAAAAGCTAGTGAGGGCCGCGCTCAACACGAAGCCTACGCCCCTTAAGAGCATGACTCCGAAGGGCGTCCCGGCGCAATCCAAGAAGCGGCAGAAAGCCGCGCGTGAAGCAAAGTAATGCGAGTCTTGGGGATTTGGTTTTTTGGTCTGATCGCAGCTGCGATGATCGGCGGAATGACCGGCCATTATTTCTTTGGAAGCGCAATGGATATCATTGCCTGGTTGACCGGCATGGCCGTATTTGCCTGCGCTCGGCTATGGCTGGGCGCTCCGTCGTAGCTTGGCGGGAGAACATTCCACAAGAGAGTCGGCGTAAATCAATCTAAGATCAGTTTAACATGAACCCCTAGTGGTGCACGAAAATGCCGATTGTTGATACGGCAATCGCGATCACCGCAGCTGCCAGCGCAAGCGTTGCAATTATATTGCTTGTTCGCGCGGCATCTGCGCTTCGATTGGCTGCGGTTGAAGAATCAAGAGCCGTGGTGTTGGCAGATCGAGCTAATGAGTTAGCTTCAAGGGCTAGCTCATTAGCTGATCGCGCCAAATCGTTGGCTTCTTTGGCAACGATCAAAGTTTGGCGTCTGTCTTCTGATGACCTTGATGATTCGCAAAGATCGAGCCATTGACGGGCTAGCGCGTTCTTTTCCTCAGACCACAGTCGCCCTGCGAGGCGCTTGCGAACCTCACTCTCGCCGAGGTTTTCAAATTCTCGCCAACGGGATTCTGTCGCTTCATCCACGTCACGTCCGACCTTTCTTTTTGCGCCAGCGCAGGAACCGTCGCGCCGCGAACCTGAAATCAGGCTTGACCAGGTTGCCGGTACATGAGGCGCTTGCCTTCGACGCCGCGGATCGCCGCAAGCGTGCGATCGATATCGCCAACGCCAAGTCGGACGCGGTGATTGTAGCGGAACTCGTATTCGGCCAAGTAGCGGTGCAGATGCTTTTCACTGCAATGCTGGTAGATGCCACGCATCCCGCGCTTGAAGATCGAAAAGAATCCTTCGGCCGAATTGGTGTGGATGGCCTCGCCGCCCTCGTATCGCACGTATTCTTCGCCGCTGTGCCGCACTGACTTGTGCGCGGCGAAATGATCTTCCGAGCCCGTGTAGAGGCGGCTTTCGTCCGTATGCAGTCGGCTCTCGCGGGCGACATTCTCGCGCACGATGCGCGTCACCGTCGCCTTGTCCGCCACCGGGACATGGAAGGTCCGCACGCTGCCGCCGCGCTCGACAAGCGCCAAGACAGGCCGTTTGTTTCCGGTCTTGCCACTCTTCGTGTAAGGGCGACCGCGTGTCGTTTGAGTGCGGGGCTTATCGACGTTGCCGTAATAGGTTTCGTCCGCCTCAACGATGGCGCCTTCGCCACCAAGCGGCGAGAACCCGCCATCCCGCATCGCCTCACGAATGCGATGGCACATGAACCAAGCCGACTTGTAATCCAGGCTGAGCGCGCGGTGTATCTGATGGGCGGACACACCCTTTTTGCTTGACGACATGAGATAGAACGCCATCAGCCACTTGTTTAGATCAATGTGGCTGCGCTCCATCACAGTTCCGGTTGTGACCGTGAAATCCTTGCGGCATTCCTTGCTGGCGCATCGATACCAGCCGAGTTTCTTGGTCTTGTAGGCGTGATTCGTGGTGCTACAATGCGAGCAAACCGCACCCAGAGGCCAGCGCAGCTTTTCCAGAAATTCGCGGGCGGCTTCATTGGACTGGAAATGGGGGGCGACAAAGGCGTTGAACATGGTCGATTTCCTCGATTGGTGAGGAAACACTAGCATTTGCGCCATGTGGAGTCAAGTCCATATTTGGGAGTTGGCCGCAATCAAGACGGAGAAGGCAAATCATGGCTGAGATAACGTTCACGATCCCGGCCGACGACCTCGTGACAACCGACAGCAACGAAGCGCCGCGGCCGCGTCAAACGGATAAGAACGACGTCCAAGTCGCCGAGGGCGTGAAAGCGCTCCAGGACCAACTGACTGCGGTTCGACGCGAGCGGGACGAGGATCGCAAGCGTGTTACTGACGAAGCGAATGCCCGCCGACAAGCTGAGGATCGAGAGCGCCAGGAGCACCAAGCCGCTGAAAAGGCACGCGCGGACGCCGATATCGCGCGCAAAGACAGCGCCAGCTCGCAACGGATAGCGATCGATAATGCGATTGCGACCGCGACGGCGGCGATGGATAGCGCCGAAACGGCCTATGCGGCGGCGTTCGAGGCCGGCAAGCCGCTCGACGCGGCTAAAGCCCAGCGGGTGATGGCCGAGGCTGCCGCGGATCTGAGGCAGCTTCAGGCCGGCAAGCAGGCGCTCGACGCTGAGGAAGCAGCCATTAAGGCGGTGAGTCTCCGGTCTGGCACCGATGACCGCCGCGACGACAGGCGCCAGCCGACCGAGCAGGAGACGTTCGACGCCTACGTGCGCAACATGCGCCTGCCAGCGCGCGCGGAGCGATGGATTCGCGACCACCCTGAGTGCGTCACGGACACCACCAAGAACGCGGCGCTCATGCGCGCCCACCACGTCGCAGAGGACCTCGGCCACGCGTTCGACAGCGACGCCTATTATCGTTTCATCGACCAGAAACTCGGCTATGCAAAGGCAGGGGACATGGGCGATGGCGGCGAGGTCGAGGGTGACCAGCGTCGTCAGCAGCAACAAGAGGATAGGCGCATGCCCAGCGTGTCGGCGCCCGTGTCCCGCGGCACGAGCGGGAACAGCGGCGGAGGTAGCAATAGGGTAACCCTCACCCAGGATGAGCAGGATCGCGCGACAGACGGCACGCTGGTCTGGAACTACGATGACCCGAAGGGCGCTTTTAAGAAGGGCGACCCGATTGGCGTCCGGGAGTTCGCCCGGCGCAAGGCGATCATGACCAAGGAGGGGCGTTACAACATGCCCTATGCGTGATGATGATGGCGAGCACCAAAACCAAGTCGAAGCCGAACCCGTTCGCCGCTGCGAACGCCGCCAAGGCCGCCAAGCGCGCTGGACGTGAGGCGATGACGATTGACGACGATATGCCCAGTCGTGATCGCGCCAATAGCCCGAGGTCTTTTGGCCCGGTGCCGGGATTGACGCGCGCCGAAGCTGCGCAACGTCGGGCGGAGCTGAAGGCGAAATCTGCCAGCGCGCCGAAAGCGTTGACGATCGAAGACCGCATGCTCAACGTGCTGCGGCAGGTCGGCCTGATCGGCGAGGACGGCAAAGCCGGGCGCGCCTATCGCGGTCCGCCGCGCATGGAAACGCGCGGCGAAGATCGTAGCCCATTCGGGCGCGTCGTGGCGTTCAACCGCACCGGCCAGCCTGTTAGCCGCACTCAGGCCGCCGGCAGCGATAAGTTCCATATCGAGAAGGCCGACATCCCCGATGGGTGGGATTACAATTGGAAGGACGCGAGCGTCATCGGCAAGGACTTCGGGAACATGAACAGCTATCGGGCGAATGGCTGGGAACCCGTGCTGGCAGCCCGCTATCCGGGGCGGTTCATGCCCGAGAGCGCTGGCGACGTGCCGATCGTCATCGATGGACTGATGCTGATGGAGCGCCCGAAGGCGCTCAGCCTTGAAGCGCAGAACGACGATATCCAGGCTGCGCAAGAGCTCGTTCGCGTGCGCAATGACCAGTTTGTGCCGAAGGGCCTGCCGGGCGCCCGCGACCGCCGCTACCGCGGCACCGGGCTGACGGCGAAGCGGGACTTCGAGCGCATGCCGGCGGATATCGACCCGCCGTCCTATGAGTTGACGCCCGCTTACGGGATCGCCAACTAACTTCATGACAGTGGCCTTGCTCGCGCCAGTTGGCTGCGGTCGCCTTGGGGCGAATAGGGGGCCTGAAAGGTGGCAACGCAAGGGCTCAAAAAATGACGCCACGTCAACGGTCTATGGCGGCCAGGAAGGCCGCGAAAGCCCGATGGGGCCATTAGGCATCTTCCAAAAATCCCACCTGCGCGCTCTGGACGCGTTCAAAGCCGCAGATAAGATGCTTAATTGTCCTCGGTAGAGGGAGGAAGGACGCGGAACATGACAACAACCTCGACGTATGCAGTAATTGTGCGCGTCAAGGTCGAAGAAGGGAAGGCAGGATTGTTCTACGCAACCAGCCCCGACTTGAAGGGGCTTCTTGTTGCAAAGCCGACTCTGAACGAGCTTGATGAGGCAATTCCGAGAGCTATTAGTGACCTCTACGCGGCTTGCGGCGAACAGGTGGTTGTAACCAAAGCTCGCCGTGAGGATGAAGACTTTTCCCCTTGGGTGGCTATCCCGACGGAAGTTGCGCGACGCGCAATTGAGCGAGCCAACCCGCACCAAGATCGGCGACCAATGGACGTTTGTGGCGATCGATGCCGATACCAAGCTGGTTCGCACTTATATACTTGACAAAAGCGCGAATGATTCCTAGGAATGCCGTCCTTGGCTGATCGATTCGGCCAAGTGGCTCCCCGGAACGTTAGAACGTCAAGTCTGTGAGTGCGTGCCTAGAAAGGAAGGCACCGCAATGTGCGAGAAAGAAATCGAGATTACTTCTGAAGCTTATCAGGAGTTTGAGCGTCTTTTTCTGAGATGGCTTGATCGCCATCAGGAAGGGCTTGAGATTGGCGGTTTAGGTAATCCCAGAGAGCTGGCGACATCGGTCGCGGCATGGGCATATAAAAATCGTCGTGGTCTCCTCCAAAGAAAAACGGACGGTACGCTGCAACCCTTGAATTTTCTAGCGTCAACGGATTTGCTCGAAATCGAGTCGCAAGACCATCAAGAAGAGAGCGATACTGAGCGATTGTTGCGCCTTCGTTCCGAAATTGATCGACGGTCCACACTTCTTTCGGTAATTCCAGCTTACCGCGCGCCTTAACAACTAAAAATTCAACACCTTGTTTTAATTCGTCTGGCTGAAACGGATTATGGGCCATCATATTTCTAATCTGAGCATACTCAGCCAATTTATGTAATTTCGGATGTAGCTTTGCCTTTTCAAACCAGGGCAAAACATCGAATCTCTGGGTCTAAATTTTGGAAATCAGCCATGACAAAAGTCCGCGATCCGTTAGAAGACACCAAGCGCCTCATGGGCGCACTCGTGCGTCAACCGCCGAAGCCGCACGACGAAATGAAAATCGGGAAGCCTATAGGAAAGAAAACTAAGAATCCTGTGCGGAAGTACGCTTCTGGCGCCGCTTCCTCCAAGCCGCCCGACCTTGATGTAAAGCTGTGATTCGTCCGTATGCAGTTCACTTGTCCGATGCGCGTTGGTGACTAGAACCTCGCGCACCGTTTCCGAGGTGGCACGCTTGAGGTGGAACGCCCGCGCGCGGCCCCCTGGCTCGACAAGAGCAACTACGCTGGCCTTGTGGCTGTGGCCTTTCTTGTAGCCCTTAGCGCGCTTTGACGTGTTGCCGTAGTAGGTTTCGTCGGCCTGAATAATCTGACCTTCCCCGCCCATTGGTGATGGATTCAGATCGGCCATGGCTTCCCGCAGCCGATGCATCATGAACCATGCCGTCTTGTAGGTGACTCGGATATTGCGATGGATTTCGTGAGCGCTCACGCCATTCTTGCCCGAATTGAACATGTGCGCGGCCATCCACCATTTCGTGAGCGGAATTTTGCTACTCTCGAAAACGGTGCCTACCTTAACGGTAAACTGGCCCTTGCAGGCATTGCAGTAAAAGAGGCCCGGGCGATGCCGATTGCCGGCCACCTTGGCGATCATCGCAGGATCGGAATTGCCACAATGAGGACAGATAGGACCATCGGGCCAGCGTACAGCTTCAAGAGCCGCGCGGGCCATGGCTTCGTCCTGAAAGATCGGGTTCTGGAATACGGCGTTGGTCATCGGATAGCTCCCCTATGACCGCAATCCTACACCATCCTCCACTTTTGTCAAGTATATAAGTGCGATGCGTTCAGCAAGAAATTTGAGAACCTACAGGCTGCGGTCGCGCTTCACTTCGCCCACTACAACCTTGTGAGGCTGCACAAGACACTCCGGGTGACGCCAGCTATGGCGGCAGGAGTCACCGATCGGCTGTGGTCAATCGAGGAATTGGTGGACCGAACGTCAAATTAGGACACTACCCATTTGGCATTTGCTTGGCCCCGGAAAATCATGCTATATAGGGGCCGCCCAGATCGGCAGTTCAGACCGATCTGGGCGGCGGCTCAAAAAGCCCCGCGAGGGGCCGTAGGAGCCCCCTGACTAGGCTTTCTTCTGAACCTCCGCTAGTCAATCGCACGGACAGTGGTGAGCGTCGGGGATGCCAAGCCCCGACGCTTTACTTTTACCGGATTCCCGTACCGACGCAAGGGCTAATTATTACCAAATATCACTGCTTGTGATATTGACAATTCGAGACCGCGACAAAATCTCACAATGCGAATGAGCATTCGCCGCTTCACCCGGCTGACGAATGCGTTCTCAAAGAAGCTCGAAAATCATGCGCTATCGGTCGCACTGCACTACATGCATTATAACTTTTGCCGCATCCACAAGACACTTCGCGTGACGCCTGCGATGGCCGCTGGCGTGACCGATCGCGTTTGGGACGCGAACGACATCGCGGCTCTTGTGGAAGCCGCGGACCCGGTTCCTGGCAAACGTGGGCCGTATCAAAAACGGCTTACCGTGCCGGTAACAAATGCCTAGAATTCAAAATGCGTCACTACCGCAATTCGTATGAGCTTGACAGCATCGGTATTGGTCAGATAAAGGACAATTCAGCCTGACCTCGATGGCGCTGCCCGAGCGGCCTGATAGGTAGCGTGGCTCCTCCGCCCACAAGCGCGTGCTGCGCTGGGCGCGTCGACCGGCGGGCGGCCGCGTCGAACCCACCCATCCGAAAGAGTCTGACCCGAGCGAAGCTCGACCGGTGAGGACGCACCCTGGCAAACCGCAGGGGAGCCTTCGCGCATGTCGAATATCCTCACGCCGTTCGGATTCCTGCACATCGGCTATTTAGAAGGCTATACGCCCTCCTATGGGTTCCGGCGGCGCAAGATCGCGCTCGGCAATACGAACCCGATCTTTCACGGTGATCCCGTCGCTACGGTCAGCGCTAGCGGTTACATCTCGCAGGCGTCGACCAACGGAACCGGCGGCGTGCTGTCGATCGCAGGCGTCTTCGAGTCCTGCGAATACGTCTCGGTCTCGCAGCAACGCAAGGTCCGGTCGCTATATTGGCCCGGCTCCGATGCTCAGTTCGACGTAGATTGTTTCATCATCGACGCGGCCGGCGCGCTCTTCAAAGCGCAGTCGAACGGCTCGCCGATCCTTTACGCGAACATCGAAAACAACATCGGTTATTTCATCGCCATCGGCGGATCGACAGCGCCAGTTGCGGGTTCCGGGCAGGGCAATACTGTCAACGGCTATAGCGGCGCGCTGCTTGACGTAGCGGGCACCAACAGCGGCGGCTCCGGCGCGATTGCCACGACGAGCACCCTGCCGTTCCGAATCGTGCGTCTGTTCAGCGACGATATGATTCCTGGCGCTCCAGTGCTTGGCGGCACCCAGTTCAACGGGACCGACCAGAACACGAACTTTAACATGGCGATCGTGACGTTCAACAATAGCGACAGCAAAGCGCTGATCGCGCGCTAGGGAGATTTGATCTATGCCCATCGCCCTTGGCGCCCTCCGCAACGAGCTGCTCCCCGGTCTTTTCGACGTCCGCGGCAGCTACGACATGATCCCGCGTCAGTGGGACAAAATCTACAAGACTCGTCGATCGAACATGGCCGTCGAACGTTCGACCCAGATGGCGTTCCTGAGCCTCCCGTTTCTCAAGGGCGAGGGCGCCGCCACCCAGTTCGACAACCAAGCCGGCGAGCGGTGGGCGTGGAACATCGAAGCCTTCGAGGTTGGACTCGGCTACGCCATGACCCGTAAGGTCATTGACGACAATGTTTACCGGGCGCAGTTTAACCCGACAAACCTCAAGATGCAGGAGGTCTTCGCCCAGTTCAAAGAGATTCAAGCCGCGTCGGTCCTCAACACCGCGACCGTCGTCATCGCCGGCCTCGGCGGCGACAATGTGCCCCTCGCATCGACCTCCCATCCGGTGGACGGCGCAACCTTTGCCAACAGATTCGCCGTGGACGCATCGCTCAATGAGGCTAGCCTGCTTCAGGCACAGGTGAATGTCCGCACTGGCTTCGTTAACGAGCGCAACGTGAAGATTCTAGCTCGCGCGCGCCAGCTTATCGTGCCGCCAGCGCTGGAGCCCATCGCGATCCGCCTGCTCAAGACCGAGCTGCGGCCCGGCTCGGCCGACAACGACGTGAACGCGATCCTCTCGACCGGCGGCGGCCTCCCACAGGGCTATATCGCGCTCGACTTCCTCACCTCGAACTTCGCGTGGTTCGTCAAGACAAACATCGAGGGATTGATCCACATCCTGCGTATCCCGTTCGAGATGGACATGTGGGTGGACAATATCACGGATAACCTCCTAGTTAAGGGTTATGAGCGCTATGTGTTCGCGTACAATGACCCTCGTTGTTTGTACCTCTCGTTTCCCACCAACTGACGGAGCCTTGAACAATGGGCGAGTCAGTTTTCCGCGGTCCGGCCTACTCGATCGGCTCGGTCATCGACGGCCGCGTCGAGCCTATGGATGGTCCTGGGCTTACGTACCAGGGCGATGCTTTGCCGGACCCGCGCTTCTGGGCTTCGCGCAAGGACGGCATGTATCCTGGCCGGGTGCCTTGTTTCCTAAACTCTCCATATTTCGTTTTGTGTGACAACATTCCGCAAGCGGCGAGCACGACTGCGCTCGTCAACGCGCAGACCGCTGTGGCCAGCACAGCATTTACGGTTGCGGCGGGGGCCTCCGCTCAGGCGAACGGCACGACGGCCGGCACCCCGACGATGTCGCCCGGCGTGCCGCTTATCCCACTAGTCCAGGCGGCGAACGGCAGCTTCGGCTGGACCGGCGCAGCGGTGACCGCGCTGGCGCTCGATTTCGGGTTCACGACCGGCAACCCGGTCTCGGGGTCGAACTCGATGGTCGTCAACGATGCTACCCTGTTCTACCTCGGCCAATGGATCGCGATCGGGGGTGCCGGCAACTCCGGCAAGACCGCGCCGATGGTCTGCTATGTGTCGGGCATCACGCTGAGCACCAACACGCTTACGCTCGCCGGCGGCTCCCTTAATGGTGTCGCGGCGGCTTCAGTGACGAACGCGCCGATTGGCAGCATGAACCTGTCGGGTCCGGTGCAGCCGCTCGGGGCCATCCCGAACACCGTTCAGCCGTATCTGGTTGGTGGACTTGGCACGTTCCTTAATCCGCCGGAGGCGATCAGTCGTTGTTTGTCGGTGACGGCTGCGGCAGGCGCAACGGTCACCACGATCACGATCAGAGGATATGACGTATTCAGCCAAGCGATGTCACAAGCTGTGGCCGTAACTGCTGGCGGTGTTGCTTACACGACAAAGGCTTTCAAGTATTTCTCATCAGCCATTCCGAACAGTACGGACGCCGGGCACACTTACTCGATAGGTATCACCGATACCTATGGATATGCGGTACGTAGCGATAAGTGGGAGTATACGCAGACGCTGTGGAATGGTGCCTTTTTCACCGCGTCCACTGGCTGGACGGCATCCGTCAAGACGAACCCGGCGACCTCGACGACCGGCGACGTGCGGGGCACCTTCGAGACCTCGACGCCAGGCGCGGGGTCTGCCGGTTCCGCGACGGCGAGTAATGGCACTACCGTTCGGCTTATGATGGCCATGACGGTCCCGCTTTACAACGATCTGTTTGCCACACCGATCAATACGCTGCCGCTCATGGGCGTGCTGCAAGTGTAAGGAGGCCTTCGATGCGAGGCAAGACCTACGAGAAGCACCACGCGGCCCACATGTACCACAAGCGTGCGCGGGGCGGCGGCGTGAGCGAGCACGAAAGCATCCCGGTCGTCTCCGGCAACCCAACGGTGCTGAGCGAGGCTGAGAAGCACAAGCGCGGCGGCAAAGTGAAGCGCAAGCGCGGCGGGCACGTCGATGGCAAGCACATCCGCCATCGCCTCGATCGTCTCGGCCGCAAGCATGGCGGTCGCGTCGGCGCTGACCGCGCACCGCTCACCGAAGCCCATCGGTCGAGCGGGGCGGCCGGGCCCCAGCCAAAGACCGAGGAGGGCGGCCTTTCGGCCTTTAGGCATGGCGGCGGTGTGAAACACCACCACGAGCACCACGGCAAGGTCGAGCACCACGAGGAGCACCACCATTACAAGAAAGGCGGGCGTGCCAAGAAGGAACACCACCCGGACTGAGGGGGGAGGCGTCCCGGAAACGCGGAGGGCGGCTAACTGCGGCGGAGCGGCATGCGCTCCCAAGCAAAGACTTTGCTCTCCCCGGTGAACGCTACCCGATTAATGACCCGAATCACGCTAGAAACGCCCTAGCCCGCGTCTCGCAGCATGGATCATCGGCTGAAAAGGTCAAGGTCAGGGCGGCTGTGCACCGCAAATACCCTGGTATTGGCCATGATGGCTGAAATCACGCGTAGGAAGTTTCAGGATGAGCCAGACGCGCCGACTGTGGTTGGTGCTAGCCACCGAGGCGCAAAACGCGCCCATGGGTTTCCTACGAGCGTGACGGGGTAACCCATGGGACTCCCGCACAGCGTCAGCAAACAGCTCGCCGCCGCATCGGCCAACAACATCTGCACGACGAACACGCTCGTGCTGAACGGATCGGTCACGGCGGGCGCAGGGGCGATCACCGGCTTCGGCGCGGTCACGGCGGGCGCAGGCTACTCGCCCGGAGTCTATCGCAATGTACCGTTGACCGGCGGCACCGGCTCAGGCGCGATGGCTAATATCCAAGTCGGGACTTCCGGGACGGTCGTCGGCATCGCGATCTCGGCAAACACTGCATCCTCGACTCCGGGCGCCCCGCAGACCGGCACTGCCTATCTGACGAGCGATACGCTCGGAGTCAACGCCGCGAACATCAGCCTGCCGGGCACGACCGGCGGCTCGGGCTTTGCGGTGTCGCCCGCGAGCGTCACGACGGCGGTTGCGACTCTCGATACGCAGCGCCGCGTCATCGTCACCAGCGGAGGCAACGATACAGGGATCACGTTCACGCTGACGGGGACGGGCGACAACGGCACGACGATCAGCGACACGTTCGCCGGGGCAAACGCCGCGGCTGCGCAGTCGAACCTCGACTTCAAAACCGTGACCTCGGTCACCAAGAGCGGGGCCGCGGCCGGCACGGTCACGGTCGGCACGAACGGAGTCGGATCGACGCCTTGGTTTCCGGTGAATTGGCATGCGATGCCGTTCAACATCGAGCTGTCAGGCCTCGTCGCGACGGGGAAAACCGTCAACTGGACATGGCAATATAGTTACGATGATCCGAACAACCTGCCATCTGGGGTGGCATTTCCGTCGCCATATGCTCATCCGACGCTGAACAACCAGACGGGATCTCTCGACGGACCTATCAACGACCCGGTCGCGGCGATCCGCCTCATCGTCAACAGCGGCACCGACCCCGTCCGTGGGCAGTGGATCGAGTCCGGCATCAGCGCGAGTGGGGCGTGATTGATGTGGACATTGGAGAAGCAAGCCATCGTCGGAGCGGCCATCGTAATATTGCTGATCCTGTGGTCGGCGTATTTCGCCTTTGGCCAGCCGACCGGCTCGAATACTGTGCAGGCGGTGCGCCCGACGACCACAGTGGCGTCGATAGGCACGACTTGCACGACGGCGCAGCGTGGGCAAATGCTCATCGTCACTGATGCGACGGCGCCGACGGCTCTCGCGACAGTGGCGGGAGCTGGCGCGGTGACGGTCGGCGTGACCTGCAACGGAACGAATTGGATAGTCGAATGAGTGACCCTATCGGCACCGCAGGGGCGACGAAGGCTCAGAGCGACCTAGAGTTTGCCGTCGGCGGCGGTCGGCGGTTTGCGGATCGCCTACAGCAGCTCGCAGATGCTGCGGATCGATACGACGAGGCCAAGGCGGGGTACGAGAAGGCGCTTAACAACCTTCAACTCGGCCAAGCCGCGGCCAACGCCCTCAGAACTGCCCAAGACAAGCACACTGAGGCCGACCGCGTACTGACCGAAGCGCAGCGACGAGCGGCGGAGATCGAGCAGCGAGGCACGCAGGCCGCGCTGCTGATCGACAAGCGGGCGACCGAAGAGGCCGCAGCGAAGGTCGCCGAGACCCAGAAACGCGCAGCCACGCTTACCGGCGAGGCCGAAGCGCTGATGGCGACGGCGACGAAGGCGAAGGCCGAGGTCGAGTCTGGGCTAACGGTCATCAAGGCGCGCGCGGAATCATTGGACCAAGATCGGCTCAAGCATCAGACGGCTGTGCAAGAGACGGCAGCTCAGCATGAGCATGCGCAGCACATGCTGGCCCGGCTGGTCGAGATCAGGGATAACCTTGATCGCGCGTTGCGCGACATGGGATGAGGAGAACGCAGTCATGGGTCGGCGCATCTATCAATCCGGTTTTGACACTATATCGATCGGCACGGCGGTGCAGGACATCTGGTTGCTGTTTGCAGGCGCTTCCAACGGCATCCAGCTCCATTGGATTCAGCTAACGGCCGCAAGCGTCACGACGGCTGCTCAGATTCGCTTGCGCCTCAAACGTGGCACGGCGACGGTGACGGTGGGTGCCGGCGGAACGCTTCCGGGCAAAAACTTCGTAGACGACGGCGACTCGAAGGCCTCAGGCTCCACCGTCCACGCTAACGACACTACGCAGGCGACCACGACAGGCAACTTCACCGGCTACACCGACTATTTCCAGTGGAACGTGCTGCTGCCGTTCGACTTCATGCCGGGCCCAGAAGATGAGGATCGGCCAACCTGTTCTGTGTCGGAGGCTTTGATCTTGGATCTTCCAGCCGTCATCACGGCAACGACCGTATCGTCATTCGCCAAGTGGCGCGAATATCCGTAGGAGGCTTCATTGCACCCGATCCATAGTGTTGTTCGCCCAAAAGGCGCCAAAGACCGCGTCGGCAAGGTCGTCGATCACAACGGCGACCGGCACGTCATTGACATGCACCACATTAATCCCGAGAAGGGCGGCTTGGAGCGCGTCGAGTTGTCAGCTGACGAGCTCGATATCGTGCCATTCGACGCCGCCCTATGGAAAGCGCACAACTGGTCACCTTTATAGAAGGGTCGCCTAAATGACGGCTACAGTGCAATCGCAGGCGATCCAGAACGCCAACCAGATCATCAGCCTCGCGCAGCAACTCCTCGGCCTCTATCAGGCGATCACAAACGTCAACAATGCCTGGAACGACGATGGGTCATTAACCGTCGTGCAGGCGTTGGCGACTGCGGCGCAGAACACGGATGGCAGCCTCGGCGTAGCCGATGCGACGCCGAATGCTGCCCATCCGATCGATACGCGGGTTGCGGCGAACAGCACTCTTAGCCGCGCTGTTTCGGCCAATAATATCGCCTCGGCGCTGACACAACTCAACAACATCGCGAGTTTCATCAATGGGAACGCCTTGAGCGCAACCGCTGGCGTGCGCTCTTTGCTCAATCAAGTGAGCGGTGGCTAGGCGATGGCAAACCGTACTGCTTGGACGGCCGGCAATGGCGCCGGCCTGACATGGACGGAATTGATCAAAACCGGCGACCTCGCGAGCATGGCGAACGGCTCGTCGGTTTTATCAAGCGATGCCGATATTGCGAACGGCTCCAATCTCGACATTTATATGGACATTTCGTATCTGCTGGCTATTGCTTCAAGCACCATAGGAACCGGAGCCAACATTGCCTTCTGGATTTATGCTCTGAATGAAGATGGTTCTCACTATGGAGACAACCAATTACCTACTGCCGGTACTCAAGCGGCAATAACTCCGGCGTTTTCTCCATGTGCAGTGCTTGGTATTCCTGCCGTTGCATCGACCACGAATATGTATGGAACAGCAACAGGGATTATTATTCCCCCAGGCTCCTTTAGAGTGGCCTGTCAGAATAACTCAGGCTTTGCTTTGACCTCTGGCACGCAGACTGTGAAATACAGAACCTATAATCTCAATCTGAACAACTAATGTGGCCATCCGTAGCCAAAATCTCATTACAAAGATCGGTGGGAACCTGGCGTATCCCGCCGGATCGGCACCTGGAGTTAATTTTAGCCATCCTATGGCTGTTGGTTTATCCGCGTCGTTTATGGCAGTCACGGCTCCTGCGGCGTCCATCGGACCATTTGTACAAATCTTTCCCACCCTCTCCCTCGGCATTGCAGGCTCCGGCAATCCTCCGCCGGTATTGGATGCTTTTATTGGGCCTGCGATAAAGTTCACTGCAACTTCGACTAATATTACCTTTTCAGGATTGCCAAACTCTACTCAATCGACCTGCACGCTGGCCGCTATTTTAGTTGTCACATCCACCAACGTGGCTACGAAGTATTTTTGTTCCACGACAGGAAATAATGTTACTTCCGCATATAATCTTCTGATATCGACCGCGGCATTGGAGGCGAAAGGCGGAGGTACAACGTTAAATCCCAGCATTACTTTGGTGGCCGGGCATTCTTATTTCGTGGCCATGTCTATGAAGTCAGGCAATTCCCAAGCAATAGCTGTGGATTTAAGAACTGGGCAGGTGTTAACGGGAAGCTCGGCAACAACCTACACGGCGTCTGGTGGCAACGGTGTCTTTGAAATTGGCGCGGGCGGAGCAACAACCACAGCCAGCAACACAGAAATTGCTGCGATCGCTTGGTCCACTGCATATCTCAGCGCAGCCCAACTGGCTGCGTGGGGAGCCGATCCTTGGTCTTTCTGGTATCCACCTCGGCAAATCGCCATTGGCAGTGTCATTGCAGCCGGACCGACGTTAAATGTCCCGCGTCGAATGTTTTTGAGGAGATGAGAGATGAGCAAGGTTCCGCTTTCTACGCCGTTCCTGCGTCCTTTCGAGGTCGTTATCTGGGGCGACAACAAGGACAAACCTCTCTTCAGAATGCAGATCATGCAATATTCGGAAGACGAAGCGCGTGATGATTGCCGGAGAGAATTCAAAAGGTGCATTCCGTTAGGATCAGCTGGGCCGCTGGTAAAGCGCATCGATGTTCTGGATGGTTTCCGGCACACGAGCAAGGAACGTCAGCGCGGACTATTCGAAGACCTTGCCGAGTGCTGCCTAGGAGAATCGATGGATGATGTGCAGGGCGCGACGGTGAATCTTCTTTTGACGGCAGTGCAGCGTCGAGCAAAGAATTTGCCTGACGCGTTGACGCGGTGGAATGAATTGATGCATCGCGGCAGAGCAGCCCTTGATCGGCGATATACCGGACAGACCGATCAGCGAGACCGCGCGGCTGAAAGTGAGATCGGCAAGAGGCTTTTCGAGCAATGATCCATGACGATTTTCGCCTATATCAGCCGGAGGCCCAAGCTTTACGGAAGGCCGAAAAAGCAGCTTTCTGGCACGCCCGCGCCGCCGTCAAACTTAAGTTGGAAGAGGCCGCCAAGAGGGCGTGGCCGTTCGGTGCGGGTGGTGAGGTACCTGTGGCGGGCGGTACGCCGGAGGTACCAGCCGAATCCCCCACAGCCGTCAAACCTTAATTTCTATCAGCGCCCGCATGTTGTTCGTTACAAAGCCCGGGCACGTCCCCTGTGGAAGTTATTTTGGTTGCGGGCTAAGTTGCGATACCAGCCGAACCCTCCACAGCCGTCAAACCTCAGTTGGAAACGTGCACCGCGCGGCCGTGGACGACCATGGCCTCGTTCGCCGCAATTTCTGCGGCGAATTATACGCTGCCGGTATCAGCCGTTCCCGTCTCCCCCTTCGAACCTCAGTTGGAAACTGCCCCGTGTTCGTCGCTTCACGCCGCGCCTACGGCCGTTGTGGCGCCGATTCTGGTCGAGGTTTGCGCTCAACCGCTATCAACCGTCGCCGCCGATACCGGTGGGGTTCGTTGCACGTAGGAGACCGGCCGCACCACGGATGCATTCGCGCCCCGTTGCTAGATTCTTTCGGCCGCGAGCGAAAGGCGTATTTCTGCTTGCCGCGGTGCTATTCAAGTCGCTCAGACGGTTGAGGTTGCGCCGACGTCAGTTCATCCTGAGGCGGCGCACTTATCCGACGATGGGGGCGCCGGTAGGATTTGCGCCAGTCAAGCGCATGTGGCGAGTCCGCGTCCGCCGAGCTCGGAAGCTCATCTTGTCCAGGCGCTATCCGATCACGCCCGTACCGGCGATATTGTTTAAAAAAGTCCTTCGGCCTCGCATTCGGCGCGCACGCTCGAGCGTGCGATGGTTTTCCGCTCGGCGCTACCCGACGATGGGGGCGCCCGTCGGGTTCATTCCGATCCAGAAGAGGCAGCGCCCGCGACCTCGGCGCTTGCTCGCCAGGCTTTTCAGGCGGCGATCGGTCGGCGTCTTCCCGGTCATTCAAGTCGTCTTCAAGGTGTTGCGCCGACTACGATTAAAGAGGCGCCAGCGGTTTGTTGTTCCTCGACGCTACCCGGTCATGCCATCTCCCGCCGGGTTGGCGCCAACGAAACGCGCTTGGCGCATCAAAATTCGGCGAGCTCGATCAAACGTGCGCTGGTTCGGCTTGCGCCGTTATCCAGTCCTACTGCCGCCGGCGGCCTTTGCGCCCGTAAGACGCCTTTGGCGAGTTCGGATCAAGCGTGGGAGAAGGATTATTCTTTTACGGCGCTATCCCATTGTGCCGCCGCTTTTGCTGCTTTTCAAGAAACTGCCGCGGTTGAAAATACGACGCGCACGGTCAAGCGTTAGGTGGTTCAGTCTACGTCGCTATCCCACCATGCTTGCACCCATCGGGTTCCTGCCGATGCGGATGCGTCGTTTCCGCAAGGTGAAACGCGGCAAGAAGATCACACGCAGTCTGACGTTTCCGTTCTTCATTCCATCTGTGCCGCCTGTTGTTGTCATCCCGACCGGCACGAATACTTATTTGGAACGCAATTGGCTTGTCGCAGCCCTGCCGATGCCAACGCTGCCGGGCTGGCGGGCCTATGTGCTTGACAGCACCGTT
>Ga0187846_10000726_pt1 | contig 18713 bp, 17 predicted proteins | sample TC_taG_FD_161473 | JGI IMG/M metagenome (GOLD analysis project Ga0187846, IMG submission 161473) | Biofilm microbial communities from the roof of an iron ore cave, State of Minas Gerais, Brazil - TC_06 Biofilm (v2) | ecosystem: Environmental > Terrestrial > Deep subsurface > Cave > Wall biofilm...
GCCAGGCGCGTGGCCCGCACGGCCGGGTCATCGGCCATGACGAGCACGTCGGTGAAGAAGCGGTCCACCGGATCGGCCAGCCCGCTCAGGCGCTGGAACGCCTTCGTGTAGCCGGCGACGAGTGCCGCCATCGCGTCGCTCCCGGAGGCGCCGGCGGCGAGGCCGCCCACAATTCGCTGAGACACCCGCGCTGCAAGCGAGGCGCCTGTCACCGCCTCGCGCGCGCCGCCGCCGCCCGCCGGCTCCCCGACGAGGTCGGCCCGGATCCTCTCCACGGCTTCCCACAGTCCGCGCTCGGCCGGTTCTCGGACCATGTCGAGATCGAGGCGGCCGTTGAACGCCGCCGGCAGGATGCGGGCCGCGCGGTCGAAGGCCGTGTGCAGCCTCAGGAATTCCGGTGCCCGGCGGAAGTCCGCCAGGGCCCGCGCGCGCGCCGCCGCCTCTGCGAGGTCGACGGTCCCGACCTCGAGTGAGGCGTCCACGATATCATAACTGATGCCGTCCTCGGTGAGCCGCGCTCTGAGACGCTGCCGCAGCACGTCCATGGCGGCGTCGAGCACCTGGCTGCCCGAGAGCCGAGGTACCTCCCCTTTCGTCTCCTTGGAGCGCTGCTCCGCCCAAAGATCGAGGGCGCTGCGCGCCAATTCGCGGATGTCCATGACGATCACGCGGTCGAGAATGATCGCCACAATTCCGTGGGCCGCCCTTCGCAGCCCGAACGGATCCTCCGACCCGCTCGGGACGAGGCCGGCCGAGAGCGCGCCGACGAGCGTGTCGATCTTGTCGAGGAGCGCCAGATAGGCGCCGGCGCCCGTCCGCGGCAGCATCGCCCCGCGCGGCAGGTACTGGTCCCGGATCGCTTCGGCCACCGGCGGCGACTCGCCATCGAGCCGGGCATAGATCCCCCCCATCACGCCCTGCAATTCCGGGAACTCCCGGACCATGTGCGTCACGAGGTCGGCCTTGCTGAGGTGGGCCGCCCGTGCCAGGTGTGCCGCGACATCCTGCCGCAGGGCGAGGATCTCCGCGAGCCTGCGGGCGAGGATCTCGAGGCGGCGGGTCTTCTCCGCCATCGTCCCCAGCTTCTCATGCACGACCAGATCGGAGAGTTCAGGCACGCGGCCGGCCAGGCGCCGCTTCCGGTCGTCTTCGAAGAAGAAGCGCGCGTCGGCGAGCCTCGCGCGAAGGACCCACTCGTTGCCCTCGCGCACGGTCCCGAGACCCCGCGTCCCGCCATTTCGGAGGGCGACAAACGCGGGCAAGAGCCGGCCCGAGTCGTCCTCGACGGCAAAGTATTTTTGGTGGTGCTGCATGACCGTGATCAGGACCTCCCGGGGGAGGTCGAGGAACTCCGGCGCGAAGTGCCCGGCGAGCGCCGCCGGCCACTCGACGAGCTGGACGGTCTCTTCGACAAGGTCGGGGTCGAGAATCGGCCTGCCCTGCACCCCGCGGGCGGCGCGTGCCACCGCCGCCAGAACGCGCTTCCGCCGTTCGTCCGGATCAACGAGGACATACCCCCGGCGCAGTGCGGTCTCATAGGACTCGGCCGAGGCCACTGCGATCTCCCGGGGGTGGAGAACCCGGTGGCCCCGGGTCTCACGATTCGCGCGTACCCCCGCAAATTCGCACGCAATGAGGTGCGTGCCGAGAAGGGCCAGCATCCACCGCACCGGCCGCGCGAACCGGGCAGAGCCGGTGCCCCAGCGCATCGACTTGGGGAACGTGAGCCGGCCGGCCAGGGCCGGCAGCACACCGGCGAGCACGGGGGCGCTCGCCCCACCCGGTTCCCTGCGGATGGCGAAGACGTACTCGCCTTGCGGTGTCGTCCGACGTTCGAGCGCACCGACGGGCACGCCCTGCGCGCGCGCGAATCCCTCGGCCGCCTGCGTTGGGCGCCCATCGGGACCGAAGGCCGTGCGGGCCGCGGGGCCGCGGACTTCCTGGACGAGTTCCCGCTGGCGGAGCGCCACGCGCTCTGCGACGAGGGTCAGGCGGCGGGGCGTAGAATAGGCGCCGACGCCGTCGACGGGAACCCGCGCCGCTTCGAACGCTGCGGCGGCTTCCTCCTGTAACTGACGGGCCCCCGCCCACGCTGCGGCCGGCGGGAGTTCCTCTGTCCCGATTTCAAACACGAGGCGGGCGAAATGCTCGCGCTCGCCGGGGGAATTACGCGGCATGTGTGCGGCCGTGGAGCAGCGGCCAGCCCATCTCCTCCCGCCGCGCGAGGTAGAGCTCTGCGCAGCGCCGGGCGAGCGCCCGGCAGCGGCCCATGAGGCTGGCCCGCTCTGCCACCCCGACCGCGCCTCGAGCATCGAGAAGGTTGAAAATGTGCGAGCACTTGAGGAGATAATCGTACGCCGGCAGGATCAGCCGGGCGTCGAGGAGGCGCTGGGCCTCTCGTTCGTACACGTCGAACAGGCTGTTGAGCGTCGCGACGTCGGCGGCTTCGAAGGCATACCTGGAGTGTTCCACCTCTTCTTGCTGGCGGACCTCGCCGTACGTGATCCCGGGAGCCCACAGGAGGTCGAAGACCTTATCCTTCCGCTGAATGAACTGCGCGATTCGCTCTGCTCCGTACGTCAGTTCCGCGCAGATCACCGGCAGATCGAACCCGCCAACCTGCTGGAAGTATGTGAACTGGCTGATCTCCTGGCCATCCAGGAACACCTGCCACCCCACCCCCCACGCGCCCAGGGTGGGAGCCTCCCAGTCATCCTCCAGGAAGCGCAGGTCGTGATCGCGCAGATCGATCCCCAGCGCGCCCAGGCTGTCGATATACTGGTTCTGCACGTCGTCGGGTGAGGGCTTGAGCACTACCTGATACTGATAATGCTCGTACAGGCGGTTGGGGTTTTGGCCGTACCGGCCGTCGGCCGGACGGCGGCTTGGCTGTACAAAGGCCACGCTCCATGGTTCAGGCCCGAGGGCCCGCAGGAACGTGGCCGGGTGCATCGTGCCGGCTCCGACCTCCACGTCGTACGGCTGGGCGATCACGCAGTGTCGCGCCGCCCAAAAGTGCTCCAGGCCGATGAGGAGATCTTGGAACGTCATCGGAGCCTCCACGAGGTGGGTGTGACGGTGGGCCGTTATCCGATGCCGAGCGGTTCCTCCTCGCGCTCTCGTCGCAGGGGCATGGAGGTCAGGATACTGGCGATCGCAAACGCTGCCAGACCCGCGGCCGCCCAGGTGAGGGGCAGTTCCATGATGCTGTCGTCGCTGTGAAACCGCACCATCCCGGGAGCGCCGGGCTTCACCACGCCTCTAGCCTCTTCCATTGCCGAGCTAAAGTGGACGAGCGCGCGCTTCGCCCGCTCCAGATCGATCTCCATGGGACCACCTCCGGCGTCTATCTTACCATGCACATGGAATTATGCCCACCACGGAGGCGCGCATCCCAGTGTCGGACGCTGAGATCGGTGCGCCTGACGTCGGTCGCACGTGAGGGTTAGGCGTAAAAGTTACGCGTGAAAGTTACGCGTCAGGGGTGCGCGCACCGGCCGCGCGGGCCGCCACCGCCGACTCGGTGTCCCCTCTCGCTGCTGTGTCACCACGAGGATCGGGGTCGTCGGCGCGCGTGACGGCTATCGCGACACCCGCCAGCACCCAGAAGACGTGCGCGGGGCCGAGCCTGCTCCAGACGAGCTGCAGCCAGACGAAATACGCGAGGAGCGAGGCGAGGACGGCCGTTCGCAGGTGCGGTCGCGCTGCGGCCGCACGCAGCGATGTCTGCAGCCGAGAGACAAGCGTCACCCACACCCAGAGGTAGGCGGCAAGGCCGGCCACTCCCGAGACAAAGGCGACGTGGAGCAACTCGTTGGGCGTGATATCGGTGATCACCGGCCGCCCCACCAACACCGGGACGGCCGCCGCCGAGGCCACGCCGGGCAACCGGTCGAGCGGGGGGGAGAACCCCCAGCCGAGCACGGGCGCGTGGCCAATCAGGGAGAGCGTCTGGTTCCAGGCCAACACGTGCTGCCGCAGCGAGAGATCACCCGGATTGAACATCGACATCGCCCGGTGCATGAGGGCAGCGTGGGGCTGCGTAACCATCATGATGATGGCGATCGCCGCCGCGGCGGCGCCGAACCCGGCACACCGCCTCGCTGCCACCGGCGACACCGGGAGAAGCCGCAAGAGCAGCACACCGGCGATCACGGATCCAATCCACGCCGCGCGGGTTTGCGACGCCACGAGGGCCGCACCCATGACGGCGGAAGCGACGGCATACATCCACCACCGCGGCTCCGCCTCGTCGACGGCGAGCCCCGCACAGAGCGGCAGCAGCAGGCTGAGATAGCCACCGAGGAACATTCGGTTGCCCAGCGTCCCGGCAGGCATGACGGGCAGCGTCCCCATCCGCGCCGACCACCCGATGATGTCCAGGCCGTAGAACTGGGCCACGGCAACGGCGCCCATGATGATTCCGCCGCCCAAGAGCGCGTCGACGAGCCGGGAGGCGTCCCGGCGGCCCAGGCGGGCCGCGGCGAGGCCCATGACGACGTACGCCAGATACATGAGGAGGCCGTCACCGTGCCAGGAAGCCGAAAGAACGCCGGCAGCGGGAGCCCCTGAGACGAGGGTCGCCAGGGAAGCCACGGCGAGAAAAGTCACCGCAGGGGCGTCCAGCGGCGTCCGGCCCAGGGCCTCCCCCGCTCGCACCCGCGCGTACCAGCTGGCCCCCAGGAGGAGCGTGGCCGAAAGCGTCGCCGCCGCCTTGAGCTCGATCGCGGGAACGAGCGGCGTCCACGTGCCAAAGATGACGAGCGCGAGCAGGGTCAGACGATGCGCGGGCGCGTCGGAACTTGTCATGGTGGCGTCTACGGGTAGACTTCCTCCCTGCGGAGGACCGTCACCAACGTCGGATCCTGAAACAGGGTGGCCCCGGTGCCCCCGTACCGAATCTCCACGATGGCGCGGAGGGACCGCGTCTGTAGGACGGTCGCCGACCCGGAGAGCCGTACTTGTCCGGTGGAAACGATCTGCCAGCGCTGTGTTTCCCAGTTCACGCCGCAGTGGAGCAGGCAGGTGAGCGCCGTGCTGTACCAGTACTCCTGCCCCGGCGTCACCGGATAGTTCACCGGCCCAACCGGGCCGGCATTTTTGTTGGCCTTCAGCGCATAGATCTGATGCTCGATACCGGCCTCCGCCAGGTAGAGCGCCCGGATGTCCCAGTCCGTCGCCTGGGTAATGCCGATCTCGGAGAGCGTCGTGCTCGCAAGCCCGAGCATGAGCGCGGCCAGGATGAGCACGATCACGAGGGCCAGAATCATCGCCACGCCGCCCTCCTGGCCGCGACCCGTAGACAGCCGACCGACCGAGAGCCCGCCGGGGCGAGGACGCCTCGCTGTCACGGCGTCCGCACCGCGACCTGCTCGGTCACGGTCACGTCCGGGGTCGCGCCGGTCGGATCCATCGCGACAAGAGAAACCTGAACCTGGCGGACGGAAGTGGCCGGGGAGCACGCGATGACCGCACCAGATCCATCAAAGCATGTGACGCCCAGTGACCGAAACGGGCCGGCGAGCGGCTGAAGAGGATCGGACCGCGCGCCCGAAGCCTCAACGCCGAGGGTCAGGACGGGCTCGAGCGCCACCCGGGGGCGGATGATCATCGTGCGGTGCCGGTGGTCCATCGTCACATTGGTTCCATCCACCTGACCATAGTGGTTGCCGCCCGACACGCTGGCGTTCGTGACCGACAGCAGCCAGGGCGGCTCCGGCGTGCCGACCGGCCAGTACTTTCCCCGAATCGAGGAGCCGACGAGGTAGAACCGCCCGTAGTAGCTCTGGCCGGTGATCACGCCGGCGTTCAGGCTGGCGATCACCGAACCTGGGTTCCCCCACGACGTCGTGTAATGAATGCGGAACCGGTTGTTGGTGCCGTCCCCGGGCACGAGGAGGTAGCCCGCGCCGGCGTCGCTGAATCGTGCGCCGACGCCTGCTTGATTCCCCCTCCTGGTGTCGGCCGTGTTGTTCCAGAATCCCCAGAAAATCTCCACGTCGGAATGTGGGACGTTCTTCGTGAGCTCGCGGAGCCCATTGGTCGCGGTCGCCTGGAAGATGAACCCATCGGCCGCTGAGGTGGAGTTGGTCCCCGGCAGGCCGTCCCGGCGCGTCCACCCGTCGAGCGTGGTGCCGTTCTGGTAATCCAGGAAGACGTTGTCGCCGCGTGCCGGCGGAGCGCCGTCCGAGAGGTTGCCATAGTAGAGGTAGTAGTTGCCGTCCACGGCACCGGCGCCGATCGCGGCCTGGAGACGAAACCAGATCGTCGTGGTGGCCGTGTTCCACGCGGAGGTAGGGTCGAGGACGCGATCCAGCTCCACCCAGGCGCTCCCGTTCCAGTACAGAATCCGCACGTCATCGCCGCCGGCCTGACTCTTGTTGGCAGCGACCAGCGCGGCATGGTTCAGGGTGAGGGCGACCGCGTAGCCCGCCGCCACGGCGTTCTGCGCACGCACGGTGATCGGCATACGGTAGTCGTAATCGGCGATCCACGCATAGTCCAGGGCGTGGGTGGCGTTGTCGAGGGAGTACTCGACGGTGGGCCGGGCCCCGGTCCCGTCCCCCCAGTAGAGCGTAAACTCGAGGAGGCCAGGCGAGACGATCCGCAGGGATTCCGCCGCCCGCATCTCGCGCACGAGTTTGTCGAGCGCCGTGCGGGCGCTCTGGATCATGGCCTGGCGTAGGCTCACCGCGGTCGAGCTTCGCGTCCCGATCGTGAGCAGGGGGAGCAGGCCGCCCACCACCACTCCAAGGAGCAAGATGGCCACGAGCACCTCGATGAAGGTTAAACCGGCCTCTCCGAGACGCGGCTCAGGGCCGCGACGTGACCTTTGCATCGTAGCGGACCTGCGGCTCTCCTGGATCGCACACACCGTTCCCGTTGCGGTCCAGGCACGCGATGACCGCGATATCAACCAATTGCCCGACGCCCGGGGTCGCGCTCGACGCTTCCGTGGCGACCGTCCACTGCGCCAGGCAGGTCGGGAGATCGGCGCAGGCTGCAGACCCCGAGGTGACGCTACCGATGTTGGCCCGAAGGCTCGCGAGCGTCGCCTCCATCTGGCGGAGGGCGACGGCGCTGAGCCGCATCGTCGTCTCGTCCTGCTGGTTCTCCCGCAGCATCCCCGGAGTGAGCTGCATCAGCGGCACGAGCGCCCCCGCGATGAGCAGCAAGGCAACGAGGACCTCGATCAGGGAGAGTCCCCTCTCGTCCCTCACGGCCCCGTCACCTGGACGTACCCGGTCGCCGCAACCACCTGAATGTGCGCCGTCGCCGCCCCGTCCGTGATGGTGAGCAGAGCTGGGGCCGTCGCGGCGCCGGACGGAAGGTACGTGATCTGCTGTGTGCCGGTGACGGTGATCCCGGCGGGAAAGACCTTGGGGAAGTCCGGCCCGGGCGGGCCACCCGACGGCGCCACCGTGTACGACGTGTAGGGGCCGGCGGGCGGGGAGAAGGTGACCAGATAGTTGACACGGCCCGCGATCGCCAGGCGGCGCGCGAGCCCGAGATCAACCGTCACCCGGTGAGCGGCGACCCCGGCCGACAGCTGAGGCGGGACCAGGAGGCTCGGCAGGGCGATGAGCGCGAGGATGGCGAGCAGGCCCACGATCACCAGCACCTCGATGAGCGAGAACCCGCCCGGGTCCTCTTCCCGACCGAACTCCGCTGCCCTGTGACTCGCCGGCGCGGGCAGCGACAGGGGACACACAGGCTGCGGCGCCCGTGATCCCCGCGACAGGCTGCCCTTACCGGGTCCGGCAGTTCGCCGCGTTATAGTTGTTGATGTACGACGTGTCGGAGGGCGGGTTCACCGTGGGATCGAGCGGTACGCCGTCCGGGAAGTACGCGCTGTCCTGCAAGAACGCGGTCATCGAGTTGTCCGGGCCGCTCGGCGGGCACTGGCCGCTGTTGCGATACGCATACAGCGCGAGCGCGGTGTTGATCGACGCGACGTTGGCCGACCGCACGTTCGCCTGGGCCGTGCCGATGTTGCCGAAGTAGTTCGGGAGCGCGATTAGTGCCAAGATCCCGAGGATCACCAGGACGACCAGGAGCTCGATCAGCGTAAGCCCTCGTTCGCTAGAGACCTGTCGCATACGTGGCCCTCCATAATCTGCCGTTTCAGCCGCTCCACGACAGATCCGAAGTCCGGGAGCCCTACAACCGCCCTGCCACGTCGCGCGCGGAGACGATGGAACCCCCGTCCATAGCGTTATGCCCAATGCCGGCGCGAACCGGCTGAGGAGAGTGCCCGATGTTACCGCGTCCGGCAGTTCGCCGCGTTGTAGTTGTTGATGTACGACTGGTCGGTGGGCGGGTTCACCGTGGGGTCAAGCGGCACGCCGTCCGGGAAGTACGCACTATCTTGCAGAAAAGCGGTCATCGAGTTGTCCGGGCCGTTCGGCGGGCACCGGCCGTTGTTGCGATAGGCATACAGGGCCAGCGCGGTGTTGATCGACGCGACGTTGGCCGACCGCACGTTTGCTTGGGCGGTGCCGATGTTGCCAAAGTAGTTCGGCAGCGCGATCAGTGCCAGGATCCCAAGGATCACCAGGACGACGAGAAGCTCGATCAGCGTGAGCCCTCTCTCGTTAGAAATCCGTCGCATTGCGGCTTCCCTCTTCCTTGATATGAGCATGCATGTGCATAACGTTCTCACTGCCGGGTCAGTGGACGACTGCTCTGGCGAGCCCAAAGATGGGCAGGTACAGGGCGACGAGGAGGATTCCGACGATTCCCCCGACGATGAGGGTCAGCGCGGGCTCGAGCATCGTGAAGAACCGGCGCATCTGGAGGTCGAACTCCCGCTCCAACATCGTCGCCGCCCGGTCCAGCATGACGTCCAACCGGCCCGATTCCTCGCCGAGGCCGGTCATCTGGATGACCATCGGCGTGAACCACCCGGTCTCGCGCATCGCATCCGCCAGACGATGACCCTCCATGATCTGCCGTTTCAGCCCCTCCACGACAGATCCGAAGTCGGGAAGCCCCACGACCGCCCCCGCCACGTCGAGCGCGGAGACGATGGGAACCCCCGTCCTCAGCATTATGCCCAAGGCCCGCGCGAACCGGCTGAGGAGGGCGCTCTTCGCGAGTGCCCCCACCCGCGGCAGACGCAGCACGAGCCGCTGCACAGGGCCCGCCAGGGCGACGCGGATCGCCTGGCGGATGGGGGGCAGGACCACAATGCCGCCCGCGATCGCGATGAGGGGCAGACCGGCACGAAACGAGCGGCTCCCGGCCATGAGCATGCGTGTCATGAGCGGCAGCGAGGCGCCCACCGACCGGTAGACTCGATCGAAGGCTGGGATGATGAACGTCAGGAAGACCGCGAGGACCCCCGCGGCCACGCTCAGCACGATCATCGGATAGAGGAGGGCTTCGCGGATCTTCCTCCGGATCTCCAGGTCGCGGTCCATGTACTCGGCGAGGCGCTCCAGCGCTTCGTCGAGCCGCCCGGTGAGTTCACCGTTGCGGACCATGCCGACGAACACCTGGCCGAACAGGTCGGGAAAGCGACCGAGCGCGTCCGAGAGGCTGCGGCCTTCCTCGATGTCTCGCGCCAGCTCGACGACAACGCCGCGCAGGCGCATATTTGCCGTCTGCTCGGCGAGCGCCGCGAGCGCCTGGGACAGGGGCAGGCCCGCGCCCAGCAGCATCGCCAGATGGAACGTCATCGCCGCCACGTCCGCCGGCGTCGCCCCGGGCCCAAACCGGAGGGTCGCCCGCCGGGCACGGATGGAGGTGAGGAACAGCCCGCTCCGCTGGAGGTGCGCCCGAGCGCGGGCATCGTCCTGGGCCTCGAGCCGCCCCCGTACTTGCACCCCGCGGTTGTCGCGTGCGACGTACTCGAACGTAGGCATCCCTAGCTCGCTTCGGTGAGGATGAAGCGCTCGAGTTCCGCGATGCTGGTAGCGCCTTCCAGTACTTTCCGGACGGCCGAATCACGCAGCGTGCGCATCCCCGCGGCCTGAGCCGCGTCCATTACCGCGGTGGCCGGTTTGTGCTGCAGCACCGTGTCCCGAACGGGACTGGTCATCTCCATGATCTCGTAGATCCCCGTCCGGCCCTTGTAGCCCTGGTTCCCACATTCGGGGCACCCCACCGGCCCCATGAGCGAGCGGGGTTGGTCCGGCGGCAGGCCAAGCATTCGAAGATCCTCCGGCCGGGCCTGCACCGGCTGCCGGCAGGCCTGACAGAGGGTCCGGATCAGCCGCTGCCCCACGATGGCGAGAATGGTGGACGTCAACAGGTACGGCTCGATCCCCATATTGACGAGGCGCACCAAGGCACCCGCGGCGTTGTTCGTGTGCAGCGTGGTGAGCACGAGGTGGCCGGTGAGAGCGGCCTGCACCGCAATCGACGCGGTCTCGGGGTCCCGAATCTCGCCCACCATGACCACATCCGGGTCGTGGCGAAGAATGGCCCGCAGTCCCACCTCGAAGGTGATGCCCGCACGCTCCCGGACCGGAATCTGCGTGATCCCGCCGAGCCGGTACTCGACCGGATCCTCGATCGACATGATGTTCCGGGTCCGCTCGTTGGCGTAGCTCAACGACGCGTACAGCGTCGTGGTCTTCCCGCTGCCGGTCGGACCGGTCACGAGGATCATGCCGTGCTGGCGAACGAGGAGGCGCTTGAGGACTTCCTGCTGCTCGGCGAACAGCCCGAGGCGGTCGAAGCCGACCAGGATGTGCCGGGTACTCAGCAGCCGGATCGCCACCCGCTCCCCGAAGGCCGTCCCGACCGTCGCGATCCGCAAATCGTACTCGCGCCCTTCGATGTTGAGGAGGAGGCGGCCGTCCTGCGGCCGCACGCGCTCGGCGATGTCCATGCCGGCCAGGACCTTGAGCCGGGAGGCCACGCTCGCCGCCATCCCGGGCGGGAGGGTCGTGCGGTCGGAGAGCACACCGTCCACGCGCACTCGGGCCCGCGCCTGATCGAGTTCCGGCTCGATGTGGATGTCCGTCGCGCCGAGGCGGACGGCCTCATTGATGATCGCGTTGACGACGCGCACCACCGGCGCATCGTCTTGCGCGTCGCTCAGCGTGAGGGCCGGGCGCCCCTGCGGGGCGCGGTCGTCACCCGGGGCCTCGAGGAGACTCTCGCCCACCCGGCGGCCCACGTCAAAGAACTTGGTCACGGCCCAGTCGAAGTCACGCTCGACGATGAGGAAGGGGAGCACCGGGGCGCCGAGGAGCCGCCCGACGGTATCCATGGCCATGACGTCGGTGGGGTTCACCATGGCCAGGCATACTCGGCCCCCGTCCAGGGCAACGGGCAGCACCTTATGGTGCATGACGACCCCCTCGGGCAGCCTCCGCAGCATCTTCTCGTCGATCGGATACGCGCTGAGATCGATGAACGCGACGCCGTGCTGGGCCCCGAGCACCTGGCCCAGCGCGTGTTTGGACACGTAGCCGCGGTCCAGCAGGATGCTGCCGAGTCGCTCACCCGTGGTCGCCTGCTCCTCGAGCGCTTGCTGGAGCTGGGCCTGGGTGATGTATCCGGCTTCGACCAGGAGGACGCCGATGGGCTTCCGGCGAGGCGCAACAGCGTACTGCGCTTCGCCGTTTGCGCTGCGCTGGGTGAGGTGCCCGCTCTTCACCAGGACCTTGAGCTGGGCCTCCACTTCGGCCACGGGCACCGACAGCCGCTCGGCGAAGCGCGCAGCGGTCACCTCGCCTCGAGTTGCGACCTCGTCGAGGAGGGCGAGGATGCGGCGCTGCAATGAGTTGCCTGGGGCGGATGGCGTGTTCATGACAGGCCGGCCGGATCTCGCCGCCGGCTGCACGGCCCTCCTGCGGGCGATTCCCGCCACGCCGTGATGTACACCGATGTTGTGCACACTGGGGCGGCCGTCTAGACCCTCACCGGAATTGGCGACTTTATGGAAGGGCGGGGTCTCGGGCCGCAACCAGTTGGGCATAGTGAAGGGTCGAGGATCCAGGGGTGCTCCACGATCCAGTCGCCAGCGGACAGCGAGGGCAGGATGCGATGTGGCGCCCTTGCGGGGGGTCCCTCGAAACAGGACCCAGGCCCGGGTTGGACTGCGCCCTCGGGGTAGCGGCGCTCGCGACAGGCGGGATCGGGCTCCCGTCCTTTGTCGCCGGACTGGCCGTGGGGGCCGCCTTCGTGCTCCTCGTCCTCTTGGCCCGCGTCTTAAGCAGCGCCCTCGGCCGCGCAGTGTCGAAGCGCCGCCGGGCGAACACAGGCGGGGCCCGCGCGCGCGAGCTCGAGCAGCAGGTCTCCGAACAGGCGGCCAGACTCGCCGAACTGGAACGGATCCTCGCGGACCGGGACCGCGCCCTCGCGGAGCGGGACCGGCAGCTCAGAGAGGCCGAGGACCAGGCGGAAAAGTTTGTCAAAGCCAAGAGCGCCCTGCTCTCGCGCATCAGCCACGAACTGCGGACATCGTTGAACGCCGTGCTGGGATTCGCTCAGCTCCTGGAAGTCGAGAATCTCTTGCCCCCGCAGCGCGCGCACGTGGACCGGATCCTCGCCACCGGCCGGCAACTGCTTGAGCTCGTCCAGAGAGCCGTGGACCTTGACCAGGTCGAGACGGGCCACGTGTCCCTGTCCGCAGACCCGATCGGCCTTACAGAGATCGTCCGGCAGGTTGTAGAAGCGGCCCAACCGTTGGCCGCGGAGCACCATGTCCGCATCAACGCGGACGACGCCCGGACCGCGGCACACGTCCGTGCTGATTCCGAACGGCTCAAGCAGGTCCTGCTGGGGCTGTGCTCCATCGCGATCAAGTTCAATCGCGAGGGGGAGGTGGTCGCGCTCGCGTGCGAAGTCCGCGACGGGGGCCGGCTGCGCATCATGGTGCGGAACACCGGCACCGGAATCCCTCCGGGTGCCGCGTCCACGCTCGGGCTCTCCAGGCGATTGGTCGAAGCGATGGGGGGCGCCATGGGGACCGAGAGCGTCCCCGGCAAGGGCAATACCTTTTGGGTGGAGTTTCCGGTCGCGGAGGGCTCCGAGGTCCGCCCCGGGATTCGGCCCGAGGGGGTGGAACTCCCACCGTCGTCACAACCCAAGGATCGGTACACGGTGCTCTATATCGAGGACAATCTCTCCAACCTCAAACTGGTCGAGAGCGTGATCCGCAAGCGTACGCGCATCCGCCTCATCTCGGCGCTCCAGGGGCGGCGGGGCCTCGAACTGGCCCAACACCACCGGCCCGATCTCATTCTCCTCGACCTGCAATTGCCCGACATACAGGGGGATGAGCTCTTGCGCCGCCTACGTCAGAACCCCGACACCCGTCAGATTCCCGTGGTGGTGATCAGCGCCGACGCCATGCCGGCCCAGATCAAGCGCCTCCTCGATGGCGGTGCCCGGGCTTACCTGACGAAGCCGATCGACATCGCCAAGCTGCTCGCACTCGTGGACGAAATCCTGAACGGCGGCCCGCCCGGTGCGGCCGACGTCCCCGGGAGGCCGTCCACCATCGGGCTCACCGGAGATTCCGTGGCTTCTCGAGACGCCTGATCACGGACGGAGCGCGGAGCTTCGCCTCCAACCTGTGCTCCAGGTGGGCCTCAACAAGGCGCGCCATCTCGTCCCGTTGAGGATGGGTTAAGCGGAGCCGCTGGAGCCGGTCCCCGGGCGTGCGCAGGATGAACTCGAAAGCCGCCAGGATGCCGGGAGAAGCCCCCATCGCCTCCGCGTCCTCGGACCGGCACACCGGGCACAGGGCACCCCCGAGGCTGGCACTGAACGCCCATCCGTCCGCCGTCTGTCCGCGCGAGCGCGGCACGCGGCGTCCGCACCTCACGCACGCCTCCGTCTCTGGCCGGTAGCCCAGGTCCGCAGCGAGGTGAAGCGCGAACCACAGCGCGTGAAGTTGCGCGTCCTCCTCTGCCGCCTGATCCAGAGCCGCGAGCGTACGCTGCAGCAGAAGGAACACGCTCTCGTTCCTGTCCCGGTCCGGAAGGAACCGGTCCACGAGTTCTGCGACATAGGCGGCGAACGATGATCGGGTGAGGTCGATTCGCAGCCCCGTAAACGCGGCGACGATCTCGGCCTGGGCGATCACGTCCAGCGTGCGGCCGCGCGCCAGCAGGAGACGCGCGTGCGTAAACGGCTCAATCCTCCCCGCCAGGCGGCTGGTCGTGCGGCGCACACCCCGCGCGACCGCCCGGAGCCTGCCGTACTCCCGCGTGAACAGCGTGATCACCCGGTCGGCCTCTCCCATGGCCTGATGCCGGAGGATGATGGCCTCGGCCTTGTAGACGGGCATGCCTAGCCTCGACGACCGCGGGACCGTACCGCGCGCCCGTCAAATGGGCGCGGGAGGAGGTCCCGGAACGAAACCACGGCCGGCGGCGCTCCGGGCGAGGCCAGGATGACCGTCTCGACCCCGAACTCCTTCATGACCTGCAGGCAGGCGCCGCAGGGGGAGATTCCGGAGGGGCCGACGACCGCGACGGCGGTCAGCCGGCGCCGGCCTCCGGCGACCGCGCAGTGGATCGCCACACGCTCTGCGCATAGAGTGAGCCCAAAGGAGGCGTTCTCCACGTTGCAGCCCGCGTACACGGTTCCGTCGGCCGCCAGCACGGCCGCCCCTACTGGGAACCGGGAGTACGGCGCATAAGCTCTGGCCCGGACGTTCTCCGCCGCGTGGACGAGCCGACGGTGGACGACCGGGACTGCGGGAGATCGTCCGCGTGCTCGACCGCGAGATCGGTGCTGCCGGAGAGTGGGCATGGCAGGTGTGAGTTCGCTGGCATCCGCGCGCATCCTGTGCCAAGAGGAACGCCATTGTCGTCGCGAGGGGAGCGCGTGGCCGGCCCGAATTCTCACCGGGATGAGCACACGGAGGCGGCCGCCGCGGAACTCGCGCCGGACACCCGCACGCACCGCGGCGAAGACGGCTGCGCACGACGGGGCTACGCGCGACCTGCGGATCCTCGCCGCGATCGCCGAGGCCCTGAACAGCGCCCCCGACGTGCAGCGTGCCCTGGAGAGCACGCTCGCGATGGTCGCCGATCTCCTGGGGCTGCAGACAGGCTGGGTCTGGCTGCTCGATCCGGAGGCGGGCCGCTTCTACAACGCCGCGGCCCAGAACCTTCCTCCCTATTTGCAGGAACCGGTGCGCATGACCGGACGCTCGTGCTGGTGCATCGACGAATTCCGGGAGGGCAACCTCACGCCCAAGAACATCGACGTGATGGAGTGCAGCCGCCTCCGCCCGGCGGTGAAGTTGAAGGCCACGGACCTCACGCACGGGCTCGCGTACCACGCCAGCATCCCTCTGTATTTCCAGGAGAAGCCGCTCGGCATCATGAACGTGACGGGGCCGGCGTGGCGGGAACTGACTGGCGATGAACTGCGAATCCTGTCCACGATCGCCTACCAGGTGGGGATCGCCATCGAGCGGGCGCGCCTGGCCGAGGACACCGCGCGCCTCGCCCGCGCCGAGGAACGCTCCCGGATCGCGCGCGAGATCCACGATACGCTCGCGCAGGCGCTCACGGCCATCGCCCTCCACCTCGAGGGGGCGCTGCGCAACCTGGATACCAGCCCGCCGCGGGCGCGCGAGCGGCTGGAACGCGCCCTGGCCGTCGCACGGGAGAGCCTGGAAGAAGCGCGCCGGTCGGTCCTCAACCTCCGCGCCGCGCCCCCTGCCCCGAAACCGCTGCCGGAGGCGCTCGCGACGCTCGGCCGCGCGCTGACCGCGGAGACCGGAATCCGCGTGCACGTGGACGCCGCACACGCTCCTCTCCCGCCCCAGATCGAGACCGAACTCTTCCGCATCGCCCAGGAAGCGCTGGCCAACGTGCGGCGGCACGCCGGCGCCACCGAGGTGGAGATCAAACTCACAGCGGGGCCCCGTCGGGTCCGCCTGGCGATCCGGGATAATGGCCACGGCTTCGCGCCCGAGGCGGTGCCCGAAGGGCGGTTGGGACTCGTGGGCATGCGGGAGCGGGCCCAGTTGCTCGGCGGATGGCTTCGGGTGCGGAGCGCGCGCGGGCGCGGCACCACGGTCGCGGCCGCCGTGCCCCTGAGCGAGGCTCTGCCGTGATCCGGTCGCGCCGTCCTCGCCGTGCACGCTCGGTAGCGACTGCAAGGGAGGCCGCTCGAGATCGTCGGATTCGGATTCTCGTCGTTGACGATCACCCCGTCGTGCGGGAAGGACTCGTCGCCATTCTCGAGGACGAGCCGGACTTCGAGATCGCCGGCGCCACCGGATCCGCCGAGGATGCCCTCGCCATGGCCGCCCAAGGCCGCCCCGACGTCATCCTGCTCGATTTGGAGCTCCCCGGGATGAGCGGCATCGAGGCCATCCCCCGGCTGGCCGCCACTGTACCCGACGCCCGCGTGCTCGTGCTCACCGCGTACGACACCGACGAGCGCGTCCTGGGCGCGGTACAGGCGGGGGCGCGCGGGTATCTCCTGAAGGGGGCGGCCGCTGGGGAGATCGCGCAGGCGATTCGCGCGGTCCACGCCGGAGGCTCCTACCTGGCCCCGCGGGTCGCGGCCAAAGTCCTCACACAGATGAAGATCCCCCGGCGATCCACGCTCAGCGCGCGAGAACGGGCGGTGCTGCGCTTGGTCGCAGATGGTATGATCAGCAAGAAGATCGCCCGCCAGCTCTCGATCACCGAGCGCACGGTGAAGTTTCATATCAATTCCATCCTCAATAAACTGGGTGCCGAGACCCGGGCCCAGGCGGTGGCGAAGGCAGCCGAGCGCGGCCTGCTCTAATCCCTGTCCTCTCGGACAGGTCCGCATCCTGTCCCCTCGGACAGACGGGCCTCTGTCCCCTCGCATGGTGTCGCGAAGCTCCCCCTCCGGTCACACTATCTCTGGAATGGTTATGAGGGGGTCGTGGAATGCGAGAAACTCACACGACACAGAGATCACAAGGAGAACGTGCCATGAGGCTTGAGGGTTCTGTGGCGCTGATCACTGGCGCGTCTCGCGGTTTGGGCCGGGAGATCGCGAAAGCATACGCACGACGCGGAGCCCGGCTGATTCTCACCGCGCGAGGGGCCGAGGCTTTAGAGGACACGGCCGCGACGCTGCGGCGCGATACCGATGTGCTGGCGCTCGCGGGCGACGTGGCGGATCTCATCCACGCCGAACGGCTCGTGCGCGCGGGCCTGGCCCGGTTCGGACACATCGATGTCCTCATCAACAACGCGTCGGTCCTTGGCCCGGCCCCGATGCCGCGGCTCGACGCGCTGCCGCCTGAAGCTTTGGAGGGTATCGTCCGGGCAAACGTCGTCGCTCCGCTTCATCTCATCCAGCTCGTTCTGCCGCAGATGCGCGTGCGGCGCCGTGGGGTCATCATCAATGTCACCTCGGATGCGGGCGTCGAAGCGTATCCCGGCTGGGGTGGCTACGGGATCAGTAAGGCCGCGCTCGAGCATCTCTCGCGGATCCTGGCCGCGGAACTCGCCGGCGCCGGGATCCGCGTCTACATCGTCGATCCCGGAGAGATGAATACCGAAATGCACCGGGAGGCGGAGTCCGGCGTGGACCTGTCTCATCTGCCGCCACCGGAGGTTTCAGCTCCGGCATTCGTCTGGCTCGTGGAGGAGGAGACGGCGCCGTTCGGCCGGTTCAGCGCCCAGCGGATGCATCCTCCACACCAGCCCGCACCGCGCACACTCGCACGGAGATGATTGGGAAATGACGGCCATGGCCGCCGCTCTCGCGTCTCGACCGGAACCCCGGGCGCCCATCCCGCCGCTCCTGTTCACCCTCTCCCCCGAACGGGAGGCGCATGAACCGCCGGAAGCCCGCGGGCTCAGGCGCGACGAGGTACGGCTCCTCGTGACCTATAGGGAGAGCGGCCGCATCGTGCATGCGCGCTTTCGGGATCTGTCCGACTTTCTGCGGCCGGGGGACCTGCTCGTCGTGAATGATTCGGCGACGCTTCCCGCCGCGCTCACGGCCAGGCGCAGGGATGGACGCCCTGTTGCGCTTCACCTCTCCACGCGCCTAGTGGCGGGACTATGGATCGTCGAGCCGCGCGAGACTCGGGCGTCGGCGGGTGACGTGCTCACCCTTCCGAACGGGGGAACCGCCCAGTTGCTGGTCCCCTATCCGGGATCATCGCGCTTGTGGGTCGCGCGGCTGGACTTGCCCGCGCCTGTCTTCGGGTATCTACAGAGCTATGGCCGGCCGATCGCGTACCCCTACGTGCGCGGCGAATGGCCGGTCGAAATGTACCAGACCGTTTATGCACGCGAACCGGGGTCCGCGGAGATGCCGTCGGCGGGCCGGGCATTCTCTCATGAGGTGATCGCGCGCGCCCGGAGGCGCGGCATCGGGTTCGCATCGCTCACCCTGCACACGGGCGTCGCCAGCCTGGAGCGGGACGAGCCGCCGGCCGAGGAGTGGTACCGTGTTTCACTGGAGACCGCGGAGGCGGTGGGTGCCGCGCATCGTGACGGAGGGCGCGTCGTGGCGGTCGGCACCACGGTCGTCCGCGCGCTCGAAAGCGCCGCGGATGAGCACGGCCGCGTCATCGCGTCCCAAGGCTGGACCGATCTGGTCATCACCCCGGCACGCGGCATCCGGGTGATCGACGGACTGCTCACGGGGTTTCATGAGCCGAAGGCGTCACACCTCGCCATGCTGGAGGCGCTGGCCGGCCGGGACCACCTCGAACGGGCCTACCGAGCCGCGCTCGAGGCGGGCTACTTGTGGCACGAATTCGGAGACCTCCACCTCATCCTCGATTGACCCGT
>Ga0187846_10000727_pt1 | contig 18709 bp, 20 predicted proteins | sample TC_taG_FD_161473 | JGI IMG/M metagenome (GOLD analysis project Ga0187846, IMG submission 161473) | Biofilm microbial communities from the roof of an iron ore cave, State of Minas Gerais, Brazil - TC_06 Biofilm (v2) | ecosystem: Environmental > Terrestrial > Deep subsurface > Cave > Wall biofilm...
CCTTCGGTCTCGGTGTCGCGCTGCCGAGCTTTGCGCAGTCACCCGGCAATTTCTCGACATTGTCGACCACCGGTAGTGCGACGACGGACGGCGACGTGCTGATGTGCTCAGGACGTCCGTGGATCGATGTGCGGTGCAATGGTGCCGTCGGGGACGACAGCCATGACGACACGACAGCGATCAACACGACGATTTCGACGGCGATCACCAACAACTGGCCGGTGCATTTCTCGGCCGGCACCTATAAGGTCACCTCGGTGATCTCGATCGACTACGCCGGTCAGGCATCCAAAGGCTTTCGGCTGAGCTCGGAGGGGGCAACGATCGACGGTCGCGCGATCCCTTTGGGCCCGGTGCTGCAGATCCAGTGTGGCGGCGGTTCAACCAGCGCCCCAACCGGATGCTTTTACTTCAGGGAAGAGGGAAGCTTATTCGTCGACGCCAGTACCCCGACTTATGCCGTGGTGTTCGGAAAGACCGATCTCTCCGACGCGCATAATTCGGTGAAGGTCGATCATCTGATCGTCAATAATACCAGTACCGCGCCCGGTTCCGGCGGATGCCAGTTCAACTTCGTTCTCGACAGCGACATTTACGCCGTTTGCGTCTCAGCGGGAGGAGCCGCCGGCATAGCGCTCGAACAAACACAATTCTCGCGAATCTCGGGCGCCGGCACTGCGCAGGGCGTCGGCGGCAGGAGCCTGGTGCTCGAAAATGGGTACAATTTCAGCAACACGTTCTTCGCGCTCGATCTCGAGGTGTCGCCAACCTGCCTGTCGATCACCTTCAACCACAATGGCCTCAATACCTTTGTTTCGCCGTATTTCAACTGCCAGACGGCGGTCAACGCGACGGCCAGTATCGGAAACGTGCTGGTCAATCCGAACTATGGCGGCGCCACGGTCAATTTCGGGCCGTCCTCGACCGGAATAAGCGTCATCGGAAGCGGGTCGCGCAGCAGATGGTATTTCCCGTCGACGGCGAGCTATACCGCGGCCCCCGTCGACGACGGACTCAATATCTCGAGCTACAATGCTCCCGGCGCGTCCCTAACCGTAACCCTTCCTGCCGTTGGCAGCGTAAACCCTGGCTGGACAATGGGTTTTGCGACCGACAACGGGAAGGGGCTGACCGTGACTGCTCCATCGGGAGCAATCTTGTCTGGCGGCAAGGCCGTGTCGTCGATTGTCCTGGGGCCCGGCAACTATGAGGATGTCGCCCTACAGTCCGACGGCAACAATTGGCGCATGATCACCTCGACACGCAACACTCGTCTCGTCAACGGTTTTGATCCGCCTCCCTGGCCCAGCAACTGGCTCTATCCCTCGACCTCGGGGTACGCAGCGACATTGGGGGACAATGGCAATACCCTGTCGAGCTTCAACACGATCGCAGGACTGAGCGTGACACTACCCGCGACGACTTCGTTGCCAACGGGATGGAGCATGGGTTTCGCAACCGACAGCACGAAGCCGCTATCGGTACAGGTCGACGGGACGTCAGGCGGGCACATCCTGTGGCCTGGATCAGGCGCGTCGGCGACGACGGTGACCCTAGCGAACACAGCGCAGGGCGCCTACGAATTTATGGTGTTGCAATATGACGGAAGCGGAAATTTCCGCGTCGTCGACGCGACGCCGGCGACCGCGCAGGCGATCGGCATGATCGGCGCCGGCGGGATCAGTCATTGGAGTTTTCCGGCAGTCAGCACTTACGCTGCGGCAGTCGCCGACAACGGCAATGTGGTGTCGAGCTTCAATAGCCCACTCTCGTTCTTCGCGGTGACATTGCCGCCGACCACGACGATTCCTATGGGTTGGACGATCGGGATCGCCAGCGACAGCAACAAGACCGCTTCGGTTCAAGTAAACGGCACCTCGGGCGGCCACATCTTGTTTCCCGGCGGTGGGGGCACCGTGACTTCCGCGTCGCTGGCATCCGGCAACTACGAGCTCCTCGTGTTGCAGTTCGACGGCGGGAACTTCCGGGTCGTCGAGGCGACACCGGCGACGGCGACCCAGATCGGGATCTCCGGCAACGCCCCTGGCATCAACCGATGGAGTTTCCCCGCAGTCGGCAGCTACGCGGCCTCGCAAAGCGACGACGGCAGTGCGGTGTCGAACTACAATACGCCCGCATCCTCGCTGGTCGTCACCTTGCCGTCGACGACGTCGATTGGTACCGGCTGGACCATGGGCTTTGCGGCCGACAACGGTAAGACAATGACCATCCAAGTCAATGGCGCCGCCGGAGGAAAAATCCTGGTCCCGGCGGGCGGCGGCGTGTCGAGCACCTCGATCACCTTGGCGGTTGGCCAGAATTACGAATATGCGACGCTGCAATTCGACGGCTCGAACTTCCGGGTTGTCGTAGCAACGCCACAGACGCTGAACAATCTGGGCGGCCTGATCAGCTCGAGTTCGCCGGCCTCATCGTCGGTCTGCACGACCAACCAGATCACCCACGACAGCGATTTCCTCTACATTTGCACTGCGACGAACACCTGGAAGCGCGTAGCGATCACGGGAGGCTATCGACGACGCCACCCGCCGGCGGAAAGCGGACCCCCTTGGCGCCGATCGCCTCCTACACTTGGGGCGGTTGGGGTTCGCAAAACGAAATTACACAGTTTCGCGACGTTTTCCAGCCCGACCAGGGGATCTTTTCCCCCAGCTATCCGCTGGTACCGCCGGAGCGCGAGCCGGTGCGATTGTGGGATTTTCCTGTCGGCTACAACACGATCTACACACCGCGCTCCTACGAGCCGGTCGGTTTCGACGAACTGAGGGCCTTGGCTGAGAGCCACGATATCACGCGGCTTGCGATCGAGACGCGCAAGGACCAAATCGAGAAGCTCGAGTGGACGATCAAATCCCGGGACGATCGCAATCCAGCGGCTGACGCTGCAGCACGCATCGAGCGGTTGACCGAGTTCTGGCGCATGCCCGACGGCGAGCTACCCTTCGCCACTTGGCTTCGTGAGGCGCTCGAAGACGTCCTCGTGCTCGATGCCCCCGCCTTTGAGGTCCGTCGCAACCGCGGCGGCGATATTATCGGCCTCGATGTCGTCGACGGGGCGACGATCAAGGTGCTCATCGACAATACCGGACGTCGGCCACAGCCACCGGCACCCGCATATGAGCAGGTGATCCATGGCCGGCCGTGGCGCCTTCTAAGTGACGCCGAGTTGATCTACCTGCCGCGCAACCGTCGCCCGCACAAGGCATACGGGTTCAGCCCTGTCGAGCAGATTGACCTGACCGTCAACATCGGGCTGCGCCGACAAGTCATGCAACTGCAACACTTCACTGAAGGTAACGTCCCGTCTGGGCTAATGAGCGCGCCGGATGGCTGGAACTCCGAGCAAATCCACCAATACCAGGAGTGGTTCGACTCGATCCTCGCTGGCAACACCGGCAGCCGCACACGGCTGCTCTGGGGACCGAGCGGCGCCAAGTATCAGGCCTTCAAGGAGGCGCCCTACAAGGACGATTTCGACGAGTGGTTGGCGCGAATCGTCTGTTATGCCTTTTCGTTGCCACCGACCGCCTTCACCCCACAGGTCAATCGGGCAACGGCGCAGACGGCGCAGGAAGCCGCTCTCGAGGAAGGTTTGGCCCCGCTGATGGGCTGGGTCAAACGGCTCGTCGATAGCGTCATCCAGAAGCGGATGGGCCATAGCGACCTCGAATTTGCTTGGTCGGATGTACGGCCGACGGATCCCAAGGACCAATCCGTTATCCTCACCAGCTACGTCAAGGACGGCATCTTCACGCTGAACGAGGCCCGCGACGTTCTAGGACTCGACCCGATCGCGGGCGGTGATGTGCCGATGTTCCTGACCCCTCAAGGGCCGGTCCTGCTGCAAGACTCTGTCGCGCCAAAAGCGGAGCCCGTGCACGCACCGTAGACACATAACCGCAGCCTTTCTTTCCGGAAATTCGTCCAAATTTTAATCGCCCCCCAAGGGCTCTGCTGACCTGTTCTGCTCGAACCTGTCGACGAAGATAGGAGCCTTTGGTGAGCGTGCTGCCATCCGAGATCGTGGTTTATGGCTCGGCCGACATGCCAGAGACCGACGGCACCACGATAGGCGGCGGGGTCGACTTCACTCGTCGTGTCGCGTTCCATGACATCGCCCCGGCCGGCAGCGTCGACGTTATCTCGAGCTCATCGAGCGATATTGCGACCAAGATCGCCTATACCGGACGCGACACGACCGGTGCCGTTCAGAGCCAGATACTGACCCTGAACGGTCAGAGCTGGGTGACTGGGTCACAAGCGCTCGAGCGGCTGCTCTACGCCGTACTGTCAGGGGCGAGCGCTAACGGCCCGTTGGTCGACCCGGGTGGTACCCCCGCGGCCGGTGACGTGACGCTCGCCGCCCATAGCTGCGTGCTGCCCTCTGGAGCGGTGACGACCGACGCGGCGATACGCACCGCGCAGACCGGTTCAGCCAATCACACCGGGACGACGCCGGCGCTCTTCAAACTGCAATCGGGCGACGGGGCTGTGGTCTCTCCCGGCCAGATCATTTGGACGAGAAGCGGCACCGGTGCCAATCAGTTGCGGCAGATAATCGCCACGGCTGGCTACGGCACGGATCTGGTCGCGGTCGGCCGCGACTGGGGCACGATGCCGGACAACACGACAACTTATAAGATCCTGCAAGGGATGCTGTTCGAGATTTTACCCAACCCAGTGACGGCCGTAATCCGCATGTTCGCGACCAGTGCTGCTGACGTGCCGGCGGGGTCGCAGCGCACCTATTACGAAAAAGTTTTCGTTGTAAATAACAACACCACGACAGCACTAACCGGCGCGCAGATCGAGGTGGCAAGCGAGGCGCCGGCGCTACCGTCGGGTGCGCTTTTGGACTTCGCCCTGACGACGGTGCTCAACGACACCGGTACGGTCGCCAACCGGCAGACCGCGCCTTCCTCGGGCATCGGCGCCTTCGCCACGCAGCCTGCCCTACAGAGCGTGCCGCACCCGGGCAGCTTGCCGTCCGGCCCTGCACCGAATGCGGCCGGCGCACAAGCTGTGTGGCTGCGGCTGACCTTGCCGGCCGGCGCCGCGGCCTACAAAGGCACGGTCGATTTCCGGATCCAAGGGACGACGACTTGATAACAAGGGCGACCATGTCATGAGCAATCCTCTCAGCGTCGCCTCATTGGCGACGTTCCCACTCGGGCCGGGCCAGCCGACTGACAACCTGACCGCGCTACCCAACGGTCAGGCGAAAGGGCTGGGAGCGCTCGGCACTAGCCTGGTGCAATATTATGATGACATCGTGGCACCGATCCGAATCAAGTCGGGAGGCTCGGTCAGCGGGTCGGGCACTGCATCGCTGTTTCTGGTGTGCAGCGAGGACGGCACCACCTGGACGAACGGAATAAATCCGAACTCGACTTTGGACCAGTCTTCGCTGCTCGGGAGCTTAGCGTCGCTGACGCCGGTGGTGACGGTGGCGGCGAACGCCGCCCTCTACTATTTTCCGGAATTTTCGGTCTATTCGCTGCTGGGCTTCATGCCGACATTTTGGGCGATTGTCGTTTACAACCAATCGGGCGCAGCGCTCGATTCTACCGCGGCAAATTTTATCGCCCAGCACTCGCTGGTGAGCTATGCATAAGATCATCGCGTTGGCGGCGGCACTGCTGGCCTGCGTGGAGCTATTCGGCGTCGCGCATTCGCAAGATGTATCGTACAATTGGATCATCACGCTCGGCACGGGTCTGACGAATCAAGTCGGCGTCTGCAACACCGGATTCCAGACGATCGGGCCGGGGGGCGGCACGCTATCGCCACAAAGCTGTGCTCAGGCGTACACAGCGAACCATCCGGTCGTCTTTGGCGACGGCGTCCAACTTTATCTGGCTAATGGCAGTGGTCCGATAACGTTCACTCTGCCGCGCGCCAATGGGTCGACCACCAGCGGCGCCGATGGCGCGGGGTTTTGCTTCGCCGACCTGTCGCAGCACGGGTTCACCCTGCAGACGACAACCTCGACATTCTCGGGCTTCCCAGGCGTGAGCGGATCGTCGGCGACGTTTATCGCTGATAGCTACGTCTGTGCGAGCTCGGATGGAAACGACCACTGGTCTCTGGCGGTGACACCAGGACTGGCGACTACCGGTTCTTTCGGACTCGTTAAGCCAGACGGCACGACGATTACGATCTCGAATGGAGTAATCACATCGACGGTACCAGCCTATGGCGTCAGTCGCATCGTGTCGAGCGGCACGACAGACTCGGCCACGCCTACCGACGGCACAATCGTATGGAATAGTTCGTCGTCGTCGTCCAAGACCGAGACTCTGCCGCAATGCACCTCATCTGCCCCGATTGCCGGGCACACGTTCTGGATCAAGGGCGCAAAGGGCGACGAGGCGACCAACAACATCACTGTGCAGGCGACTGGCGGTTCGACATTCGACGGGAACGGCAGCGCAATCATCAATGTCGCTCTCGGTGGTTACGGGCTTCAATGTGACGCAGTCGGCGGCAATTACGATGTGTTGGCTTACTATTCAGGAAACGGCGTTTTCGGTGGCGGTGCGACTCCTTGCGGCGCTCTGCAGGCCGACTTCTCGGCAAGCACTGGCTGCAACGCCGTCGCTCTTCCGCTAACGATCAGATAACAGGAGCGCAAGACAGTGAAAGCGAAAATCTGGACCCTGGCCGTACTGATCGCGGCGACCATGGGTTGTGGCGCGACAGCGCAGGCTGCATGTCCGAGCCCCTTTACGGTCAAGGACTCCTCCGGAGCAGCCCAGAACGTTGCCGAGATCAACGATGTGAGCAACAACTGTGTCTTTCCGAACGCAATCACGGATGGCAGCGGCGCCGCGAACCGCGCGGCGGTCAAAGCTGCGACTACGTCACCTGCAGCGACCGACCCGGCTCTGGTCGTTGGCGTGTCGCCGAATTCCTTGGGATGCGCCGGCGCCAGCATCGCGAACACGACCTCTACGCCAATCAACATCACCGCGAGCACGCAAATCATCACTGGTGTATCGAGCAAACAGGTCTACGTGTGCAGTCTCAACCTAGTTGCTGGCATAGGCGACAATGTCGCCCTCGTCGAGGGGATGGGCACCACCTGCGGAACCAGCACGGCCGGAATAGCAGGTGGCGCGACTGCTGCCACTGGGTGGAACTTCGCTGCCAATGGTGGGCTGGCGCTAGGCAACGGCCTTGGAATTATCGCTCGCACCGCGACGGCGGCCGACAACGTCTGTCTGCTGGTCAGCGGCAGCGGACAGGTATCGGGCAACATCGTGTGGGCGCAGTTCTAAACATGATACGCGTCGTCCTAGCGGGGCTGCTCGCGTGGGTTTGCTTCGATTCATCGGCTTGGGCAAGCTGCGGCTTTGGCAGCAGTATAGGCGCCGGTCAGTGCCGCGGCTTTATCTCAACTACCGGCGCTGGAACATTTACCGTTCCGGGTGATTGGAGCGACACTAACAAGATCGAGGCGATTGGCGGTGGCGGCGGGGCCAGCGAGGGCACAACCGGAGCTTATGGAACGGGCGGTGGCGGCGGCGCCTATTCGTCGGTTTCTGATCTCGCCGGGCTATCCGGTTCGATCACCGTGCAGGTCGGGGTTGGGGGCGCGGCGGCTAGCAGTGGCGGTTCGGCCGGGAACGCCGGCGGAGACAGCTGGTTCAATGGGGCGTCCTGTGGGGCATCCTCGGTGTGTGCAAAAGGTGGCGGCGGCGGCAATTATTCGCCACCGGTAATCGGTGGTTTGGGGGGTGCTGCCAGCAGCGGCGTCGGCACGAACAAATATAGCGGCGGAAACGGCGGCCCTCTGAGCAGCATCTATGATTTCGGCTCTGGCGGGGGTGCCGCGGGTCCAAACGGGAACGGTGCCAGTGGCAACCAGGCCAATGTTGCTGCGTATCCTTGGGGTGGTGCGGCTGGAGGCGGCTCTGGCGGCGGGACCAATGGCGCCGGCGGCTCGTCGGGCGCTGGCGGTACAGGCGGTAATAATGCTGTCTCTGCAGGCGGGGGAGCGGGGGGCGCGACCGGGACCGAAGCCGGCGGCGATGGCTCTGCAGGGGGCGGCGGCGGCGGCGGTTACGATCTCGGCAATGGCGGCGCCGGCGGCGGAGGGACGGAATGGGATGTCTCGCACGGTGCCGGCGGCGGCGGCGGCGGAGCTGGCCTTCAATTGTCAACAGGCGGAAACGGCGGGGCCGGTGGTATCTATGGCGGCGGCGGCGGACCAGCCGGGGTTGCTACCGGCGGGGGGACCAGCGGCGCTGGGGCGCAAGGAATCATCGTCATCACGTATACGCAAAGCGGCGGCGCGCCCGTAGTGCCGATGCGAACGGTTATCGGCGTTGGAGAGTGATATGCTGCGCCGGCGAGCGATCCTCGCGATATTTCTATTTCTGAGCGCCAGCGAGGCCTGGGCGATCGATGGAATTGTGCCAACCATCACTTCGCCCGCCGATATCGTGTCACGTCGCGCCACCTTGATACACCAGCTGTGGGGCACATCGACTCTTCCCATAACGCAGCCGACGGTCACAACCGGCATCACCAATCCGTTTCCGGGCTACAACATCGCGCGCGTCGACCAGTATGTTGCATCGATGTCGAATGGTCAAAGCAACACATCGAATTTCTACCTGGCGAAGTCACCGAACAACAATAGGGTCGTCATCCTCAATCCGGGACATCAGAACACATGTGACTGGACGGCGTTCGCGGCAGGGTATCGCATGCAGCCAGCTCTGCAGGCTTTGCTCGCCGCTGGCTACTCCGTTTTTGCAATGAATATGCCGAATTGCGGAGACACCATCGATCACATAACGTTGTTCTCGACATATGGCGATACCGCGATGCGGTATTTTTTCGAGCCCGCTGTACAAGCGATGAATTATTGGGACGCCCACTATACATTTCGGGACTACAACATGGCGGGACTTTCAGGTGGCGGTTGGACGACGACGGTACTGCCTACACTCGATACGCGCATCAAGACCAGCGTCCCCGTTGCCGGAAGCTGGCCAGGGATGGCCTTTGAGGCGACGTTCGGGTGTTCTATTACTTATGCCGTCTGCGGCGATGACTGTAGCACAGATGCGTGCGCCGAGCAAAACTGGACCGATTTCTACAGGGTCGCAGGGTACATTGACATCTATATAATGTCGAGCTATGGGCCGAACCGGCGTCAGTTTCAAATCAGTAACTACAGTGACGACTGCTGTTTCGGTAACACCCAATTTGTCGGGGTGGGAGCAAATACATTCTACGGCGTAACCTACCCACAATATATGCAAGATTATACCACAAGAGTGAAACAACTCGAATCAGTTACTATGCCGGTTCACTTTGACGGGATGATCGATTACGTTGCCAACCGGCATCAGATCTCACCGAACGCGCTGTCCGCAATTCTGTCGATACTGGACAGCACCGGACCTGGCACCGCTGGCGGCGGGCGCCGATTGCTGCATATGTGGTAAGCCGCCAAGGCGGCAGGGGATGAATGTCAAAGATCCTGCGCCATCGCACGGCAGACGGGCGCGTTCGGCGGCTGCTGGAGGCGGCGCCGACCGTCAATGTCATCCTACGCCGGCGCACGGCAGACGGGCGCGTTCGGCGGATCTTGCGATCGGCCACCGGGTCTGCGGTTGGCGTCAGCGTCACAACGCCGGCAGCTCTCGAATCTCTGGCGCAGCAGAGTGGTGATAACGGCCCGCTGCTCGAATGGCTCGCGTTGCTGCCGGCGCCCGTGCGGGTGTCATTAGAGCGTCTGCTTGCCTCACCCGGCAAACGACGCCTCCTCAGTACACCCGGCCGCCTGCGCGTTGTCAAACGGCTGTAGAAACCGCGAGCGGCTGCACCATTCGGTCGTAGCTGTCGCAGCGCCGGCTGGATCCGGTCTTAATTGTGAAAGGGCTCAAGCAATGCGAAGGCGACCCTTTGTATCTTACGCATTTATTCCGCTGTTGGCGGTATCAGGATGTGCCGAGGTCGGCAAACTCGCGGCCAGCGATTTGAACAGTGCCGCACAGGTCGCTAGCCAAGGCGGTGATGCGCAAGGAGCGGCGTGCTGGATCGCCTTGGCTCCCGTCGCCAATGCGGTCGAAACTGCACCAAAGCCTGGGTTGGCATCGTTGATCGAGGCCGACCGACTCTTGGTGTCGGCGACGCAAGGGCCAAATGCACCTTGCAACGCCGTCGGTGGCTTGATTCTGTCTATGCTCTTGCAAAAAGCGGTGCCATTCGTGCCTTGAGCCCACCAGCTAGATCGACATTCTTCGAGCTGACAGTCTTGCCAGGCTTGCCTTGCAACCAGAGCGTCTTGGCGGTGTCTTTCAGCGGCCGCTTGTTTAGAGGCCAATAAGGAACTCGGCCATGCGCTTGGCAACGCCTTTCGATCCGATCGAGATCGGCGAGATCGACACCTTCGCTTTCGATTTTACCGCGGATATGGGTGCAGCGACGATGGTTTCGACGAGTTGGACCTGCGCCCTGGCCCCATTTCAGACAGCCACCGACCCGGCGCCGCAGTCTCGGGTATTGTCTGTCTCGACCCAGCCGGCAATCCAGCTGCGCGCCCAAGGCGATGGATCGCTGCAGACGCGGACTGGGTTCTTCTCGGTCGCCTCGATCGGCGGCATGCCGCCCACCGCGGCTGGCGGCACCTATATCCTCGAAGCCACGGCTGCTCTAAGCGACGGCCGCATCCTCAAGCTCAACGCTACGGTCCTGTGCAAACCACCGGGTCCGTGACAGTCAGGAAAACTTGGCTATGACAACAAGGTTGTTCGCACCTACCGCTTACGCGCGGTACCAAACATCGGGCGCCTCGTACACGGCGGACGCGAAGGGCGTCATCGCTGCCGCGGCGGCCAGCGATGTGATCGATCTGATCCGTAGCGGCTGCACAATGCTGCCCGCTTATGACAACCCTTCGGCGACAACCGATCCAAGTGCTTCCGACGATCACACCCAGGATTATTCGGTCGGCTCACGCTGGCTCAACATCTCTGCTAGCCGCGTTTGGACCTGCCTTTCGCCAGCGACCGGTGCCGCGATTTGGGCTCTCGATGGCGTCGTGCCCGGAGTCGGTGTCGTGCCCCCTAACATGCTGACATATTTTGGCAGCGGAACGGGTACGATGCTTGCGTCCGGCAATCTGAACTGCCAGATCGGCAACCCACTCGCCGGTAATAATGCGGATACTACGGAGGATGTCCTGGCGAGTTATACTCTGCCGGCATCAAGCTTTGATCTTGCTGGTCGTGGACTCTGCATTACTGCCCAGGGCCGCACTGGAGCCACGGCGAACAACAAGCGTGTCAAGCTGTGGTTCAATGCTGCGATCTCCGCGGGTGTAGTCACCGGCGGCAGCGTTATTGCCGACACGGGTCCTTGGGTCAACGGGACGATACCGAACAACAATGTCGGCTGGCAGCTGACGGCCAGCGTCTTCAAATACGGCGCCGTCTCCTCTAACACGCAGTACGCTCAGGGTACAGTAATTCTCGGCAGCATCGATGGCGGGATCGGCTTGCCGGTTTTTCCGACAGCAATCGAGTCGGGCGCCATTGTCATCGCCCTGACAGGGTCGTCCTACACGACAGGTGCAGCTAATGACGTGATTGCCATCTGTTTTGAAGTCAATGCGGTGAATTGATCGAGTACCAGATATATGTTTGAGAAAACAGTTTTCCGATGGCCACCGCAGCCTAGCACCGTCGTCGGCTTTGGAATCCTTGCCGGCGCAGTGTGCTATTTTGTTACGGGAGACCCAGTCTGGGCGGGCCTCGCCGCAGCGGCCGTCAAAATTCTCGTTCCGGACAATTCGGCGGCGGCGAGCCAGGTGTTTGAGGCCATCGAGATACTAGCACAATCGGTAGGCCGGCCGCTCCCGCCGCTTTCGCAGCCAGTGCCTGTCTGCTCTGGCGATCGAGGATCTAACGCGAAAACGCTTTGTAGGGGGCCCCTCGGAAAAATGACCGGCTACCGGACGCCTTCGCGCGGCTCATTGGCGGGATGTTGATCATGCGACTCTATGGTGCAATCCAAAAAGTCGAGCCTCAGGACGATGGAACCGTGCGGGTGCACGGGATCGCGTCGTCGGAGGTCGTTGACGACCAGGGTGAGATCGTTCGGGCTGAAGCGATGCGCGCGGCCATCCCGGATTACATGCATTTTCCGGCACTGCGCGAGATGCACCAGCTCTCGGCCGCCGGAACGACGCTCGAAGCCGAGGTCGGTGACGACGGGGCGACAAGGATCGTGGCCCATGTCGTCGACCCAATCGCGATCGCCAAAGTTAGAAACCAGGTCTATCGCGGCTTTTCGATCGGTGGCCGAGTCACACAGCGAGAACCCGGTAACCCCAAAGCCATCACCGGCTTGGTTCTCAATGAAATCTCACTCGTCGATCGTCCGGCGAACCCGGAAGCGATTTTCGACTGCTGGAAAGCCGCCACCGGCGTCCTCGGGCGAGGTCCCGGGGATCCAGCACCATCGGCGCCGCCTACGCCAGAGCCACTCAACACCCCGATTCAGATCTGGGCCTGTGGGGTAGCGGACCATCATCACCGCGGCAAAGGCGACGCGGTCAGGTGTCTCGAAAGGCGCGCGATTGGCGCAGAAGGCGTTTACTTGCGGCCGTCACCGCAAGCGACCTTCAAGCCACCGCCGGCGGGTGAGCGAGACGGGGACAGTACTACCAAAACTGAGGCCGCGATCGGCGCAGCAAAAAGGGCGATCGAGACGGCCGAAGAGGCGCTCGCTAAGCTGGCCCTCGGCGCGGAACACGGGGGTGATTGCCGTGAAAGCAAGGCCACGTCCGATAGTTTGCTCGGGAGCCACAAGGAGCTGAATTATGCCGATCCCGGATACCAGTCGGACGGAAAGCGTCGCTACCCGATCGAAACCGAGCGTCACGTTCGCGCTGCCTGGAATTACATCAACAGGCCCAGCAACGCCCACCGATACACTGCCGATCAGATCGGCCGGATCAGAGCTGCTATCATCGCTGCGTGGAAGGAAAAGATCGACATCGAGGGGCCGCCCTCGGCTAAGGCCGACGAAAAGGCGTCTGCTGCAGCACTAACCAAGGTGCTTTGCGATGTTGGTCGCATGGCTCAAATAATTTGCGACCTTGACTGGCTTCAGGATGCCCTCGAAGTTGAGGCCATGATCGAAGGCGACGACTCGCCGCAGCCGTCCCGGCTCCAGTCGATCATCAGCGAGCTATGCGCCTTTCTGAACCACCTGGTGGCCGAGGAAATGGGGGAGTTATTAGGCGACTCGCAAATCGATGGCGAGTGTCTTCCCCAACTCGCAATGGCCGCCAGAGCGCCAGAAGGCGCACGTATTGCCGCTCTCCTCAAAACAGGGAACCCGCACATGCAGAAGCTCGCCGCCGCTCTCTTGGCCAAGGCCAAGCACTCGCAAGGTGATCAGGCGCTCTTGGACATCGCTCTCTGCGCTTGCGATAAGTGCCTGATGATCGACGGACTATCGGTCGAGGAAAAAGCGCACATGGCCGGCGCTTGCGACAATCTGCGCGAGGCTGGCGCCGCTCCCTCCGAGGCTCCGGCCGTCGACGCAGCGGGCAATATCGAGCATATGGTGTCGCGGATAAAGCCGCCGTCATCCGATTTCCGCCCCGGTGACAATGCCACGGTCGACAGTTCGAAAGAGGCGGGCGCGATCGCGGCGGCGGGTGGCAATCGCCGCCGCGCCCACCAGGACCTAATGGGTATCGCCCATGAATGCATCAGCAAGCTGACCGGCAGGATGGCCTGTTTTCAGCTGTCGCCGAGTTCCGATTTGGGGCCGGCGCCTGCAGGAACCAACACCGAGGAGGTCGCAAAGGCCGGTGCTCGCCATTCTGCCGAAACTATGGCGCACCTGCGCTCTGCGCACGGCCACTTGGTCGCTGCCGGCGCCAAATGCGACGTTGCGGGTATCGGCGAGGAAGAGCACCAGGGCACTGAATTTGAGTCAACCAAAGCTTTACCGGCGGAAGACTTCGCCAAGGTGTTGGCCGACGAACGGGCCGAAAAAACGGCGCTGGTCAAGGCGCTCGGAGAAATGGTGCCGCTACTCGATCGGCTGTCGAAGCGCGTCGACGACATCGCCCGCACTCCGCTTCCGCCATTGACGATCGCCAAAGGCAGCATCTCGGTGTCGAAGCAACAAGATGCCGGTAGCACCGGGAGCGCCAGTGAGAGCCCGCTCTCTCCCGAGGCGATAGCGTCCGCGCTCGCCAAGATGAGCAAGGAGGAGCAGACCCTTACCCTGATCAAGGCGAGCTATGCCAATCCGATCCGAGTGCTCGGCGGAGCGACAATCGAACGCTGACAGGACACCACTAACACACGCCATTCGGCCTCGCGGCGAAGCCGAGCTTCGTCTTACGGCGACAGAGCAGGCGCCCGCTTGCACTACAGCCGAGAAGCCGTCGCCAGCCCGGCTTTTGGCCGGGCTTTTCGTTTGCCCCCCTTTTCGGGAGGATTTTTCGATGAATCCGATCACTCAGGAATCGCTGGAGCTCTTGAAGGGGGCTCTGGCCAGGCCAGACGACACGCTCGCCAAGTCGATCTCGACCGCGACAGGTCTGCTCGCCTATGACCTTCAAGCACCGGCCAAAAACCTTTACCCGTTTGTGACCCCGATCCGGAACGTGATGCCGCGGGTTGGTGGCGGCACCGGCTCAGCGACGAACTGGCGCCAGGTCAACGCAATCATCGGCTCTGGTTTTGACTCGATGGGCTGGGTGCCCGAGGGCCAGCGCTCAGGCCAAATGTTTTATTCGACCTCGAACAAATCTGCCACTTACGTGACGATTGGCGAGGAGGACGCGGCGACCTTCGAAGCGATTTCGGCCGGCCGCCAATTCGAGGATATTCAAGCGCGAATGACGTTTCGCCTCCTGCAAAAGATGATGCTCAAGGAGGAAATGGCGATTCTCGCCGGCAACGCCACTCTGATACTCGGCACGCCGGCGACCCCGACGTTGTCGGCATCGGGCACCGGCGCGACACTCCCGACCGGAACCTACTACGTAAAGGTCGTCGGCCTGACCCTGGAAGGATACCAGAACTCGAACCTCTTGAATGCAGTGGCTACCTCGAAGAACGTCACGGGAGCCGACGGTAAGAGCTATCAGCTGTCTGGCGGCTCATCGAACATCAGTGCGGAGGCGAGCCAAGCTGTAACCCTCGGGCAGACTCTGTTCTGCAGCGTCGTCGCGATGCAGGGAGCGGTCGCATATGCCTGGTATGTCTCGACGGCGACCGGGACTGAGACCTTGCAGGCTATCACAACGATTAACAGCCTTGCCATCAGTGCCCCGCTCAGCACCGGCAACCAGTCACAGTCCGCGATAACAGCCGACAATTCAGCCAACTCCAGCTATGCCTATGACGGGTTGTTGACCACAGCGCTAAAGCCCGGGTCCAACGCCTATGTCAACATCATGTCGACCGGTACTGCAGGCACAGGGTCGCCGCTGACTGCATCGGGCCGCGGCTCGGTCGTCGAAATCGACACGATGTTCCAGAAAATGTGGGACAATTTCGAGCTGTCGCCGACCGTTCTTTATGTCAACTCTCAAGAGCTGAAGAACATCACCAGCAAGGTGCTGTCGAACGCGTCGGGGCCGTTGCTGCGCTACGATTCTCCCGCGGATGGAAGCCAGGGCGAGTATCATGTGACTGCATCCGGTGTCGTGCAGTTCTACTATAACCCCTTCGCGATCGACGGCGGGCTTCGGATCCCGATCAAGATCCACCCGCGGGTCCCCCCAGGCACAATCATTGGCTGGGCCGAGAACCTGCCAATCCAGTACCAGTCGAACGAGGTGCCGAACGTCGCCGAGATCAAGACGCGGCAAGATTATTACCAAATCGACTGGCCGATCGTCACGCGCCAGCGCCAAGTCGGTGTCTATGCCGAGGAAGTCCTGGCCGTGTATGCGCCGTTCGCAATGGGTGTCATCTGCAACATTGCCAACGGCTGAATCGGACTCATTAAGGAGATATTCCGTGTCTGACCTAGTCGCATTACGGGCCGTCTTTCCAGTGTGGGACGCCGTTGGGCACGGGACGGAGCGGTATGCGCACGACCTCGACGGGGTCGTGCGGGTGCCGCGCGAGGCCGCCGTACACCTGCTCCATAATGGTGGCTACGTCTTCCACGACCGGGGTATTGCGCCCGCGCTGGACAATGACGTGGCCCGGACGGTGCCACGGTGACCACCAACGAGGCGATCACGACCACGATGACTCCTGATGACCCCGTGGTCAAGGCGATGCAAGAGATTACCCGCGCTGTCTTTTCTGCGGCCAAGCTTTTCGGCGTGCCCGCGGCGCTGGAAGGCCTCGCCAATATCCTGATTATCAACCTCGCTGGCGCTTATGGCGAGAAGGTGGCGATGTCAACCCTCGGCTATATCGCCACAAATGCAACCCCCATTGCTCGCATGTGGAGCTCCGTGGCCGCGGCGGCCGATCACGAGCCGGGACACGCGTAATGGGCAATCCTGCTTGGTCTGGGGCGAGCTTTGGCGATCTGACCACCCTTGCCGATGTCAAGGCATGGCTGCAGACTGGGCAGAGCGCGTTTCCGGCGACCGACGATGCTCTGTTGACGCGACTGATCACCGCCGCGAGTCAATTCATCCAGACTTGGTTGAATCGGCAGATCGCTTCACAGGATTGGATCGAGACGCGTGATGGTCTGGGGAACGCCCTCGGCTCAATCGACGTGCGATACCAATTCGCGGCATTCCCGGTCACCGCCGTCAGCCTCGTCGTCGTCGGCGGCTTGACGATTCCGCCGGTCGCCGCTTCCCCACCGGCGCTGCCTCGCGTCGCTGCGGTCAGCACATTTGCGACCCAAGTGGGGTACCTCTTTACCCCAACGCAGCTCGTCATCAGAGGCTACGCGGTGCCGCGCAAGGCAGGATGCGTAACCCTGCAATACACCGCGGGCTATTCGGTAATACCACCCGATCTGGCCCAGGCCTGCATCGAGCTCGTCGCGTTGCGGTACCGCGAGCGCAGCCGTATCGGTGAGGTCGCGCGGGCGATCGGCGGCGGGGAGACCGTGTCGTATTCGCAAAAGGATATGAGCGACTCGATAAAGACACTGATCCAACAATACCGCATTGTTACGCCGGTGGCCGGGTTTCTAATGCCGGCACCTACTCAAACGGACGCGGCGACTGTCGCGAGTGTCGTGTGATCACGGCTTATATCGTTGGCGACCAGCAGGTGCTGGAGCGACTGCGCGCAGTGCCTGACGCCGTTAATTCGGGGCTGCTGCGCGCGATCACCCAGCTCGGGATCGAGCTGCAGCGCGACGTGCAGCAAGACAAGCTCAGCGGGCAGGTGCTCAGGAGCCGTACCGGCGCACTGAAGTCGAGCATTGACCTCCGAGTCGATCAGAACGGTGGCGCCATCACTGCAAACGTCTTTACCGACAGCCGATATGGCGGCGTGCAGGAATACGGTTTTGCCGGAACGGTGAGCGTCAGGGCCAGCCTGCGGCGCATCACGGAAGCCTTCGGTCGGCCGATCGGCGAAAAGACGATCAGCGTACGAGCCTACGACCGCCGCGTGGATCTCCCCGAACGCTCATTTCTCCGCTCGGCGCTTGAGGACATGAGACCGGCGATCCGCGACGGGGTGGAAGCGGCTCTTGCCGAAGCGGTATCGCAATGATTGCTCGGGATACAAGCGTCCCGCGGTGGGATTGCGGCCGATGATCATCCGTGAGTCGATCTATGCGGCGCTTTGGGCGCTGGGGGCCGGCGCAGCGAGCTTCGCCAGCGCGAACCGGCGGCTAAGGCATTGGGCAGACGTGGCTCCGGCCGAGCAGCCCGCGTTGTTTATTGCCGAGAAGGGCGGGCACGCCGTGACCAAGACCCTGGGGGCGCCGATCATGTGGACGCTCTACGCCGACTTCTACGTCTACGTCCACTCGAGCGATCCCTACTTGGCCCCGGCAATGCTTCTAAACCCGCTGCTCGACGCGCTCGAGGCTGCACTGGCACCATGGCCGGCGACGGGCATCCAAAACCTCGGATTGCCGGCGATGGTGCAGCACGCCTACATCGCCGGAAAGGTCGAGACCGACGAAGGCGTGCTCGGCGACCAGGCCATAGCAATCGTTCCGGTCGAGATCTTGTGCGTCTGACCGCGCGGTGCGCGACGCCATACGAATGAATCTTGCTGGTAGGAGTGTCCCAATGCCCGTGGAAGATTCTGAAGGACCCGCGATCTCTCCAGCGGATAATGCGGGAAGCCCGATCGTCTCGGAAAGTAGGGCTGTTTCGATCGACCACCTGATCGAGCGCTGGTGGCGGGACCATTTCCCGGGCTCGGCGATCGCGCGCGACACGCAGGCCTGGAATGCCGCTTATGCCGCGAAGGAAACGCTGAAGCGGCTTTTGAAAGGGAGTATCTGAAATGCAATTGAGCTTCGGCTCGGGCGCGGTTTGGGGCGAACGCACCGACGTGACTGGGTCCGGGATTGGCCCGCGCCAGTTCGGCGTTCTCCAGGATATCCAGATTGATTTCGATTGGACCGATAAGCCGCTGTACGGGCAGCTTCAGTTCCCCGTGGCGATCGCGCGCGGTCAGGGCAAGATCACCGGTAAGGCAAAATTCGCCCAGATCCTCGGATTGCTATATTCCGACATCTTTTTTGGCCTTAC
>Ga0187846_10000728_pt1 | contig 18696 bp, 18 predicted proteins | sample TC_taG_FD_161473 | JGI IMG/M metagenome (GOLD analysis project Ga0187846, IMG submission 161473) | Biofilm microbial communities from the roof of an iron ore cave, State of Minas Gerais, Brazil - TC_06 Biofilm (v2) | ecosystem: Environmental > Terrestrial > Deep subsurface > Cave > Wall biofilm...
CGTTCATTCGCGGCTCCTGGAGCCCAGCAGTCCCTGCGGCCTGAGCAGCAGCACGAGCGTCATCACCGCGAACAGCATCACCCCGGAGTACGCGGGATCGACCATCGAAGTGAGGCTCAGGATTTCGCCGGAGATCAGCCCGCCAAGCACGGCGCCGGGGAACGACCCGACCCCACCGATGACGACGACGACGAAGGTCTGGACCAGGATCGATTCGCCCACATCGGGCGTCAGCGAGACGACCGGCGCGCGGACGATTCCGGCGAACCCGGCCGCCATCGAGCCGATGCCGAACACCAGCATGAAGACGCGGTACACGTTGATTCCGAGCAGGCCGACCATGTCGGAGTCCTCGATTCCGGCCCGCACGACCATTCCGATTCTGGTGCGATACAGAACCGCGTAGAGCGCCGCGAGAGCCGCAGCTGCGATGCCCAGCACGACGATGCGGTAGGTCGGATAGATCAAGAAGCCCATCTGTGTGACCCCCGCAGCCCATGAGGGGTGCGGGACGGTCACCGTGAGGCTGCCGAACGCGAGGCGTACCAGTTCGACGATGACGATGCCGATGCCGAACGTGAGCAGAAGCTGGTCCTCGGGCGGGCGGTGGTAGAAGCGGCGGATCACCACACGCTCCATCAATGCGCCAACCACTGCCAGAAACAGCGCTCCGGCGACGGCGGCGAGAACGAAGGATCCAGTCGCGCGGTAGGCCACATAGCCCGCATAGCCGCCGAGCATGAACATCGCGCCGTGCGCCAGATTCAGCACGCCGAGCGTGCCGTAGATGATCGTCAGCCCCGAGCTGATCAATGCCAGCAGCGCCCCCAATGCCAGGCCGTTGAACAGCTGCGAGACGAAATTGGGCCAGGTGATCATGGCGCAGCCGGGCAGGGCCCGGCCGGACAGAACGCGGCCGCGGGCGGATTCGCGCCCGCGCCCGCGCCAGACGGTCCTCTCAAGTGTAGGAGCCCAGATTGCAGCCGAAAGCGTCGGGCTGTTGCATCACGCTTTCTCCCGGCACGATCTCGACGATGTCGTAGAAGTCCTCCTTGTTGGCCATGTCGCCGGGCTTCTTGCCTCGAACGATGATGACCGGACGCACGAGCTGGTGGTCAGCGCCCCGGATGTAGACGTCGCCGACGGTCGACTCGACGTGCTTGCCAGCCTCGTACGCCTTGATCACATCGGGCGGATAGAAGGAGCCCGCGCGCTCCACCGCCTCGGTCCACATCGCCAGTTGCATGTAAGCGTTATTGGCACCCCACTCCGGCTTGTACCCGTACTTGGCGTCGAACGCCTCGACGAACATCTTGGCCAGCGGGTACCGGTCCTCCAGCGTCCACCAGAAGTCGGTGGCGGCGTACACGCCCGCCATCAGTTCGGCCCCGACCTCGCGGGCGAGGAACGGCGTCTGGTAGGGAATCACCAGCTTCTGCTTGGCGAGGATGCCGAAGCGCTGCGCCTGCTGGATCGAAAGGACGGCGTCGTGCCCCCAGTTGACATTCAACAGAACCTCAGCGCCCGAATTGGCGACATTGAGCAGGTACGAGCTGTAGTCCGGCGCACCGAGTGGAGCAACCTGGTTGGTCACCGTGGTCCAGCCGCCGGTCTTGTTCAGAAAGTCCTCCATCGAGTGCTGGACCGTATGGCCGTAGGTGTAATCCGGCGTCAGGTACGCGGCCTTCCTGTTCTTGCCAAGGGTCTTGAGCAGCACCGGGCCGATCGCCGCGGCGGCAGTCTGCCCATAGAAGCACTGCCGAATCCCGTAGCGCACGCAATCCTTGCCGGTGGTGTCGTTCGAGCCCGAGATGCCAGTGACGTACAGGACTCTCTCGCGCTGGGCGAACTTGTTCAGCGCGACGGCCACCGCGCTCGAAGTAGAACCGGTGATCAACACGGCTTTGTTCTCGCTGATGAAGCGCGATTGCTCTTCCACCGCCGTGTTGGGCTTGGCCTCGGAATCCGCGACGCCGTACTTCACGGTCTTGCCAAGCACGCCCTTGGAGGTACGGGGGGAAATCTTGCGAATCAGCGGATGACCCTGGTTGATGTGCTCGATCGCGAGCATGTACCCCTTGAGCTCGTCTTCCCCCTGGACCGCGTACGTCCCCGTGCGCGGCACCGTGATTCCGACAAAGACCGACGAGCCTTCCGATCCCTCCGGGTAGGTACCCAGAGGCGGATGGCTTTGCAGAGCGCGGGCGGTGGGCGAAAACGCGGTGGCGGCGAGGAGCCCGCCTCCGGCAGCGAGTACCGCGCGCCGCGCCGGATCGGCAGCACTGCGAGATCTCATGATGCCTCCCTGTGCGATCGATGATCGTCATCCGATCGTAAGTAGGGAGTGCTCGCCCAGGTATTAGACTTTCGTCTAAGAGCTGTGCGGCAGCGGTGCCTGAGTGGACTCGTTCAACTGCCGCGACCCTGACCTCGAAACGGGTGTGGCGATGCTGGGGAGCTGGTCCGTCCTTGCGTTTTCGCTCGGATACGTCGGTTTCCTGTTCGCGATCGCCTATTACGGCGACCGCATGTCGGCACGGCGCGGCCGCCCGGTGAGCCGGCCGGTGGTGTATGCGCTCTCGCTGGCGGTGTACTGCACGTCCTGGACCTTCTACGGAAGTGTCGGACTCGCTGCCAGGACGGGCTACGGCTTCCTGCCGATCTATCTCGGACCCATCGCGATGTTTGCGCTGGGGTGGCCGCTGTTGCAGCGCGCCATCCGCATTTCCAAGGCGCACAACATCACGTCGATCGCCGACTTCCTAGCGGCCCGCTATGGCAAGAGCCGACCGATCGCCTCTGCCGCCAGCATTATCGCGATGATCGGAACCCTGCCGTACATCGCGCTGCAGCTCAAGGCCCTGTCGTCGAGCTTCAGCGTAATCACACACTTCCCCGCGGTCGTGATGCCTGCGGTCGTCGGCGCGCAACCCGTGTGGACGGACAGCGCGCTGATCGTTTCGGTGATCCTGGCCGCCTTCGCGATCTTGTTCGGTACGCGCCAGATCGACGCTACCGAGCACCACGAGGGGATGATCCTGGCCATCGCGTTCGAGTCCATCGTCAAGCTCCTTGCGTTCCTGGCCGTCGGCGCCTTCGTGGCATGGGGAATGTTCGACGGGCTGGCGGACCTCGCCCGCCGCGTCGCGCCCTCGCCTGCGCTGAGCAGGTTGTTCCTCGACGGCGTCGATGGCACCTCGTGGTTGACGATGACCGGGCTCGCCTGCTTTGCGGTCATCTGCCTTCCGCGCCAGTTCCACGTCACCATCGTCGAGAACAACAGCGAGGCGGATCTGAGGAAGGCAACGTGGCTGTTCCCTCTGTACCTGGTTGCGATCAACGTCTTCGTGATCCCGATCAGCGTGGCCGGCCTGGTGCTGTTTCCGCACGGCGCGATCGATTCCGACATGTTCGTCCTTGCCCTTCCGATCGCCGCCGGCCAGGACGCAGTCGCGCTGCTGGCGTTCATCGGCGGCCTGTCCGCCGCCACCGGAATGGTGATCGTCGCCACGGTGGCGGTCAGCATCATGGTCAGCAACGATCTGGTGATGCCGATCCTTCTGCACGAGCGCCGCCGCGGCCGCTCCAGGCGCGACGACATGAGTGCGACCATCCTGCAAGTGCGGCGCGTCGTGATACTTGTGCTGATGCTGCTCGCGTACTGCTTCTACCGCCTGATCGGCAACTCGGCCGAGCTCGCGTCGATCGGTTTGCTCAGTTTCGCTGCGGCGGCACAGTTTGCCCCGGCGTTACTGGGTGGCATGGTCTGGCGGCGCGCGACGGCTGGCGGCGCCCTGGCCGGCCTGACCGCTGGGGCACTCCTGTGGGTCTATACCCTGCTGGTGCCGTCGCTCGCGCGCGCCGGCTGGATTCCCGCGGATCTTCTGGCCAACGGGCCGTTCGGAATCGGCCTTTTGCGACCCGAGCAACTGCTCGGATTGCGATTCGATCCGTTGACCCACGGCGTCTTCTGGAGCCTGCTGGCGAACACGACCTGCTATGTCGCGTTCTCCCTGAGGCGAATGCCGCGCTTGATCGAGCGCATCCAGGCCAACGTCTTCGTCGGCTTCGACGCCGCGGAGAACGAGGTGCGCGAGCGCTCGTGGCGTGGATCGATCACGGTTTCCGCTCTGATGTCGGTGGCCGAGCAGTACCTTGGCGCCGAACGCTCCCAACGCTCCTTCGCGGACTACGCTGCACAGCGCGGCATCCGGCTTTCCGGCACCGCGCACGCGGACTTCCCGCTGATCCACCACACGGAACGGCTGCTGGCCAGCGCGATCGGAGCGCCTTCTGCGCGGCTGGTCATGGCGCTGGCGCTGGAACGGCGCAACCTGGGCATCGATGCCGCGATGGCCCTGCTCGACGATGCAACGGCGGCCATCCAGTACAACCGCGACCTGCTGCAGGCCACGCTGGACAACGTGCGCCAGGGCATCAGCGTGTTCGACAAGGACCTGCGTCTCGTGTGCTGGAATCGTCGCTTCCGCGATCTGCTCGATCTACCCTCCGAGTTCGCAAGTTTCGGCGTGACGCTGCAGCAGATCGTCCGTTTCAATGCGGAGCGCGGGGAGTACGGCGCGGGCGACATCGAAGATCTTGTCGCCCAGCGGCTGGACCTTTTCATCGGGCGTGGCGAGACCATCTTCCAGCGCCGCCGGCCGAACGGCACCGTGTTGGAGGTGCGCACCAACCCGATGCCAGGCGGATACGTCACCAGCTACTCCGACATCAGCGAGCACGTGCAGGCGAGCGCGCAGCTCGCGGCGGCCAACGAGCTGCTGGAGCAGCGCGTGCACGAGCGCACCGCCGCACTCACTTCGCTCAACGAGGCGCTGAACCGGGCCAAGACCGCCGCCGAGGAGGCGAACATCGGCAAGACGCGATTCCTGGCTGCCGCGAGCCACGACCTCCTGCAGCCACTGAACGCGGCCCGGCTGTACGTGTCGAGCCTGCTGGAGCGCCACGAACGCCATGAGCGGCACGACGGCGTCGACTCGGCGCTGGTGCGCCGGATCGACGCCTCGCTGCGCGTTGTGGAGGAGTTGCTCGGCGCGCTGCTCGACATCTCGCAGCTCGACGCCGGCGCTCCCAGGGTGGAGCGCGAGGACTTCCCGCTGGGCGCACTGTTCGAATTACTTCGGGTCGAATTCGCGCCGCTGGCCGAGCGCAAGGGCCTGTCTTTGCGCATCGCACCGACGTCGTTGGTGGTGAACACCGATCGGCGGCTGTTGCATCGCATATTGCAGAATCTGCTGTCCAACGCGGTGCGCTACACGGGCGCCGGTAAGGTGCTGCTGGGTGTGCGACGGCGCGGCAACGGCAAGGACGTCATTCAGGTGTTGGACACGGGCAGCGGCATCAGTGCCGAGCACCATGCGCTCGTATTCGAGGAATTCCGGCGCTTCGCAGCCGGCCCGGGCACGGAACAGGGCCTGGGGCTCGGCCTTTCGATCGTCGAGCGGATCGCGCGGATTCTGCAGCATCCGATCGCCCTGAGCTCGGAACCGGGGCGCGGCACGGTGTTCAGCGTCCAGGTTCCGCGTGGCCGGCTGGCGGCTGCGCCGGCGCCGCCCGAACTCGCGCCCTTCCGAATATCGCCCAGGCTGGAAGGCTCGGTCGTTCTGTGCATCGACAACGAGGCCGGCGTGCTGGACGGCATGAAGACGCTGCTCGAAAGCTGGTCATGCCGCGTGATACTTGCGCGCGGGCTGCGTGAAGCGGTCACCTGGGCGTGCGCGGACGCGACGCCACCGGACGTTCTGATCGCCGACTACCACCTCGACAGCGACGGCGACGGCGTGCACTGCGTGGAGGATCTGCGGCGCCGCTGCGGCGCGTCCTTGCCCGCGCTGCTCGTCACCGCCGACCGCTCGGAAGCGGTGCGCAGGCGCGCCGCGGCGGCCGGGATCGCGATGTTACACAAGCCTGTGAAGCCGGCGGCGCTTCGCGCGCTGCTCACGCGTCTTTTGGCGGTGCGGGTGGCCGCGGAGTAGCTGCAGGCGGCGCTCCGGCAAGGCCGTCGAATGCGCCCGCCGCGAACGCGATATCGGGACGCGCTGCCCCGGCATCGCCCGCCAGGCGGCGTGCCACGATCACCGCCCGCGTCCGATTGTCGACACCGAGCTTCTGCAGGATCGCCGACACATGCGCCTTCACCGTTGCTTCCGTGACGTCCAGCGCGTGAGCGATCTGCTTGTTCAGCAGACCGTCGCTCAGCATCATCAGCACGCGCACCTGCTGCGGCGTCAGGCTGGCGAGCCGCGCCACTACCACCGCCTCCGGATCCTCGGCGGCACGCCTCGGCTCGAGCGCCGCCGGAAGCCACGTTCCTCCCGCGAGCAGCGCTGCCAGCGCGGCACGGATCTCCCCGGGCGCTGCCGATTTCGGGATGTAGCCGACAGCACCAAGTTCGAGGGCCAGGCGCATCACGCGCGGCTCTTCGTTGGCCGAGATGATCGCGACCGGTGCGGCGGAAAAGGCGGCCCGGATGTACAGCAGGCCGGAGAAGCCCCGGATGCCCGGCATGTTCAGGTCAAGAAGCACCAGATCCGTTTCGGCATCGGCCTCGAGCTGCGCCTGCAGACTGTCGAACGAGTCAGCCTCGGCAATTTCCGCTTCGCCGAACGTCTGCCCGATCGTCAGCCGTAGGGCGTCGCGAAACAGCGGATGGTCGTCGGCGATGACGATGCGGCACGCCAAACCCAGCCCCCGTCCTGTTGTAGGTCAGATACCTTCGATGGCGAGCAGCGTTCCCTTGGAGGCGCTTTGGCGGATTGCAAGCAGGCGCTGGTAGTCGGCCGACGCGTACCAGGACCGCAGGCGCTCCATATCGGGAAACTCCACGATCACCTGTCGCTGCGGTGCGGCCTCGCCCTCCAGCACCACGGTTGCGCCGCCGCGCACCAGGAAGCGGCCGCCGTAGGCGGCGATCTGCGCGGTGACTTCGCGGCTGTACGCTGCGTATCGCTCCGCGTCCGTGATCCGCAGGTTCGCATAAAGGTAGGCGGCCATGGCTGCTCCTAGCGGTATCCGCCGTCGGGCATCAGGATCTGTCCAACCAGGTAGGGTATTGTCAGCAGGTGCGCGACGCACTGGCCCATCTCCTGCGGAGTGCCCCAGCGGCCCATCCAGATCTTCGCATTCTCCTGTGCGCGCACGTCGTCCGGCAGCGTGTCGTTCAGTGCTGTCTCGATCCAGCCGGGCGCCAGCGCGTTTAGGCAGATCTGCATCGTCGCAAGCATTTGGGCGGCATTGCGCATCAGTAAATTGGCGCCCGCCTTGGACGAGTCGTAATGCGCCGAAACGGGGTCGTACGCGTTGACGCCATTGGATGAGGTGACCAGAACGATCCTGCCGCGCCACTCGTCGACGATGGGGTTGTCGCGCATCGCCAGTGCCGCGTATTTCAGCACCAGGAAGGAACCGGTCAGGTTCGAGTTCAGCACGGTATCCCACTCGGCCTGCGTCTGCTCGAAGAACTCGGTGTTTGGCGATACCGCCGCGCTGTGAACGAGATAGCGGAAGGCAGCGGCGTTGCGGCGGCACTCGTCGAAGAAGCGCGCCACCGAGTCCTCGTTTCCCACTTCGCAGGCGAACGCGAGCACGTGCGACTTCGGTGCCGCCGTGCGCAGCCGTGTGAGCGCCGCTTCGGTCTTGCGCGGGTTACGGCTGGCCGTGACCACGACGTCGCCGCCGCTGCGCACGATCGTCTCGGCGATCGCCAGCCCGATGCCGCTTGCTCCACCGGTGACAATCGTCGTACTGCCCGAGAAGTCGAAAGTCACGTTCGCCATCGCATCGCTCCTCACGGGTGGCGGCGGGTGGCGGCGTCTGCGCATCCGGCCCCCCACCTGCTAGATTGCGCCCCTGCCGGAATCTTACTCACGTCTGCCGCCGATGCCTCGCCATCCTCCGCTACTGTCTTTTGCACCGCCGGTCATGTCCGGCTCCGCCCCGTTCGTACGCGCCACCGCGCTCGCGCTGGTGCTCGCGCTGGCTGCGGGCATGCCCTCGGCCGGCACGCTGGCAGCCGATGTCGAGCGCCCTAAAGCGACGTCGCCCGCCGGCGCGGACCAGCCCGCCAAGCCCGCCCAGCCCGCGTCTGCGTCGAATCTGGACCTGTGCGGCAGCGCTGCTTTGACGGCCGACCAGCGCATCGACGCTTGCACCAAGGCACTGCAGTCGAACGCCCTGTCGGCGGCCAACAAGGCCAGCGCGTACAACAACATCGGCGTCGCCTGGAAATCCAAGGCAGACCTGAACCAGGCGATCGCCAACTACGAGCGCGCCATCGCGGCCGATCCGAACATGATCAACGCGTACATCAATCGCGGCGCGGCGCTCGGCGCCAAGGGCGAGATGGACGCGGCGCTGCGCGACTTCGACCAGGCGCTGAAGCTGGATCCGCAAAGCGCGCTAGCTCGCGAGAATCGCGCTCTTGCGCGCCAGGGCCGCGGCGATGTGGACGGCGCGATCGAGGACCTGGACGAGGCGATCCACCAGGACCCGCAGAACGCGAGCAACTTCGTCAATCGGGCCGGCGCATGGCAAGCGAAGGGCGATACGGCCAAGGCCATCGCCGATCTGGATCAGGCCGTTCACTTGCAGCCGCAACGCGAGGACCTGTTGATGTTCCGCGGCGCGATGTTCGACCGGCAGGGCGACTACACCCGTTCGATCGCAGACTACGACGAGGCAATCCGGCTGAATTCGAATTTCGCCCCTGCCTACAGCAACCGGTGCAACACCTGGATGCTCAAGGAAGCGTACGACCAGGCGGTAGCCGACTGCACGCAGGCATTGAAGCTCGACCCGAATCTGCCACAAGCCCACTTCAACCGCGGCGTGCTGTGGGTTGTGGCCGAGGACTTCGCCAAAGCGAAGCTGGAGTTCGACGAGGCGATCCGCCTTGCGCCGCAGCTGGCACCCGCCTACAAGAGCCGGGCAGCGCTGGACTTCGACCGTGGGCAGTACGAAGAGGCGCAGGCCGACCTGGAGCGCGCCTCCAAGTTGTTGCGATCCGATCCGTACGTGGCGATCTGGCGCTACCTGGCGCAGGCGCGCGGCGGCCACGCGGAGGCCGCGGCAAAGGACCTTGCACAGTTCGCGTCCGCAGCGAGCCATGAATGGCCTGCGCCCGTGATCGACCTGTACCTGGGTCGCGCCGACGCGGGCGCCGTTTTCAGCGCGGCGCAGCAGGGTGATGCGCGCGTGCAGACCGACCATCAGTGCGAGGCGTCCTTTTACGTGGGCGAGTGGCATCTGCTGCACGGAGAGAAGGCGCGCGCGCTGCGGATGTTCGAGGACGCGCGGCGCAGCTGCCGAAGGAGTTTCAGCGAGTCGGGCGGCGCCCTCGCGGAGATCGATCGGCTGGGGCGTTAGCCGCTTCTGTTAGCCGCCGGTGTTAGCCGCCGGTGTCAGCAGTTCCGACCGATGCAGCGTCCGGCTGCGCGGCGGCCATACCCGCCAGGCGCGCGCGCACGAAATCGATATGCTGCCGCAGCACGTACGCCTCGTCGCCATATTGGGTCGGCAGCTTCGATTTGATCACCACCCCCTCGAGCTGGTCGATCTGCGCAAGCATTCTGCGCACGTGTTCGGGACTCTGCGGGCGCAGGCTTTCGCGCTCCAGCGCCATCAGCTGGCCATAGTGGCGGTAGATGCGGGTGCGGATGCGCCAGCCGTACATCGTCGGCACCAGGCGCAACGCCGGTATCAGCAGCACGACGGCCGGCACCACGAGCACCAGCATCCGATCGGCGAGGTTCGCCAGCCAGAACGGCAGGTGCCGGTATACGAAGCTCTTGCCTGACTTGTAGTAGCGGGTCGCATCCTCGCTGATCGGGAAATCGCGCTCCACCGGCGACGGAAACTCGCCGGCGCGCGTCAACAGCGAACCGTGTCCATGGACTTCCTGCGCGGCATCGATCAGCAGATCGGACAGCGCCGGATGCAGGTCCGGTCGGGCTACCAGTTCGACCGTGGGGCCCAGCAGCGCGATCGGATGGGCAGGCAGGTCGATGCCGAGGTCGAGCACGCCCTCCGGCAGTTCGATCTTGTTTAGATAGCGGAAACGCTGCAGGTAAGCGTCGGTCTGCGCGAAGTCGAACAGGCGCAGCCCGGCCGCGTGGATCAGGCGGCGGATCTCGTCGGGCCGCGCCGAATCGCCCGAGAGGAACGCGGCGTCGATGCGGCCCTCCAGCAGCGAGGGAGTCGCATCGTCGCCGTTGATTCGCAACAGCGTTGAATTTCCTTCCGCCTCGATGCCGTTCGCCTTCAGCAGTGCCAGCGCCAGCGCCTCGGTGCCGCTGCCCTCGCGTCCGATCGCGATCAGCTTGCCCTTCAACTGCGACAGCCGTTCGATCGGCTCCGGGCTGCGGTACAGCACGAAAAGCGGCTGGTAGAACATGCTGCCAAGCGACACCAGGTTGGGGGAGTGCAACTCCTGCGGCAGACCCCCTTGCACGAACCCGACGTCGACGCGCTGCTTCGGATCGGCCAGGCGTTTCAGGTTCTCGACCGATCCGCTCGAGGGGAGCATTTCGAGCGTGATGCCGTCGTGCGCAAGAATCTTCGCATAGCGCTCCGCATAGTGGTGGAAGGAGCTTCCTTCGGTGCCGGTCGTCATCACGATGGTGTGCGGCGGCGCAGGCCGGATGAAATGGCCGGCGATCGCGAACGCGCCTGCCAGGATCAGCACGGTCGGCAAGACCACGACCGCGAGGTCTCGCCAGGAAACTTGAATCAGCCGGGGCGGAAGGTGCAGCCGCGTGGCCAGATTCGGTGCCGGTTCGGACATATCGTCGAGGATAATGCAGACCGATGCCGGAACGAATCCTTTTCTGCGCGCAAGCCGGCTTTGAGTCGGCGCGCCAGCTCGCCGCGCTTCCTGGCGGTCATCGCGCGCTGCGCGCGCACGGCCACAGCTTCGTCGCCACCGTGCGCACCGCCTTGGCGCCCGGCTGGGGCGGATTTGCAGGCGGCGAGGTCGATTCGCTGCGCGAACGCCTGCAGGCTTGCGTGCAACCGCTCGACTACCGCTTCCTGAACGAGATTCTCGAGGAGCCGGACGACGACCGGCTGGCCGAGTGGATCGGCGCGCGCCTCGAGGTGGCGGGAGTGGAAAGGATCGGCGTACGCAGCGCGCCCGGCGCCGGCGTCGACCTGGATCGGGACGGGCGCGCGCATGTCTGGCGCCGCTATCGGTTCGAGGCGGCACACCGCCTGCCGAACGTGAGGCCCGGCCACAAGTGCGGGCGGATGCACGGACACGGTTTCGAGGTGGTGCTGCATGCCGCGCTTGCCCGCAGCGGTCGCAACGCGCGCGCACTCGCACAGGAAATCGATCGCTGCTGGGCGCCGCTGCACGCGCAGCTGCATCGGGCCTGCCTGAACGACGTTCCGGGCCTGCAGAATCCGACCAGCGAGGTGATCGCGACGCTGGTGTGGCAGCGAATCGAATCGTCGCTGCCGCAGCTCGCATGGGTGACCGTGCACGAAACGGCCGACTGCGGCGCGCATTACGACGGACGGCGCTACGGCATCTGGACCGAGCTGGCGCTGGACAGCGCGCTGCGACTGCGGCGTGCGCCGCCCGCGGATCCGCGCAATCGCGTGCACGGCCACACGTACGGGCTGAGGCTGCACTTGAGCGCTGCGCTCGATCAGGTGCTCGGCTGGACCGTCGACTTCGGCGACGTTCAGGAGATCTTTGCGCCGGTGTTCCGGGCTCTCGATCACCACCCGCTGGACGAGCTGACAGGTATCGAGGATGCGGACGTGGAAAGCGTCGCGCGCTGGGTTCGCGCCCGGACGGCACCGGGAATGCCGCAGCTGGATCGGATCGATCTGTACGAGACGCCCGGTTGTGGCGCGATCCTGTCCTGGGGCGTGCAGCCGCCAGCGTTCGTTGTTTGACCGTGGCCAGTGGCTGCGGGTGAGAAAATCGACGAATTGCACAACGCGAGGTTCCCATGAAAGCACTGCCCTGGCTGCTGTTCTGTGCATCACTTTCCGGCTGCATCGTTGCCCCCGCCGAGCCCGCCTATTACGGCACCGAGATGGTCGCAGCGGCGCCCCCGGCGCTCAATGCCGAGGTCATCGGCGTGGCCCCCGCTCCGGGTTATGTCTGGATCGAAGGCTACTGGGGTTGGACGGGCGGCCGGTACCAATGGGTGGCGGGGCGTTGGGAGGCGCCACGCGCCGGTTACCACTGGGTCCCGCACCAGTGGGTGCACGAAGAGCGCGGCTGGCACCTGCACCAGGGACACTGGGAGCGTGAGCACCGTTGACGTCGTCGAAAGCGTCTATCGCTCCGAATCGCGTCGCGTCCTGGCGACGCTGATCCGGCTGCTGGGCGACTTCGACGCGGCCGAGGAGGCACTGCACGACGCTTTCGCGGCCGCGGTCGAGCAGTGGCCGCGCGATGGGGTTCCCGGCAACCCGCGCGCATGGCTGATCTCCGCCGGCCGGTTCAAAGCGATCGACCGCATCCGCCGACGCGAAAGATTCGACGTTCCGCTGGAAGAAGTGGCCGAACAGGTGGAGGCGATCGCGGCACCGGAGCCGGCGAGCGAAAACGAGCACCTGGAAGACGACCGGTTGCGGCTCGTTTTCACCTGTTGCCACCCGGCCCTTGCGTTCGATGCTCAGGTGGCGCTGACTCTGCGCGAAGTGTGTGGACTGACGACCGAAGAGATCGCGCGCGCCTATCTGGCAACGCCCGCGACGATCGCGCAACGGATCGTGCGGGCCAAGGCAAAGATCCGCGACGCGCGCATCCCTTACGAGGTGCCGGACCGCACGGAACTGGCGGAGCGGCTGGACGGCGTGCTGCGCGTGATCTATCTGGTGTTCAACGAAGGCTATCTGGCGTCGTCCGGCGAGTCACTGGTGCGAGGCAACCTGACGGGGGAGGCGATACGTCTCGGGCGGCTGCTGGTGCAATTGCTGCCCGAACCGGAAGCTGCAGGACTGCTGGCCTTGATGCTGTTGCACGAGTCGCGCAACAAAGCGCGCGCATCAAGCTCGGGCGAGATCGTGCTGCTCGCCGACCAGGATCGGTCGCTATGGAACCGCGAGCAGATCGCCGAAGCGGTGGCTTTGATCGAGCACGCGATCGCCACGCAGCGCTTCGGCGCTTACACGCTGCAAGCCGCGATTGCGGCGGTCCACGCGCAGGCGCCGAGCGCAGAGGCGACCGATTGGGAGCAGATCGTCGGTCTGTACGATGCGCTGCTGCACGCCGACCCCTCACCCGTGATTGCTCTGAACCGCGCTGTCGCGCTGGCAATGCGCGACGGCCCTGCAGCCGGGCTGGCGCAGATCGACGCGATCCTGGAGCGGGGCGAGCTGGCCGACTACCACTGGGCGCATTCGGCCCGCGCCGACCTGTGCCGCAGGCTGGGAGACCGGATCGAGGCGCGCAAGTCGTACGCCCGCGCGCTGGAGCTGGCGCGGCAGGCTTCGGAACGCCGGTTCCTGCAGCGGCGGCTGGCCGAACTCGAGGAATAGTCCCGCGGCGCAGTAGGGTCGCCCGCGAAAAAAATTCTGGAGCCTGTCGATTCGGCGCCGCGCCGTTCGACTAGGAAATGTGGGAAATGGGGCGATGGAAATCTTCCGCCGCCGGCGTTACTCCAGATCCGCACGGATGTCGGGGTCTTGCCGAAACCGGTCAGGAGCGATGGATGCGATACCTGTGCCTGATTTACCTGAACGAGGCCGAGCTGGCGGCGATGCCCGAGCCGCAGATGAGCGCGCTCAATGCGCGCCACCTGGAGTTCAACGACGGCCTGGTGGACGGCGGCCACTTCATCGAAGCAGAGGCGCTGGAGCCGGCCGGTGCGACCACGTGCATCCGCGCGCGGCAAGGCAGGACGGCCGTCACCGACGGGCCATACGCTGAAACAAAAGAGCAGTTGGCCGGCTTCTACCTGATCGAGGCGCGCGACCTGAACGAGGCGATCCAGGTCGCTTCCCGGATCCCGAGCGCGCCGCTCGGCGCGATCGAAGTGCGCCCGTGCCGGGACCTGATCGTCGAGGGCGTCAGCCGCAAGGCCTCGCGAAGGACACGCTAAGGCGTCGCGCAAGACGCGCTGAAACAACACCGCAACCTGCAAGGAGATGTCGATGCGATTCATAGTGATGGTGCGGGCGACCAAGACCTCGGAATCGGGCGCGATGCCCGATCCGAAGCTGATCGCCGAAATGGGACGGTTCAACGACGAGCTGATCAAGGCCGGCGTGATGCTGGCGGGCGAGGGTCTGCAGCCCAGCTCGAAAGGCGCGCGCGTGCGCTTCTCAGTGAACGATCGGCGCACGGTCGTCGACGGACCCTTTCCGGAGACGAAGGAGCTGATCGCCGGTTTCTGGATGTGGAAGGTGGCGTCGAAGGAGGAAGCGCTGAAGTGGCTCGCGCGCTGCCCGCATCCTTTCCCCGGCCAGGAGGCGGAGATCGAGATCCGCCAGGTATTCGAGGCGGAAGATTTCGAACCGAAATGACCAGGAGATGACGCCATGCTGCTACAGACGTACCTGAATTTCGAAGGCCGCTGCGAGGAAGCACTCGAATTCTACAAGCGTGCACTGGGAGCGGAGATCCAGATGCTGATGCGGGAGAAGGAAAACCCCGAGCCGCCAAAGACCGGAACACTTCCGTCCGGCACCGGTGAAAAGGTGCTGCATTCGGCATTCCGCATCGGCGAGACCACGCTGATGGCGACCGACGGCTACTGCAGCGGCAAGACGGCGTTCCAGGGGTTCTCGCTGTCGCTGCGTGCGCGCGACGAGACCGAGGCAAATCGGCTGTTCGCGGCGCTGTCCGATGGCGGCAAGGTGACGATGCCGCTCGCCAAGACGTTCTTCTCGCCGCGCTTCGGAATGGTCACCGATCGGTTCGGAGTGTCGTGGATGGTGCTCGTGATGGAGCAGTAGCCCGCCTCCGCACCTGGCGGCGCTACGGCGGGCAAGCCCGCCGTAGCCGCGGACGCGGCGAAGGCGGATAGCGTCTCAGGTCCGGAGCGTTGCGATCAGCCTTTGCGGCTGCAGCAGCAGATCGAGCGCGTCGCAGATGTCGCGCGCGACCACGTCGGCTGTGCTCAACGTCTGCACTGCCCCTCCTTCCGCCTGCACGACCGCGATCCCGAGCGCGGCCGCCTCCACCATCAAAGCGTCATTGCGGCCGTTGCCGACGCATGCCGTGCTTTGCACGCCGAGGCGCTGCACGTACGCAAGCTTTGCGCTCGCCTGATCGTGCGGACCCAGGATCGACAGCTGGCACGGCAGGCCCGCCAGCTGTTCGCGCGCCCGTCCGAAGGTGTCGCCCGTTACGACGTGAATATGCACCGATTCCGAAAGCTGCTGCACGCGCTGACGCACGCCGGGCAGCAGCTCGCCGTCGCACGCGAGCGTGCCGTTGAAGTCGAGCACGAGGTGTTCCAGCAGGACAGGGGTGCTGCCCGGGATGTCGATCCGGATCATCGTACGACGCCGTCGAACACGGGCGTCAGATTCGTGCTGTGCATCATGCTCGCGGGCGTCACCGTCTGACGTGCCCACGGGATGCGGCCGAAGAACCACAGGCGCCAGAAGCCGATATCGGCCTGCGGGTTGCCGGCGAACAGCGTCGAGAACGACTCGACCTCCCCGATGACCGCGCCGGTGGCTTCGTGAACAACCTCGCGCACGAAGCGCGAACAGAATTGCCGCCGAGAAAAGAGGTTGAAACCGGTGTCGTAGAAGATCCGTGCGCGCTTGCGCGCCGCTGCCGCAATCGCCTGTTGCTGGCTGGCAGTCAACGGCTCCTTCAGCCGCAACACGGCTGCGCGGCACCCTTCGGAGCGCTGCACGAAGCGCGAGAGCGTCGTGGTGCCGGACAGCGGAATCTTGCTTTCGGCCACGGCAGGTTCCGCACCGTCCGTGTCGATCACGATGCCGACATGGTTCGTCCAGGTCCGGGTGGCGGCTGCGACGCGGCGAAACGGCAGCACCGGTATGCGGGTGAACACGAGATCCCCCACCCGCAGGCGCGCGGCCAGTTCGCTCATCGTCACGCTGGGCATCGTCACAAGCCGATACTATGCCTCAATGTCGGCGACCCACGACGCCCCGGAAGCGACGCCGCGCTACACGCTGTGGCAACTGACGCTGTACGCGCTGAAGCTCGGCAGCATCGGCTTCGGCGGGCCGGTGGCGCTGGCCGGGTACATCTATCGCGATCTGGTCGAGCGGCGCTGCTGGGTGTCCGAAGCCGATTACAAGGAGGGGATGACGCTCGCGCAATTGATGCCGGGTCCGCTGGCTGCGCAGCTCGCGATGTACATGGGCTACGTTCACTACGGCGTGCGCGGCGCATCGTTCGTCGGCGCGGCATTTGTGCTGCCGTCGTTCTGGATGGTCGTCGCGCTCGGCTGGCTGTACGTACGCTTTCAAGGGCTTGCCTGGATGCATGCGGTGTTCTACGGAGTCGGAGCGGCGGTGATCGGAATCATTGCGATCAGCGCCTTCCGGCTGACGCGCAGCAACGTGGGCCGCGATCCGCTTCTGTGGGCGATCTTCCTTGCCAGCGGCGCGATCACGGCAATGACCGCCTCGGAGATCGTGTGGGTGTTCGTGCTGGGCGGCGTGCTGGTGTGGCTGCTGCGGGTCCCGCCGAAATGGCTCAAGGGCGCCGGCACCGCATCGGCGCTGGCTGCATGCGCAGTGTCGCCTCCGGCTGCGAACTTCGACTGGCCGCTGCTTGTGCAGATCTTCGGTTTCTTCGCCAAGGCGGGCGCGCTCGTATTCGGCAGCGGCCTGGCCATCGTGCCCTTCCTGTACGGAGGCGTGGTCGCCGAGCACCACTGGCTTACCGAGCGCCAGTTCGTCGATGCAGTGGCGGTGGCGATGATCACGCCCGGCCCGGTCGTGATCACGGTCGGTTTCATCGGCTATCTGGTCGCCGGCTTGCCCGGCGCTTTTGTGGCGGCCGCCGCCACGTTCCTGCCCTGCTACCTGTTCACGATCATCCCGGCGCCGTATTTCAAGAAGCACGGCAAGCGTCCCGCCGTCGCCGCATTCGTCGACGGCGTCACTGCCGCTGCGATCGGAGCGATTGCCGGCGCCGCGCTCGTGCTCAGCCACCGTTCGGTGGTTGACCTGCCAACGCTGCTGATCGCGATCGGCGCCGTGCTCGCGCTGTCCAGGTTCCCGAAGCTGCCGGAGCCGGTGGTAGTGGCCGTCGCTGCGCTGCTCGGGCTGCTGCTGCGCCCGCTCGCCTAGCCGCGCAATTCGGAACCATATGCCCCAGTCGGATCGAACCGAACAGCCGCGCCGAACCGGGGAACGGCTGTTGCGGCTGCTGAGGGTATGGGAGGTGCTGCTCGCTTCCCTGCAACTGGGCACTACTTCGTTCGGTGGTCCGATCGCCCACCTGGGCTACTTCGAGCGCGCGTATGTCCGGCAGCGCGGATGGCTGAGCGGCGAGCAGTACGGCAGCGTCGTCGCGCTGTGCCAGCTGCTGCCGGGGCCGGCCAGCAGCCAGGTCAACTTCCTGGTCGGACTGCAGCGCGCAGGGTGGACCGGCGCCCTTGCGGCGTGGATCGGTTTCACGCTGCCGTCGGCGGTGCTGATGTTCGCATGTGCACGGTGGACCGCGAGCGTGCAGGGTCCGGGACCATTTGGACAGGCGATCGTGCACGGACTCAAACTCGCGGCGGTTGCGGTGGTCGCGCAGGCCGTCTGGAGCATGGCCGGCAGGTTCTGCCGCGACCGCGCAACGGTGGCGATCGCGGTCGTTGCGGCGCTGGTTCTGCTCCTTGCGGGCGGCGCTGCTTCGCAATTGATCGTGCTGGCGGCTGGCGCTGTCGCTGGAGCGGTGTTGTGCCGCGCTGCCGTTCTCGATGCGAGTGCGCCGTCGCTTGCGGTCCGGCCCGCGACTGCATGGGGCGCGCTGGCACTGTACCTGCTGCTGCTGATCGGGTTGCCGATCGTGGCCGCCTTTTATCCGGGCAGCCTGGTCGCCCTTTCCGCGATCTTCTATCGTGCCGGCGCGCTGGTATTCGGCGGCGGGCACGTCGTGCTGCCGCTTCTGCGCGATGCACTCGTGCCGGGCGGGTGGATATCGGACGACCGTTTCCTGACCGGATACGGACTGGCGCAGGCGCTGCCCGGACCGCTGTTCACGCTGGCGGCATATCTGGGTGGCGCCAGCGATGCCGTGCACGCACCGGGCGCCGGTGCCGCGGTAGCGCTCGTGTCCATTTTCCTGCCGGGCCTGCTGGCCTGCGTGGCCGGCGTCGCGCTGTGGGGCAGGTTAGCGCGGCGCGCGCGAGCGCGCGCGAGCCTGGCCGGCATCAATGCAGCGGTCGTCGGAATCCTGGCTGCCGCGCTGTACGACCCGGTGTGGAAGACATCGGTACGCAGTGGATTCGACGTGATCGTCGCCCTTGTCGGGGTGCTGTTGCTGCAGCGCTGGAAGGCGCCGCCGGTCGCTGTGGTCGCTGCGTGCGTGGTGCTGAGCGGCGCGCGCGCACTGACTGCTTGACGCCGTAATCGGTCGTGTACCGCGATCGCTCGTGCGCCCTGCTATGTCCTCTGCTGGCCGCCTCGCGATCAGCCGATCCGAAGCACGACCGGCGCAGCTGCCAGGCAATAGATGCCGAAGAAGTGCCAGCGCCCCTGATCGAGCCAGCGCGTCAGCCACTTCAACGCGAGTAG